>JACCDU010855019.1_pt1 | contig 22512 bp, 25 predicted proteins | sample 7446081 | NCBI WGS metagenome assembly JACCDU01 (sample SAMN15323447, study PRJNA562643) | freshwater metagenome | isolation source: river surface water | place: USA:Blue River Watershed | collected 2017-08-17
AATTGCTTGGCGATGATCGCTGCGAGCGAACCGTACAGATAGAAGTCGTACCACTCAAAGACGGTGCCCAGAGAAGAGGCAAAAATCACCTTCTTCTCTTCGGCCGTCATCGGACGGGGCGCGGTTGTTGCCATAAATGCAGTCTCCAAAATGAGCTCCCGACACGGGAACATGCCGCGGATTCTTGGCACAAGCTCTGACCTTTGTCTGACGAACTGCCAACAAAGACTGACAACTCAGGTAGAAACCCTTGAGACCCATCCCTCATGGTGGGAAAACAGCGGTTTTACTGGGGTAAACACCAGCGGGTTTCTGGCCTTAACGCACACGGACAGGAAGGTTATTCTCATGCGCATGAAGACCGCCGAGCCCAAAGTCCTCCAGTTCAAGGTCCGTTGCCTGACCGCTGCGTGCCTTTGCCTGTGGTTGCTGGTCACGCTGATTCCAGTTCTGGCCGCACGCCATCACGAGCTCAGCCTGTGGGGCTGGCCCCTTGATTTCTGGATGGCGGCTCAAGGCTGCGTGCTGGTCTACCTCTTGATCGTGGCCGTCTATGCCAGCCTGGTGAACCACTGGGAACGGCAGGCTGGCCACCTGTCTCTGAAGCTTGTGCCGAGTCAGGATGTCTGACGACGGACACCAACAGCGGTGGCCTGAACCGCATTCCAGTCGAGGCCATCGAACCAGTCGTCCCCGGACAGGTAGGCCCTGAGCATCGGCAAGGCATCCTGCCCCCAAAAAACCTTGTCATCCACCACGAAGCTGGGCACGCCGAACAGTCCAAGGGCGAGGGCCTCGTCCGTGTTGGCCTGCAAGTGCTGTTTGACCTGCGCACTGGCAGGATCACGCGTTGGCAGCATTTGCGCGCTCAATGCAGCCAGCCGGGAAGCGTCGGCGGCATCCTGTCCCGTGCACCAGACATGGCGGAACACCTGCTCGCAAACAAAGCGGTTGGGCTCGCCGTCCGCATCGCAGGCAACAGCCAGGCGCAGCAGACCCAGAGGATTGAACGGATGCTCTGCAGGCAGCTGCAATTCACACCCCTGCTGGCGCGCCAGCCAGAGCACCTGCCGGTAAGTCCAGTCTCGCTTGGCCGGGATTTCAGCCGGCCCGAGCTGGCCATGGTGCTTGAGCATGGCGCCAAACAGCACCGGTTTGTGCACCACCCGGTGGCTCATGCCCTGCAATGCCTGGGGCAAGGCATTGAAGGCCAGCCAGGCATAGGGCGAGATGAAGTCCAGGTAAAAGTGGATGGTTTTCATTCGGTCCTCTCCAGGGTCATGCGCTGCGCCAGCCGCTCGGGCAGCTGTGCCCAGACGGCCAACTTGGCCGGGTTGTCCATGCGGCTCCAGGCCGCGATCTCGTCAAGGGTACGCAGGCAGCCTTCACACAAACCAGTTCCGGGGTGCATGACGCACACCGACTGACAGGGCGAGGGCACATGCGGCCCGGCACCGGCCTGGGGCGCCATCTCGGCCACGCGGCGCCAGCGGCGGTTGGTGATGGTGCTCGGGTCCAGCGTCATGACACCACCACATCGGCCAAAGGTGCACCCGTCAGGTGTTTGAGGTCATCCGGTTTGAGACGGAACACGCCGTGCGGGTGCCCGGCCGCCGTCCAGATTTCATCAAAGCGCCACAGCGCCTGATCCAGCAGGGTGACCGGCGGTGTCAGATGCGCCACAGGCGAAACACCGCCGATCGTGAAGCCGGTTCGGGCCTTGACGAAATCGGCATCGGCTCGGCCAATCTTGCCCACCAGTGCCGACACCTTTTTTTCGTCTACCCGCTGGTCGCCTGAAGTCACCACCAGGACGGCCACTTCGTCCTCTTTGCGCCGGAAAACCACGCTTTTGGCGATCTGTCCCAGCTGCACGCCCAGACCATCGGCCGCCTCCTGCGCCGTGCGGGCGGCAGCATCCAGCATCACGGGCGCGTGCGGGTGGCCAGCGATTTGCAAGGCCTGCGCCACGCGTTGCACACCTTCGGGCAGGCTGTGGAGTTCAGCGCCGCACATGGTCAGGCAACCCGCTTGTTGAGGATGGCCGTGGCCACGCGCGATTGGGGCTGACGGCCCAGAAAAGCGCTGATGAAGGCACCCGCATCGACGAGCTTGTCCAGATCGATGCCGGTGTCGATGCCCATGCCCTGCAGCAGGTAGACCACGTCCTCGGTGGCCACATTGCCGGTGGCCCCCTTGGCGTAAGGGCAGCCGCCCAGCCCCGCCACCGAGGACTGGAAATTCCAGACCCCCATCTGCAAGGCGGCCAACGTGTTGGACAAAGCCTGGCCATAGGTGTCATGGAAATGGCCGCTGATGTGGTCGATGTCGTAATGCTGCAGCGTGGCCTCCAGGGCACGCTGTACCTTGAGCGGTGTGCCCACGCCAATGGTGTCGGCCACATCCACGCGCTGCACGCCGATGCCTTTCATCAGTCCAGCCAGGTATGCCACGCGCTCGGGCGCGATCTCGCCTTCATACGGACAGCCCACCGTACAGCTCATGGCCCCACGCACCGCAATGCCGGCGGCCAGCGCGGCCTGCACCACCGGCGCAAAGCGCTCGATGCTCTCGGCCATGGAGCAGTTGATGTTTTTCTGGCTGAAGGCTTCGCTGGCAGCGCCAAAGACCACGATCTCGTCAGGCCGGTCGGATACCGCGGACTCGTAGCCCTTGAAATTGGGCGTGAGCACCGAGTAGCGCACACCCGGGAGGCGCTTCATGCCCGACATCACCTCATGGTTGTCGGCCATCTGCGGCACCCATTTGGGTGACACGTAGCTGGTGACCTCGATTTCCTGCAGGCCTGCGGCCTGCAGGCGGTGCACGAGTTCGATCTTGACCGCAGCGGGCACGGGCTGCTTTTCGTTTTGCAGGCCGTCACGTGGGCCGACATCAATGAGCTGGACTCTGGAAGGCAAAGACATGGTGAAACTTTCAATAACCGCGCTGGAGATCGACCTCGCCACGGATCGGCTCACCGCGCTGCAAGGCCAGGATTTTCCCCACGATCTGCGCGATGCTCTCCTGGCGAAGGGTGCGTGCGGATGTGTGCGGCGTGACAGTGATTTTGGGGTGCTGCCAGAACGGATGCCCTGCGGGCAAGGGCTCGGTACGAAACACGTCCAGCGTGGCACCGGCCAGATGGCCGCTGTCGAGCACAGCGATCAGGTCATCCTCAACCAGATGGCGTCCACGCGCCACATTGATGAGGTAACCCCCCGCCTGCAATTGCGACAAGGTGTCCTGGTTGAGCATGTTTTCTGTCTCGGACGTCAGCGGCATCAGGTTCACAAGGATGCGGCTGGCCTGCAGAAAATCGCCCAGCTGCTTTGGCCCGGCAAAACTGCGCACGCCATCGATCTGTTTGAGGCTGCGGCTGTAGCCATTGACCGGGAATTCAAACACCTGCAACGCACGGGCCACGCGCTCGCCCAGCACACCCAGGCCCATCACGCCCACAGGAAAATCGACCCGGCTGCGCGGCTTGCGGTAAGACCAGCGACCGGTCATCACATCCGCCTCGTAACCATCGAACTCTCGGAAGTGCCGGATCACGGCATGGCAAACGTACTCGGCCATTTGAACCGACATGCCAGCGTCATCGAGCCGGACCACCTTCAGGGCGGGCGGCAGGCGCAATTGGAGCAAGGCATCGACACCGGCACCAATGTTGAACAGGGTTTTGAGGCCCACCTGTTCGTCAATGAACGCTTGCGGCGGCGCCCAGACGATGGCGTGGTCGGCGGGGGATGCGCCCGGTGCCCAGGCCGCCACACGGGCTTGCGGCAATGCGGCCTGCAAACCCTGAACCCAGGGCGCAGGGTCCAGGCGATCGAAACAGACGGTGATGTTCATGCCCGAAATTGTGTCAGCAGTTCCCGCCTCAAGACGTCACCCCGGTGCAAGCCCCCACAAGCTCAGGCCGCCTGCAGCTTGAGCAACTCCGCGCCTTCGCTCACCTGATCACCCGGCGCGTACAGCAGCTCGGCCACGGTGCCGTCGTGTGGCGCGGCAATGGTGTGTTCCATCTTCATGGCTTCCATCACGGCCAGCGGCTGACCGGCCTTGACCTTGTCGCCCGCCTTGACGGCGAACGACACCACCTTGCCCGGCATGGGCGCCGTCAGGCGCCCTCCCTCCGCAGCCACTTCACCGGCATGGGCCAGCGGGTCGAGCAGGCTGATGCGTGCGGCACCACGCGGGGTGAACACATGCGCCACCTCGCCCTGCGCATGCACCACGCTGTGCAGGCGCTCAGCATGCTGCACCCACAGGCCATCGCCCTGGGGTGTGGACTGCAAGGGCATGACAGGTTCCTGTCCGACCTGCAGTGTCAGGCCGTCACGGGCGTAAGACAGCACGGCCTGCACGGGCTGGCCGGCGTAGTCCAGATCAAAGCGTCGGCGCAGGATGCCGTGTGACTGGAAACCGTCGCGGCGGCTGAAAGGATCGCGGCCCGCCTGCGACTGCTCGGCCTGCAGGGTGTGCGCCACCACGGCAGCTGCCGCGGCCTGCACACCCACCGGGTCCTGGTTGAACAGCACTGCGGCCTCGCGCTGGATCAGCGCGGTGTCCAGTTTGGCTTGGGCGAACGAGTCGCTGCGCACCACATGGCGCAGGAACTGCACATTGGTGTTCAGGCCCACGATGTGGGTTTGCGCCAGCGCGGCATCCAGCCTGGCCAGCGCCTGTTCGCGCGTGTCGCCGTGCACGATGAGCTTGGCCACCATCGAGTCGTAGAAGGGGCTGATGGTGTCGCCTTCACGCACGCCGTCGTCAAATCGGATGTCTCCCCGCTCAAAGCTCACGGCTTGCGGCTTGCGATAGACCTGCAAAGTGCCGGTGGCGGGCAGGAAATTGTTGTCCGGGTTCTCGGCGCAGATGCGCGCCTCGATCGCGTGGCCCTGCATGCGGATCTGCTCCTGCTGCAGGGGCAGCGGCTCGCCGCTGGCCACGCGCAGCTGCCACTCCACCAGATCGAGGCCGGTGATGGCCTCGGTCACCGGGTGTTCGACCTGCAGGCGCGTGTTCATCTCCATGAAATAAAAGCGCATGGACTCGGGCTGGTCATACGCTGCCTGCTCGACGATGAACTCCACCGTGCCGGCGCCCACGTAGTTGACGGCCTTGGCGGCGGCCACGGCGGCCAGGCCCATCTGCTGGCGCAGCTCGGGCGTCATGCCGGGGGCCGGCGCTTCTTCGAGCACCTTCTGGTGGCGGCGCTGCACCGAGCAGTCGCGCTCGAACAGATAGACGCAGTTGCCCTGCGTGTCGCCAAACACCTGGATCTCGATGTGGCGCGGGCGCTGAACATACTTTTCAATCAGCACCGCATCGCTGCCAAAGCTGTTGATGGCTTCGCGTTTGCACGATTCGAGCGCGGCCATGAAGTCGGCCGATTTGTCCACCGCACGCATGCCCTTGCCACCGCCACCGGCGCTGGCCTTGATCAACACCGGGTAACCGATGCGGTCGGCCTCGGCCTGCAGCAGGGCCGGGTCCTGGTTGCTGCCGTGGTAGCCGGGCACCAACGGCACGCCAGCCTTTTCCATCAGCTGCTTGGACTCGGCCTTCAGACCCATGGCCAGAATGGCGGAGGCGGGCGGGCCAATGAAGACCAGACCGGCTGCGGCACAGGCGTTGGCAAAGGCTTCGTTCTCGCTCAGGAAACCGTAGCCCGGGTGGATGGCCTCGGCCCCGGTGGCCTTGGCCGCATCGATGATGCGCTGCCACTGCAGGTAGCTGTCCTTGGGTGCAGAGCCGCCCACATGCACGGCCTCGTCGCAGGCCTGCACATGTTTGGCGAGGGCATCGGCGTCGGAATACACCGCCACAGTTTGGATGCCCATGCGGCGGGCGGTGGCTGCCACGCGGCAGGCGATTTCACCTCGATTGGCGATCAGAATTTTCTTGAACATGTCTCTCTCCTGCCTTCAGGCCAGCCAGCCCGGTTGACGCTTGTCGAGGAAGGCCGACAGGCCGTCCTGAGCTTCGGGGGTGGCACGCAATTGGGCGATGCGCTGCGCGGTGTCTTCCACCACGGCATCGTCGATCGGCTTGTTGTCCACGGCGCGGATCAGGTCCTTGGCCGCGGCTTGTGACAGCGGGCCGCCCTGGATCAACGCATCGACGATCTCATGCACCTTGGCGTCCAGCTGTTCAGGCTCGACCGCTTCATGCACCAGACCCAGTTCGCAGGCACGCAGCGCGTCAATGCGTTCGGCCGACTGGAAGTAGCGGTAGCTCTGGCGCGCACCGATGGCGCGCACGACGTAGGGGCTGATGGCCGCGGGGATGATGCCGAACTTGACTTCAGAGGTGGCAAACACCGCCTTGGTGGAAGCGACTGCGATGTCGCATGCGGCCGTGAGGCCCGTGCCGCCGCCCAGGGCAGCACCCTGCACGCGGGCAATGGTGGGCTTTTTCATCTCGGCCAGTACGCGCAGCATGCGGGCCAGCGCGCGGGCATCGCGCAGGTTCTCTTCCACACCGTTTTGTGCGGCGCGTTTCATCCAGTTCAGGTCGGCCCCGGCCGAGAAGCTCTTGCCACGCCCGGCCAGCACCACCACGCGCACGCTGGCATCCTGGTCGAGCGCCTCGCAGGCGGCAGTCAGTTCGGTGATCAGGGTTTCGTCAAAGGCGTTGTGCACATCCGGGCGGTTCATCCACACGGTGGCCACACGGCCGTCACGTTCGATTTCGAGGGTCTGGTACATCGCAAACTCCTTACATGCGGAACAGGCCGAACTTCGTCTCGGGAATCGGCGCATTGAGCGATGCGGAAAGCCCCAGCGCCAGCACGCGGCGGGTGTCGGCCGGGTCGATCACGCCGTCGTCCCAGATGCGGGCGGTGGCGTAATAGGGGTGGCCCTGGTCTTCGTACTGCTGCTTGATCGGGGCCTTGAAGGCCTCTTCTTCTTCCATGCTCCATTGGCCGCCCTTGGCCTCGATGCCATCGCGCTTGACAGTGGCCAGCACGCTGGCCGCCTGCTCGCCGCCCATGACGGAAATGCGGGCGTTGGGCCACATCCACAAAAAGCGGGGCGAGTAGGCGCGGCCGCACATGCCGTAGTTGCCCGCGCCGAAGCTGCCGCCAATGATGATGGTGAACTTGGGGACAGCGGCTGTGGCCACGGCCGTGACCATCTTGGCGCCGTTGCGGGCGATGCCTTCGTTTTCGTATTTGCGCCCGACCATGAAGCCGGTGATGTTCTGCAAGAACACCAGCGGCGTCTTGCGCTGGCAGCACAGCTCAATGAAGTGCGCACCTTTGAGCGCCGATTCGCTGAACAAAATGCCGTTGTTGGCGATGATGCCCACCGGCATGCCTTCGATGCGGGCAAAGCCGCAGACCAGCGTGGTGCCAAAGCGCGCCTTGAATTCGTCGAACTCGGAGCCGTCGACGATGCGGGCGATGATCTCGCGCACATCAAAGGGCTTGCGCGTATCGGTCGGGATCACGCCATAGAGTTCTTTGGCGTCGTATTTCGGCGGCACCGGTTCGTGCGTGGCGATGTTCGGCGCCTTTTGCGCGTTCAGGTTCTTGACCGCATTGCGGGCCAGCGCCAGCGCGTGCAGGTCGTTTTGCGCCAGGTGGTCGGCCACGCCCGACAGGCGGGTGTGCACATCGCCACCGCCCAGGTCTTCGGCGCTCACCACCTCGCCCGTGGCGGCTTTCACCAAGGGCGGGCCACCCAGAAAAATGGTGCCCTGGTTCTTGACGATGATGGTCTCGTCGCTCATGGCGGGCACATAGGCACCGCCGGCCGTGCACGAGCCCATGACGACGGCGATCTGCGCGATGCCCTGCGCGCTCATGTTGGCCTGGTTGAAGAAGATGCGGCCGAAGTGATCGCGGTCGGGGAAGACCTCGTCCTGGTTGGGCAGGTTGGCACCGCCCGAATCCACCAGGTAAATGCAGGGCAGGCGGTTTTGCTGCGCGATCTCCTGCGCCCGCAAGTGCTTCTTGACGGTCATCGGGTAATAAGTGCCGCCCTTCACCGTGGCGTCGTTGCAGACGATCATGCAGTCCACGCCATTGACGCGGCCGATGCCGACGATCACACCCGCGCTGGGCGCATCGTTGTTGTACATGTTGAGCGCGGCCAGCGGCGCGACTTCAAGAAAGGGCGTGCCGGGATCCAGCAGCATTTGCACGCGCTCGCGCGGCAGCAATTTGCCACGGCCGGTGTGTTTGGCGCGGGCGGCTTCGCCACCGCCCTGGGCCACGCGCTCCAGATGGGTACGCAGGTCATCGACCACGGCCTGCATGGCGGCGGCGTTGGCGGCAAAGTCGGCCGAGCGGGGGTTGAGTTGGGTTTGCAAAACGGGCATGTGCGGGGTCCTCGAGCCTGTTGGCTTTCAATGGCGACAAGATTAGCCCCGCGGCTTCACTCCCTGGCTGACAGACAGGTTGCAAATCCTGCCAAAATATATCCACCATGCTTACCGATCGACCAAGCGCCCGAGCCGAAACACCGATCGCCTTCATTCAGGCGATTGTGAACGCCTACCAGCGGCGCGGCATGGACCCGACCCAGGCCCTGCAAGAAGCACAAATCACGCCATCCGATCTGACCACCCCCCAGACCCGGGTGACCACACTGCAGATGGAGTGGATGTCGGCCGCCGCCATGCGCGAGCTCGACGACGAAGCGCTGGGCTGGTTCAGCCGGCGCTTGCCCTGGGGCAGTTACGGCATGCTGGTGCGGGCCTCGCTGTCAGCACCCAATCTGGCGGTCGCACTCCAACGCTGGGGCCGCCATCATGGCCTGCTGACCGATGACATTGCGGTGGCATTGCACACACAGGGCGGCCTGGCGCACCTGACTTTGACCGAACACCGCGATCTGGGCGAACTGCGAGAGTTCTGCGTCGTCTCGGTGCTGCGCAATGCGCTGGGCGTGGCCTGCTGGCTGATCGATTCACGCATCCCGCTGGCCGGCACCACGCTGCGCTTTGCGCCACCGCACCATGCCGACAGCTACCGCGTGCTGTTTGACGCTCCGACCACTTTCAACGCCCCGGTGCACAGCCTGCAGTTCGACGCCGGCTACCTGCAACTGCCCATCCGGCGCGACGAAGCCGCGCTTCAGCGCATGCTGCAGCGTGCCCTGCTGCTCACGGTTCGGCCTTATCGGCGCGACCGTCTGCTGGTGGAAAAAGTGCGCCAGGTGCTGGCCGATGAACCTGCCCACAGCCGCAACGCCGAAGACCTGGCCGAGCGCCTGAACCTTTCGACCCGAACGCTGCACAGGCAACTCAAGGAAGAAGGCGCCAGTCTGCAGCAACTCAAGGACAGCGTGCGCCGGGACAAGGCGGCAGAGCTGTTGCTGCGAACGCGCCGCCCGATCAAGCAGGTGGCGGCCGAAGTCGGCTTCAGCAATGAAAAAAGTTTTATCCGCGCTTTCAAGGCCTGGACGGGCACGACACCCGAGGCCTGGCGTCAGCAGGGGCTCAGGCCTTGAGCTCGCTCATGTGGCGAAAAGTCCTGGACGCGCCGGCAGCCAGCAAAGGCAACTCGTCCACCGGCAGCGGCGCATAGGCCCAGACCGTGGCACCGGCCGCCACGCCGGCGGTGATGCCCACCGTCGTGTCCTCCACCACCAGACAGCGCGCAGGCGCCACCTGCAGGTGCGCAGCCGCTGCCAGATAAACATCGGGGTGCGGCTTGCTGCGTGGCATTTCGTGGCCGCTGAAGATGCGGCCCACAAAGAAGTCGTGCAGCCCCACCTTGCGCAACATCATCTCCACCTTGAAACGGTCGGCGCCCGAAGCCACCGCAATCCGGCCTTCGCAATGGTCGTGCAGGTGGGCCACCGCATCGTGGATACCGTCGATGGCCGTGATCTGCGCATCGAGCCGCTCGTTGCGTCGCGCAAAAAACTGCTGCAGCCAGTCGTCGGTCAGCGGCACCCCGGTCTTCGCCTCGATGAGCTCGCGCTGACTTTTGACGGTGTGCCCCACGAAGCGCTGCATGCACTCGGACAGCGTCATGCGCCAGCCCTGCTCCTCGAACATGTCGCGCAGCACACCACAGGTGATGGCTTCGCTGTCCACCAGCACGCCATCGCAATCGAACAAAACGGCTTCAAAACTCATGGCGACGATGGTACAGGGCTCAGCGCACGTCACCGTCCACGTAATACCAGCGGCCTTCTTCGCGCACAAAGCGGCTGAGTTCGTGCTGACGCACGGCGCGTCCGCTGAGCCGAAAGCGCGCCACGAACGCCACCTCGGCGCTGTCTGCGCCGGTCATGCGGTGTGCTTTGATTTCCAGCCCCAGCCATTTGGCACCAGCCTCCAGCTCCAGCGTGGCCGGCCGGGTGCTGGCATGCCAGGTGGACAAGAGGTACGGCACCTCCCCGCGGACAAAGGCGCTGTACCGTGAGCGCATCAGGCACTCGGCATCGGGCGCAGCTTCACCGCCGTGGTACTTGCCGCAGCAAGCCTCCAAGACGACAGGCCGGCCTTTGGCATCGGTGCGCCCGCAAGGACACACCGGCATCACAGCGCGCGCTGGATGATGATTTTCTGCACGTCGCTGGTGCCTTCGTAGATCTGGCACACGCGCACATCGCGGTAGATGCGCTCGACCGGGAAGTCGCTCACATAACCATAGCCGCCCAGGGTCTGGATGGCGGCGGAGCAGACTTTTTCGGCCGCCTCGCTGGCGAACAGCTTGGCCATGGCGGCTTCTTTCAGGCAGGGTCGACCGGCGTCGCGCAGGCTGGCGGCGTGCCAGATGAGCTGGCGCGCGGCTTCGAGCTGCGTGGCACATTCGGCCAGACGGAAACCCACGGCCTGGTGGTTGAAGATGGCCGTGCCGAAACTCTCGCGCTGCTTGGCGTAGTCGATGGCGACTTCAAGTGCGCTGCGGGCCATGCCCAGACTTTGTGCGGCGATGCCGATGCGCCCGCCCTCCAAAGCCGACAGGGCGATCTTGTAACCCTCGCCCTCCTGGCCGATCAGGTTCTCGGCCGGGATGCGGCAGTTGTCAAAGTTGATCTGCGCCGTGTCGCTGGAATGCTGACCCAACTTGTCTTCGAGGCGCGCCACCACATAGCCCGGCGCGCTGGTGGGCACCAGAAAGGCGCTCATGCCTTTCTTGCCCGCACCCTTGTCGGTCACGGCGATCACCACGGCCACGTCGCCGTATTTGCCGCTGGTGATGAACTGCTTGACGCCGTTGATGACGTACTCGTTGCCCTCTTTGACGGCGGTGGTGCGCAGCGAAGACGCATCAGAACCCACATGCGGCTCGGTCAGGCAAAAAGCGCCCAGCAGTTCGCCCTGCGCCAGCGGCGTGAGCCACTGCTTTTTTTGCGCCTCGTTGCCATACATCATCAGGATGGCGTTGACCGGACAGTTGGTCACGCTGATGGTGGTGCTCACGCCACCGTCACCGGCGGCGATCTCTTCGAGCACCAGCGCGAGCGTCACATAGTCCAGACCCGCGCCGCCCAGCGCTTCGGGCACGCAGATGCCGTAGGCGCCCAGTGCGGCCAACCCCTTGTGGGCTGCTTTCGGGAAGTGGTGTTTCTTGTCCCATTCGCCTGCGTGGGGCCAAAGCTCTTGCCGGGCAAAGTCGCGCACGGCGTCACGGATCATTTCCTGGTCGGGGGTCAGCAGCATGTTCCTGTCTTTCTTGCGATCGTTTTACCGCGGCAATCCATCACACCAGCTCCAGCGCCACGGCCGTGGCTTCGCCGCCGCCGATGCACAGCGTGGCCAGGCCTTTTTTGAGGCCGCGGGCCTGCAGGGCGTGGATCAGGGTGACCATGATGCGGGCACCAGAGGCGCCGATCGGGTGGCCCAGCGCGCAGGCGCCGCCATTGACGTTGACTTTTTCGTGCGGCACCTTCAGATCGTGCATCAGCGCCATCGGCACCACGGCGAAGGCTTCGTTGATTTCCCACAGGTCGACATCGCCCACCTGCCAGCCGGCCTTGGCCAGGGCTTTTTCAGATGCGCCCACCGGAGCAGTGGCAAACCACTCGGGCTCCTGCGCGTGGGTGGCGTGGCTCACGATGCGGGCCAGCGGCTTGCAACCCAGTTTGGCGGCAGTGCTCTCGCGCATCATCACCAAAGCAGCGGCGCCGTCGTTGATGGACGAACTGGCTGCGGCCGTGATGGTGCCACCGTCTTTCTTGAAGGCGGGCTTGAGCGTGGGGATCTTGTCGATCTTGATCTTGCCGGGGCCTTCGTCGATGGCAACCACGACTTCGCCCGCGCGGGTCTTGACGGTCACGGGTGCGATCTCTTTGGCAAAGCCGCCGTTCTTGATTGCGTCCTGCGCGCGCTGCACGCTGGCCATCGCAAAGGCGTCCTGTTGCTCGCGGGTGAACTTGTATTTGGCAGCGCAGTCTTCGCCAAAGGTCCCCATGCTGCGGCCGGCCTCGTAGGCGTCTTCCAGGCCGTCGAGCATCATGTGGTCATAAATTTTGTCGTGGCCCATGCGGTAGCCTCCGCGGCCCTTGAGCATCAGGTAAGGCGCGTTGGTCATGCTCTCCATACCCCCTGCCACCAGCACGTCGTGCGAGCCGGCCACCAGCATGTCGTGCGCGAACATGGCCGCGCGCATGCCCGAGCCGCACATCTTGGACAGGGTCACGGCGCCGGCACTCTTGGGCAGACCACCCTTGAAGCCGGCCTGACGCGCGGGCGCCTGGCCCTGGCCGGCCATCAGGCAGTTGCCAAACAGCACTTCGGTGACGAGTTCGGGGCTGATGCCGGCGCGCTCAACCGCAGCCTTGATGGCGACGCCACCCAGGTCGTGGGCGGCCAGCGAAGAAAAGTCGCCCTGAAAACTGCCCATGGGGGTGCGGGCAGCGCTGACGATGACGATGGGGTCGGACATGGCAAATCTCCAGTCAATGGTTAAACAGTGGCCACGTCACCCCATGGGTCACGCAGCCGGAAGCACGTCCCCGCGCGGGTAGCGCTTGAGGGCGTTGCGAAACACCTCCATGACCTCGCCAGGGTGGCTCATGCTCACCCCGAGGTCTTTGGCCAGGCCATCCTTGAGGCCATAGCACCAGCCGTGCACGGACACCTTCTGACCACGCGCCCAAGCGTCCTGGATCACATTGGTCAGGGCCACGTTGCCGACCTGTTCGATCACGTTCATTTCGCACAGGGCGTCTTCCTGCTCTGGCACGCTCAGGTGGTCCAGGCGACGGCGGTGGCGGATCTTCACATCGTGCACATGGCGCAGCCAGTTGTCGGCCAGGCCCACACGGGCGCCACGCAGCGTGGCGAGCACACCGCCGCAGCCGTAATGGCCCACCACCAGAATGTGCTCGACCTTGAGGAAGTCCACCGCGTACTGGATCACCGACAGGGCGTTCAGGTCGGAATGCACCACCACGTTGGCCACGTTGCGGTGCACAAAGACTTCACCCGGTTCCAGACCCGTGATCTGGTTGGCAGGGACACGGCTGTCGGAGCAGCCGATCCACAGGTACTTGGGGTTCTGCTGGTTGGCCAGGTGGCTGAAAAAACCGGGCTGCTCGCGCTCCATGCGCGCGGCCCAGGCCCGGTTGTTGTCAAAAAGGTGCTGAAGTAAATGGCTCATGGGATCCATTGTCGCAGTGCAGCAATTCCTTTTTGTGCCGGCGGACTTCAGCAGGTTTCGGCGAACAGCTCGCGGCCGATCAGCATGCGGCGGATTTCGCTGGTGCCGGCACCAATTTCATACAGCTTGGCATCGCGCCAGAGGCGGCCCAGCGGGTATTCGTTGATGTAGCCGTTGCCGCCATAAATCTGCACGCCCTCGCCTGCCATCCAGGTGGCTTTTTCAGCGGTCCAGAGGATGACGCTGGCGCAGTCCTTGCGAACCTGACGCACATGGTCGGTGCCGAGCAGGTCCAGGTTTTTGGCCACGGTGTAGGCAAACGAGCGGCCTGCCTGCAGCACGGTGTACATGTCAGCCACCTTGCCCTGGATCAGCTGGAACTCGCCAATGCTCTGGCCGAACTGCTTGCGGTCATGGATGTAGGGAATCACATTGTCCATGACGGCCTGCATGATGCCCAGAGGGCCACCGGTGAGCACGGCGCGTTCGTAGTCCAGGCCGCTCATCAGCACCTTGGCACCGTTGTTCAGGCCGCCCAGGATGTTCTCTGCGGGCACTTCGACATCCTGGAACACCAGCTCGCCGGTGTGGCTGCCGCGCATGCCCAGCTTGTCGAGCTTTTGCGCGATGGAAAAGCCCTTCATGCCCTTCTCGATCAGGAAGGCGGTCACGCCGCGCGCACCCAGCTCGGGCTCGGTCTTGGCGTAAACCACCAGGGTGTCGGCATCAGGCCCGTTGGTGATCCACATCTTGGAGCCGTTGAGCAGGTAGTAGCCGCCCTTGTCCTCGGCCTTGAGCTTCATGGAGATGACGTCGGAGCCCGCACCGGGTTCGGACATGGCCAGCGCGCCCACATGCTCGCCAGTGATGAGCTTGGGCAGGTACTTGGCACGCTGGGCGTCGTTGCCGTTGCGCTTGATCTGGTTGACGCACAGGTTGGAATGGGCACCGTAGGACAGCCCCACCGAGGCGCTGGCACGCGAGATTTCTTCCATGGCCACCATGTGGGCCAGATAGCCCATGCCCGCACCACCGTATTCCTCACCCACGGTGATGCCGAGCACGCCCAGATCGCCCATCTTGCGCCACAGGTCCATGGGGAACTGGTCGTTCTTGTCGATCTCGGCCGCACGGGGGGCGATCTCGGTCTGCGCAAAATCGCGCACCGCCTCGCGCAGCGCGTCGATGTCTTCACCCAACTGGAAATTCAGGCCTGGCAGATTCATGAGGGAAGTCTCCTTGTGGACGTATTCGTGAGAAGGTCAGTAGGTCTTGGGAACTGGCACCAGGGTCTGCTGCATCACGGCGCAGTCGGAGACCTTGCCGCTGTCGTCGATGTGCACCACCTCGGCGGTGGTGACGATGATGCGTTTGCCGCCCTTGGTGACACGGCCCGTGGCTCGGATCTCGCCGCCCTGAAAGCTGGCGAGGAAGTTGATCTTGTATTCGACGGTGACCACTTCGGTGCCCTCTGGCGCGACGGTCAGACCGGCGTAGCCTCCGGCAATGTCGGCCAGCGCGCCCATGGCCCCGCCATGAAAGCCCCCCTGCTGCTGGGTAACCAGACTGCTGTAGGGCATGGCCAATTCGACCAAGCCGCGCTCGACCCGCAGCAGGCGCACACCCAGCGGCTGCATCATGCCCTGACGCACCAGACTGGCGGCAACGCGTTCGTATTCGGGGGTGTTCACTGGATGGACTCGCTTGGGCTGTGTCAGCCCTCCACTTTAATTGACGTTTACGTAAACGTCAATTATTGAACTGTGCGGGTCAACCCGCAGATTTGCCGGCTTTGGCCAACAGGGCCTTGGCTTCCTTTTCATGGGTCTTGACCTCGTCCAGCGTGGCCTGCAGCTCGGCCTGCTGGGCTTCGAGTTGCTGCCTGTGTTCGGCCAGCACCACCAAGAACTTTCTGAGCTGGGGCACCGTGTCGCGTGGACTGTCGTACATGTCGATCAAATCCTTGGCTTCTGTCAGCGACAGCCCCAGGCGTTTGGCGCGCAGTGTCAGCTTGAGACGGGTACGATCCCGGTGCGAATACACCCGGTTGCGCCCACCGGGGCCGGACCGCTCGGGCTGGAGCAAACCCATGTCCTCGTAAAAGCGGATGGCACGCGTCGTGAGGTCAAACTCTTTCGCCAGGTCGCTGATCGTGTACGTGTTGGCCATGCCGGTCTTTCGAAAAGTAGCGCACCCCGGGACACCCCCTGCGGACAGCTGCCGCCTAGAATGCTTTTATGGTTGACGTTAACGTTAACGTCAACGTCAATTCGCGAATGCTAACCCAAAGCCATGTCCAGCCCAAACCCCAAAATCCCGCTGAGCTACCCCTTGGGTGACCACCTGCCTCAGCTCGGACAAACCACCGAAGTCGCTCCCGGGATTTTCTGGCTGCGCATGGGTCTGCCGTTTGCGCTGGACCACATCAACCTGTGGCTGCTGCGCGACCGTCAACCCGACCCCCTGGACCCCGGTACCATGCGCGAAGGCTGGACGGTGGTGGACTGCGGCATCGACAACCCCGCCACGCGCGAGGCCTGGCAGCAGGTAGAGGCACAGGCCATGCAGGACCTGCCGGTGCTGCGCGTGATCGTCACCCACATGCATCCCGACCACATGGGTCTGGCCCACTGGCTGTGCGAGCGCTGGCAGGCACCCCTGTGGATGGGCATCACCGAATACCAGGCCGCCAAACTGGCCTGCCACATTCAGAGCGGACTGGGCTCGGCCTCTGCGCTGCGCTTTTTTGCACAGCACGGCTGGAACAGCGAAGAGGACCTGGCCACGGTGCAACGCCACATGAACCACTATGCCGAGATGGTGCCCGCCGTGCCCGCCACCCATGTGCGCCTGCTGGACGGTCTGTCGCTGCGCATCGGTGACCGCACCTGGCAGTGCATGAGTGGCCTGGGCCATTCACCTGACCACATGGCCTTGTGGTGCGAGACCGATCGCCTGTTCATCAGCGGGGACATGCTGTTGCCGTCCATCTCTTCGAACATCAGCGTGTACCACCAGGAGCCCGAGGCCGATCCGCTCGCCTGGTTCCTGCAGTCCCTGGCGCAGATGCAGACCACATTGCCTGACGACTGCCTGGTGCTGCCCTCGCACGGGCGTCCGTTTCTCGGCGCACACACCCGCGTGAACCAGCTGCAGACCCACCATGCCGAACGCCTCAGCGAGTTGCTGCAAGCCTGCACCGCCCAGGCCTGCAGCGCGCACGACGCCCTGCCTGTGCTGTTCAAACGGCCACTGAACCAGCAACAGATGGCGTTTGCCATGGGCGAAGCAGTCGCTCACTTGCACGCGTTATGGCATGCCGGCAAGGTGCAGCGACGCCTGGATGCCATCGACGGCATTTACCGCTTCCAGACTCCACCTCTCTGACGCCACCCGGGTTAACCCTTGGACGCAGAACCGTCAAATCATTTAATATATTAAATAAATGAGCGCATCCAAGCCCTTTGTCCACCGCAACTTGCCACGTCTGCTGCTTCAGGCACGTGAAGCCGTCATGGCCCACACGCGCCCCAGCCTGCGCGAGCATGGCCTGTCCGACCAACAGTGGCGCGTGCTGCGGGTACTGGGCGAGCATGCCCAAGATCTGGCCGGCATCGAAACCGGTCGCGTGGCCCGCGAGGCCTATCTGCTGGGCCCCAGCCTGACCGGCGTGCTTTCGCGCATGGAGCGCGACGGCCTGATCGCGCGAGAACGCTGCGGCCAGGATGCCCGCCGCACGGTGGTGCGGGCCACGGCCCTGGGTCTGGACAAGGTGCAAGCGCTGTCTCGGACCATCGAGGCGCACTACTCCTGGATGGAGCAACAACTCGGCAAGGACAAGCTGGGTCTGCTGTATGCCTTGCTGGATGAAGTGATTGCGCTGGAAACCCCCGAAACCCCAACACCAGAAGAACTGGCCGAGGAAGAAGAACGATGAACCCGTGGACACCCCGGGGCACGGTGTACGGCACCCTGCTCAATTTCCGCCGCGAATGGGACCTCTGGTCCGCGCGCATGACGCAAGACCCGCACAAGGCGGCCCCCAAAGCACCTGTGCTCTACGTCAAGACCGCCAACACTTTTTGCCCCGCAGGCCAGGACCTGTTGCTGCAGGACGGCGTGACAGAGGTTGACATCGGTGCCACCCTGGGTCTGGTGATGGGCGAGCAGGCTCAGGTGGTGGGTGCGGTGCTGCTGAACGACTGGAGCGTGCCGCACACCAGTTACTACCGGCCTCCGGTCAAGTTCCGTTGCCGCGATGGTTTTCTAGGTCTGCCGCAGCAGATGACACCTGGCCAAGTGCAGGACTGGGCAGCGCTGCAGATCGAGGTGCGCCGCAACAGCGAGCTGGTACAGACCGTAGATCTGCGCGAGCTGGTGCGCGGCATGCCCACGCTGCGGGCCGATGTGGGCGAGTTCATGACGCCGCAGCCCGGTGATGTGTTGATGGTCGGTACCGACTGTCTGGCCGACGGCACACGAGTGCGCGCCAAGGCGGGTGATCAGGTAGAGATTTCTGCACCGGGCTTCGCGTCCGTCATCACCCGTGTGAAAGGTCAGGCATGAAACACGCCCGCATCGCCTGGTCAGGCGCCATCCACGACGCCGTCGAAGCCGACGGTCCCAATGGTTCATGTTTGTTGCTCACCCAGGGCCCGCACGCCGGCCGCCGCGTGGCGTTTGACGATGTCGTCTGGCTGCCCCCGCTCGCACCCGTGCCGCAGGCACGCACCGTGATCGCACTGGGCCTGAACTACGCCGACCACGCCAAAGAGCTCGCCTTCAAGGCCCCTGAAGAACCGCTGGCCTTCATGAAAGGCGAGGCCTCATTGATCGGTCACAAAGCCTTCACCAAGCGCCCGGCCGACGTGAGCTACATGCACTACGAATGCGAGCTGGCCGTGGTGATCGGCCGCACCGCACGCCGCGTGAAGAAAGCCGATGCCTATGACTACATTGCTGGCTACACCGTGGCCAACGACTACGCGATCCGCGATTACCTGGAAAACTGGTACCGCCCCAACCTGCGCGTGAAAAACCGCGACACCTGCACGCCCATAGGCCCCTGGCTGGTCGATGCAGCCGACATACCCAACCCGATGGCGCTCAAGCTGCAGACTACCGTCAACGGCCAGGTCACGCAAAGCGGCAGCACCGCCGACATGATTTTCGACGTGCCCACGCTGATCGAGTACTTCAGCAGTTTCATGACGCTCAACCCTGGCGACCTGATCCTGACCGGCACGCCCGACGGCATCGTGAACGTGGAGCCCGGCGACGTGATCGTCACCGAGATCGAAGGCATCGGCCAGCTGACCAACACCATCGTGAAAGCCTGAACATGAAAATCGACCACCTGATCAACGGCAAAAGCGTCGCCAGCAGCGACTACTTCGAGACCGCCAACCCGGCCACACAGGAAGTGCTGGCCGAAGTCGCCTCGGGCGGCGAAGCGGAAGTTCATGCCGCAGTCGCTGCCGCCAAGGCCGCCTTCCCCAAGTGGGCCGCCACGCCCGCCACCGAGCGCGCCAAGGTCATGCGCAAGCTCGGAGACCTCATCACGAAACACGTGCCAGAGATCGCCGAAACTGAAACCAGGGATTGTGGCCAGACCATCAGCCAGACAGGCAAGCAACTGGTGCCGCGCGCGGCCGACAACTTCCACTACTTTGCCGAGATGTGCACGCGCGTGGACGGTCACACCTACCCCACGCCCACGCACCTGAACTACACCCTGTTCCACCCGGTGGGCGTGTGCGCGCTGATCAGCCCCTGGAACGTGCCCTTCATGACGGCCACCTGGAAGGTCGCGCCCTGCCTGGCCTTTGGCAACACCGCCGTGCTCAAGATGAGCGAACTCTCGCCATTGACCGCTGCGCGTCTGGGCGAACTGGCGCTCGAAGCCGGCGTGCCCCCGGGTGTGCTCAACCTCGTGCATGGCTACGGCAAGGACGCGGGCGAGCCGCTGGTCTCGCACCGCGATGTGCGCGCCATCAGCTTCACCGGCTCCACTGTCACGGGCAACCGCATCGTGCAAAGCGCGGGCCTGAAAAAATTCAGCATGGAGCTCGGCGGCAAAAGCCCCTTTGTGATTTTTGAAGACGCCGACCTGGACCGCGCCCTCGACGCCGCGGTGTTCATGATCTTCAGCAACAACGGCGAGCGCTGCACCGCAGGCAGCCGCATCCTGGTGCAGCAAAGCATCTATGCCGACTTTGCCGCGAAGTTTGCCGAGCGCGCCAAACGCATTGTGGTGGGCGACCCACTCGACGAAAAAACCATCGTCGGCCCCATGATCAGCAAAAACCACCTGGCCAAGGTGCGCAGCTACATCGAACTCGGCCCGAAGGAAGGCGCCACGATGCTCTGCGGCGGCCTCGACAAGCCCTCGTATGCTGCTGACCTGCCCGCCCATGTGAAGAACGGCAACTTCGTCTGGCCCACGGTGTTCGCCGATGTCGACAACAGCATGCGCATTGCGCAGGAAGAAATTTTCGGCCCTGTGGCCTGCCTGATCCCCTTCAAGGACGAGGCTGACGCGATTGCCAAAGCCAACGACATCGAATACGGCCTGTCCAGCTACGTCTGGACCGAGAACATCGGCCGCGCCCACCGCGTGGCCGCTGCAGTCGAGGCGGGCATGTGCTTCGTCAACAGCCAGAACGTGCGCGATCTGCGCCAGCCCTTCGGCGGCACCAAGGCCAGCGGCACCGGCCGTGAAGGCGGCACCTGGAGCTATGAAGTGTTCTGTGAACCCAAGAACGTGGCGGTGTCGATGGGCTCGCACCACATTCCGCATTGGGGAGTCTGAACATGGGACAACTCGCCCTCGCGGCCAAAATCACCCACGTGCCCAGCATGTACCTGAGTGAGCAGCCTGGCCCGCGCTTTGGCACGCGCCAAAGCGCGATCGACGGCCACAAGGAAATCAGCCGCCGCTGCCGCGCGCTCGGTGTGGACACGCTGGTGGTGTTCGACACGCACTGGCTGGTCAACGCGAATTACCACATCAACTGCGCGCCGCACTTCAAGGGCAAGTACACCAGCAACGAGCTGCCCCACTTCATCCACCACATGGCCTTTGAGTCGCCGGGCAACCCCGAGCTGGGGCACCTGCTGGCCAAGGTCGCCAACGAACACGGCGTGGAAACGCTGGCGCACGACAACACCACGCTGGACCCCGAGTACGGCACGCTGGTGCCACTGCGCTACATGAACGAGGACCAGCACTTCAAGGTGGTCTCGGTCTCGGCCCTGTGCATGGTGCATTACCTGAACGACAGCGCCCGCCTGGGCTGGGCCATGCGCGAGGCGGTGGAAAAGCATTACGACGGCAAGGTAGCCTTTCTGGCCAGCGGCTCGCTTAGCCACCGCTTTGCGCAAAACGGCTTGGCACCCGAGTTTGCCCACAAGATCTGGAGCCCCTTTCTGGAGCAGCTGGACAAGCAGGTCTTGCAGATGTGGGCCAACCGCGAGTGGAAAGCCTTTTGCGAGATGCTGCCCGAGTACGCCAGCAAGGGCCACGGCGAAGGTTTCATGCACGACACCGCCATGCTGATGGGCGCCTTGGGTTGGACGGGCTATGACGGTGGCGTGGACATGGTCACCCCTTACTTTGGCGCATCGGGCACGGGCCAGCTCAATGCCATCTTTGAAGTGACGCCGCAGGACGGCGCGCAGGTGCCCGCGCCGGTGGCCAGCCATGCTGAGGGCTACACCGCCATCAGCACGAGGCTTTGAGGAGAACAAGGCATGCCGCATCTCGTCATCCTCTACACCGGTCAGCTCGACCATGAGGTCCACATGACCACCCTGTGCCGTCAGATGGCGGACGCCATGCTCACCGTCAAGGACGAAGAAGGCAAACAGGTCTTCCCCACGGGTGGCACACGCGTGCTGGCCTACCCCGCACCGCACTACGCGGTGGCCGATGGTGGCGCAGCCGGTGAAGCGGCGGGCGGTACAGGCGACTACGCCTTTGTGTACCTGAATGTGCGCATGGGCCGTGGCCGCAGCGAAGCCACACAGCAACGCGCAGGCCAGACCTTGCTCGAAGTTGCCAAGGCTTTCTTCGCGCCCGTCATGGCGCAACGCCACATTGGGATCACACTGCAGATCGATGTGGGCCCTGAAGTGTTTGACGCCAAGCACAGCAACATCCATCCGCTTTTCAACAAGGCCTGAGCCATGTCCGTTTTCACCGAAGACCAGATCCGGCAACTTGCGCAGGAACTGAATCAGTCCGAAAAATCCCGTGTGCAGATCGAGCACTTCTCCAAGCGCTTCCCGAGCATGACCATCGAAGACGGTTACCGCATCAACCGCGCCTGGATGGCCATCAAGTTCGCCGAGGGGCGCACCATGATCGGCCACAAGATTGGCCTGACCAGCCGCGCCATGCAGGTATCCAGCCAGATCGACGAGCCCGACTATGGCACCCTGCTCGACGACATGCGCTACACCTGCACCCCGGGCCATGTGCTGGACATCCCTTTCACGGATTTCATCGCCCCGCGCGTCGAGGTGGAGCTGGCCTTCATCCTCAAAAAAGCGTTGCGCGGCCCGAATGTCACAGTGGAGCAGGTGCTGGACGCCACCGACTACGTGACCCCGGCCATCGAGATCATCGACTCGCGCATCGAGCAGTTCGACCGCCACACCAAGGTGATGCGCAAGGTGTACGACACCATCAGCGACAACGCCGCCAACGCGGGCATCGTGCTCGGTGCCAAACGCGTCGATCCGCACACCACCGACTTGCCCTGGTGCGGCGCCATCCTGCGCCAGAACGGCGTGGTCGAAGAAACCGGCCTGGCCGCTGGCGTGCAGGGCCATCCGGCCGTGGGCATCGCCTGGCTGGCCAACAAGCTCGCGCCCTGGGGTGAGCACCTGCAGGCGGGCGAGATCGTGCTGGCCGGTTCGTTCACCAAACC
>JACCDU010674274.1_pt1 | contig 22485 bp, 14 predicted proteins | sample 7446081 | NCBI WGS metagenome assembly JACCDU01 (sample SAMN15323447, study PRJNA562643) | freshwater metagenome | isolation source: river surface water | place: USA:Blue River Watershed | collected 2017-08-17
GACCTACCTGAGACGCTACTGTCTGGCCTCCATCGGGGGTCTGGCTACCACGGATGATGACTGTGAAGCCGACAGGGTGGTCAAGACCGCCTCTGCTCCTGCCCCTGTCAAGAAGGCCGCTCCTGCCGCCTCTGCCGCTCCTGCGGCTGGCGTGAGCATCGACTTCGACCTGCCCGTTCCGTTCGGCAAGAATAAGGGTACTACCCTGAACAACCTGCCGCTCGCTGACCTCGACTACTGGGCGAACAAGTGGGAGCCGAAGCCGTGGGAAAAGACTGGCAAGGTCGGCCCGAAAGACCTGTCGCTCAAGAAGTGCGCACAGGCTCTGTGGGGTATGAAGAGCGATGAAAGCGGCAACAGCACGGACGAACCCGAAGACCAAGTTCCGTTCTAACTGACCTTGTCCCTGTAGTTCAATGGATAGAACATCTGCCTTCTAAGCAGAATATCTAGGTTCAATTCCTAGCAGGGACATTTTCTCAATGAAATACGCACTCCTACTCGCCTTGTGCATCCAAGCACAGGCTATGGAAATTACGGACGGCTTTTTGGATAAATTAGCCCTCATCGAGTCCAGCGAACGCTGTACTGCCATCGGCGACAAAGGCCAGAGCCTCGGATGCTTCCAGATGAAGCGTGAGGCTTGGGTCGATGCCTGTAAGCGGAACTACGCCAACTGGGACTACAACAAGTCCAACGCCTTCAACTATCCTATCGCCCGTCAGGTAGCCCAATGGCACTGCGAGTGGATTGTCGAACGCCTCAAGGCCAACGGCATCAAGCCTACCCCTATCCGTGTCTATATGTGCTACTGCATGGGCTTCAGCGGGGCTATGAAGCACGGCTTCAACACCAACCTAGACTACCCTGCCCTTAATAGGGCTAGGGGCATCCTATGAACCACACAGCCCAGAACAGCCTCAAAGCCTCTGCCTACCTTCTCGGTCTATCCGTAGAAGAACTAATCAATGTCCTCCACAACGCCTCGCAAGTCCAAGAAATCCGTACTGCCAGTGGATGTCCGTTTGTCCTACCTGCTAGGGAAGGCACGGAAAAGCCCTCACCAGAAGTTCGTTTCGATGACAATCAAAGACGCAGAACTGATACTGACGGCTTTACGGAACCGAACTATGCCGATGCCGATGAGTGTAAGAGAGCAGTGACACGCCTAGTACAGTCTGTTCGCTACTGGGAAATCGAGGCTTCTTACTGGCACGGGATGTGGCTCAACAACCTCCAGAAATGAAGAAACTCGGAAATAAACGAGGACTATGCGGAAAAGGAAAACCATTCCAAAAGCAGGGTCTGACTCCTCAGGAGCAGAAGAAGGTAGACCTGCACATCAAGAACAACAAGGAGCGATGGGAGTACCTGTTCTCCCTCAACAAATGGACGAAGCCACTGTGAAATTCGGAGACATGGTCAAGGCCATGCAGTACCTCACTGAAGAGGTCACGAACCTACGCTACAAACTTCTACAATACGAACTATGCCAAAACAAAAAAAGCCGAAGAAAGTAAAGTTCATCATAGTCTCAGACAACCACGGAGACATGGTGGACTGGGATGCCGCCAAAGCCCTGTTCGACTTCATCCAGTGGTATCAGCCTGACGAAATCATCCACGCTGGAGACGGCTTCGACTTCCGCTCTATCCGTGGCGGTGCTAGTGCCAACGAACAGTCGGAGTCACTTGAGGAAGACATCAAGTGGGGCAAGAAATTCCTCCGTCACCTGAAGCCCACCAGATACCTCAAGGGCAACCACTGCGAACGACCAGAAAACATCTTCTATGCTACAACCAATGCTATCGTTAAAGACTACTGCTTCCATCTTATGGAAGACATTGACAACTTCCTTAAGGAGGTTGGCTGTAAGACTATTCTCCCCTACCACGCAGATGAGGGAGTTTTCAGGCTCGGCCCAGTTGCCATCGTGCACGGATATACAGTCAATCGATACTCGGTACAGGAACACGCTGAGTTCTACGGAGAGTCTGGTGGAGCGGTCACAATGGGACACCTCCATCGCATCGCCTGTGTCAACGCCAGAAAACACGGAGGTGTGGTTGGTTTTTGTGGGGGGCATCTCTCAAGAAAGCGTGAGATGCGTTATGCTAAAAATAGACTGGGAACGAGTGAATGGGGAACTGGCTGGCTCTGCGGATATGTGGAAGGTAACAACTGGAAAATCTGGCAAATCCACAAAGTCGGAGAGAAATTTATTTATCCTCAAGAAGCACGATGAAAAAAAATCTGACAAAGGAAGGTCTGGCAGTTTTGATGAACGAGTTGACCGCCATGAAGAGCAGGTATCGCCCTGTGCAGGAGGAGAAGAGGCCGACTGGGTTTTTCTCTACGGCAGAGATGGCGAAGAAGTACGGCATTGCCCATCGTGTCATGCAAAGATGGGTGTCGGAAAGCGTGTCACTAGGGGAAATGGAAGTAAGGTTCGTAAGAAGAAAAACAAACGGGTGGTTCGTAAGAAAAAGCCCCGTCTATAAATTCAAGACCAAAGCCCATGCGAAAAGTTTCAAAAGCAGACATAAAGGAAAACGATGAACTCTACAAAGGGTGTACCTTTCTAGAGCCTAGGGAGTGGCTGGACAACGCCATCTCTGGCAAGTGCCTCAACACTGGTGGCATCATATACGACTACGATACCATCATCGAAGCCTTCATGTCCAAGGATGGCATCTCCTATGACCAAGCATCTCAGGTGGTTGACTACACGATGGAGCGTAGCATACCAAGTATGCCTGTTCCTCGTCCTGTCATCGAGCGTGAGAAACTTGAGACGGAGTGGGAAGAAGAGCCTACCGAATGGGACGAAGAAGACGATGATTGACTCTTGCGGGAGTGGCGAAATGGCAGACGCATCGGACTTAAAATCCGCTTTTTGTGGGTTCGACTCCCATCTCCCGCACCTTTACTGGGCGTGTAACTCAGCGGTTAGAGTGGACTCTTTATAAGGGTTAAGTCGAGGGTTCGACTCCCTCCACGCCTACCAGTAACCGCATCCTAGCCATGAAGGGTTGGCTAGGACACTTCCTCTGCTTGCCCCAAAGGCACAACGCACGAACAAAGCCCACCCTTCACAAGCAGAAGCCTTGTCAGTGTTACCTAATGACATCCTATGTCAAGAGGTATACCAGAGGAGAAGACCTTCCAGCAGTACGGCTAACACCACCACTATTATCCCTGCCCTTTTTAGAAAAATTGACGGAGCAAATGCGGTTACCAAAACTCCAAATACTAATAACCCTAGACAAGCCAGAGACGCTTGGAGAGTTAGTTTTGTTTTACGCTCTTCTTGCAACTGCCGTTTTGCTTCTTCTCGTACTGCGATTGCTTCAGTTAGCATCTTGTCTTTCTTCTCTACTTCTGCCCACAGTTTACTGGTCTCTTCATCTACCTTAGCCGCTCGCTTCTTGTCTTCCTCTGCGGCCTTAAGGTCTTTCTCCCTGATGATACGCTCGTACTCCTTGATGCGAGCGTCCGTAGGCTTGCTGACCCCGCTCAGTCTTTCGACTTGCCCTTTGACAATCTCTCTAGGTACTCCAGCAGGGACGGAAGGAGTGACAGCAGTGAGAGCAGAAGCCGACTCAGAGACGACTTCCTCGACCTTGGCGATGTACGCATCTTTCTGACCATTGTTAGATACTACGACAGGAGGCGTAGGTACTGTAGAGCATCCTGTTAAGACGAGAAATAAAAGAACATATCTCATTACATATAAAAACCAGAATACTGAAACTGGTCTTGTAACATCTGTGCTCTTTCCTGTTCGTTGGGAGGTCTTCTGTTAGCCTTAATGAACTGTTCTATCTGCATAGAAGTCGTAGTATCCATGATACCCTGAACATTCCTAGGAGTGTCATAAGCACCAAAGGTAGCCGCATTTAAAGCGGGTTCTAAGCCAGCCCTAAGTCTTATACCAGCACCTTCAAGAGCGTTAGGCTCTCTCTGGTTTTCGTTGTAGAAATCTGTGTAGTATTGGTCTCTTCTGAATTTAGCATCAAAAGGAGTAGCCGCTATTGTAAGGCCAGTAAGAACTCTTCCTCCAATTCTAAGAGCCTGTTGTCCTCTTGCCTTTAATATGTCTGCAAACCTAGGAGGGCCGATGATTTCTGTTGTCTGATTAGGAGTTCCCATCGGTGCTCCATCAGGTCGAGTGTATCTAATTCTTCCTGCATACCTGTCCTCTCTCGGGTTAGTTGTTGCAACAAAAGGTCTAGGCTTTGCCTCAGAACCGATAGGAGCGACATCATCGGCAGGATTTGAGACAGGGGGCTTTTTGACAAAATTACCTTCGCTGTCTATGTAAAAGTCGCTTGCTCTTCCCTTTCCTGCTTGAGCGTTTGCAAGGATTATTGCGTTTCTTTCATCCTCAAGTTCTGCATTAGTCTTAAGAATTCTCTGAGAAAGGCTCATCTCAGGTCTTAACCAGCCGCTTCTGAAGAAAATCTTGGCTGGCTTGTTGGGCATAACCTGTGTGTCAACGGCAGTCGTATGCCTTTGAAGTTCGGTAGACAGACCTAATGTTTCATCGGCGGCGTTGTTGCTCACATACCTTGTAAGACCGCTCGCAGGGTCATCGTTTCTATATTTTAAGATAGAAAGTAAAGCCCTATCACCAGCAGGTTGAGCACCCCTTGTGTTTCTTAAATCCCAATAAGTTTTGTTTCTGTTTGTTGCGTTGAGTTTAAGTCTGTAAATGGGATTTCCTTCCGCATTCATTCCAACAAGTTCATAATCACCCATATTGTACTGGGGTCTGTAAGGAGTGGTAAAATCTAACCTGTTATTATTAATCAAAGCGTTAACCTGAGTCTCGCTTGGATTTGCAACCCTGATACCGCTGACAGTTTCAGGAATGTCGTTCATTCTAATTGCTTCTGGATAAAATCTGTCCGTAAGACGATTAAAAGGTGTAAGGTGAGTGTTGTCCGTCATGCCGCTAGACCAATAACTTCTCCACGAAGGAGATGTCATCAGGTTAGCCGCTTGGTCTGCTTGGGACGGGCCTGTAAAAACATATCTCCTGAAAAAAGGCATATTCGCCTCAGGAATAATTTCAGGAGCGTAAACACCTGCACCCATGTACAGGTTTTTTTCAGCATTAGTCTTCTCGTTACCCATAGTTAGTCTATTTTGCTTGAGGCTTTTTGTAAAAATTTCGCTCGTACCCAGTTAAATAACTCAGGGGCTAAAGAACCAGATACGGAGCATAATACGGATTTATAAAATGGGTCGATGTCTGCATTATGCAAAGAGAAGTAGCAAATTACCCCTACTATAGCACCAGCAATGACCATTCTGAACCACTTGGTAGTGTTGTACTTCTCGTCTATAAGGATGAGCCTAGCCAGCATACCAAGACCGCCAAGGACTGCAAAGACCCAGCCTGTCTTCTTAAATTCTTCTAGGTAATCATTCATTGCCGTACATTTTCTTGTACTCCTGTTGCAAGATTTCATCAACAGCGTCCATCTCATCGTAGAACTCACCAAGGAACATGGAACTAGGATTGAATAACCTGAACACATCCCTCTTGGAGGTAGCATCCTTCATTCTAATCATCTGATAACCAAGTCTGTTCTTGGCTACCTCCCATTGCTCAAGCACCTCGTTCTCCTTCTTCTTGTTTTGAAGGATTGTAAACTCAGAAGCATCGGCAACCATGTTGTCAACCTTGTCAGCCTCTAACTTTCCTTCAGGCTGTGTGTTTGTGTTCGGGTTCTGGTCAGGAGCATTGTTATTAGAGTCAGCAGACACAGTAGCATCAGAAGGTGTGTTGCTGTTTTCGTTCTTAGGCTTCCTGACCCATCTAACAGTACCATCAGAGGCTACATCTCTGTCGTAAAACTTAGCGAGAATGCCTTCGTTTCTAGGTGTGACAACGAACTGTCTGTTCATCGGCTTACCGCTTGCCGTACTCCAAACAACTCTCTGCATTTCACCGAAGTTATACAGCGGTCTAAGCACAGTCTCCATGTCGGCTACATTTTCAGGCTTACCTTTTGCCTTCTTATAAGCGGCAATGACAGCCTTGGAGAAAGCGGGTGCGTCATAGGCAGACTTAAGCACAGCACCAGCACCTTCTCTAGCAAGGAGAACATCTCCTACTCTTAGAGACTCAAACGGGCCGTCTCCTCCTTTGACATAGGTAGCAGTCTGCTTTACTCTCTGGATGTCGTCTTCGTAGAACCTAGCCATCACCTGAGCGTGTTCAAGGTCTGAGAAATAACCTAACTCAGTGGTAGGAATTTCATACATTGTAGCACCATCGGCATTCTTAACAGTCTCGCCGATGAAGTATAGTTTGTAACCGACACCCTTCTTTTCAGTGGCGACTCTCTGGATGATGTACCTGCCATCAGCAGACTCCTTCCAAGACTCAGCCTGTGTTATTATGCCATCCTTTTCCCTGAACACAAGGTCAGGGAAGTGAAGTCCGTCTTTAAGAGACAACAAGTTTCTTACTGCTCTAGGTCTGTTCTTAACGAATGTAGTAAGAGCATTCTTATACTTCTGGACAGAAGCCTCTACAGCCGCAGTCTCCGATATAAGTCTGCCAATTCTTTCAGCCTCAAGAGCCTGAGAGTCGGCACTACGACCAGTGTGCTTTGTTTCGTGGAACTTGTCTGCAAACCAGACAGGCTTGTTTCCTCTAGCAAGGAACTGTTCACGCTGATACCTAAGCATCTCTGCGTTGTTCTCGAGTGTCAGTTTCTGGATGGCGGTCATGTCCAACATCATCCTGTCCTCTGGGGCCATCATCTCGTACTGAGCCTTGGCATAAGGCAGTGAGTCAAACATCGAAGTTAACTTTGCGGCTGAAAGTTCTTCGTCCAAGAATGTGGCAAACTCCTGAAACTCCAAGAGTCTCTGCACATCCATAGTCCTTGTCCTGATGTTTCCCTTTTTTCCGTCCTTATCAACTAACTTAACTGTCTTTTCAGAGTTAGCACTTAAAGGAATAAAGCCATCGCTAATCCAGTAGAAGGCGTTCTCCACGACTTCTCTAGCCATAGCAGACTTAAGGATTTCCTCTTCTCCATACTGCAAGATATGCTTGTTCCAAGCCTCGTCATCCATGCCGCTCATTCTCTTAAGAGCACGAAGACGCTCACCTCTGCTTTCAACAACAAGGGCAAGTCCATCTTTGATGAATGTACGGATAAATCTTTCCCTGTTTTCAGGGATTGAGATGTTGTCTAAAATTCCATTGGCAACCCTACGCTTATTAGCCAGTTCAAGTCTGTTGATTGTAGCAACCTTCTGTTCTGTGGGAACATATCTGCTCTTAGGAACAAGTGATGTAATAAGCAGGTAGTCTTCAGCACTCATGGGGGCATCAGGATTAGCCATGTGCCATTCGGCTGTCTTTCTGGCGTAGAACATATAGTCTGCGACAGTGAAAAGCCTTCTGGCAGATGCCATTTCGTTTGTGTTCGCTAAACCAGCAGGGTCTTGACCTCCCTTAAATCGAACAATCTGTTCACCCTTTTCAGTATATCCTAATTCGTAACCGCTACCGCTCCAATCAAGAGGATGTACGCTACCATATAGGTCATAGGTAACTCTGGCGAATGCGTTAAACAGATGTCTTGTTCTAGGATTGTTGACGCTTACAACAATGTTTGGGTCTCTTAAGCCAAGTTCCTGAGCGTCCGCTCTGAACATATCTAAGAACTTCTTGTAGTCCTCAGTCCACGCCTTAGCCAACTCGACTCTTTCTTTGTTACGACGGATGCGTTCAATCTCCTTGAACTCATCTGCTCTTCTAGCCGCAAGAACCCTGTCAACAAGACTTCTAAACTCTTCAGAATTATAAAGAGTAGTCTTTTCATCTACTACAGTAACATCCTTTTCGTCCTGATACTTTCTTGCTTCCTGTTCCCAGTATTCTTTTTGTTCTAAAAGACTTTTCAGTTCTCTCTGAGCGTTGATAAGGTCTTTCTTATTTGGAGCGGAAGGGCCATACTCATCTACTGTTTCCTGAGCGGCACGGACTCTGTCTTTGTTGTATTTAATGCTTCCCTCTAGGCGTTGAAGTTTAATCTGTGCGTGGTCATACTTGTTCTTAGCGTTAGCCTTGTCAACGCCAGCAATAATCTCGTCAATTCTACGAAGCAACGCCGCCTCGGTAACCTTAAGAGAGTCAACCTCTTCGTTTATTTTTTCTATAGCCTTTTTAGCCGCTTCAGTGTCATGCTTATAGTTAGGGTCAAACTTCTCCCTGTGTCTACCGAAGTCAATGCTGTCAATTCGACTTAGTTTTTCTGCGATGCGGGTTCTTGTGAGTTGCAACTCCTCATCGGTTCTCATCAGGTCAACGCCTTCTTCTCCATAAGAAGTAAGATAAGCCTCGTCAGCAATGGCTTGGATTAACTGGTTTTCGCTGATGTCTCCATTAGCAAACTGGTTCTGAAGTTCATCAACTCTTTCTCTGTTCATTGGGTCTCTGACCCAAGCCTCTTGCTTCATTGTCAACTTGGTCTGTGAAGAAAGGAAACCTTCAAACTCAGCATTGAAGTTAAATTCAGCGTTGTTCTTGGCTTCTCTGGCAAGACGCATGGCATTTCCAAGCATCATGTTCATTTCTCCAAGTTCATCGTTCATCAACTTCTTGATGCGTTCATTTACCTGCTTGTTTGGTCTCTGGTTGAAACGCTTAACAGGAAGGCCGCTCTTTTTCTGCGTATCCCAAGACTCAACAGTTCCAAGTATCTGAAGGTAGTTAGCCTCAAACGCGGCCTTTCTGTCCTTCCACAGTTCAACAGCCTCTCTGTATTGACGAGGAGACTCATAGTCCTTCTCGACAGGGGCAGGTTCTTTGTACTCTCCACGACCCTTTAACACTCCCTGTCTTTCGATAAGGGTGTTAATTGTCATAACAGAGTCAGACATATTATGCCAGTTGCTGGAAACTCCAGCCAAGACATGAGCGAAAATTTTTCTCAGGTCTTCTACAGTTTCTCCTCTTTCAGGAACACCAGTTCTTCCCTTCTTGTCTGGAAGAATACCTTCTCTGTCTGGAAGATAAACAGGTTCTGTCTTCTTTCCGCTTAATTTCTTTAAGGAAGAAATGTTAATGGTCGTTAGACCGCTCAACTCTTCTCCTGCCTTAGACTTCTGGATTAAAGAAAGAGCGTTCTTTTCGCTAATTCTTATGCCCTTAGCCATTCCATATTGTCTTACCAAGAAGGCTAACTGTTCTTCGACTTCTAAAAGTGTGCTCTTTTTGCTGTCAATTAACTCTGAAAGTTGTTCAAACCTTGTGGAGTATTCTGCGTGAAGATTTCTCTGTCTGGCATACTCATTTCTAAGACGAACGGCATATTCTACCCTTCCTTCGTTAGGAGTTTTTGCTAAATTTTTCTGAACCCAATCACTCTCAACCCATTCCATTTTTCCAGTAAGAGGGTTCTTGACCCACTCTTCTGTTCCAGCGTCTTTTATACGCTCTTCGAACATACGACGCTGTTCTGGGTTCATTCCATTGTACTCAGGGAACGCACCTTCTTCAAAAAGAACTTTTTCAAGAGCCGTAAGCCTCTTCATGGCGTTATCGGAGTTCTTTCTATAGGCATCTAAGTCCATCTGGATACGCCTGTAAGCCTCGATGGGAGTGACCTCACGATTAATTCCAGCCTTTCTTAAGTCCTTGTTCATCTCCTGAATTTTAGACTTAACAGCGGCCTGAACACCTTTTTCAGCAGATTGAAGCCTCGCCTCTAGTTTCTTAATCTTGGAAATGTTTCCGCTTTCACCTTCTCCAAGAATTTCAGCAATGCGGTCAGCCTGCTTCTTACGCATTGTGCCTTCAAGTTTCACATAGTCTGAGAACAGTTCTGTGACATAGTGCTGTAATGCGTAGTTCTCAATCTTTCCTTTTCTAAGAGCCGCCAAAGCCTTGCTCTGTTCAAGAAGAGTCTGCGGAGAACCAATTTCTGTTACCCTTCCAATGTTGTCTACCTCAAGGATAACACCCTTGTCTTTAGCCAACTTGCCTTGAAGTTGAGTAAGCAGTTCTCTTTTCTCGACTATCTGTTCAAGGCTTAAAGGCTTCTTTGTAGTCTTTGTCTTGTTCTTTTCCTTACGCTCAACGAGTTCATATCCTCTGGAAATGTCATCCTTAAGCCTTTCAATTCTTTCCTTTGTTACAATGTCTTCGTTTTCTATGTTCCACTTTCTGATGGCTACATAATAGTTGCCATTCTTGTACAGTTCGTAGTTATTCCAGTCCCTGAACATCGGGCCTACTTCGTCAATAGAACCCTTAAGAGATGTGAGTTCGTGATTAAGAAGGACATAACTCTTAAGAGGGCCGTCAACTTTTCCGAACTGAGTATTTAATACAGTAGAAGGAGACTCCTTATGTATTCTAGATGTCGCTTCACGAAGAAAACCATTAATGACAGGAGACCTGTTGGCACTCGTGTCATCTGCATCTACAATCTGAGTGAGTATTTCTCTTCCGTTCCTAGTATCAATGAGTTTGAGAACAGTTGTATACTTGGTAAAGTTTCTGCCAACCCTTGCAGTATCTAACTCGGCGGGACTTTCAATAACCTTGAAATAAGTTCCGTCAAAGTTCCACACATTTACCGCATCTATGGTGTCAATGATGCCACGCTGTGGGTCTACGATGTTAACCTTGTGTGGAAGATACGACTTCTGACCATTTATAATTTCGTGCGGTCTTTCCATTCTATGGAAACTAACGCCGACAAATCCAGCGGCTTCCAATTCCTGAAGGGATTTTAACAGGTTCTTCTGAACGGCAAGTCTTGCATCAATCACCTTTTTCTTACCAGCATCATTGGTAAGTTGGTAGTAGTATCTGACGGACTCAGCGATAGCGTCATAAGAACCAAGTTTGTATAAACCAGCCTTAGCGTCTCTATACAGAAGTGCTCTGACTTGGTCTACTCTGTCAGGCTCAAGCGTTGCATCAAGTTCAAGTGCGGTAAGCGTATCAAGAACTCTGTTGTTAAATTCATCCTTTATGAACGCATGAATTGTATCCGTGTAAGCCTTGAACCTTGCTCTTATTTCCCTGCTTTCTCCAGCCATATCTCGATACTTCTGATATGTCTTAGTAAGGTCTGCTCTGCTTCTGTCTGAAAGATTGGGGTTCTTTAATGTTTCAACTACGAACTCTTTTGTTCTTGCGGCATACAGTTCTTCTAAAGCCTTGTGGTTTAAAATCTTGTACTTGTTGCCACCTGCATCTTCCATCTCGGTTTGCAATGCCTTATCCATGAGAAGGAATATTTCCCTCTGTCTGCCTTTGTGTTTTTCGTAGAACGCACGAAGACCACCTTCTTCTCCAAACAGTTTGTGAATGGTATAAAGGTTATTGGCAATCCAGTTGTCTGCCGTACCATCCTTAATCCGTGCCATGAACTCAGGCATCTTTTGTGCAAGTTGCCATTCGCCCTCAGACATTTCTACAGCCTCAAACAACGAGTGTTTGTAACCTTCGTTAATCTTCTTAGCGGACATCTGGTAGTGCTTCTTGTATCTAGCAAGAACGCTATCTCCAATGACAGTATAGTCCTGAGTTCTTCCTCTGCCTCTTTGTCCCTCTTCTTTTAACTTAAGTCTCTGGGTTGTAATGTTTCTAGCGAGGTATCCTTTGAGGGCTATATCTGCAATCTCGTTGAGTACAGCGTTAGGAGCAAAAGGCATAGCCTTTCTTAACGACTCTTTAACAAGGGGTCTAAGTTTCCAGTTAATCTTCTGTCTGCCTTCAAAGTTAAAGAACTCTTCTCCAAGTTCAGAGCCAAGCATCTTCTCGTACTTCTCGGTCTCTGTCTTTATTATCTCCTGTATGTCTCTTTCTGTTATACGCTTTGTGTTTTCTACAATAGTCTGTCCGTCTTCAGACACCCTCCAAGCCATGAATGCTTCAGCGGAGGCTTCATCTGGAGACATTCCCTTTGCAAGATTAGCGTTCTTTCTGAAAGAAATTCTTCTTTCCAGTTCAGAAAGGATAGACTTAGGGGCAAGTCTTCCATCAGGAGTAACTTCTCTTTTCTTGGAGGGAGAGAACGCAAAGTAGTTAGCCTCTGCTCTTCTGGCTCTGTTTTCGATAAACCTACCATTGTCCCACACAGCAACAGCAGAGGTAGACATCTGTCTTACAGGGTTGAAGTGCATATACTCAAGAGAGTGTATGTCGTTCTTCCTGAAGTATCTAGCCATGTCAGGAGTAAAGAGGAAAGCCTCAATAAGGTCTGCTCTTGCTTCAAATGGAGAAGCGTCTCCGTTAATCTTTTCAGACAACTTGAAGCCATCTCTGTCTCTAAGGTTCAAGAGTTCCTTAAGATGGTCGGCAACAGGTCTGCCTGTAATCTTGTTCATTCCTTCGGCGATAGCCCTGACATAGATGTCGGCTGTAGAGCCGTGTGTAATGTTAGAAATGTTGAGGTGTCTGGTCGTATCAATGTAGCCAGTTTCCATCGAACCTCTGCTGTTGAAAGAAGCCTCGCCCATGTCTGGGGTATAGTGTAACCATCCGCTTTCAGACACGAACTGTCTTCCTCTGAGCCTAGGGCTAATCAGGTCAACAACGCCACCAAATCCTTCGTCAACATAATCAAAAACGGACTCTCTTGTCTTTCTTCTCCTGTTTCCTAAAGCCTTGTTAAGGCTATAGACAGACAATACTTCGCCTTCTCTGTTTCTATAGACGCTGTTCTTAACAGCCAGCATCTCTGCCTTGGACATTGGATTGCCCTCATGGTCTCTGAAAGACTTGGAAGGAGAGTAGTTGTATGTGGCACGAGGATGTGCGTATTCATGGTCGTAGAAGAAGCCTTCTCCGTCGATAGACTTCATGTGACCAATTCTGTCTACCCTGAAAGTCTTAATGACGGCAGGTAGTTCAGCCGCCTCGCTCTTCTTTCTAATCTGAAGTTCATGCCACGGATTAGCATACTCACCAGCCCTCATCTGTACCTTGGTGGGATGGAAACCAAGCACACCATTTACGATGGTACGCATTCTTCCAGCATCTCTCTGAGACACAGAACCAGCGGCTCTAAATATGGCAATGCCACCTTCGTTTAACTTCTCAACTGAGTAGTGAGAAAGCAGTGACTTGGCGGCAATGTAAAGTTCGTCCTTTGTTTTGAACAGTCTTCTTACTTCTTTGTAGTCAATGTCTCCACGATACTCGTCAAAGAAGTAGTCAACTCTTGTGAGGATGGCATCATGGTCAATAATTGTAGCCAGCATATGCGGCTCACCAGACTCATATGTAAATGTAGTTTCTCCATCTTCCATCTCCTTGAAACGCTTACGCTCAAAGTAGATGTTAAGTTCAACGGGCTGGAAGTTACGCTGTTCTGAAAACGGGCCTTCTTCTCTTGCGGAAACCTTGTTGTACGCACCTTTGGTTTCAGTAACAACTTCTGCCCTGAGGATGTTTGAGACTCCACCAGAAAATGTACCCATTCTGGACATCTCAAGAACTGCGTTAAGATGTTTAAATCTGTTGACGACAGAGTAGGGAAGCCACTTCTCAAGGATGGCAAGTTCCTTCTTGGTCGCTACGCCTGTAATCTTAATTCTAGGATTGCCGTTCCAGACGCTCTTCCAGAACTTCTTTCTCTTGTCTACGCTCCAGCCACCCATATCAGGGGCTTCTCCAGCAACTTGTTCAGCGGCGGCAAGTTCCTTGTTGGTGATTGGAGTCTTGTCCTGTTCTGCTAAAGCCTCGGCTTGTTCATCCCAGTGCTTGTTGTATCTTCGAGATGCAGAATGGTCTAACGGGGTTGTGTCAGCATCTTCAGCAAGGGCTTCCTTGGCTGGCTTTGGGGCTTTGACCTTCTTTGGCTTCTTTCTCTGTCTGGCGGCAGAGAAACTTGCTGTAGCCTCTCCGTTCTGACCAATAGTAGTAAACTTAAGACCTCTTTCGTTTGGAGTAAGTTGTGCTATTTCCTCAACAGCAGACATTATTCCCTTGCCAACCTTCTTGTTTAACTCATCAGGAGTAGCAATTCTTGCAGAACCATCAGGATTACGAATGACAAGGTGGTCTAATCCTCTGGAAAGAGCATGGTCTACATTGGAAACGCTACGCTTATTCTGAACCCATCCTGTATACATTTCCTTTTTAGAACGCTTAATGTAGTGTTCCATTAACTTCTCTAACTTAGGAATACGGATACGCTGATTGGTATTCTGGTCGATGAAGAACCCATCGATGTCAGTGCCATACTTAAACTTAGCACCAGCAGACCTTAAGTCCTGATGCATCGTGTTTTTATAGGCATCCTTGGCTGTCTCAATTATGTTTCTTACAAGACCTAAGTCTCCACCCTTTAACAGGTAGTCGACAGGCTTGTCGCCAAGATATTCGACCCAGTAAGAGGCTAAGAATTCTTCAAACAACTTGTTAAGCCTTCCGTCAGTTTCTCCTCTCTTAAACTTTTCAATGACTTCGTTCCAAGTCTTTCTTGTTGTGTCTATGCGAGCCTTGTCTCCGTTAGAGGCAATGCCTTCGACTCCAAGATAAGCGTCCCTGAAACTCTCAAGCGTTCTTACGCCTTCTTCTCTAGGCATTCTATACAGAGCACCCTTGGCATCCTCCGTGCCAATAAGAGCGTCCATAGCGTGTCTTGTGAACTCAAGACCATAGCGTTCGTCCATAAGAAGCGTATGGAACAACTCCTCCTTTGCGGCAAAGTGATGTGCTCTGTCTGCGTTAATGACAGTAACCTTCTGTCCATCAAGAGTACGCTTAAACGCAACACCTCCGAAGTCAGGATTGCCTTTGATTTCAGCGATAAACTCAGCCCATTCAGGACTGTTTTCTCCGATAATTTGTTTGATACGCTCCTCGGTAAGAACGACACGCTTAACATCTCTCTGAAGTCTTTCAGAGGCGGCGATGTCTGCCATTAGGCTTAACTTCTTTTCCGCACCATAATCTTTTTCTGCATTGGCAAGGAGACGCATAACACCCTCCTTGCTGTAGAAGTCGTAACCTTCTGTAGCCCAAAGGAAGTTCTTTATGACCTCCCTAGGAGCATCAGCACCAACAACAGTTCCATGAATAGCACCAATTTGGTGAAACGCACTGCCGATTGTAAAACCAGAACCTAATCCGTGATAAAAGCCTTCTTCACCGCCAAATGTAAAACCAAACGCACCTCCATACATACCAGAGTGCAGGGATGTTCTTGCGGTATTTCCAGCCCACTCAATAAACGGAGAGCCTGTCTTAGCCCATGTGCCAGCCAAGGCACGAACAGAAGCGTTGTCCGACTGCATCGCCAGACGCTCAGACATACGAAGGCCGTACTGAGTAGTAGGCTCTTGGGCAATCTTAGCCGCCAACTGAGCGGCACTAGCCGCAGTCTCGGTAATCTTAGCCGCACCCCAAGTAAGAGTAGTGACACCCCAAGCAGGAATTTTAACAGCATTAAGACCAGCCGCAGACATCGCACCACGACCAAGGTCGTTTTTGTCAACGATGTTACCAGAAATACCAACGAAGACCTTCTGGCCTGTGACATCTTCAATGTTCTTAATCAGGGCTTCTTCAGTCTTAACAATCTGATTGGCGAGTTTGGAAGAACCCATCTGCAACTTACCTGCCGCCATTTCAGCCTGTTTAGAAGACCAGACTCCAACCTTAGCCAACTGTTCATTAAGAGCCAAAATCTTAGAAGCACCACGAAGACCTTTTGCAAGAGTAGACTCTATGCCAAGATTAGGAGTAACCCAAGAAGGGTCAGCAACATATGAAATACCCATCACTGTAGCGGGGTTCCACATATCTAACTTAACGCCAGCAACCTCAATTTCCTTAGGAAGCAAGATGCCCTCGTTGATGTCCTTTTCCATCTTCTGACGGACATCAAGCAACTGCATCAGATTATAATAGTAGTCTTCGTCAGAAACAGTCTTGTTGTACAATAACTTATGAATGGGAGATGCCTCATTATACTTGGCTTCTTCCATCATGTAGTACCAATTCTTAGTGCCAAGAGCCGCACCCTCAACAACAGAGCCAGCAACCTTAGGAAGTTTCAGGGTCAGCGTATCTCCAGCAAGAGCCAAGGCCGCATTGCCTAGGTCGGATGCCGTCTGCTCCATAGCCTGACCAATCATTGCCCAAGCAGAAGGAGTTTGCTGTTTCATAAAGTCTCTGTACTTCAGAGCCTTTTCAAGAGTAGGTCTGTATCCAACACCAGCATACTGCCTAATCATTTCTGCTTCCATCATGCCCTCATCTTCTGGGGCAACAGGCACATTCACATCTCCGTCTGGAATGAGCGGGATGTCGGAGTCCTCTGTCTTCTGCTGTGTTGGAAGTATCAGACCATTGGCAAGAGCCAGTTTTCTAAGTTCTTCTTCGTTGCTATATCTAAGTTCGGACATTATTTAGAAGGTGTGTTTAAGCCTTGTTTGGCATTCTCTGCTTCAACATCTGCAATAATCTTCTTCAGGTCAAACTTTTCCGCACCCTTATTGACGGCGACACGGAAATTATTCTGTCTGGCCTGACCAACAACCTTGTCTCTGATGATTGCTTCAAAGGCGTTAATGGCCTTTAGGTGAGCATCCTTGAACACCATTCTCTGAGCGTTCATTGCACCAACAATGTCGAAGAGTCGAAGGGCATCGTTTTCAGTTTCCTGACCGCCAGCAATAAAGTACTTTCTGTATGTCGTGGCTCTCATAACCAGAGAGTCGAACATATTTCTGGCCTCTACATCCATGACCTTAGATAGAATACCCTTGTTGACATAGGCTCTCATTTCATTCGCTAATTTTCCTGTTTGTTCAACATCAGTAAAGCCCTGCTTTAGAAGAGGGTAATCTTCGTCCCACTTACCAGCAAATTTGTTAACTCCTCCAACAAACTGAACAGTGATATTCCCGAATTGTTTAGGGTTTCTAAACTGATTTAACCAGTTATCTGCTGTTAATAAATCAAGGCCAGCCTTTGTTGTAGGGTTTCCAGCATCCGAAAGACCAACAACAGAAGAAGCAGAAACCCAGTCTTTGCCAGTCTTATAAACTCTCTGAACAGAACCATCAGGCATGGTAATTTCAGCAGAAGGAATAAACCTGTCAGGTTGCATTGCCATAATCTGATACAGCGAAAGCGGCAACTTATCAGCACCTCCAGCCGCTTCCGCTATTGCATCGTATCTAATCTTAAGACGACCAGCCTCAGTAAGAGGTATTTCTTTTATAGCAGTAGTGGTGTAAGGTTCTGTTCCTGTAACAGTGTAGTACGCTTTGTTGAATGTTGCACCATCGGGTATCATGTTCACACCCTGCTTCCTCATGTATTCTAAGAACTGAGGATTTTTTATGTACTTAGATGCAACTTCGTAAGCCTTTGATGGGCTGGAAATTTCTCCATTTAAACCTCTTGGAAAGAAAACTTCAGTACCAGAAAGCGGCTTTCCTGTGTTTTGAAGAGACCAAGCATTGGCTTGAGCAAATGCGTTTCTAATGAGAGCATCAGCGTATCCGTTTTGAACAGCCTCTCCGAATGTAGCACTAGGATTAAACTTATCGTTTTGAGTTAGGTACTTGCCTGTAACTTGATACTTGTAGTCTTCTCCAAGTTTAGTTGCGGCAATGGCCTGAGCCTGAGTGACAATGTCTTTCTTGTCTAACTTTAGAGCCTCTATTGCTTGGTCAATCATCACATTAGATGCGATGAGTTCTCCGTTCTTATCGAAGATGTCTCCTATTTCTGTTAAAGCAGTAGTGTCGTTTTTAACCTGCAACGAAGAAGGAACACCAGAAAGGTCTGTAGCCTTTTTAAACAGTTCTAACTTTGCTTTTTCATCCTTAATGTCCTGTGCTTTTCTGTCTGCCTCAGCCTTTCTTAAATCGTACTCTTTCTTCGCTAAAGCCTGAGCCGCTTTAGCAACTTCGTTGGCATCCTTGCGAAGACTTAACTCTCTATTCTTGAACTTGTTCTCTGTTTCAATCTGTACGGCTTTCTGATACCTAGTATCTGCGTTGTACCATCCCCTTAGTTTGCTCATCGGGACAGCCGCCATACCTCTGGCGACATCTCCATCACCTTCCTTTAATGCAAGGTTTATTAATTCTGCGGCGTGTTGAGGGGCATCTTCTGAAGCCTTAAATCTGTCCTTGTCGTCAGAGTTAGCAGGGTCTGGAACAACCCACTTTGACAGTTCAGACTGAGCAACCTGTGCTAGTTCATCTCGTTCCTGCTGTGTTTGTCCATACCTTTCAATGGCATCGCCTAATGTCTTGCCAAAACCTGCAATGGCATTGGCACTCTGGTCTGCCATAGCCTGAGTGTATGGCAGGATGTTAATCTGCTGAATTTGTTCAGACTGATACTTTTGAAATGGAGAAGGCATAAATTATTTTCTAGGAACTGCACCACCCCAGTTAAGGCCACTAGCACCAAAGAGACCAGTACCACCAGTAGCCATTCCACCAAGCACAGAACCAGCCGCACCAAGAAGGCCAGAACGCATAGAATTGCTGGCTTGAGCGTCTGCAACAGCCTTTTGAACTTGAGCGTTGTAGTTCATGGAAGCAATGTTTTGACCCATCTGAGACTCAGGCTGAATGTACTGAGGGCCAAGGTTCTTGTTGAAATCGGTAGACATACCAGCAAGACCCATCGGAGAAAGAGCGTTAAGGCCGCTAGATACCAGCGGTGAACCATACTGCTGGAAGGCCGCATTAGACATATTGACATCATTGCCAAGCACCTGTCCAGCAAATGTTCTGGCTCTGTTCTGTCGGTCTAAACCAAGGTTATAGTTGTTAAGGACTTCACCAGCCATGCCCTGATAAGAACTGGTAAGACCTCTGGCGGCAAAAGCCGCACGAGCCGCCTGAGTTCCAAACTTCTGCATCTCAGGAGTAAGACCCATGCCAGCATCAAGGTCGCTCATGGCAGAGTTTCTCATGGCTGTCTGCAAGGCCGCACCACCACCAAGACCAGCCTCATAGGTAGTTCTAGCACCCTGAGCAATAGGAGACAGGGCGTTACTAAAAGTCTTTCCGTACTGACCTAACAGGTCGGCACTGTCACCCATTACGGAGCGATAAAAGGTCTTAAGGTTATTAGCCCCGCCCATCATCTGCTCCAACTGCATCTGCTGGAACTGAGGGATTAAGTCTCTCTCAGCCGCCAGTATCTTCGGGGCCATCCTAATCTGGGCGTTGATGTTCGCCTCTGCTTCAGCGGCGTAATCCCTAGGAGGGGGAAGTTGTACTCGTCTAGATGAACCCATTGTGTTTAAGTGTTAAAATTTTAAGTTTATTAAGTTTTGTTACCTTACCTCTTCTGGAGGCAATTAGTTGAACTTCACTGTCTTGTTCAATTTCAGGGTAAGAACTAAGTATTTGTTTAATAATATTTACTCTAGCCTCAGAATTGTCAACCAGAGCATCCATAATAAAGTAGTTACGATTATGGTATTTTACTGTTATGTTGCTCAGTATGTGCTTTATTGAGTTTAGGTTTTTAGTTCTCTCTATAGGGAAGATGGTAATTACCCCGTCTACCTTACCATCCTTGTAATTAAGAAACAGATAGTTGTGTTCAGCCAGCCACTCTAGCCACTCGTCTAACCATTCAATATTAAAAACAGGACGCTTAGAGGTATCCTTTTTTAAGAGGATATACTCGTAGGCATCCTTAGCCTTCTTATTTGTAAAGTTCCAACTCAATTACGGCTTTGCGTATTTTGTTACACGGAGAACTCTAGTAATGTCAGTGTCAGTAATAGAACCGCCAAATCCGACATTAGCAATAGCCGCACCAGTAGCAAACTGAGCGTTATAACGAAATCTAAGTTGAATGGTTTCTCCCGTGAAGGTAACGCCAGCAGGAATGACACACTTCATCTTAACTTGTTTTTGGTCATAAGAAATATAAGCCGCTCCATTATTTTGCATAAAGTCAAACTGCATAGCAATGTTGGTTGCTGTGCTTAGTCTGTGGATTGAGAACTTTACAGCACCTGCAAAGGGATAATAAACAAGAGGGAAGTCTGCTTCAATGACCCAGATTTCCTTGTCTGTCTTTGTTTGAGAATTAAGAGATGTTATGACCCTCCACTGGTTACAGGTTGCTACACGCTGGGCTTCTGTAGTAGCATCACACTGCGTAAAAGGCACATTAGTGTCTTCTATGGAAACAAGACCAAAAACAGGAACTCCACTGAACTGTAAGGCAGTGGTGATATTAGCCGTCTTGGTTGTAGAATTGTTGATGTTTGCCTGTCCATCAACCTGAAGTCTAAGAGTGTCTACTTCTTCTTTTGCGAAAATATAACCAGAAGAAACAATGTTTCCATTAACAATTTGAGACGCTTTTCTTACATATGTACAAGCAGTCGGCGAAGCAGTCGGCGTAGCCGCATTTAACATCACATAAGTAAAGGTGGTAGATGTAACATTGGTTAAAAAGAAAGTGCCGTTATATCCAACACCTGCACCAGAAATAAGCACCACATTGTTTACCGATAGACCATGTGGAGACAATGTAGTAACAACAACTGTAAGGCCATCGATACTTGTGTAGTTACTGCCAGCAACAGAAACTCCATCTAACGGAGTGACAATGACATCATTATTTGCAGTAGAGGTAATGGACGGAGTAGTAACAGGAATTCCGCTGTTAAGAATGTCGCTTACGGAAGTCTGCTTTAAAACACCGCCATCATTGACGATTGTAGTATCCGTAGATACTAGTGTGCTAGGAGTAATTAATGGTTGTTCCGTAATAGCACCTACAAGGATTTGAGCAGAGTCCACCAATTGGTTAAGTCTGGCGGCTGTAAGTTGCTGGGAGTTGGCGAAGGTGTCGCCCTTTAAAATCTGTGGCATATTATTCTTTGTTTATATTGTTCTTCTTTTGCTGTGTAGCGTAGACGAATGCAGACCTGATTGACGGCCTCTTAGAGTAAGAGACAAACTTTAAGGTAGCACCAGACCCTATCTTTCTGATAGGATTACTTCTATTATAGTCTTCTAACGAGGACGAGCCTAGGGAGTCAACCTTGACGCTGACATCTGGGTTAATGACTTCAGCATAGGTCTCTATTCTTTCGCCGCCAGCAGTAAGGATGTTGGCCTCATAAGAACTAAAACGCTTGTCGTTTATGCTGTCCATTGTGTACTCCCTAGTTTCTAATATTGCATAAATGTCGTTCTTAGTGAAGGCTAGAGGGTCTAGGATTATAACATTAGGGTTAGGATTACCCTGAGCGTCATACGGGGCTACGAGTATCAGGTTTCCGTATAAACCTTTGGCGATGTTCTCGTTAGTATCCACATTCGCAATCGGAATAGGAAGTATTGGGCCACCTGTAGAGTTTCCAAACTCATCATAATCAAGTTGTTCCGTAAGGAATATACCTTGATAATTGTCAATAAGGAACATTCTACGCTGGTTGTCTTTCTTGACCACGATGAAGTCTTTAAGAGAGATAGACTCTGCCTTGGAGAAGGTACAGGTAAATGAAGCACCAAACAGCCAAGAAGAGCCAGTATAAGGGTCTACAGGAAATGCAGACCTAGGAACTTCAACTACAAAAGCAGTAGAATTGTTAACTGTTGTTACTTTATAAGTACCACTAGGAACAATGTATCCATTAGATAAACCAAAAGTGCAGTTTACATAATCTCCAACAGCAAGACCATGAGTTGGTAGAGAGTATTTTTGTATCATTATCCCGTGATACTCTCCAGAAGGAGGAGGAACAAATACTACACTAGCGGCATCTGCAACTAGAGAATTTCCCGTCTGTACAAGGGTGGGATATGTGTCAACCGACTCCCACTGCTTAAGGATAAAGTTGAAGACAAGGACTGTGTTGTTTACAGTAGAGCCATCCAGAGGAACGGCTAGGTAGTATCTGTTGTTCCAGTAAGTAGCAACAGCATTACTGGAGTAGTTTCTGTTGATACGCTGTATGATGTCGTCAATCGGAGCAGAAATAGGGTCGCTCATCGTGAGCAACTTCATCGAGTCCGAAGAAGCAGGTTGTGGCTGTAAGAAATAAACGCCGTTGTCCGACAAGAAGAACACTCCACCGCCAGCCTGAACGACTGACTTTCTGGCAGAACAACCGATGTCCGTAGCAAGTGTCTTGATGTAAGAGTCGTTGCTTAATGGTGCTCCAGTCGTATATCTGTCACTGCCAACAGAGACATAGTAGATGCTGTTACGCATGAACACGAGGAACTCATTAAGAGTCCAAGGAGACACGCCTACCAGTTGGTCGTTACTGCCGTTGTTGACTGTAAACACATCGGCTACATCCCAGTCTGTATAGTCTAAGTAATTACTGACAGACACGCTGTCGTAGTTTCTAAGAGTATTAGGCTCTAGGTGATACTTGCCGATAGCGACAAGTCTGTTGGCGTAGTATAAAAGCGTAGAGCAATTAGGAAACTCTACTCCTGAACCTCCAGTAGGCATGGCTATAATTGTATTAGCCA
>JACCDU010293443.1_pt1 | contig 22481 bp, 23 predicted proteins | sample 7446081 | NCBI WGS metagenome assembly JACCDU01 (sample SAMN15323447, study PRJNA562643) | freshwater metagenome | isolation source: river surface water | place: USA:Blue River Watershed | collected 2017-08-17
ATGTGTTGATGTTGGTCGACAGCCTCACGCGCGTGGCCCACGCCCAGCGCGAAATTGGCTTGGCCATTGGCGAGCCGCCCACTGCCAAAGGCTACCCGCCATCGGTGTTTGCTTTATTGCCCAACCTGATTGAGCGTGCAGGCGTAGGCCGGCATGGTCATGGCTCCATTACCGCCATCTACACCGTGTTGGCTGAGGGCGATGACGCCAACGATCCCATTGTGGACATTGCCCGCGCGTCCTTGGATGGTCAAGTGATGCTGTCGCGCAAATTGGCCGATGCGGCGCACTACCCTGCCATCGATTTGAATGGCTCTATTTCCAGGGTGATGCAAAGTTTGCTGTCGCCCGAAGATTTGAAAATGGCCAACAAGTTCAGACGCCTGTGGTCTTTGTACCAACAGAACATGGATTTGATTCAAGTGGGTGCCTACGAAGCTGGCAGCAACCCCACCCTGGATGAAGCCATTCGATTGCGTGAATCGATGGAGCAGTACTTGCGCCAAGACATGCACGAAGGCAAAGACGAAGCCAGTACCCGTGAAGACATTCGCAACATGATGGCGGTGCTGGCATGAACGACACTGTGGTGGCTCGTCCCTGCTGGACCATCTTGGCGCAAAAGGCCGAAGATAAAATTGCGCTGATTCAAAATGAATTGATGCTGGCGCGCCAACGCCTTCAAAGCCTTCAAACCAGTGAACAGCGCATTCAAAAAATGTACGACGAATACCGCGATGGCCTCACCCAATCTGATACCCAAAGTATGGGCATGCGCGAAGCCATGAACCAGCGTCAGTTCATGTCGCAACTTTTAAGCCTGATGCAGCGTGTTAAAACCGACATTCTCTACACCGAGAACGCCATCATAGGCATCAAAGAACAATTGATTGTGCAAGAGCGCGAGCGCATCAAAATGCAAACCTTGGCCGATCAAAATGCCATGGCTGTGCAACGTGAAGAGAATAAAAAAGACCAACGCCGCATGGACGCTTTGGGTGTGATGCAGTTCAACCTCAAGCCACAAGCATGAACCTCACGGGCGGCTTGGCTTGGCACTGGCTGGCATGGCGCTCTCAGGCACGTTGGGCACCCACATCGCAAGCCATTGAACAATGGCTTTTGTCGACGGCTCAAAGCTCTTCACCCCGCAACCCAGAAAGCCGCCCAAGCCTGCTGCTCATTGGTGCCAGTGCGGGCTGGATGATGTCTGACTCATGGCTTCAGCAATTTGCCAGAGTAGACACTTTTGACATCGATCCCAGAGCAGCCCTGCTGTTTAAATGGCGCCATGGCAAAGCTCTTCAGGCCACACGCACAGAACTTCATTGCCATACGCGCGATGCCTTGCAAGACTTAAACGCTGTGCTGTCGGCACACCCCAAGGCCTTTGTGTTTTTTGACAATGTCTTAGGCCAATTGCGATTTCAAAACTTGGCCACCGATTGGCAGCAAGTAGAGCGCCGGCTCAAACAACTCAAGGTGCAACTCAAAGGCAGAGAATGGGGCAGCTTGCACGATCGAATGTCGGGGCCATGCACAAAGCCTATTGCGCTTGAAAGTGATTTGCCGGTTCGGCATCCCGATTGGCACGACCAACATTGGCTCACGCAATTGGATGCGCAAAGCCCCTGGCTGGATCACTTAACGCAAGACGTTTTTCCAACCGGTGTGTCGGTGAAAGATTTTGCTTGGAATTTTTCGGCCCAGTACAGGCACTGGCTTCAGGCCGGATGGGTGCGGCCATGACTGCACTGAAGCGCTTATTTGCCGCAAATGAATTTGTAGAGCGCCACCAAGGGCGTATCGGGGGGAATGGTTTGCCACTCGCGCATCACACCCTGGGAGTCGACAATTTCACCCGTGAGCATGGGGCCGCTGTGCATGGAAAACTGCAAGATGTGAACCATTTCTTTGCGGCAATCCATTTCCATGTGCGTGCGCGTGGATACAAAAAATGCACCTCTTTGCGCTTTTTGGGGCGTTCTGTAATCGAGCAAGCTCCAAAACGACCGAATGGGGCCGTTGCGTTTGATGGTGCCGTCATCGACATAAATAGTGCCCGAATCGGTTGTGGTTATTTTTTTCCACTCGGCCTGGGCAGAAAGCGGTGCCAACAGAACAATCAAACTGGCCGCAAGCGCCAAGCCAACATTCAAAATAGCACCCCAAGCGTGTGGGAAAGCCGAATTTTTCAGAAGATGGGGTTTGGTATTCATGCGCCCTACTATAAAGTAGCGCACTGATCTTGAAAAGAGCCTTGCCATGAACCACCTTACTCCCACCGCCTACAACACCCGCTTCCAAAACGTGAGTTTTTGGAAGAGGCCTGTGGCAGCTTCTTTTTTAGCTTGCCTTTTGGCCGCCGGCATCACGGCCTGCGGAGGCGGGGGCGGAACTGATGCTAGCAGTGGCAATCCACCTGCTTCAACACCCGAGGTACCACCGGCCTCACTGATCACGGCTGGGGCCTATGTTGGCACTTTGGCGGGCAAATCAGACAACCTGCCTAAAGAGTGGGTGACGTTCTTGTTACCTACAGAGCCATCGTCTGGCGGCTTGACCAAGTTTTACGCGCTGCATTACGACGACGCCAACCCAGACATCTACAGTGGCACCGGACAAATCACAGGCACCAGCTCCACTTCTTTGTCACAAATTGCCTTTTATCCTTATTTGGCCACCTCGGTTCGAACGGGTACAGGCACCTTGAGTAGCCTGCGTGCTGGAGAAATTCGGGCGTCGCTTAACTTCCCTTCAACCAGCTCGGCCAATGCGCTGGTCATCAAAAACCTAGACCACTCATTCCCCACTGGCTATGTGTACAACACACCAGCCAGCTTGGATTCTGTCCAAGGCAATTGGCTAGGCAATCTGTCCTACGGCAGTGGTTCGAGTGGCGCATTCAACATCAGTATCTCGTCCACCGGGGTCTTCAGCAGCAGCATGTCCTTTTTGGGCGATTGTCAATTTTCGCAAGGCGCGCTCACCCCCAACTTTGATGGCACCCATTTGTACAAATTGACTGTGAGCATCCCTAGCGCCACCTTGTGCACGCAATCCAACTTAGGTGGCAAAGCAATAACCGGTGCAGCCTTTGTGACAAAAAGCCCTGTTGCAGGCAAAACACAACGCCTCTACTTGGTGGGCATCACTTCGGACGGCCGAGGCATTAGTTTCAAGGCCGATCGATAAATTCAAGTTTTCAAGCTTAGTGACGAATCTGTCTAAGCACGGAAATTACATTCTGGAATAGACCATGATCAAACTTATCGCCATCATCTTGCTCGCTATCTCTACAGCTGGTGCGGGCTACTTTGGCTGGACACAAAAGAAGTCGAGCGCTGCAGCGACCGAGCAAGTGGCTGAGCTCACTCAACAAGTAGAAGAGGCAGATAAAAAGATCGAGGCTACCGAGGAAGAGTTGGCTGCTAGCAAAGAAAAGCTGCCAGCCTTGATGACCAAAGCCCAGGAACTCGAAGCTGTAAAAGCAGCTTTTGCTTCTGGCCTGGTGTTGAAAGACCTTGAAGCAGCCTATGCCAAAGAGAAAAAAGGACTTTCTCCCGAGCGCCAATTGGGCTTGGCAGGTGTTCGCCTTTTAACCAATGGCACCAAAGATCCCGCCACCGTAGAGGCCTTCCAAAAAGCTTTGGAAATGACCGACTGGAAGGGCCAGCAAAAAGTCATTTGCGCCGCTCAAAATGCATTGGCCGCAGCTGGCGAAAAAGTGAAGGTCATGTCGGAATGCCAGCCTGAGGCTGCTTCTGGCAAAGGTAGCGACAAGGCCGGCGCCAAAGAAGCGCCCGCAGACAAAGCTGATGCCAAAGACGCGCACAGCAAAGACGAAAAAAAAAATGATAAAAAATTAGACAAGAAGGTCGCCCACGGACCTGCCGATGCACACGCTGGGCATTGGGAATACGAAGGCGCCATGGGCCCAGAGAATTGGGGCAAAGAATTTCCCACTTGCGGCAGAGGCAAGTCGCAAGCACCTTTGAACATCAAAGGTCCGTTTGAAAAAGTTCGCTACAGCGTTGCGCCAGACTACAAACAAGGCCAACTCAAAATTGTGAACAACGGCCACACCATTCAGGTGAACGTGCCCAATGGTTCCAAAATTCGAATCGATGGTAGACCTTACGACCTGGTGCAATTTCACTTTCACCGTCCTAGCGAAGAACACATCGACGGCAAACCCTCTGCCATGGTGGTTCACTTCGTGCACAAAAACATGGAAGGCGAATTGGCTGTGCTGGGCGTGATGCTGCGCGAAGGCAACGAAAATGCAGGCATCAAAACCTTATGGACACACGCCCCCAAATCTGAAGGCCCCGAAGTTGTGCCTGACGGTGTGATGTTCAACCCAGCCAACTTGCTGCCCAAAGAACTAGATTTCTTCCACTACGACGGCTCACTCACCACGCCCCCTTGCACAGAAAAAGTGAAGTTCTTCATCTTAAAAACGCAAGTGAATATCAGCAAAGAGCAAGTAACCGATTTTCCATTCAAGATGAATGCGCGCCCCATTCAGCCTACCAATGGTCGGCCTATTTATTCCAATTAAATAACCCATGAATTAACAAATCTTGTTTCAAGGGCAATGAAGGCGTTATCCGATCAGGATTGCGCCTTTTTTTTGTTTTTCAAGCGCCACAACAAAAACAAAGCAATGCACAAGTTCAAGGCATTCCACAGCACGCCATTCACAAAGGCTGCGTGGTAAGACCCCGTTAAGTCAAACACCTTGCCCGACATCCAGCCCCCTAGCGCCATGCCAATCATGGTGGCCATGATGACAGCTCCCACCAAAACACCCACCCGCTTGGCTGGAAAATACTCGCGAACAATGATGGCGTAAGACGGCACGATACCGCCCTGAAACAAGCCAAACAAAGCCGAGATCACATACAAAGACACCATGCCATCAAACGGCAAAAACAAAAGCAAGGCCACGCCCTGAAGGACCGATCCGAGCACCAAGGTTCTAAGGCCCCCAATGCGGTCACAAATGGCCCCCGAAATAAGCCGACTCACAATGCCACACGCCAACATGAGCGACAACATTTCAGATCCACGCGCCGCGCCAAAACCGAGGTCTGTGCAGTAGGCCACGATGTGCACTTGCGGCATGGCCATGGCCACGCAGCAGGCAACACCCGCTACACAAAGCAAAGCATGCGCGGCATTGACGGGCAAACCAAATGGCCTTTCTGAAGCCATTGATTGCACACTGCCCGGCGCAGCCACCACCATCAGGGGCGGACGTTGCCGCATCAAAAACGACAAGCTCAGCATTCCGAAGCCACACACAATGCCAATCCAAATGTAGGTTTCACGCCAGCCCAAAAGCTCAACCCCCTGCTGCGCAAGTGCGGGCCAAATGCTCCCCGCCAAATAATTGCCACTGGCGCAAACGGCCACAGCAATGCCGCGGCGCTTGTCCCACCAAAGCGAGGTGTCGGCCAGCAGGGGCGCAAATGTGGAAGAGCTACCCAACAGCCCCATGAGCAGGCCATGTGCCAAAGCAAACAACCAAATGTTGGACGCCATGCCTGCCAAAATAAAGCCACTGCCCACACCCACAGCGCCAATCCAAAGGGCAACATGCACACCCCATTTGTCGGCCAATTTGCCCATAGCCAGGCCACCGGCACCAAAGCCCAACATCATGAGGGTGTATGGCAAGGATGCATCGGCCCTAGAAATACCAAATTCTTTTTGCACTTCAGGCAACACCACCGACACCACATACATGCTGCTGCCACCCAGCGTCATGAGAAGAAGCGTGATGAAGAGACGGCGCGCGGCGTAGGCCGAGTCGATGAGGGAGGCGTCGGCTTGGAGAGATGATGCGGTATTCACCAACCCACCTTATCACCCCCTCGGGGTATCCTTCCTCCCTGATTTCCCCTAAAAGCAGGCATTTTCCTGATGCTATAATCCCGCTTCTCCAAGGCCCGGTAGCTCAGTTGGTAGAGCAGCGGATTGAAAATCCGCGTGTCACTGGTTCGATTCCAGTCCAGGCCACCAAATTGACACCGTAAGTACGCAAGTGCTTACGGTGTTTCACTTTGCGGTGCTATGCACTTGATGTCCGCAGTATTTAAAGAATCCCCTAAGATGTTGTAGGAAGCGACATCAAAGGAGTCATACATGTCAGACATCAACTCTCTTCCCTTGAGAGACGCTAGAGCTGTAGTTCACGGCTTAACCAATCTGTCCCTTCATGCCCAGCGCGGCGCCAGCGTCATTCAGTCAGGCAAGGGCGTTTGGGTACAGGACATTCATGGCCGCGACTACATTGAAGGCATGTCTGGTTTGTGGTGCATTGCCCTGGGTTATGGCAATGAGCGCTTGGCCAATGCCGCACACAAGCAAATGTTGGAGCTGGCCTATTACCCGCTAACCAACCACAAAAGCCATCAGCCTGTGATTGCTTTGGCTGAAAAATTGTTGTCCATGGCGCCGGCCCCCATGTCCAAAATATGGTTTGCCAGCACAGGGTCTGAGGCGATCGACTGTGCTGCTCGACTGTGTTGGTATTACTGGAACGCTGTAGGCCAACCCGAAAAAAAGAAATTCATGTCGCATCTGTTGGCTTACCACGGCAATACCATTGCCGCTGCAAGCCTCACTGGGGCCAGCTACGCTCACGACAAATTCAATTTGCCACTGCCAGGCTTTATTCATCTAACCACGCCTCACCTCACCAAAAACGGGCAGCCCGGAGAAACAGAAGAGGCATTTTGTGATCGGCTCATTGCTAACATTGAGCAGCGCATCTTGGCCGAGGGCGCCCACACCATTGCTGCATTTTTTGTAGAGCCGGTCATGGCTGCAGGGGGCATCATTGTGCCGCCCGCGGCTTATTACGAAAAATTGCAGCGGCTTTTAAAGAAGCACGAAATCTTGTTGGTGTGCGACGAAGTGGTCACAGCTTTTGGCCGGACGGGTGAAATGTTTGGGTCGACCACCATGAAGCTTCAGCCCGATCTTTTGGTGTGTGCCAAAGCCTTGTCCAGTGCGTACATCCCCATTTCCGCGCTCATGATTTCGCCAAAAGTCTACGAACCTGTTGCCAGACAGAGTGGCGAGCTGGGCATGTTTGGCCTGACCATGACTTATTCAGGACATCCTGTGGCTTCTGCGGTGGCCTTGGAAACACTGAACATCTACGAAGAGCTCCACATTGTGGAGCACGTTCGACAAGTGGGCCCAAGCCTTGTCAATGGCCTGAAGCAATTGCAAAGCCACCCATTGGTCAAAGAAGTTCGTGGTATCGGACTGCTGGCGGGCGTTGAGCTTTTACCCAACCATGGCCGCGAATGCGCCCGGCTCGCAGAAGAAGAGGGCCTGATTGTGCGTGCCATTGGCGACACCATTGCCTTTTGTCCACCATTGATTATTTCTGAGGCTGAAATTCAAGAATTGTTGGTGCGATTTACAAAAGCACTTAACCGACTTTGACAGATTGACTTAAGTTGGCGCCCATAGCCAAAGTGTTACATTGAACTCTTTAGCCTCTAACTTTGCTGACATGAAAGAAACGACTCTTCGCGCAAAGCTGCGCCAACGCCTGCAACAACCTGGGCTGGTTGTGGCCCCTGGCGTTTTTGACATGGTGTCACTCCGCTTAGCCGATTCATTTGGGTTTGATGCTTTGTACATGACGGGCTACGGCACTGTGGCTTCGCACATGGGCTTGCCCGATGCGGGGCTGGCCACTTACAGCGACATGGTGGGCAGAGTGACCGCCATGGCTGGCATGGCCAAATCGCCGCTCATTGCAGATGCCGACACGGGCTATGGCGGCCTTCTCAATATGCGTCACACCATTCGGGGCTATGAGGCTGCCGGCGCCGCAGCCATTCAATTGGAAGACCAAGAGTTTCCGAAAAAGTGTGGCCACACACCAGGGCGAAGAGTGATCGCCATGGAAGACATGGTGCGCAAAATCAAGGTGGCGGTTGACGCGCGCACCGACCCCAACTTTCTCATCATTGCCCGCACCGATGCCCGCACCACGCTGGGCTTGGATGAGGCTTTGCGCCGCGCAGAAGCCTACGCGCGCGCAGGCGCTGACATTCTGTTTGTAGAGTCGCCAGAATCAGAAGAAGAGATGCGGCAAATTGGCCGTTCATTCGATGTGCCTTTGCTGGCCAACATGGTGGAGCGCGGCCGCACACCTGTTTTGTCACGCGCAGAGCTCGAATCGATTGGCTACAAGCTGGCCATCTTTCCAGTCACGGCTTTGTTGGCGGGCGTTCATGCCATGCAGCGCGTCTATCAAGAGTTTCAGGCGCAAGGCTCCTCTAGCAAAGGCACCACTGAGCTCTATGATTTTGCCGATCTCACAAAGCTAATGGGCTTTGAAGACATCTGGGAATTTGAGAAAAGATACGCTGAGCCCCAATAAATTTAAATCAAACAGGAGACAACATCATGAACAAAAATTTTCGCAGACATTGGTTGCAAGCCGCCTTGTTGGGTGCTTCCCTCACCTTGATGGGAGCGGCTATTGCACAAAGCTATCCCAGCAAGCCCATCCGTTTGGTTGTGCCCTTTACACCTGGTGGCGTAACCGACACCAGCGGCCGCTTGATTGCCGAGCAATTGTCAAAGCGCTTGGGCCAACAAGTGGTTGTTGACAACAAGCCCGGCGCTTCGGGCAACATTGGCACACAGCAAGTGGCTGCCGCTGAAGGCGATGGCTACACTTTGCTGTTGGGTTTTGATGGCACCTTGGTGATTAACCCGCATGTGTTTCCCAAAACAGGTTTTGACACGCTCAAAGATTTTGCGCCCATCGGCAAAATTGGCGATGCTGTTTTAATTTTGGTGGCCAACCCCAGCTTCCCCGCCAAGAATCTCAAAGACCTCATTGCCCTGTCTAAAACCCAAGCGGGTGGCTTGTCTTATGGCACCTCAGGCACGGGCGGCACACCGCACATTGCAGGCGAGTTGTTGCGCCAAAGAACAGGTGCCAATTTAGTTCATGTGCCATACAAAGGCGGCGGTCAAGCTTTGACCGATGTGTTGGGTGGCAACATTCCTTTGGTCTACACCGCCATCGCAGGTGCCATTCCCCATGTGAAGTCTGGCAAGTTGTTGCCCATTGCGGTGTCAAGCAGCAAGCGCGCTACCTCCATGCCCGACGTAGCCACCTTCATTGAAAACGGTGTGACCGATTTTGAAGCCAGCTCATGGGTTGCATTGCTCGCACCCGCCAAAACGCCGCGAGCCATTGTGACTCGCCTCAACACCGAGCTCAACGCCATCCTCAATGACCCCGAAGTGAAGGAAAAACTCAACGGCATGGGCATCACCGCTGCGCCAGGCACACCTGAGAGTTTTGGCGCTGAACTCAACAGAGATCTTGCAAAGTATGGCCCCGTTGTCAAAGCGGCCGGCATCAAAGCAGAATAAAAAATTCACAACTTCAACACACAAGGAAAATCAAATGTTCAGTCACGTCATGCTTGGGGTCAATGACCTCGAAGTTTCAAAAAAGTTTTACGATGCCTTGTTGGGCACTCTGGGTTATGGCCCTGGCGTGGCCAATAAGAACCGTTACTTTTATCGCAGCCCCACAGGCACCTTTGCCATTTCCACACCCATCAATGGTGAGCCCGCCAACCACGGCAATGGCAGCACCATTGGTTTTACAGTGAAGTCGCCAGAACAAGGCGATGCCTTCCATGCGGCTGGCATTGCCAATGGCGGCACCACCTGCGAAGACCCACCTGGATTTCGCAAAGGTCCAGTGGGCAAGCTTTATCTGGCTTACTTGCGCGATCCAGACGGCAACAAACTTTGCGCTTTGCACCGCCCTAGCACGACATGAAATCTCCCATCAGCATCGTTGACGTTGATCGCCCAGAAAGCTGGACCCGCTACAAAGCGGGCATGTGCGACACCTGCGCGGCCAACTGTTGCACCATGCCGGTGGAGGTCAAAATGCCCGATCTGATTCGGCTCAACTTGGTCAGTAGCTTTGAGGCAGAGCACGAAGAGCCCAAGCAAATTGCCAAGCGCCTAAGCAAAGCGGGCCTGATTGACCATTTCAATTTCAAGAACAGCATTTTCACGCTAGCTCGGCGCAGCAGCGGCGACTGTCATTTTTTAGATGCCAAGGGCCGGCATTGCACGGTGTATGCCAACCGGCCCACTACTTGCCGCACTCACCCGCAGGTAGGGCCCAAGCCAGGTTTTTGTCCTTATGGTGCGTTGGCGCAAAGCCGCGCAGGTTGAATAAAGCGTCCAAGCAGAATAAGCGCTTAGGCGCTTAGTGTGATTCAAGGTTTCGACTTTGGCGCTTGCGCTTTAGCTTGCGATTGCGCTAGCGCCAAGGGCACAGGCACCACCACCACGTCAGACGACAATTTCAAACGTGCAATGGTATTTTTGGCACGTTCTTTTGATTTGAAATGTCCTGTGACCACCGCAAAGCGCGCATCTTCTTGCCCCTCAAGGTACACAGGTGTGATGCGTGCATTCACCAACCATTCTTTGCCCTTGATGTAGCTTTGTGCGTCCTTCAATCTTGTGAAGCTTTGGTGCTCCAACACAAAACTGTCTTCTGGCAGCGTCTTGAGCCAAGCCCTGCCTTGGACTGCCACATCGGGCAGCTCTGTGATGATCTTTTCTACCGCTGCCTCTTTGGGCGGAGGCACTTCTTGAACTGGTGGGGCCGCTGGCGCTGGGTTCAACACAATCTCGGGCTCTAACCTGTCTTTGTTGTTGACTTGGTTGACATCAGGGGGGCCGGGCGGTTTATCTTGGGCCACCTCTAACTTCGCTTGGGGCTCGGGTGGGGTGGTGGTTTTTTTGGATGACCCTTGAAAGTCCATGAGTGCAGAAACCTCATGAATGACCTGATCGGTCATTTCTGGATGCAATTTGGCCACAACACCCAATGAAATCAAAAGCAAACTGCTCAGCCCTAAAGCCCAAGGCCACACTTTGGCAGAGGATGTTTTTCGGGGCTTGGCGGCACTGGGGCTACTTTGGCCTGAAGCAGTGGCAGACGCGGCTTTGACCGATGGCGTGGCTGGCGTCTTTTTGACAGCCGCTTTGGTGAGCCGATTGAAAAATTCCAGCGCCTGTTCTTCTTGACCGTTTTTGCGAGCTTGCTGAACCGTACTCAGCTTTTGCTCAGGGGTTGGCAACTCAAGTACCCAAGACACAAATTGCTTGTGTTGGTTTGCAAAATCTTCGCGTGAGTTTGGCTGGGTTTGGAACATCAACACAACACTCACACCTGCACCTGGAAACTGCTGTATCAAGCGCGTTAAAAGCTGTAACTCATGCGCACCCATGGCATTGGCATCATGCACCACCCATACTTTTTCGGGGGCTCGGCCAATTCGAGATTTAGTGGCAACATCTAAGGACAAGGTGTTCAACAACTGGTTGAACCGCTCGAGCATTGCTTCGGTATCTCGAGGTAAAAAAACCTCGATCAGGGTGGTGTTGAGTTTTTGCCGGAGGCGCCTGACAAATGCAGTGCCAAAGTGGTCAATCAACTCATTGGATTCACTGGAAATAACCACGCTTTTGCTGTCTTGCACCAGCGCTGTGAGGCAACTTTCCATTTGGAGTCGGTCGGTCACTCTGAAAAAAAATTCAGAGCTATTCTCCTGGCCGCGAACTCCGAACTCACTCATAACTTGCAAACAGTCTCATGGGGCTTGTGTCTGGCGTATCTCAATGATACTCAAAATTGGCCCATTGTAGGCTGGCTGGCAAGCAGCTCAGAAATTGAGGCTTAGCCGGTGTTTTTGGTGGACTGGGCGCTTTGGATGGCCGCTTGCGCACCCGAAGCCGAGGCAGATTCGTCTAAGGATTTGTTTTGAAGAATGAGCCCAGACAGCTTGGCACCGTGCTCTACGGCAATAGACCCATAGGAAATATCGCCTTGAACCCAAGAGTCTTTTTGAAATTCAACCCGATCGACCGCATGAATGTGACCAAAGACTTTGCCCGCCACCATCACCCTGTGCGCTTTGATATCACCCGTCACTTCACCCGTGGGGCCAATGGCCACCGCAATTTTGCAGTCTGGCGCCGACTCAATGTTGCCCACCACTCGGCCATCAATGCGCACGCTGTCCAACAGCATCAAGTTGCCTTGAATGGTGGTGGTTCGGCCAACGATGGTGTCAAATTTTTCAGAACTGGCGGCCATTGACTGGCGGTTGAATTTTTCGAACATGGTGCCTGCTAAGTTGGGGGTGGAGGGGTTGGGTGAACGGCTGATTGAGTCAAGCGTTCAACGGGATGTGGCCGGCAAAACGGTGAGCGGGTTGAGAACTCGGCCGTTTTGAAAAATTTCGTAATGCAAGTGAGGGCCCGTTGATCTGCCGGTGTTACCCACATTGCCAATGAGTGCACCGCCTTGTACCTTTGCATTGACTGTCACCAAGCGTTTGCTGAGGTGTGCATAACGGGTGATGAAATTTTCTGCGTGTCTAATTTCAATCACATTGCCATAGGTGGGGTCCCATTCCGATCGAACCACTTGACCTTGGGCCGGTGCCACAACGGGGGTGCCAACTTCGGCCGCAAAATCAATGCCTTCGTGCATGGCCAGACTGCCTGTGAACGGATCGTTTCGCACGCCATAGCCACTGGTCAATTTAAACTCACCTTGAATGGGCAAAGCAATGGGCAAAGCCTCAAGCCAAGTCAAATGGTGTTGCCAATCTTGTTGTTGCAGTGCCAGCAATTGAATGACGGAATGAACGTGCTCAGCCGTTTGTTGCAATTCAGTTTGCAAGGGCTGCTTGAAAAGTTGACCCATCCAATTTTGCGTCGGATTGGGCAGCACAAAGGGGCCCCCTTTGGCGTTTTGCAGAGCAGGCGCTTTATCCTTCAGACCCGCCGGCGTGGCCAAGTTCATGAATCTGTTTTTGAGGGCCTCCAGTTTCTTCACATCTTGAACCGTTTGATCCAAGGATGACTGCAGTTGCCTCAGGTTTTGTCTGTAAACAGATTCCATTCTCAACTGCTCGGCCTCTGTGGTCACGCCGCCCAAACTTCGAGCAAGGTCTGGGTTGTACTCAACCGCCACCCGCAAACCAACCCAGTTGAGCACAAAGCCCAAAAGCAGCAAGGCCATGGCCAAAGCACCTGCCGCCATCAAAATGTTGCGCGCAGTGATAGAGACAGATTTAACCTGGCCGGTGGGGCCAGAGAGCCACATGAGTTGCATAGGATTAGACAGCTGGGGAAGCGGATTCTAGGCAGTCCAAATCAAGCCGTCTAGGGCGTTAGTTGAGGTTTTTCTTGTACAAAAATTGCTAACTTGCTGATTTATAAGTTAATCACTAGAATTCACAATTGCAAAATATTCCAACCCACCCTTGGTAGGCCCCATGAACAAGCCCCAATGGACCCATGAACATGGTGTACTGTTAGAAAGTTTGCGCAAGCGTGCGGGGATGGACCGCGCCACCTTGGCTCGTCGCAACATGCTTTCGGTGCTGCAGGTGGAGCAACTGGAAACCAGTGGCGACTCTGGGTTTTACAACGCCGACATTAAGTTTTCCACGGGCAAAAAACTTTTGCAATTTTTTGGACACACGCTTCAAATTAAAGTTGAAGTTGCAGCTGAGGTCGCAAGCAGCATTTCAAACACCCCGTCACCGCCTCTAGAAGTTCCGCCCCAACAAGCTGCTGCCGCAAAGCCTGCCTTCAAAATTTCGGGGCTGGGTGGTGCACTGATAGTGATGACCGTTTTGATGGCTGTATTTTTCCTGGTGCAACAATCTTCCAATTCTGTCAGCAAGCCTTCCACTGAAGCCGCTATTCAAACGACTCAGCCGGAGCCCAAACAAGATGCGTTGCTGGCTACCCCCTCTCCTTCACCCTCGCCTTCACCCTCGCCTGCACCTTTGACCGACCCAGACAAACAGCCTTTGCCCGCGCTTCCCGAGACTGAGAAAAAAGAAGCTCCTTCAAAACCACAAGCCCTCAATGCAGCATGCGCATGGGAGCCCACTGACACTGAAATTCAACCGACGTCTGCACGCAAAAAAGGCGAGTATGTGCATGTGGTGGCTTCAGACAATGTCAACCTTTGCATCATGGATGGCAACCAACGCGTGGCCAGCTTGTCATTGACGCCGGGTCAGGAAAGAAGCATTTATGGGCCAGGGCCGTTCAAGGTTTACAGCCAGCAACTGCCTTTGGTGAAAATCTATTTCCAAGGTCAAGCCATCAAATTGCCGAGCCCTGAAATTCGGCAAATCACACTCAAACCAGTGGCGCTGCCTTAACGCGCTTACATGCTTCGAAACAACTGAGCGGCACTTCGACTCACCTGCAGTTTTTCAGATCGCCCTTTCACCAGCACCTCCTGGCGACCTCGCTCATCTCGCAGCACGCCGGCAATGGCCCGCACATTGACCAAGGTGCTTCTGTGAATTTGCCAAAAAATAGAAGGGTCAAGCGCTTCCACCAATTCTTTGATGGGCTTGCGTATCAAAAACTCTTGCTTGGCTGTTTGCACGCGCGTGTATTTTTCATCGCTCACACAATAAAGCACCTCCTCCACGGGCACCAACTGAAGGGTTTGCCCCACCGAGGCTTGCAGCCACGACAAATACTGTGCCGGGCGCCCTGACACTTGCGCCGACAGCACATGCAGCAATTGCTGAACTGAATGAGCTCCAAGTCCACTCTCTTTCTCAGGGCCATCCAACTCATGCATGCGCTGCATCAACCGTGTCTTCAAGCGTTCTGTCGTCAGCCTCAGCCTCTCGGGCTCTGCAGGTTTTAAAACATAGTCCACCACGCCTTGCTCAAACGCATCAATGGCGTATTGATCGTAGGCTGTGATGAAAACCATTTCCGGCAACAAGGCGTCGTCGCTGAACTCAAGTTGCGCAATTTCTTTGGCCGCCTCAATGCCAGTGAGGCCAGGCATGCGAATGTCCAAAAAAATCACGTCGGGTTGGTGCTCTTGAACGGCTTGAACCGCTTCGAGTCCGTTCTTGGCTTCTGCCACGATTTCCAACTCGGGCCACACTTGGTGCAGCCTGGCGCGAAGCTGGTCGCGCATGAGTCGCTCATCGTCGGCAATCACGGCGCGGGGGTTCTTTGACATGTTGAGGGTCTTGGTCAAATGAATTTCAAAGCTTGGCAGTGGCCTCGATGGGCGCAATCTTGTAGGGAAAGGACAAAATGGCCAAGGTGCCAGAGCCCTCATAGGGCTCTAAAGCGCGGATGCTGAAGCTGGCTTGGTCGCCATAAATGAGCGCCAGTCTGTCGCGAATATTTTTCAAACCAAAACCACCACCAACACTCCCACTGCCCTCAACACCTTGCGGGCTGACAGCTTGTCCATTGGCGCTCATGTTGGCATCTGCTGGGAAATAGCCCACGCCAGAATCTTTCACAGTGACCACCAATTTGCCGTGGGAAACTTCAACACGTAAGACCAATGTGCCCCCTTCAGCCTTGGGCTCTAGGCCATGTTTGAAGGCGTTTTCAATCAGGCTGAGCATCATCATGGGGGGCATCTCAGCAGAATAAAGTCCCTCTGGAATATCCCATTGAATTTGCAGGCGATCTTCCATGCGCATTTTTTGAATGTCGAGGTAAGGGCGAATGACGCTCAACTCTTGGCCCAAGTACCTGACCTTGTTGGGCGTTTGCTCGCGCATATTGGGCAATGTGGCACGCAACAAAGCGATCAAACTTTTTTGCATCAAACTGGCGCGCGGTGGATCAGTTTCAATCAGATGGTCGATGGAAGCCAAGGTGTTGAACAAGAAGTGAGGTTCTACTTGGGCCTGCATGGCGGCCATGCGCGCCTCCACCAACTGACGCTTGAGTTGCTCGGCTTCTGCCAAGTAGGTGGCAGCAGAGGCTTTTGCTTCGGCTTGAATTTGTTGCTTGAAAATGACCTTGATCACCATCGAAATGAGGATGATCACGACGCCCAGTTGCGGCACCGTGAGAACGCCGAAGACCGTGAGCACAACAATGGATAAACCCAAAAAAAGCATCCAATTGATGCCGGCCAGCCACGTGGCATAGGCATGGAATGTGTCTTTGGCAGCCTGCCAATTCGCAGACTTGGGAGGAGAAGTAGATGGTGTTGTCATAAGGCCTCGTTGTTTAGAAAGGGCCTAATGTAGACAGCTGTCTTGGGGAATGCATTCGATTTGCGACGAACTGTCGAAACCGTGGATTGAACGGTAAAAATCAAGCGCCTGCGCGCTTGCCCTTGGTGAGGTCAACGCCCAACTGCTTCAACTTGCGATACAGGTGAGTGCGCTCCAAACCTGTTTTGTCGGCCACGCGGGTCATGGAGCCCCCTTCATTGGCCAAGTGAAATTCAAAGTAGGCTTTTTCAAACGCATCACGGGCGTCGCGCAGTGGCAAGTCAAGGTCAAAGGTTTGAGACACTTGAAGCACGTTGTCTTGGCTGCTGGCAACACCCAAGGGAGCGGGTACCGTATTGCCTGCAGGGGCTTGAGAGGCTTGATAAGCCGCAGCCGCTTGGCGCACTTGCTCGCGCGCCAAACCTTGCTCAACCGTTTTCAAAAGTTTTTGCAGTGTGATGGGTTTTTCTAAAAACGCCTGAGCGCCAATTTTAATAGCGTCGACTGCGGTGTCGATGGTGGCGTGGCCACTCATCATGATGACCGGCATGTTCAAAAGACCACCGGTAGACCATTCTTTGAGCAAGGTCACACCATCGGTGTCGGGCATCCAAATGTCGAGCAACACCAAATCGGGCCGCATGCGAAGACGTATCTCTCGCGCTTGCGCTGCGTTCTCGGCCAGCTCTACGTTGTGTCCTTCATCGTTGAGGATTTCGGAGAGCAAATCGCGAATGCCCAACTCGTCATCGACCACCAATATATTTGCCATGTTGCGCTTAGTTGCCTCTAATATGCATCGACTGTGCTGCTTCATTGGACACTTGAAGTCCTTCTCAAAACTGACGCAAGCTTTAAATCTGCGCCAGCTTCTCGACCGTGAATGATAACGACACTTGGGCACCTTTGACCACCCCATCTTCAACTCGGTTGGCAATATCCAATCGGGCCCCGTGCTCATCGGCAATTTTCTTCACCACCGCCAGCCCCAAACCGGTGCCTTTGGCCTTGGTGGTGACGTAGGGCTCGAAGGCCCGCTGCAAGATATTGGGGGAAAAACCAGGGCCATCGTCTAGAACGGTGAATTTGACGCGCTTGCGCGCAGGGCTCCAACGGGTCACCACACTCACGTGCGATTGAGGATCGCTGGCATCCTGTGCGTTTTGAATCAGGTTGTGAACCACTTGCCTGAGTTGCTGTGCATCGCCCTCTATGAGTGGCAAGGTGGGGTCAAGGTCAGCCTTGACCTGGGGTCGCGATGCGCTTTCGAGTGACTCAGGCGCATACAGGGCCATCACATCGCTAATCAAGCTGTTGAGATCGAGTGGTTTGAGGTCGGCCGAGGGCAGACGGGCATAGTCTCGAAACTCGTCCACCAAACGTTTCATGGCAGCCACTTGATCGACGATGGTTTTCACCGACTTGGACAAAACCGTCTGGTCTGTTTCCTCTAACTTGCCATCGAGTTTGCGCTCTAAGCGCTCGGCTGACAATTGAATGGGCGTCAGGGGGTTCTTGATTTCGTGGGCCAAGCGGCGGGCCACCTCGCCCCAAGCCTGAGAACGTTGGGCCGACACAATTTCAGAAATATCGTCAAACACCAACAGCCGCATGCCGTCAGGCAAGATCGCGCCGCGAGCCACCAGAGTCACGGAGGTGGCCTCCAAGCCTTGGCCGGACGCATGAATTTCAAAGGACTTTTGCCAGTGGTCAAGCTCATGCCGGTCCTTGTCGGAAGACAACAGTTCAAACTGTTCTTGCACGCCGGCCGCAAAGTTTTGCAAATTGGGCAAACTCAGGAAAGACGCCTTTTGATGCGCCGCCAAAGGCACTTTCAAAATGCGCGTTGCACCCGGGTTGGAAGATTGAATCACACCTCGTGCGTTGAACACAATGACGCCGGCGGTCAGGTTGTCCAAAATGGTTTGCAAGTTGCCTCGGGCGGCATCGAGTTGCATCAAGCTGCGCTCGACGGCGCTTCTGGCATCCGACAATTGCTGGGTCATTTCAGCGAAGGAGCGGGTTAAGCCTCCCAGCTCGTCTTTGCCTTGCAAGGCGTATTTGGGGGTCAGGTCACCCGCAGCAACCTGGCGCATACCGAGCGCCAACAACAGCAAAGGCCGGGCAATTTGGTTGCCCAATACAACCGCCAGCAGCACCGCGGCCAACACGGCCATGATCAGGCTCAGTGTGAGCGTGCCGATGTACATTTTGCGAAGCCCGTCTCGCGCCAGTGCTCGCTCTTGGTATTCCCGATTGGCCAGCTGAACATCCAAGGCATTGGCCACCAAGGTGGTGGGGAGCTCCTGAGAAATTTGCAAAACCCAAGTATCGTCACGCAAGCTGAGGCTGTTTTGTGGCACCAGCGTGAGCACTTTGATGCGCCCGCTTGGCGCGCCCACCGCTTCGTCCAGCCCTTCCACAATTTCCACACTGAGTTTGCTGCGCACTTGCTTGAACTGGGCTGCTGTGGGCCGCTCTGGCCGAATGGCAAAACGCGACTGCCCCGCTGTGGCAATGAGTCGACCATCAAGGGACCACAACACGGCATCGTTGGCATCCATTTGCCTGCGAACTCGGTCTAGCGTGAGTGCTGCAGTGGCTTCTTGCACATCCACCAACTGCTGCGCTGCCACTCGAGATTGCTTGGCCAAATCACCCGACAAAGTGTCCAAAGTGGCGCGGCCTAAATTCAAGCCCGCCACCAAGGCGCCCTCCACCTTCACATCAAACCAGCTCTCTATAGAGCGCGACACAAACTGATAAGACACCACATAAATCAAAACGCCAGGTATCACGCCCACAAGGGCAAAAATAGCGGCCAACTTAACCAACAGGCGCGATCCAAATTGCCCCTGTCGCAAGCGAATGATCAGACGAGTCAGGCCCCAAAGCAGCCCGGTCAACAAGAGCAAGGCGACTGCGGTATTGATCCAGTACAAGCGATCGTAGTTGCGGTCATACAGCGCGCGGTTGCTGGTGGCCTGTGTGAGAAGTATCAAAAGCACAAGGCCAATGATGAATAAAACTGTCACCCCAATACTAACCATCCAGCGCACTGTTTTGGAGGCTTGTGCGCCTGTGGCGATTCGATCTTTGGGGTTCCGATTCATCACAAAAGTCTGCTTTGACGGATCTGCTTAGCGCCCGGGTTCAGAGCTGAAGCGCAAGGTTTTTTGGGTGCTCAAATTCCATTCTGATTGGCTACCCGCCATCATCTGAAAAGGTCTTGGCAATTGCGACACGTCCAAACGAAACTTGAAAATGAGGGTGTATTTGTTGTCGCTCCCAAGCTCGGACACATCGGTCAATTTCCAATTGACCGTTCTTCGAATGGCCGCCAGAGCTTCTGGCAAGGTTTCGAAGGTTTGCGACAAACTGCTGGCCAAGCCCACGGCCCCAATGGGTTCGCGCGATACATTCAAACGCCACATGCGGGTGAGGGGCTGGTAGGCCAGTCGGTAATGGCGGGCAATGGTGTTCATTTTCTTGTCGTACCAATACCAACGGTCGCGCACCAACTCGGCCTCGGTGACAAAATAAAGGGGCATGCCTTTTTGCAAGGCTTCTTCCACCGCCTGGCTCAGTTCTAGACGCAAAGTACTTTGCAACAGCAAAGCACCCTCCGAACGCTCAAGGCGCAGTTCTGAGACCTCAACCTGGGAAACTGCTGGTGGTTGGGCATGGCTAGGCGCTGTGAACGCGCAGACTGACCACACGCACCAACAGAGCACACGAAGCCAAAGGCTTGTGCGCTCCATGCCATTCAACTTAAATTGAACGCTTTTCCAGCAGTGCGTAATAAAAACCGTCATGTTCACCCATGACATTGTCGCGGAGACTGGTCTCAGATGTGGCACTTGAGGGTGTTAAATGGCCTGGAGAAGGCAAGATCTGGGCATCAGTGTTGTGTTGAACAAACGTTTGGATTTGAGATTCGCCCTCGGCCTTGAAGACCGAACATGTGCAGTAAAGCAATCTGCCCCCGGGTTTAACCAAGGGCCACAGTGCCTTCAGGAGCTTGGCTTGAATGGCGGCCAACTGCGCCACATCTGATTCGCGCCTGAGCCACCTCACATCGGGGTGTCTTCTGCCAATGCCAGACGCGGTACAAGGCGCATCGAGCAAAATGCCGTCAAAGCTTTGGCCGTCCCACCAATCGGCAGGCTTGGCCGCATCGGCAGCCACAATTTGGGCTTTCACCTTGAGTCGGTCTAAGTTTTGTTGAATGCGCTCACAGCGCACGGGATCGACATCCAAAGCCAAGACTTGCGCCTCAGGATGGCATTCCAACAAATGGCCCGTTTTGCCGCCTGGCGCTGCACAAGCGTCGAGCAAACGCAAAGCTTGTTGGGATGGTTTTAAGCCATTGAGCAACAAAGGCGCAGCCAACTGCGCCGCTGCGTCTTGCACCGACACATGGCCTTCAGAAAATCCGGGCAGCTGATGAACGGGTACCGCCTTGAGCAACTGAACGCCAAACTCGGCCACCGCTTTGGCAGCAATTCCTTGAGCCTCCAAAGTCTGCAAATAAGCCTGCACCGTGCTGTGCTTGGAGCTGACGCGCAGTGTCATAGGCGCCGCCGACTGCGCCGCCTGCAAAATGGTTTGCCACTCTTGAGGGTGGTCTGTCTGCAAGCGCTTGACCCACCAAGCTGGATGGTTCCAAAGTGCAGTGATGTCGGTATCGGTTTGCGCTATCAAGGCCTCCCGTTCTCGCAAGAAGCGGCGCAAACACGCGTTGACAAATGGTGCTTGCGCCCGCATGTCTTTGTGCCTGCGTGCCGCCTCAACGGCTTGGTTGACCAAGGTGTGAACCGGATAGGGCGCCAACTCGTCTTGCCAAGACAAGGCCAGTGCTGTGCAGAGCAAGGCATCTGCTTGTGCGGGCGGTGCTTTGCGCGCCAAGCATTTTCGAAGTGCCAAGGCACGTCCCCACCAACGCATGGTTTGAAACGACAGTGCTTGAACACCAGGTCGCAAATCTTTGGGAACGGTTTCTATCGCAGCGGTCATAGAGCGGCCGTTTTGAACGGCCAATGCCACCTGTGCCGCAGCTTGCAACAATTGCCAAAGCGGTGCTTGTAAATTGGGCTGCAATGCGGGCCTTCAGGAAAAGCAGAGCTTCATGCCAACAAATCGGCAATGTCCAGCGTTTGAGCCGGTACAAATTTGACTTGTTTGGCCAGCACGCTAGCTGGAAATTGACTCACCGCTTCGTTGTATTTGGCAGCGGCTTGGTTGTAGGCGTCCATGAGGGGCCAGGCCTGGGCTTTCAATCGGTCAAATTTGTAAGGCAGTGGATCGATGAACCAAGTGGCTTCTCCGCTTTGACCCGCGCGCACTTCGGCTTTGGCCCAAGCGGCCAAGGCCAAGCGATTTTGATTGACCTGTTGCATGACCACGGGAGACAAGGGCTGCGTCCGCGCAGCGTCCAGGCTGTCTGACAGCGCTTCCAGAATATCCAACAAGCTCAAGTCACGCTCATTTTTGAGCAAGGCCTCTGGCAATGCCGCCTCTTCCATTTCGCTCAACATGTCGCGCATGGAGGCTGGCAGGTTGCCTTGCAACCAAACCAGCACACGCAGCAACTGGGCATCCACTGCCGCAAATTGTTTGGCCACATTGGCGCGCAACACCACCAGGCGGTTGTAAGCACCAACCGCCCAGAAAAAAAGTGTTGCCAAGATGGCGCAAAAAATCAGCAGTGACATGTTGCCGTTATTTTGAATCAAAACAGTTGCAAAAACAAAACGCCTCTGGCCGAGTGATCGGATCAGAGGCGCTGTTCATTCCGGCCGAAGCCGGAAGTCGATCAGGAGTTCGAATCGGCAGCGTTGGCTGCGTCTTCGGTCAACTGTTGAGCTTCGGCCAATTCAACGGCTTCGGCTTCTGTGATGGCGCGGCGCTCTGCCTCGTCCATCGCATCTTTGGCAGCACGGGCTTTGTGATAAGCCAAGCCGGTACCGGCAGGGATCAAACGACCCACAATGACGTTCTCTTTCAAACCACGCAACTCGTCGCGCTTGCCCATGATGGCAGCTTCGGTGAGCACGCGGGTGGTTTCCTGGAAGGAAGCCGCAGAGATGAACGAGTCGGTCGACAAAGAAGCCTTGGTGATACCGAGCAACAAGTTGCTGAAGGTTGCAGGGATTTTGCCTTCGGCGCGCAATGCGTCGTTGGTGTTCAAAATCTCTGAACGCTCCACTTGTTCGCCCGCAATGTAAGTGGAGTCACCCACATTCTCAACCACCACGCGGCGCAGCATCTGACGCACGATCACTTCGATGTGCTTGTCATTGATCTTCACGCCTTGCAAACGGTAAACGTCTTGCGCTTCGTCGACGAGGTAGCGCGCCAGCGCTTCCA
>JACCDU010509680.1_pt1 | contig 22456 bp, 19 predicted proteins | sample 7446081 | NCBI WGS metagenome assembly JACCDU01 (sample SAMN15323447, study PRJNA562643) | freshwater metagenome | isolation source: river surface water | place: USA:Blue River Watershed | collected 2017-08-17
TATCGGTGTTTTTATCTAGCGGATGGCCTACGTAAATACTTTGCAAGCGGAATTTTAACTTTTCAAGTACCCTCTCGGCAATAGACTCCTGGACAAAAAGACGAGAACCCGCGCAGCAAACATGCCCCTGATTGAAGAAAATTGAATTGATCACGCCCTCTACGGCTTGGTCTATTGGCGCATCTTCTAAAATGATGTTCGCCGACTTGCCACCGAGTTCTAAGGTGAGTTTTTTAGCCGTGCCTATACACGCTTTTTGAATGTGTTTACCAACCGCTGTGCTGCCCGTAAAGGCTATTTTATCTACGTCTGGATGGGCAACAAGCGCCGCACCTGTATCACCGTAACCCGTTACCACATTGACCACGCCAGCTGGCAAACCGGCTTCTTGGCAAATTTCGGCAAACTTCAATGCAGTGAGCGAGGTGGTTTCTGCAGGCTTGAGTACCACCGTATTACCGCAAGCTAATGCTGGGGCTACTTTCCAGGCGAGCATCAAGAGCGGAAAATTCCATGGGGTGATTTGCCCTGCCACGCCCAATGCGTTAACTTGCTGACCTGCAAATGCTTCTTGTAGTTTATCGGCCCAGCCAGCATAATAAAAGAAATGATTGCAGGCCAACGGAATATCGATGTCTCTGGACTCGCGGATGGGCTTGCCACCGTCTAAAGTTTCGAGTATAGCCAGTTCTTTGGCCTTTTCTTGCATGAGGCGCGCAATGCGAAAGAGGTATTTACCGCGCTCGGCACCACTCAGCTTTGACCAAACGTTGTCATAGGCCGTGCGGGCGGCACAAACAGCGAGGTCAACATCGGCAGCGTTGCCCCAAGCAATTTTGGCCAAATGGCTCTCATCTGCCGGATTTACGTTGTCGAAATAGGTGTTTGACAGCGGTGCCTGCCACTTTCCATCGATGAAAAGTTCGTATTGTGCTTGCAAATGGATCTGTGCTGCAGACTCCATTGATGGTTCGAGATTCCAATTGGTTTGACTCATCATTAATCGATTGAAAAGTAAGCGGCAGACTGGTACTTACCAGTGAGCTGTTTTTGGTATTGCATGAGCAGGTCGTTAGCCAAGCTACTGGCGCCAAAGCGGTACCACTCATTGCTCAGCCAAGCCTCACCCAAAACCTCCTTGACCAGCAATAAATGTTGCAAGGCAAGTTTGGAAGAGGAAATGCCTCCTGCAGGTTTCATGCCAACCATCTGACCTGTTTTGTCAAAATGATCTTTAATGGCACCTAGCATGGTGAGCACAACGGGAAAGGTAGCGGCTGGTTGAATTTTTCCGGTTGATGTTTTGATAAAATCGGCACCAGCAGCAATGGCGAGGTCGGAGATTTTTCTGACTTGATCGAGAGAATCGAGCTCGCCCGTTTCAAAAATTACTTTGAGGCGCGCAGTATTGCACATTTCCTTGATGGCAGCAATTTCGTCGTAAACGAATTGGTAATCGCCCGATAAGAAACGGCCTCTTGAAACGACCATATCAATTTCGTCGGCACCGTTATCTAGTGCGTACTGGGTATCAAGTTTCTTGACTTCAAACGGTGCCTGGCCAGAAGGAAATGCGGTGGAAACACTTGCTACCTTGATGTCAGAATTGCCGAGAGCTTTTTTGGCAACGCCAACCATGGTAGGATACACACAAACTGCAGCCACGGTGGGCAAATCGGTAGCTTGGTCGTGAAGATGTTGGGCTTTGAAACAAAGTTGACGCACCTTGGCGGGCGTGTCCTTGCCCTCAAGGGTAGTGAGGTCTATCATAGACAAGGCCATACGCAAGCCTTGAATTTTGGCAGCACCTTTGATACTGCGGACTTGAATGCGTGCAATGCGTTCGTTGGTTCCAATCTGATCGATAGATGGAGCCAGCGCGAGTAAGGAATTTAATTCTGGTGTTGAAAGGTTTCCAAGCATGACCCAAAGTTAAAAAAACTTGGGTATCTAGTACTTAATCTTCGTCGTCGTCGGAAGGTTCGTCATCGGCGAAATCATCCTCTTCTTCTTCGTCATCGTCGAGGTCGTCGTCTTTGAGGTCGTCTGGTTTGTCGAAATCGTCGTCGAAATCGTCGTCGTCAGCAGCCGGTTTTACCTTAGGTTGAATTTTGTTGATTTTCACTAAATAGATGACTTCATCGGTCTCCCAAACGAGTGCGTCCAACACCTCTCCAGTTGGCGTTTTGATGGAGGTCAGGTGGTTGATATACCCATCCGGAAAATCGCGGAGGATTTGTTTTTTCTGCTCGATGGTGAGCTTGTCGTAACTGATGATTGCTCTTCTTTTTGACATAGGATTGACAACTATTTACAAGGCAAAATTATATTTTTTGATATTGTGGCAAACAACTCCGGAAAAATTCTTGAAAAAAATATTTTTGAATTACGTAATCTTTCAGATTAAGTCCCTAAAAGCCAGCAACAGACAAGCTTTTTTAAATACCTTTGTCAAAAAGCAAAAGTTTCCATGTCTAAAGCAAAAAGCGCCTTTTTCTGTCAAAATTGCGGTCACGAAACCCCTAAATGGCTGGGTAAATGCCCTAGCTGCAAAGAATGGAACACTTTTGTTGAGGAGCGCACTGAAAAAACGCCCAAGCACGTGGTGAGCTTTTCAAAGTCCTCGCAAGCCCAGCAAGCGGTGCTTATTCAAGAAGTCCAAAAAAGCGAAGAAAGCCGCATCTCACTCCAAGATTTTGAACTCAATCGGGTACTTGGCGGCGGAATTGTTCCGGGTTCTATTAACCTGCTTGGCGGCGATCCTGGCATCGGTAAATCGACCCTTTTGCTTCAATTAGCCATCAAAGAGCAGCTCAAAGTGCTTTATGTCTCTGGCGAAGAAAGCGAGCAGCAAATCCGCATGCGCGCCGAACGCCTCGGCCTAGACAACCCCAATTGTTATTTGCTCACTGAAACCAACCTGCAGCAAGTTTTGTTACAAGCCGAACAAGTTCAGCCCCAGCTACTCATCATCGATTCCATCCAAACGCTCTATACCGACAGCGTAGAAAGCTCGCCGGGCTCTGTTGTTCAGGTCAGGGAGTGCACCGCTAATTTGCTGCGCTTTGCCAAGCAAACGGATATTCCGATCTTCTTGATTGGGCACATTACCAAAGACGGCACCATCGCCGGCCCTAAAGTTTTGGAGCACATGGTGGACTCCGTTTTGCAGTTCGAAGGAGACCGCCACCACATCTACCGCTTGTTGCGCAGTATCAAAAACCGTTTTGGCTCTACCAACGAACTCGGTATCTATAGCATGCAAGGCAATGGACTTTTACCCGTCGCCAATCCGTCTGAAGTACTGGTTTCTATTGGTTCAGAAGCGCTGAGCGGCGTGGCAGTCGCCTCTATGGTGGACGGCATTCGGCCTTTGCTCATCGAGGTGCAAGCTTTAGTATCGTCTGCAGCCTACGGTACTCCCCAACGCTCTTCTACTGGTTTTGATGTCAAGCGCCTCAATATGCTCCTCGCTGTTTTGGAAAAACGCTGCGGTTTTCGCTTGGCGGCCAAAGATGTCTTCTTGAATATTGCCGGCGGCATCAAAGTAGACGATCCCGCCATTGACCTAGCTGTGGCTATGGCCATTTTGTCCTCAAACGCCGACCTCGCAATAGATAAAACCATCTCCTTTGCAGCCGAAATTGGCCTCAGCGGAGAACTCAGGCCCGTTAACCGCCTCGAGCAACGCTTGGGTGAACTCGAAAAACTCGGCTACAAAAAAATCATCGTGTCTAAATATTCGAAAGGTATCAAAGGACACAAACACCAAATAGAAATCATCCCTTGCACCAAAATTGAAGAAGTAGTGCGCGCGGTTTTTGCTTGATCTTATGCCTAGACTGATCCTCGTCCCGACCCCAATTGGAAACTTAGAAGACATCACACTTCGGTCCTTGCGCATTTTGCAAGAAACACCGCTCATTTTTGCCGAAGACACCCGCGTGACCAACAAACTTTTGAATCATTTTGACATCAAAAAAAAGGTCTTAGCCTTTCATGCCCATAACGAACACCGCTTTTTAGAGAAAACAATCGAACTGATTCAACAACACGAATTTTGTGTGTTGGTTTCCGACGCCGGTACGCCAGGGATTTCTGACCCTGGTTTTTTATTGGTGCGCGCTTGCGTTCAGGCAGGAATTGAGGTAGAATGTCTGCCTGGCCCAACGGCATTTGTACCCGCATTGGTAGCCTCTGGGTTTCCTTGCGACAAATTTGTTTTTGAAGGTTTTCTGCCCCACAAAAAAGGACGACAAACACGCATTCAAGCACTTGCCCAAGAGAACCGAACTGTGGTTTTGTACGAATCACCACACCGCATTGCCAAAACACTCAACCAAATGTGCGAATGGCTAGACCCGCAGCGCGAGGCCTGTGTGGTCAGGGAAATCAGCAAAAAATTTGAAACGTATCACCGCGGAACACTCGCCGAATTACAAAGCTATTTCGCTCAGCATGAGGCAAAAGGTGAAATCGTGCTGCTCTTGAAGGGGAACACCGAATAATTGCGGGTTTTTCGCTATTTTTGAGGGTGCAATTTCAGCAAATCATAGGCCAAACAACCCTTAAGCAAGAACTTATCCAAGAGATTAATTCGGGCAAAATTGCACATGCCCAATTGCTTCAAGGCCCAGCCGGCTATGGAGGCCTGCCTTTAGCGCTTGCTTTTAGTCAATATCTCTTCTGTACCGATCGCAGCGAAAACGACAGCTGCGGACGCTGTGCTTCTTGTCAAAAAGTTCAGCAGCTTCAGCATCCGGACCTGCATTTTGTGTTTCCTGTCGTACTGAGCATCGGCAAAACTTCAGATTTATTTTTGGCAGATTGGCGCGCTCAACTCCAACAATCAGCCTATTTCGACCTCTTCGACTGGACCGAACGCATCGATTCCAAACTGCGCAAGCCTATCATAGGCACCGAAGAAAGCAAGGAGATCATCCGCAAACTGAGTCTAAAAGGTTACGAAGGTGGCTACAAAGTCATGATTATTTGGCAACCAGAAGAAATGAATGCAGATTGCGCCAATAAGTTGCTCAAGATACTCGAAGAGCCGCCAGCGCAAACCTTATTTCTATTGGTGAGTGAAGATGCCAGCAAGCTCATGATCACAATCCAATCCCGAACACAACTCATTCGGGTGCCTAAAATCAGCACCGACGACCTCAGTACCTATTTACAGCAAACCAAAGGTCAGACGCGCACAAATGCCGATGCAATTGCTGCTTTTGCAGATGGCTCAGTGCTAGCAGCCATGTCATACCTTGCTACTTCCGAAGACCAAGACCAACAACGCAATCAATTCATCCAACTCATGCGGGTCTGTTACAAAAAAGAGGTGCTCGCCATGATGAACTGGGCCGACGACATCGCAACAATAGGCAAGGAAAGACAAAAACTATTTTTACAATACGCGCTGCACATGATGCGCCAAAGCATCCTCACGAATTATATGGGCGATGTGCTGACCAAAGTCTCGAGCGAGGAAGCTGCGTTTTTAGAAAAATTTGCGCCTTTTATTTCAGGCAACAACATCCGAGAATTCATGAGCACCTTCGACGCTGCGTATTTTCAGATAGACCGCAACGCCAATGCACGCATCTTATTTACGCAACTTTGCTTTCAAACGATGCGCTACATCCATCAGGCGTAGTTCAAACGACATAATTTATTAACTTTACAACAAAAAAAATCAAATGGGTTGTGCGTCATGTAGTAGCGGTGGAGGAACACCAAAAGGTTGTAAAAACAACGGCACATGCAGCAGCGGCGGATGCAACAAACTCGAAGTTTTTGACTGGCTTGCCAACATCAGTTTGCCTGCAGGTCAAAGCACTTTTGAACTTGTTGAGGTGCGCTTTAAAAATGCCCGTAAAGCGTTCTACAGAAACGCCGACAGCATTTCCCTTCAAACCGGAGATGTCGTTACAGTAGACACCTCCCCAGGATGGGATATTGGCGTGGTTTCGGCCCTTGGTGAGCTCGCGCGCATTCAAGTCAAGAAAAAAGCCCCCAACCTCAAAACCATGGAGTGCAAAAAAATCTTGCACATCTCCAATCAAGAAGAAATCGACAAGTGGATCAAAGGCCGCACCTTAGAACGCGACCTCCTCACCCAATCGCGTACCTTAGCGCAAAACCTCAAACTCGATATGAAAATATCGGATGTCGAGTACCAAGCAGACCTCAGCAAGGCTACCTTCTACTACACTGCCGAAAGTCGCATCGATTTTAGGCAACTCATCAAAGACATGGCGGAGCGCTTCAAAGTGCGCGTCGAAATGCGTCAAATTGGCTCGCGTCAAGAAGCTTCGCGCCTCGGCGGAATCGGCTCTTGCGGTAGAGAACTCTGCTGCAGCACTTGGCTTACCGACTTCAGATCGGTGTCCACATCAGCAGCACGCTATCAGCAACTCTCTCTGAACCCACAAAAATTAGCAGGTCAGTGCGGCAAACTCAAATGCTGCCTCAACTACGAGCTCGACATGTACCTAGACGCCATAAAGTCTATGCCCAAGCCCGACAGCAAGCTACAGACTGAAAAAGGCGATGCCGTCCACATGAAAACAGATGTGTTCAAGCGCATCATTTGGTATGCCTACAAAGGCGAAAATGGCATGGTTGCCCTCACCCCTGAGCGCGTTGCAGAGATCAAAAAACTCAACAAAGACGGCGTGAAGCCCAAAGACCTCGCCGATTTTGCACAAGTCAAAGAAAAAGTAGAAGAAATTGGTTATCAAAATGTTGTGGGCCAAGACAGCCTTACGCGCTTTGAAAAATCTTTCAGCAACAATAACAATAAAAAAAGAAGACCCAATCGCAAACCCCGCAAACCGAACCCCGGAGGGCCAAAAAATGAAAAAGCTAATTAGTGTTTTTTTCTTGCTGACCTTGCTTAGCGTAAGTTGCACCAAAAAGGCCATTTACACCAAAGCCTATCGCTTCAAAAATGAGCAATGGACACAAAGTGTAAAGCCTGCATTTGAAGTCAATATCCAAGATACCACCCAACTCTACGATTTCATTTTCACGCTGCGCAGCACCACAGATTACGCCTACAACAATCTCTGGATTTTCTTGCGCACCACCCCGCCTTTTGGTAAAAGCGTACGCGAACCTTACGAAATCAAAATGGCAGACGCCAATGGTAACTGGATTGGCAATAAATCTGGAACTGTGGTGGAGCATCAGCTCATTTTCAAGCGCCGAAAAGTACCCTTCAAGGGCAAGTACAAATTCAAACTCGAACAAGCCATCACAGAAAAAAGAGTGGATGAAGTACTCGACATCAGTTTAGAAGTCAAGATCAGCGAAGCAGAATAATGCTCAAGTTTAGACCACTTACGCCACAAGAGTTAAGTGAACTCGAAACAGAGTTCAAGCATTTTCTAGTCGTCAACGAACTCTACGACGCCGAATGGCGCCAACTAGCCGCGGACAACCCTGCAAAAGCCCAAGAGTTCATCGACCTATTTGCCAATCTTGTCCTGGAGAAAGTATACAACCAAATGCCTGGCTTACTTCAGATTGGAAACGATTTCATCACGGTTTTTGATTTTCGACACGACGTTTGGAACCTTTTTCATTTTCAATGGAATTCAGAAGAAACTCAGCCTGATATCAACCCTGAAAATTGGCTTGAATACCTTCTAACTTCTTGGTCAGCTCTCACTTTAAAGAAAGGCGCTAAAAAAAGTTCTGAACACAAAGCGCAAGAAGTTTTTGCACTGATTTGCAAGGGCGCAGCACCACTCCATCCCCAAACGCTTCAGGACTTTCTGCAGCTTCTACAGACCCAATAAACCACCTTTTTTCAAGCTCAAGGCATCTTTTTTTGGACAATTCCGTTTATAGAACTAAATTTGAGTTATTGTAACCTAAACACAAACGCATGAAACTGACGCGCTTTGCTTTCTTAGCCACCCTACTTCTTCTGATTTCTTCAGCCTGCATCGAACACGAAATCATTCCACCACCGGTCAACAAAGTAGACCTCAACGCGAGCTTCGTTGGTTATGTCAACGGAACGCAAGTTGAGCTCACACAAAACGTTAACAATTATCTTGGATTTGCACTCGACACCCAAATTGTCAATGTTGCACCCATCCTTTCTAAAGTTATTTACACTTCTGGCATTGCCTCAATGTCAAGTCCGCAAAGCATTTCTTTGTATTTTGGTTCACTCGAATGGGACGCTACTGGCAGCACCACACCAACGCTTCCGATGTTCAATGACTTTCACATGACCAACTCTGGTAATCCAATACCATTCAAGGACGTGACCACGCTCGCCACAAACAGCATCAATGGCGTTCAAGTTTCATATACCGACAACACAGGTAAATTCTGGATTTCTCGCGAAACAGACCCAGGCCAAACAGCGAACTTCACCATTTTGAAGCAAGCTTCAGACGGCACCGGAGATTACTCTTTATTTGAAGTTACCTTCAGCTGTAAGGTTTGGTACGTGGATCCACAAACAGCCGTGGAAGAGTCAATCCAAATCAACAACGCCAAGCTTCGCAGTTGGTTCAAGCGCTAAACTTAAGTTGAACTAAAACGCCTGAATGAGTGAAGCACTCAAAATAGCAATCATAGGCGACTACAACTTCACCTACAATTCGCACCACGCGACGAACCTTTCCTTGGACCACGCTGCCGAATTCCTTGAACTAGAGGTCAATTATTATTGGATCAAAATCAATGAGGCACTACAATTCAAGAAAACCGTTTTTGAACAATACGACGGCATTTGGGTGGCACCTGGTCCCTACCTCAATCCCTTCTTTTTAAACGGAGTTTTCAAGCATTTGGTTGAACTTAATATACCTGTATTTGCCACGGGCGACTGCTTCAAAATCTTCATTGACTACCTCATCACTGCCAACAACATGAACCCATATGGCGAGAAACTCATTTCTGAGAACCTCGTCAATAGCAATCACTTTGAGCGAATTGAAGTACTTCCGAAAACAAGCTCCATGGAACGCTTGTACGAGAACTGCAGTTCAGTTGAATTGAGTGCTACGCGCTACAGCATGTACCCTCAACTACTCGAGCAATTAATTGGTGAGTTCATCGATATTGAGGCTGTTAATCAGTTTGAAGACCCTGAAATCATTACACTCAAAGCGCATCCTTACTTTCTCTCCTCTAGTTTTTGTCCGCAGATATCCTCAACCCGTGACCTCCCGCATCCGTTGGTCTATACATTTTTAAAGATATCGGCAGAGCTAGCCGGACTAGACTCACAGCTCCAAGAATAAATCGAGCTGTGTGTAGTATAAAAACGGTCGCACGGGCAATTTAAAAATAGCTTCCAACAGCGCGGCATAAGAAATAATTTGCTTCATGTGTGAATCCTTTCTTAGACCCGTTTTAAAGTCTATCACCACGACTTCATTTTGCTTGCGCCAAACTTTATCGGGTTGCTTCATTTGATTGATATCGGCAATGATGCGCTGCTCATTGAATTCTTCCAAAATACCTTCTTCTAGTTTTTGAGCATTGACATGGTTCCAAAATCGGGATGCAGCTACACTGAGTTCAGCAACCTGATCCTGGGCAATCGCGCCCTCCTGCAAGGCTGCTTGAAGGGCTGCTGGCACTTGACTTGATGACGAACAGAGCGCCATAAGGCGGTGAAAAGCCAAGCCAAACAATTGATCTGGAACTGGCTCTAAATCGGGTGCTCTAAAAACCAAAGACGGATACCACAGCTGATCAGGCAAGGCCATTGGATGATAGAATATGGTATTTTCAGCTTCTTGCTTGGCCTTTTGCTCCACTGTACGCACTTGCGGAACTGCTTGCCCTGAGACAAAGACATGTTCTTCTGGCTGGGTAAGCCCAGGATGCGCAAGCAGTTGTTCGTGAATTTGAGCGCCAAAACCTTTAGCTTTGTGGTGATTCCAAACATATAGCCTATTTTCTGGTCTGGTGAGGGCTACATAAAGCAAGTTGAGTTTATCGAGGTAGATGGCCGCGAGTTCTTTCTCTTTGAAAGACCTGAATTCGGGAATGGAATCGGATGGAAATGAATAGGCCAAGCCGTCTCCTGCCTGCATCAAAAACTTAGACATGCCGTAAATGATGATGCTGAAATCTAGACTCGGCATGAGCACCACCGGAAATTCCAAGCCTTTGGCTTTGTGAATGGTCATAATGCGGATGGCCTCCGTAGACTCGGGCATTTGGAGTGCTAATTTATCTTTGTTTTGCTCAATGAATTCAATAAACGGTAGCAATTCCGCATTGCGATTGAGTTGGTATTGAAAAGCGACATCGAAAAAATGATGCACATAAGGCTCGGTGGTATCGTTGATTTGAAAACATGCCGCGACTTTCTGCAGCAAGTCGAAGAGGTGCTCATAAGGCATGAACAGTGCTTCTTCTGATCCAAATTCTGCTGTATAAAAAGCATTTTCATCAAAGTAGCGTACTTGCTTTCCCTCCTTTTCATAGGTCTTAAAGTAAGACATATAGCTCGCAACCTCAAACTTGCCTTTGGCGCGCAAGTACGCTTCTGACAAGCGCTTACCGAGTGTTGGGTTGGAAGGTTTCGCGCGTTTCTTGAGGTACAATATAAACAATTGCACCAATGGATTGGAAACCAACAAAAGTGAATCTTGCGATACCACTTGCATGCCTACTTGCGTCAGGGCGAGGGCAATTGCGTTGCCTTTTTTATTGGTTTCGGTAAGCACACAAATATCGCAGGGCCTAAATCCGTCGAGCAAAACTTGCTGAATGGTGTTGCGTATTTTTTCGTGGAGGAGCGCTTCTGGTAAATCGTTGACAAGGCTTTCTATTTGCACATAGCCTACCTTATTCGATTTGGGATGTTGATGAAGGGAGGCGTAGAAATCTTGGTGCTGCGGCGGCAAGGCAAGCGCTAACTGTTTGAAAAGTGAATTATTGAACTCGACGATATGAGCCGCAGAACGGTAATTGTCTACAAGGCTGTTTTTTGCTGCGCTGGCCTCAAAACGCGCGCTATTTTGCGCCATTTGAGGGTCTTTCTCGGGATTGTACAGACTTGGCAAGGCTACAAATTGTTCTGCCAAACCGTTGTTGAAGCGGTAAATACTTTGTTTGGCGTCGCCGACAATGAGATTCGGACGCTCGTAAGAAATGGCCTCGAGTACCAATGGAATCATGTTAACCCATTGCAAACGTGAGGTATCTTGGAATTCGTCGAGCAAGAAGTGTTCGTAACGAATCCCTAAACGCTCATAGATATATGGCGCTTGTTCCCCTTGCACCAACTGACTGATGAGCTGATTGAACTCTGAAATGCGGATTTGCTGCTGCGCAGACATGAGGGCCTTGGTTTGCTGCGCCACGTATTGCAATAGAGCCATATCGTAAAAATTTTTGCGCTGTGTTTCGAGTAGTTTGAAAGCTCCTAAGGCTTGGTCATAACTTGTTTCGAGTTCGAGAAGTGCATTGTTGACCGCAGAGGGGAGCTCATAAAAGTTCTCTTCGAGTTTTTCTTTGAACTTGGGCGCGTAAAAAGAGCCTTCTTTTTTGCCAAGACCCCAATTGGGATCTTCTACAAATGCATCTATGCGTTTTTGCTCGGTTGCGGTCTTGAAATTTGCCCCCTTGAAAGGTGCGGCAAGCGCATGAACTGCAGCGCACTCAGCTAAAAAATCAGCTTTAACCCGCTCTGCCTTTTCTTGAAATTCTTTGTAGCTATCGGGTGTATAAGCATTGGTGAGCAACTGCGCCACTTCTTTGGTATTGCGCTCCTTGCTCAGGACCTCCGAAAAGTGCAGCAAAGATTTTTTGAAGTCCCAGGATTCGCCCTCCGCAATTTTGGTTCTGGAGTAAGAGAGCATCCAGTGGGTAAGTTCTTGCGCATCTGGCTGCCCAAGGCGCGCAAAAAGTAGGTCGAGGACTTCGTCGAGGATAAGCTTTTCATTCAAGACGACTTCAAAATCAGCTGGCAGGTCGAGATCGCGACTAAAAGAACGAATGAGGCGGAGGTTGAATTTGTCTATGGTAGAAATATTGAAATCTTCGTAATGGTGTAAGATTCCTTGGAGTGCGCCCGCTGCGCGTTGCTGTAATTGGACCTCTGTGAGAGAAGTTTCATCGAGCAGGTCTTTTTGGAGGGCTTTTGTTTTGGAGTTGGCACTAGCCGGATAGGCCAAACCACTCAAGGTTTGAAGAATACGATCTTTCATTTCGTTGGCCGCCTTATTGGTGAAGGTCATGGCGACAATATGCCTGAACTTTTGACGGTAGTTGGCATCGGAAAGTAAAATCTTAAGGTACTCTAAAACAAGACGATGCGTCTTGCCGCTTCCCGCTGATGCGGCATAAATATGTAAGGCTTTGGTGGGAGGTTGGGGCATTAGCTGAATTTGGGCTGAACTTTTCCTAAAATTAAGAACATTTTGAGCGTTTTGACGTATTTTTGTTAGATGAAAGCAACAATTTTATGCCTTGCCCTGATCTGCATGCTCACAGCGTGTGGCGATGACAAACCCACTGCTCCAAAAGCGCAGATTCAAGTCACTATGCAGCCCGTCTTTGGGGCGCTCCCTTTCTACATGGACAGCATCTACACCACCCAAGAAGGCTACAAAATCAAATTCACAGAACTCAAGTGTTATTTTACCTTATTTGGCAACGGTTCTAATGCGCTGCATCAAGCCGCTTTACTAGATTACCGCGAAACAGGCAGCCTTTTATTCAAAAAAGAAGGTGACTACGCTAAGTTCAATAACTTGAGTGCCATTCTCGGTGTAGACAGCAGCCTCAATCACCTCGACCCGAGTGCCTTTCCAAACGAAAGTCCGCTCAATATAAGCAATGCAGGCCCAATGCATTGGGGTTGGAACCCAGGCTATATCTTTATGAATGTCGAAGGAAAAGTAGATACAATAGTAGACGGTACCACCTACCCCGACCTCTCTTTTAGTTTTCATATCGGTACCGACACCTATGCGCAAAACCTCCAATTCAACGCCGTCAACTGGACCGACATCGGCAACCAAACACGCGAATTCAAACTCAAACTCGACTTACTCGCCTTTCTAGGACAAGGTGTAAATAGCATCAACCTCAGCACCGAAAACCTCACCCACACCGCTGCTGGTCAAGAAGCTCTTACGCAAAAAGTCATCGCCAATTTTAAAAACGCCATAAGCCCCTATTAATGAAAGGATTCTTATCTCTCTTAGGTTTTTTAGTTCTGTTGAGCTCATGTAAAAAAGACAAGGCTAACTTTCAAGCTACACCCTATGCTTTAGAAATCCCAAGTCACTTTCCGGACATGATCATCCCGGCAGACAACCCCATGACCGAAGAGGGTGTAGACTTGGGGCGCTGGTTATTCTACGAGAAAAGACTTTCTGCCAACGACTCCATGAGCTGTGCTTCTTGTCATTTACCGCAAAGTAGTTTTTCAGACCCCAACAAATACTCAACGGGCATAGACGGAATTGCTGGCAACCGCAATTCAATGGCGCTCATCAACCTTGGCTGGGACAACTTCTTCTTCTGGGACGGACGCGCATCAACACTCGAAAAACAAATCTTAGAGCCCGTTCCTAACCCAATAGAAATGCACCAAAGTTGGACTGACGCAGTCTATAAGCTCAACCTAGACATCAACTACCGCAACAAATTTTACCGCGCTTTTGGCGAACCAGGTATTGACTCTATCAAAGTCACCAAAGCTATAGCGCAGTTCATCCGCACCATGATTTCTGCATCGTCGAAATACGATGTCATGTACAAATACGAAAACGGCATGTCACTTACAGCTCAGGAACAGAACGTTTTACAAACAGTTGACGTCGAGGAATGGGCGGGCTACGACCTCTTTAAAAGCCTCAATGGTGCCGACTGCTTTCATTGCCATAACGGCCCACTCATGCGTGTTAAAAAATACAGCAACAACGGCTTAGATGCCAATTTCACCGATCTCGGCCGTGGCGCTGTGACAAACAACCCCGAAGACAACGGCAAATTCAAGGTGCCCACGCTGCGCAATATTGCACTTAGCGCGCCATACATGCATGACGGTCGTTTTCAGACCCTAGATGAAGTCATTGAACATTATTCCAGCGGCGTGCATATGTCTGCTACCATTGACCCACTGATCGAGTTTGCCAATCAGGGTGGCGTTCAACTGAGCGCGCAAGAAAAATACCTGCTCAAAAAGTTTCTGCTGACACTCACAGACGACTCCTTTATTTCCAATCCGAATTTCAAAGACCCACACTAACATGAGCGCAAGTCGTTTAACCACCGAAGACAAGGCCCTAAAAATCAATCTTACCCAAGATATCTATGGATGTTTTGCTGAAATTGGCGCTGGTCAAGAGGTGGCAGCAAATTTTTTCAAGGCTGGCGGCAGCTCAGGTACTATTGCCTACACGCAGTCTGCCTACGACATGAAAGTATCGGACTCCATGTACGGAGAAACGGTTCGCTATGTCTGCGAAGAGCGCTTGCTCACCATGCTTCAGACAGAATTCAAGCACCTACAAGATATCTTGCCTGTTAAAAACCGCGACGCCCGCTTTTTTGCTTTTTGCAACACTGTCGAATCGCTCAACTACCACAAAACCAACCAAGGACAAGGTTGGGTAGGCATGCGTTTTCAACTAGGGCTCAACAAAAAGCCAAACGACGTCATCCTGCATATCAAAATGCACGACAACAGCCACAAAGCACAGCAAGAAGCTTTAGGGATCTTAGGGGTCAACCTGATCTATGCCTGCTACTTTCAGTCGGGTAATATCGACGACTTCATCGATGGCATCGTGCACCGCTTGCCACCAGACCGCATGGAAATCGATATGCTCCGCATTTCGGGACCCGATTTTGAAGACACCGACAACCGCATTATTGCACTCAACTTGGTCAGACGCGGCATCACTAATGCCACCATGTTCGACCTCGCTAAAAATGTGCTGCAACCCTCTACGGCACTCTACAAGAAAAACATCTTGCTCATGAGAGGTCGGTTCAGACCCGTTACCAAAGTGCACATCGACATGATTGAGCGCGCACGTGCAGCCTTTGCCAAAGAAAAACGCGTCAAGCCAGAACAGCTCGAGGTCGTTTTTGAACTCACCCTCAAGGATCTCACCGCCGATGGCAAAATTTCAGACAAGGACTTCCTCGACCGCGCAGAACTGCTGGGTTCTTTGGGTTACACCGTGATGGTTTCCAACTACCTCAAGCACTACAAAATGCTCGAGTACCTCTCTTCTATTGCACGTGGTAACTTGGTTGGCGTCATTATGGGCATTTACAATTTGCACATTATTTTTGACGAGAAGTACTATGACAACTTACCAGGTGGCTTACTCGAGGCATTTGGACGCGGTTTTGGCCATAATGTCAAGTTGTATATTTATCCGGCCATCAATGTTGAAGACGGCAGCTTGTATCACTTAGGGAACATCAAGCTACCCGAGAACTTAATTGGTCTGCTCAATTATATGCAAGCCAATGACAAGATCACGGCCTTGCAAGAATACGACACCAGTTTACTGCACATCCTTTCCGACGACGTCTTGAGTAAAATCAAAGCCAATGTAAATAGTTGGGAAGACGACGTACCTTACGAAGTGGTCAAGGCCATCAAGTTTTTTGAACTCTTTGGCTACCAGCAAAAACTGGAAACCCACTAATGCCACACATTAAAAATGCCCTGATCCGTTACCGCATCATCGACAGAATGCTGCGCAATAAATACAAACCGTATCCATCCAAAGAAGCCCTCAGATCTGCTTGTGAAGACGCTTTGTTCGGTTCGGAATCAGGCGTACACATTTGCGCTTCCACCATCGAGAAAGACCTTTTCACGATGAAAATGGAACACGACGCCCCCATTCGCTACAGCAAAAAAAATGGCGGCTATTTTTACGAAGACCCCGATTTCAGTATCAATGATGTTCCGCTTTCCGAAGACGAACTAGCCTCTATTCGCTTTGCTGTTTCTACGCTTCAACAATTTAGAGAAGTGCCTTTTTTTCAGCAATTTGGCATGGCCATCGACAAAATTGTAGACCGCGTAGCCGTGGGTGAGCAAAGCCAAGAAATGTCGAAATATATTCAATTTGAAGCGGCGGTTTCTACTGGCGGAAACGAATACCTACCGACGCTTTTGGAAGGTATACAGGCGCAAAAACGCGTGTGGTTCATGTATACGAGTTTTCAGCAACAACAAGCCAAACCGCGAAAAGTGAGCCCCTTATTTTTGAAGGAGTACCGCAACCGCTGGTACCTCATTTGTTTTGACCTTCAAAAGCAAGACATCTCGACTTTCGCGCTCGATCGCATGACCGAACTACAACTTTTAGACGAAGCCGCACAAATACCCGCAGATTTCAATGCAGCGGAATACTTTCGCGACGCCATAGGCATTACTGCTTTTAAAGGTGCAGCGCTGCGCATTGTCTTGAAAGCTGATGCCATTGCCGCACGTTACATCGAGACCCAAGCTTTTCATCATTCGCAAAAATTACTCGAAAAGCAAGATACCTACAGTATTTTTGAATTGCGCATTTTAGTCACAGAAGAATTTATCCGGAGTCTACTCGGCTACGCCGGAGAAGTAGAGGTACTCGAACCCGAAAGCCTGCGCTTGACCTTAAAGGAACGCGCCCAGGCTCTACTCAAACGCTATCAATCTTAAAAAAATATGCCAGCAATTATTTCTCATTTCGAAGAGGGCGTGCTTACCCTCACCTTGAACAGACCAACGGTCTTCAATTCATTCAACCGCGCAATGGCCCTGCAATTGCAAGCTGAACTCGACCGCTGTAGTTCGGATGACAAGATCAGAGCAGTTGTGTTGACCGGAGAAGGAAAAGCCTTTTGTGCCGGGCAAGACCTCTCTGAGGCAACCGATCCGGAAGGGCCAGACTTACAGCGAATTGTGGCCGAACACTACAACCCGATTATCTTGAAAATACGTGCACTCGAAAAGCCGGTCATTGCAGCTGTTAATGGGGTAGCCGCGGGTGCTGGCGCCAACATCGCGCTGGCTTGTGATCTCGTTGTGGCTAAAGAAAGTGCCTCTTTTATTCAAGCCTTTTCGAAAATTGGACTCATTCCAGATTCGGGTGGCACCTTTATTTTACCGCGCTTGGTGGGGCTACAAAAAGCAACGGCACTCATGATGACCGGAGAAAAGGTAATGGCCAAAGAAGCAGAACAAATGAACATGATTTACAAAGCCGTTGCCGACGAAGATTTCAGCGCAGCAGTTACCAAACTCGCCAGCCAAATGGCACAAATGCCAACCAAAGGCCTAGGACTCACCAAGAGAGCCCTGAACCTGAGTTTGAATAATTCGCTGGAAAATCAATTGAAAATCGAAGAAGTCTTGCAGACAGAAGCAGGGCAAACACACGACTTCAAAGAGGGCGTTACAGCCTTTCTCGAGAAAAGAAACCCTGAATTTAAAGGACACTAAAATGAAAGAAATAATTGGTGTAATTGGCGCCGGCACAATGGGCGCTGGCATTGCACAAGTAGCTGCCCAAGCGGGGCATCAAGTTATTTTGAGCGATACCAACCCCGAGCAGCTTTTGCGCGCCGAGCAACAAATCAAAAAAAGCATCGATAAACTCATTGAAAAAGGCAAGTTTACAGCTGAATCAGGCCAAGAAATCCTGCAAAACCTTCAGTTTTCGACCCAACTAAGCGAACATGGCCAAGCGAGTTTGGTCATTGAGGCCATCGTCGAAAATTTGGGCGTCAAGCACCAAGTTTTTCAGCAGCTCGAACAAGTTGTTGGGCCCACATGCGTGCTGGCTAGCAACACCTCATCTTTATCCATCGCCTCTATTGGCGCCTGTTTACAAGATGCCAGCCGCTTCATGGGGATCCATTTTTTCAATCCTGCCACGCTTATGCCGCTTGTTGAAGTGATTCCAGGAGTAGCTACCTCCGATGAACACACCCAACGCATTGAACAATTGATCACCAGTTGGCACAAAACCGTTGTCGTTTGTAAAGACACGCCAGGTTTTATTGTGAATAGAGTCGCACGGCCTTTTTACGGAGAAGCTCTCCGCATTTACGAAGAAGGCTTGGCAGACTTTGCAACGATAGATTGGGCCATGACCACAATTGGCGGCTTCAAGATGGGCCCCTTTACCCTCATGGACTACATCGGCAACGACATCAATTACACCGTTACAGAAACCGTCTTTGCTGCATTTTACTACGACCCGCGCTTCAAGCCGTCTTTTACCCAAAAGCGACACATGGAAGCTGGGTTTCTAGGCAGAAAATCGGGCAGAGGATTTTACGACTACAAAGAAGGCAGCTCCGCACCTGCTCCTACCGAAGACCACAACTTGGGTCGACAAATTTTTGAGCGCATTCTCGTACTCTTGATCAATGAAGCTGCTGATGCTGTGTTCATGCAAGTGGCTAGCCCTGAGGCTGTAGACCTCGCCATGACCAAAGGCGTCAACTACCCGAAAGGCTTATTAGCTTGGGCAGACGAACTCGGTGCAGGCTGGGTACTTGAACGACTTGAAACTTTGTTTGCCGAATACGGCGAAGACCGCTACCGACCCAATCCTTTGCTGCGCAGAAAAGCGCGCGAGCAAAGCAAATTTATTTTGTAACTTTGCGACCTAATATTTGAAGCTCATGGCATACCTATTTACATCCGAGTCCGTTTCAGAAGGGCACCCAGATAAAGTCTCTGATCAAATTTCAGATGCACTCATCGACAACTTTATGGCTTTTGACCCGAGTTCAAAAGTGGCTTGCGAAACCCTCGTGACAACAGGTCAGGTGGTATTGGCAGGCGAAGTCAAGTCTACCGTTTACCTCGACGTTCAAAAAATTGCCCGCGAGACCATTCGTAAAATTGGTTATACCAAATCGGAATATATGTTCGATGCCAATTCTTGTGGAATCTTATCGGCTATTCACGAACAATCTTCTGATATCAATCAAGGTGTAGAACGCAGCAACCCAGAAGACCAAGGCGCTGGTGACCAAGGTATGATGTTTGGCTACGCCACCAAAGAAACAGACAACTACATGCCATTGGCTTTAGATTTGGCGCACAAAATCTTAGAAGAAATGTCTGCCATTCGCAACAACGAAGCAGCACTTATTCCTTATTTGCGCCCAGATGCCAAATCGCAAGTTACGATCGAATACTCCGACGACAACGTGCCGCAACGCATCGACACCATCGTTGTTTCAACCCAACACGACGATTTTGCTCCAGAAGCAGAAATGTTGGCCAAAATCAAAAAAGACATCATCGAAATCGTGATTCCACGCGTGAAAGCGAAACTCAAGCCTGCTTTGCAAGCTTTATTCGACGACGCCATTACGTATCACATCAATCCAACCGGTAAGTTTGTGATCGGTGGGCCTCATGGCGACACCGGCCTCACCGGACGCAAAATCATCGTGGATACCTATGGTGGTAAAGGTGCACACGGCGGTGGTGCTTTCTCCGGAAAAGATCCATCTAAAGTAGACCGCTCAGCAGCTTACGCTACGCGTCACATTGCCAAAAACATGGTGGCCGCTGGTTTGTGCGACGAAGTACTTGTACAGGTTTCTTACGCTATTGGTGTAGCAGAGCCTTGTGGTTTGTACATCAATACTTACGGTACTTCTAAAGTAGCAATGAGCGACGGCGATATGGCCATCAAAATTGGCGAAATCTTCGACATGCGCCCTTACTTTATCGAGCAGCGCCTCAAATTGCGCAACCCTATTTACCAAGAAACGGCAGCTTATGGCCACATGGGACGCACCAATGAGGTCGTGACCAAACACTTTACAGCGCCAGACGGCAGTAAAGTGAGCCGCGAAGTGGAGCTCTTCACTTGGGAAAAACTCGATTACGTAGACCAAATCAAAACGGCTTTCGGCCTTTAATTCAACCTTAGAAAGCCCGTTCAAACGGGCTTTTTTCATTTTAAGCCCTATGTCAGCAACATTTAGAACCATCTGGACTACACTACAGCGCGATGTAGAAGTCATTGACCAACGTCAGTTGCCACACGAGTTTGTGGTGGTGAAACTACAAACTTACAAAGACGCCGACTTAGCCATTCGCAACATGACCGTCCGCGGGGCTCCGCTCATTGGCGCTACTGCTGCCTACGGAATATTCTTGGCCGTACGCCAAATGGTCAATGAAGGCCTCGATGGCAGTTTCTTAGATGAAGCTTTTAGTACGCTGCGCGCATCGCGCCCAACAGCGGTCAACTTATTTTGGGCGCTAGATCGCATGCGCAATGCCCTAGACGAAGCTACAGACTTTTTAGAAGGAGCTTGGGCAGAAGCGCAGCGCATTGTTGATGAAGATATCGAAACCTGCCGCATGATTGGTGTGCACGGTTTGCCACTCATCGAGGCCATTGCTGCACAAAAAAATGGCGAGCCCGTACAAATTTTAACCCATTGCAACGCCGGCATGCTCGGTTGCATTGAGTGGGGCACGATCACCTCGCCAATCTATCAAGCTGTTCAAAAAGGCATTAACGTGCACGTATGGGTAGACGAAACGCGCCCTCGCAACCAAGGCGCCAACCTCACTGCCTACGAACTCACGCGCCATGGCGTTGACCACACCTTAATTGTCGACAACACTGGTGGGCACCTTATGCAACACGGCATGGTAGACCTCGTCATCGTCGGCACCGACCGCACCACCAGAAACGGCGATGTCGCTAATAAAATAGGTACCTATCTCAAGGCCCTCGCTGCCAAAGACAACAACATTCCATTTTACGTGGCGTTGCCCTCCACGACCCTCGACATGAACATCCGCGATGGCCTCCGAGAAATCCCTATCGAGGAACGCGATCAAAATGAAGTCAAGTACGTCTTGGGTAAATCGGCAGCTGGCAACATAGAACCCGTACTCATTTGCCCAGAAACCACCCCTGCAGCCAACTACGGATTTGATGTGACGCCTGCCCGTTTGGTGAGCGGACTCATTACAGAACGAGGTATTTGCGCAGCATCAGAGGAAGGGATTCTTTCTTTGTTTCCGGAATATATTTCAAAATGATGATTTGAATTGATGATTTGCTCATCAACCTTTAAAAACTTGAATATGAAGCTCCATCTTCTTTTACTCATCACTCTTCTTTCATTTATCCATCCTACGCTTCGTGCACAAATTCAGGGCACATGGCACAGCAATTTTCAGGTAGCGGGCAAATCTTTGTTAATGGATTTACAAGTTGAAGGTATCGGGCGCGACGGCTCAATTGTGGTTTCAATACCCGACCAACCCAAGCTCAAACCGCAAACCATGGAAGACTACGCGTTGTTTAGCGACAGCCTTTGGTTCAGCTGGAAAATGATTGGACTCACCTACGCTGCCAAACTGCAAGGAGATTCATTGGTAGGTACTATGGCGCAATCAGGTCTAACCCGGAAGGCCGTGTTTTACAAGGAAGTTCAAATCGTCAAAGCGGCACAAGGAAAAGTTCAGGATCCGAAAGCACCCTTTCCTTATTTAGAAAAAGAAATCGAGATCGCCACGGCTAAAAAAATCAAGATTTCTGGAAACCTCATCCTGCCTGAATTCGAGAAAGCGAGTGCCTTCCCACTCGTCATTATGGTATCCGGTTCAGGTGCACAAGACCGCAATTGTGAAATTCTGGGCCACAAACCTTTTTGGGTTTTAGCCGATCATTTAGCTAGAAATGGCATTGCCTCTTACCGCTACGATGACCGCGGCGTTGGAAAGAGCACCGGTAAATTTGAAAGCGCAACACAAGTTGATTTCGGCAATGATTTGGCGGCCATTGTTGAGTACTTCAACAAAGCGTATCCAAAAGCCAAGATTTATATCTACGGACACTCAGAAGGTGGCATGACCGCCCTACGCGCAGGAGTTCTGACCAATAAAATTTCTGGAATTATAGAAGCAGCATCGGTTGGAACAAGTGGCAAGGACGTGCTTATTGATCAGCAATACCTGATCCCAGAAGCGATGGGTTTTTCTCGTGAAGAATGCCTTTGGAACCAACGTTTGTATCAGAAAGGTGCAGAAATCGCTTTGAATAGCAACAGCAGTACGTTTTCCAAAGCCTATAAAGAATGGCTGACGCAAGCATGGGATAGCATTCCTACCAAACTTCTCGATGGCGCGAGTCAAGAAGAATTACAAACCCAAATGAACGCCTTTTTCAACAACGATTGGGCACGCCAATTTTTGGCCTTTGAGAGTAAAACGTATCTCGCGCAATTAAACGTGCCATTTTTAGTCATCAACGGATCTAAAGACGTTCAAGTACCTGCGCTTTCCAATCAAGAAGGATTCAGAAAGAACATGAGTGCTGCCTCTCTTTCAAAAAGTACTTTTTATGTTTTAGAGGGAGCCAATCATTTATTTCAGCAATGCAAGGAATGCAACCTCAGTGAATACGCGACCCTTGAGCAAACCCTAGACCCCAAATTAATGGATTGGGTTACATCA
>JACCDU010101475.1_pt1 | contig 22447 bp, 16 predicted proteins | sample 7446081 | NCBI WGS metagenome assembly JACCDU01 (sample SAMN15323447, study PRJNA562643) | freshwater metagenome | isolation source: river surface water | place: USA:Blue River Watershed | collected 2017-08-17
AGCCTGCGACAAACTCCAACTGAATTGCGCATCGCTAACTATAGAAACTGTCCGATATGCATTGCTGTCTCCAAAGGCATGGCGAGCCCCAATGTCTTGATACCATGTTCGCGTTGAATGCATTCATGAATGTTGGGGTTATCAAACCAAATCTTATGTTGGAACTCTCTAATAAACTTTATCGAAAGTCGTTGATATTTGCTAATGTATTCCCATTCAACCCGATCTTGAAACTCTCGAATGAAGTCTTCAGACAGTGTTTGATCTTCGCTAATGAGATCCCAATCAACCCGATCTTGAAACTCCCGAATGAAGTCTTCAGACAGTGTTTGATTTTCGCTAATGAGATTCCAATCAATCCGATCTTGAAACTCTCGAATGAAGTTCTCTGATATCTTTTGGCATGCGCTGATGTATTCCCAATCAACACGATCTTGAAACTCTCGAATGAAGTCTTCAGACAGTGTGCAATGTTCGCTAATGTATTCCCAATCAATCCGATCTTGAAACTCTCGAATGAAGTCTTCGGACAGTGTGCAATGTTCGCTAATGTATTCCCAATTAACACGATCTTGAAACTCTCGAAAGAAGCCTTCGGACAGTGTGTGCTGTTCGCTAATGTATTCCCAATCAATCCGATCTTGAAACTCTCGAATGAAGTTCTCTGATATCTTTTGGTATGCGCTAATGTATTCCCAATCAACACGATCTTGAAACTCTCGAATGAAGTCTTCGGACAGTGTTTGATGTTCGCTAATGTATTCCCAATTAACACGATCTTGAAACTCTCGAATGAAGTTCTCTGATATCTTTTGGCATGCGCTAATGTATTCCCAATCAACCCGATCTTGAAACTCTCGAATGAAGTCTTCAGACAGTGTGTAATGTTCGCTAATGTATTCCCAATCAACCCGATCTTGAAACTCTCGAATGAAGTTCTCTGATATCTTTTGGTATGCGCTAATGTTTTCCCAATTAACACGATCTTGAAACTCTCGAATGAATTCTTCAGATAGCGTTTGGTCTGCGCTAATGAAATCCCAATCAACACGATCTTGACGCTCTCGAATTAAATTCTCCGAAATGAACGACATTGGGGTTGATTCTGTATCTCAAAATGAGGGGTTAGTATATTTATTAATGATCCGGAATGCTATTTTACGCTCAAATGGGCTCTCATAAAAAATGAATTAGCCTGCGACAAACTCCAACTGAATTGCGCATCGCTAACTATAGAAACTGTCCGATATGCATTGCTGTCTCCAAAGGCATGGCGAGCCCCAATGTCTTGATACAATGCTCGCGTTGAATGCATTCGCGAACATTGGGTTTATCAACCCAAATCTTATGACGAAACTCTTGGATAAACTTTATAGAAAGTCGTTGATATTCGCTGATATTTTTCCAATCAACCCGATCTTGAAACTCTCGAATGAAGTTTTCCGACAGCGTTTGATATTCGCTGATGTATTTCCAATTAAGACGATCTTGAAACTCTCGAATGAAGTCTTCAGATATCTTTTGGTATATGGCGATACGTTCCCAATCAACCCGATCTTGAAACTCTCGAATGAAGTCTTCGGAAAGTCGTTGGTTCGTACTGATCAAACACCAATTAACACGATCTTGAAACTCTCTAATAAAGTCTTCAGATAATATTTGAATCCAGCTGATGAAATACCAATCAACCCGATCTTGAAACTCTCGAATGAAGTCTTCAGACAATGTTTGACGTTGGCTAATGTATTCCCAATTAACACGATCTTGAAACTCTCGAATGAGGTCTTCGGACAGTGTGCCACATTTGCTACTGTATTCCCAATCAAACCGATCTTGAAACTCTCGAATGAAATTATCTGATATCTTTTGGTATACGATAATGTATTTAAAATAAACACTATATCGAAACTCTCGAATGAAGTCTTCGGAAAGTCGTTGCTTCTTACTGATCTCATGCCAATCAACAAAATCTTGAAACTCTCGAATGAAGTCTTCGGAAAGTCGTTGCTTCTCGCTGATCCCACGCCAATCAATACGATCTTGAAACTCTCTAATAAAGTCTTCAGATAATATTTGATTCCAGCTGATGAAATACCAAACAACACGATCTTGGAACTCTCTAATAAAGTCTTCGGACAGTGTTTGATGTTCGCTAATGCATTCCCAACAAACATAATCTTGGAACTCTCTAATAAAGTCTTCGGATAATATTTGCTTCTTGCCGATCCGACAATAATCAATACGATCTTGGAACTCTCTAATAAAGTCTTCGGATAATATTTGCTTCTCGCCGATCCGCCAATAATCAATACGATCTTGGAACTCTCGAATGAAGTCTTCGGAAAGTTGTTGATATTTGCTGATTTGTTCCCAATCGACGCGGTCTTGGAACTCTCGAATGAAGTCTTCGGAAAGTCGTTGGTTCTTACTGATCTTATGCCAATCAACAAATTCTTGAAACTCTCGAATGAAGCCTTCAGATAGCCATTGTCTCCAGCTGATATCATACCAATAAACACAATCTTGAAAGTCTGGACCGTTCATAAGACCTTGATATATCCTAATAATCTTTTATAATTATTAAGCCCACTTTGATTTTTGCATATGCTATATCCGTAGATATAGGACTGCGCAATCGTATGTGAGAATGTATAACCAGTCTTCTAATGGCGTATGAACGCACGCCATAAAAGGAATTACATAGTAAGACCTTTTAATATCATATTTTTTGCAGCATTAAAATCTCTATCGAATGATAGATTACAACCCTTGCATTCATATACACGATCTTTCAATGTTATACGACGAATACGACCGCAATTAGAACACGATTTGGTTGTGTTATGCGCTGGGACCACTTCTACGATCTTACCGTAGCAAAACGCCTTATATAAAAGACGTTGGCGAAACAGATATGGCTTAAGATTGTTGTTGGTTGAGTTCAATGACTTACTTTTACCATTCTTGACAAATCCTTGGCTATCGAATTTCTCAATAAAGATGATATCGTAGTCTTTTAGTAAGTAAGTAATTGATTTCCAATGTAGCTCATTAGTAATGTTATCTTTTTTTGTATAATACTTCCTAAATCGCGACGCGCGAAGACGTTTCCTATTTTTAGAACGGGGCTCTTTCAATCGTTGAAGCATCAGATCGTATTGCTTACACTTATCGCTCTGTTTGATAGTAATTGTCTTATCGGAAGCATAACACGAAAGAAATGTTGATACACCGGGATCAATCCCAATCACTTTCTTTGGTTTGATTGGTTCTGGCTTTACAATATCCAGTGGGATATGTAATTTATATATACCAAATTTCTTCGTTAGCGTGCAATCGCGTAGAGTTGTAATACCACGAAGCTTTTGTCGAGATCTTCTACCAACATGAATTATCTTATCGTTCCCCTTAAGTTCTTTGTTTGATAGTCTAAGGATACCATCTCGAATAGAAATCATTTTTGTAGTTAATCTCATACTCAATCCGTTTTTCTTTTTAGAACGATATTTCATCGTAAAATGCTTTATTCGTCCGGACTTTACCGCGTTGCAGCTGTTTAACCAATTCTTATGCGCTTCAAACACAGCACCATCTTTTACATCCTTGTGCGTTTTCGTTTCAAACTCTCTGATAAGTGGGTTCTTGGTCGATTGAATTACTTCCTTAAGTAATTTATGCCATTGCTGGGTTGGGCGAAGACATTTTATTGTAATCATGACTGCCTTTACAATATCTTTCATAGATCTTGATTTCTTAAGCTCACGAACAATCCCTCCTATTCGTGATTTTGCTTTACCGACCTTATCCCACAGGATATTGTTCATTCTCGTATCCTGAGTTACCAGCTTATTGCGTAGTCCAAGTTTGGTTTTAGTTTGTTCGTTAGGATCGTTAATACACCTAATTGTTTGATTGTATTTGTAATTACTAACTTGCAAATCATAGTCAATTCTCTTCTTTTGATTCTTCGTTGGATTGAATGGTATCACTAACGTCTTGAACTCTGGCTCCTTTTCGTTTGTTATACGATCGCTTACCCATTTGTCTACATGAGTAGATATGGACAATGCTGAGCAAGTCTTCTGCGAGTTCTTGTTCTGATGAGGTATTTCCAGAATCGTTAATGACTGTGAGCTTTCCTCCGGCTTTTGTGATAATGAGTTCGAGGAGATCGAATCCAAATCTTGACAGTCTGTCTTTGTGGGCAACCACAACTTCTCCGATAAGTCCTTGCAGGCATCGGTCCAAAATGGTTTGCAGGCCTTTTCTTTTAAAATTAATTCCCGAGCCAATATCTTCAATAACAACGTATTGATCGCTTTTGTTCCCTGCCCATGACTGTAAGAATTCAACTTGTCGTGAAAGATCATCAGATTGTTTTTTTGATGAGACTCTTGCATATAGGTAGTTAGCTTTGTTGGATTCTGTCTCTTCAACTTTAGTATCGATTTGACAGAATTCTCGAAGATGTTTGATATCAAACCGTCTTTGTCCGGATGGAGTCGTATAGCCTTTAAGTATTCCTTCTTCGAAAAACGCCCGAAGCCTTTGTTGCCCAAGTCCTGTAAAGCGCTCAGCATCCCCGATGGATAGGAACTGCTTTTCTTTTTGGGCATGTTTAACCATTTGTTTGATTATAACATATATACGTTATATCAGAATAGTAAAAAAATATAGATTATATCAACGTATAGTCCAACAGTTTATCCTCTAGATAATATTTCCTTCTTGTCCATCCACCAACAACCAAAACGATCTTCGAACTCTCGAATAAAACATTCAGATAACATTTGCTCCATACTAACCTTTTTCCGATTAATGTTTTGGGATTGAATAGTGATTGACGACATTGTTTTACGGTTGCAGTTTAACCCTGTGATTCAAATAAATGCGGAAGGCGTATTGTATATTTAATAATTTTGATTTGCGATTTTACGCCCAGAATAAAGGGCGGGCTTTCTGTCTCTATGTATAAAAAAATGAATTAGCCAATCGCCGCAACCCAAACTTAGAGTTTGTTATCTTCGTAAAGCTTCCAGATATAATCAAGACGATTATATTCTTCATCCGAAGCGCATTGCTCGGTAAGATTGTTGATCGTTTCGATCCATTTCACAAACTGGAATGCGATTTTGTTGAGCGCGATCTTTGGTGGTTCAACAATAGCAGTAGTATCTTCAGATGGCTTGCGATCGGTGCTTACGCACTGAAGCTTCGTCATATCAATTGCGTAATCAACACCGAACGATCCGTTCTGAAGTTGTCCGATATCAAAGATATCAACATCTCCTTGTTTGGTTGATTTGGATTTGTATGGGTAGAGTAGTTTGGCGAATTGCTCCCAACGGGTTTTGTCCAGCGTTTCCTTTCTGGCCAACTCACGATTGATGAGAGGAACGATCATCTTCTCATAATACGTCTTGACTTCATTTGAAAGTTTGCCAATCGCATAGCGTGTCGGATCGGGCACGTATGGTAGGAATGGATATCCATTTACCAGAATGTGTGTATTGCCGATTTTATACATGGATTGTCCAACGCGGACTGGTATGATATCTCCAACATTGAAATTCTCAATGCCTTGTTGCATGCGCATAAGGCATACAACGTGATCGTTTGTGCATTGAATCAAATCAAAATTACCAATCTTGCCGGCAGTGATAATTTTGTTAATCTTCATGCCTGTAATGAAATCATACTGATCGTATCGAATGACCGTAGCTTCAACAACAATATAGACTCTTGTCTTCGCATTGAGGTCTCGCTTGATCAAATTTGGAAGAGATCGTTTCACGAGCGAATCAATACTTTTGATGTATTGGCCGTCCCGACATTTGCCTTCGTAAAGAATCTTTGCGTGATCGATGAGCATCTGATCATAGTCAGTTGCGTAAATGGCATTGATATCTTGAATCGTAATGTTGAGCTCGAGCTGAGTGGTGAAGATCATATTTGTAAGTGCTTTGTTAGTTTCTCTGATGCATCAGTTATATTTAATTGTATAATTTTCAATTTTGTATGTATATGAATGCATAAAAAACAAAACGAAGCATTTGATCGTTTTTCACATATCAACGTTCTCGAACAGTTGAATGAGCCCGACTCGCTTATGAGAAGGCGAGCATGGCGGCGCATCAATGGATTTTCTTTTTTTCGAAGGCGGAGATTGGTAAGTCTCTTCTGGATCGAAAGTTAGCGCTCTTGGGGAAATGCGGTTGTATCGATTTTGACGAACAGGCGGTGGGCCAGTGCGGCGAATCGGTTGGGGCGGGGTCGAAAATGAATCCATTGAAGCTGATTATATTAATTGACGGAGATTCTTCAATTTTAACGATTTTGGGGCGAAAACACTTATAAACATGCATTCTCTGCATATAAAAAAATAGAATCCAGCGATTCTACCATGAAAACGCGAGCTACCTTGCGTTTGGGCATTTGCACCATACGCTTTTATTGCGATGTCGCGATACCATCGACCGAAACCCCAAGATGTTCCGCAATTCGATTAAGTAGCGCACGATTGTAAATGACATCATTTTGAACATTCGCCAGACCGGTTTGAACATTCTCCAGACCAGTTTCAACATTCTCCAGACGCGTTTCAACATTCTCCAGACCAGTTTCAACATTCTCCAGACGCGTTTCTACTGACTGAATGCGTCGGGTCAAGTTTGCAATCATACTTGATATCGTAGCAAATCCCATTCGCAAGTTGCGATTGATGTCATCACATATCTCAACTACGTCGGACATAGTGATACTTCGGGTGATAAAATTGTACACCGGTGTAGATAGTGATTTGCGGAATGATTCTATATTAGTATAGGTCACCTGTTGGATCGAAATTGCATTTTCAAAAATTCGATTGAAAGTTTCCCAAGGCATTGGAGTGTAAGTAAAGTGTGGCTTCTTCTTAGTAAAGAAGTTATACGATGACTTAACCATCGTTGCCGCGGTTGTTATCAATACAATCCACCCTATCATACTTGATATGAAATAAGCATCCATATCAAGTATTCCAATTAATTTTTGAATCGCGGTAATGGCGGCGTTTAATGCCAAGATCACTATCCAAGATTGATCTATGATAGAAGATGCAATCGTTTTCCAAGATGCCTTAATCTTATTGGCATTCAAAGTCTGTATGATGGCTACGCGAAGTGCCTCTTCCCAATTATTTTCTCCATTGTTATAAGCATTCGCAATATCTTGTTGATTGGCATCTTCTATCGTCCCGTAAGTCGTTGGAGCTTGACGAAACTGATCGCGAATGATATTAAACAATACCATATTGGAGAGTTTTGGTGAGATTGAGGAAGGTTATACGGGCTTTTGAGTTGCTTGTATATTTAAGAATCTTGGATTGCAATTTTGGCCTCAATCCAATATCATGGCCAAAAAGCCCAATTCGGGGCATATGTCAATAATAGATAAAATCTATTATATGAGGCTTTATATAACATCATCTCAATAAGACATCATGCCTAATCGTAGATTGTATGACATCCCATCTCTCCCAGAGTCATATCTCCAATCCAAATACATTCAAACAAAAGATATCTACCATGATCCTAATACGGTAGAGAACTTCATGAAGGAGGCCCTCCGCGATAGAGGTTCGGACAAGCCAATCTTTGAGCATGAGCTGCCTCGCCAAAGAAATCATTTTGCCGCATCTTCTCTACTCAGTATGCAAGAGCATGGTAGTCGCTATAGCCACGATCCGTATCATCCCGAATTATTTCTTGGTGATCTAACAAAGGATCAGCGTCAGTCCGACACGGCTCCGGTTGTGTCAAAGATGGCCGATCAGCATAAGTTTCGCCATGAGCGCTACATCGCGGGTAAGCTTCAAGACGTGGGCGACGTTCGCGCTGAAGGTGTCATTGGATCTAAACGCATGCTCAAACAAATCAAAGAAGGATACAATCTGACCGCCACTCGCATGGGTGGTATCTTCGATGATAGCACGAATACAATGGTTGCACGCGCGAACCCACACCCCGGCGACAGCACGCATAAAGTAGGCGACAGTCTCAAGGAGGATCAAACTATCTATCAGATTCAGGATGAGAAGATTCTGCCGAAGTATAGCACTGACATTGTAAATAAGATTAGCAACACCATCGGTAATGCATGGAGTTCTCAGCCTGACAATAAGTATGGTCTGAGTTCTGTATCAAACGTGTATAGATCTCAAGCTGATGTGAATCTATCCGCTAACGCGGTCTTTCGCTTAGCTAATCAAGAAACTAAATTCAAGACTGAGCAAGCGGATATGAAAACAAAGGGAGCTTCTGCGCCTCAGAAGGAACTAATGAAAGCGGCGCGCCAGAATGCACAATCAGTAAGAGTAGATCTAAAGGCGGACTCGTCAAAGACAAATAAGTTCTCGAATATGTTGATTCCTCCCATGCCACACTCGCGGGTGGATAACTTTGTTGGAACCCAATCTAAGAAAGAACAGATGAAGGATGTTGCGTCCGTGTTCAAATATAAGCCCGGCACGAAACGAACGGAGACATTGGTTGAGCCTATCAAAACAAATAATATGATCGAAACATCATACGCGCCAACGCTACCAGCTCGTGATAGAGCATCTGTTGTATATCAGATGAACACAACGCATGGTCAATCTAAGCGCACAGAAGACATTGAAGGTGTTCGCGCCAATGGTCTGCGATCCTTAGCGCGCGCGTTCTTAGATCGCACGGATACGCTACAAGAGCAAATCGCGAAAGATACATACCAGAACATGTCTTATGCGAACGGCATGCCTAACAAATCAATTGATCACGTATCGAACAATAAGATGTCTAAACCTAAGAACGCACCCAAAGAACAGTTGCAAGCCAACGCCACCGGAAGCAATAATCTACCTACGATGAAGACGACCGATGACTTTGAGTTTGATACTGATCCAACTATGAACAACGAATATCAAACGCGCAGCGGTGTTCGTCAGCGTATGAATAGACTCAGTGCTAAGCAAGAACAGGATAGCGTTGTATCGCCGATCAATGACACTATTGTTCCATTCCGCACCAAGTATTCCGTTTAAAATCGTTGTATATAACACAATTTTAAATTTTCACACACTCGCTACATGAAGCATTGCACTTATGATCTGGGATTAAATAATTGGGCCCATAATATGTTTGCAACAATTTATCTGGTTGGTTGGGAATATACATTGCATGTCCTTTAAATTCGACTTGTCGTAATTCGTCAATCCAATCCAGCGGGTAAGATATTTTTTTCTCGTGAAGAAAGTATTTGGAGTACCAACTCGGCACATTCCTGTGATATTTCTTGTCTTCTTGAATGTATTCAAATACATCCGCATTGATGCCAGTCTCGCGATGAACTACTTCAAACTGCTTCCATTGGAGAAATGATTTAGATCGAATCTTATAATCGGGATAATTGTTAATAACCACATTTACCGCCTCATACAATGAGTTATATGCATCGGATTTAATCCCCACATCCACATCAAAATCATAGCAAATCAAATCTTTGTTTCGAACGTATCCCAACAATGTGCCATATACCAAAAATGGTTTGGTATTACTAATTGATGCGGCAATAGATAATATTTCTATCAAAGTTATCATAATTGGCTCTCGCTCCGTAAAAGGAACTGCACGGCGCCTTGCTTCGGATGCATTCCGTTGTGCTTTAAACACAATTACAGCAATCGCTACAATAATTGTAATCAATAATGCCGCAACTGCGCATATAACTATAATTTGCTTGCGACTGGGCATCCTTATATAAAGATATAAATACAATTGCCCCATTCCGCACAAAATATTCTGCCTAAAGTGATATAAGCATAATAGTATATACACAAGACACAAAACACTCAACACAAAGCAACTTAAGCAACCAACCCAAGCAACATGTTTGAATACGCCGCCAACAACAAGACCTACATTGATCTCAAGGACATCCGCGAGGAATGTAAGGACTATTGCAAAGGCACCCGATCACACAAGCAACTGATTGAACGCAAGACGCTTCAAGATTACGTGTATGGTCAGGTCATTGATAACGAACTGATTATCACTGAGAAGCATTCGCGCAAGTTCGGCAGCGTATTTGTCAATAAAGAAGAAGTGATCGAACTCTTCAATATCCCAGAAGAAGAACGGGTAGTCGAAGCACCTCCGCTCATTGAAGACAAAGATCTCGTATTCTTTAAGGATGACGATGGCAAAGAATACTATGTTCCTATGCGCGGCGCCCGATCCAAGAATGAAATCTGCTTTCAAGTGAAAGGCGTGATGCAGGCATTTGAGATGCCAAACTTGCAAAGCAACATCCAATTGCGCCACACATCATACGAAAAGGGCATTCATTATATGTTCTTTAATATGTCGGAGTCATACTCCGTAACTACTGACATTAAAGAAATGTATCTCACGTATGACGGTCTTATGAAGGTTCTTAACGTATCTAAATCTGGTATTGGCCATAAGTTCAAGAACTGGATCGATGAAGTGGTATTCGCCGCTGCGTGGGGAACGCAGGATCAAAAGGTTGAGACGTTTCAGAAGGTTCTCAATGTAGATGCTGATCACTTGAAATGTATCATGAGCAAAGTCCCATCTAACATCTCGTGCCTCTATCTGATTGATATTAAGCAGGTCCATGAGAGTAAGCGGGTGTTCAAGTATGGCTTCACTGATAACGTTCATCGTCGTTTCAAGGAACACATGCGACGTTATGGCAATGAGATCGCACTGGATACATTCATCCTTATCCCCGTTCTTGATCTATCTAAGGCGGAGACGGAGTTCAAGCATTCAGTCTCGCGCTATCTGCTGGATCGCGAAGGTGAGAACGAACTCATTGCGCTATGTTCGGAAGGGTATCTTAACATCAAGACTATCTTTCGAACGATCTCAGAGAAGCACACGGGCAACATGGCGAAACAGATCGCTTACTATGAGAATGAGATTAAGACGCTAAGACATCAGCTTGAGATGAAAGACATGGAGCTTGAGTCGAAGCTTGCATTGAAAGACAAAGAAGTTGAGCTGATGGCTAAAGATCTTGTATTGAAAGATAAGGAGATTGAGCTCAAAGATAAAGATTTGGAGATTCTTCGTTTGCAGCTACAGCTTGCTCGATCGTAAGTCCTGTCAATGCAAGATTATTTTTTTTGTAATCGATTGTTTAATAGAATCTGATTAAAGTATTCTCTATAATATATACCCACAGCTATAATGGTCGCTGAGCAGAAGTTCGCGCTTTCGATTCAGAGTCGTCCGCTTCCGCCTCTGACGGAGGGCGATCGCATTCATATCGGTCCCAGTAAGACTGTGAAGCTTGAGCCTCAGCGCCAAGTTCGCGTTTTCACTGGTGCTAAGATTAATAAGTGTGATCCCAAGGGTAAGCTCATCATTACCCCTCACTCAACGTATGAGAACGACCTTGTATTCAGTGAGAACACATACTGTCTTACTGACCGTAATGAGATGACCGTGGTGATTACGAATCATTCCTATCGCTTCATCCGCGTTGAGGCCGACATTAATTATCTATTCACGTTTGAGTGGGTATGTGATGATGTTGCAAAGACACTTGAGCCCGTAGCCGAAGAATCCGTAGCCGAAGAGATTCCTTCTGAAGTAAAAGAGATTGTCGAGGATCTGGTAGAAGCGGTTGCTGCCGAAGAAGCGGTCGAGGAAGAAGTGGTCAGCGATGATAAGGAAGCCGCTGTGGAAGAAGCTGTAGTTGAAGAGGAGGTTGCGCCGGAGACTAAAGAACCCGTTCCGGCGGAACCCAAGCCGGCGCCGAAGCGTCGCGCTCAAAAAAAGAAGCGAGTGACCTCAACGTAAATAATGCCTTAACTGGATAGCAATGTTGCAATGGTGGAGTTAAGCCCAGTCTTGCCTACTATACTAATTGTTTTTTGAATATTGCCGTGAATGACATATTCTGCAACTAATCCTGACATGAGAGCCACTATGATGGTGGATGTTATTTTTTTTACCTTAGATACCTTCTGGTTCTTTCCATGAACAATATCGTTTATTGAATTAATATATTTAGCCCGAATCTCAACTGGCATTTCGCGTATCGCGGTATGAAATGGCGATCCTTGCGGAAACACATCTTCTATATCTGACAAAGACACATTGCGATCTGGAGGCGCCCGAGATGCAAAATAGATTAATATACATAAGATCAATAGTAGCACGAATGCCATAACCATTCTCAAGGTATTATGAAAGTAAGATGGATTGGGCTTGATTCCAATCTTGGTGAATATTGGTGCCGCGCCTTTAGGATCGATTGTGTCTTCCGCGGGAGTTGCCATTGTTCAGTTTCTTTAGTTATATTATTCATAAATAATTATTACACGGACTCTGACCAAACGCGAAACGTGATCCCAAATGTATTGCGGTTCAACTGATTCGCACAATGTGTTATCCCTTGCGCATAGCGTTCCGACCCACAGATGAATACTCCAATGGGTTCTTTAGATACGCCTCTTGTTTTCGCTGAATAGATAGCTCGCGAAAGGATCTCATAACTATCGGCACGTTGTAATAAGCAGCATGTATTCGATTTAATATTGGTTGCGATATCAAGTCTTGAATGTCCAAACACGATTCTTTGCAAATAAATAAATCGCGATTTAATTTGCTTGGGGATGCTATCGATCTCTCTTCTCTTTCCGTTTGAGTAATAAATATATATTTTTGTATTGAGCACGTTGGCTTGGAACCGGTCCAGTTCATCGCTGAACTCAGCGACGATACTGGTATCAGATATACTCCAAATCAGTGTTGTTCTGACCAAACTACTTACAGGCGAACGTTGCATATCCGCCATGACAGATATAAATGCGGTAACTCCAATGCCGGAGCAAAAGAAGATCCGTGTGTTATACACGCGATGGAATCTAAACTTGGATAAAGTGTATGACCCAATATTAATGTATTGATCCAATTTATCGTTTGCGATTACATCTTTTAGTTGCTTTGTCCATTTACCGATCACCTGAATAGCTAAGATCGCATCGTGGTTGTTATAGCCTCTTGATAATGTAAATGGGTGCCATTCGACTTTACTTACCGCAGGGTGATTGACGTAGATCGATACTGTTCCGAATGAATGAAGGATGTGGGGTAGCTTGATTGTATCTTGAATAAATAATTTAATATATTTATCGGAACAGATCCACCGCGTCACCTCAACCGATTGCTTGACATATTCGCGGCGCTTTCCCCACGCGTAAGCCATCAATATCGGGAGCGTAAATATATAAGATAAGTTAAATCCGAGCAACTGATTAACTCCATGAATGATTGTGCAAATGAACACGAATAGAGCTAAATATTTATGAACCAACATATTCATGGAATAACGAAGAAGGCGTTTGCGGGCCAAGAGCACGCAAAGTATCAATGTTGCCATGAGCGCAAATAAGACGATACCAGACCAATAAGGAAGCTGTTTCAAAAAATACACCCACGAAATAATAATTGGGCCATTTGTATTGTTATCAGATTTGACAATCCGAAGAGGCTTGCGCTCGCAGCCATCGCGACATGAGGATAGCACTGATTGTATTTGTAGAACATGCGCTATCGTATGAACCAACGATGCGATTATGATTTTGTATCCGAACACCTTGTGGTAATATTCTTTATATTCAGAAGAGAATCCTTGCGCCACTATCTTATCCGCCACAAAGTAAGTTATTCCAATGAACGGGAGCAATAGATAAATTATATTTAGTAAAATCACGACCGCACCGGCCCTCGCCGCGTAAATCCAATCCAGCGGTTCGCGCAAAGGCAACACCGATAGTAGGCAGCATATGCAGTCGATTATAATTGTGGCCACCACCAATCCGTGCTTATGCCAATTTATATGCCGTCGCTTTAGTGTCACGGTTGAACTCAGTTGGATGTCTGTGTCGTAATATTTACTAACTACCACATACGGTTGCAAAGATCGTGTGTATTGGCGATACTTAATAATATATTTAGACGAATTGCTAAGCTGCAATAGACTGCTCCCATCGCTTACATGTATTTGTTTAAGCATGAATAGTAAATCGCGTCTATTCATCATATCCATGTCATACGCTCCCATAACATGTTCATATGCATCCGCCATATCATCGAATGTGATTATTGGTTCATCATTCTCCTTTGTTCCATTTTGCAACTGTAGCTCTTTGAACAATGCCAATTCCCACGATATGACAGCCAGACCTCTTTGCACCCTGATTGGCATATTTAATATGTTTGAAGATATCTGATTGTATATCTGTCTGGGCGATTGAATATCTTGTTGGGAATCGTTGTTGATATTTGATCGCCATGAAGATACTAAGCTATTATCGATATCATACGACATACTTACTTAATAGTATATAGAGTTCTTACAAACTCAAATCGCACAATATCGTTGAATAAATATAGCCTATGTATAATGCGACTACCAACAAAGAAACAATTCTCAAAAGCGATACTCATCGTATGCTTGATCTTCTTAGTCTCTTGGGTGATTGTTGCACTGGTCGCGTATAACAAATATGGAATAGACGTGTGGTGTGCGCAATACAAGTCATTTACAATATTTTCGATAATTACATTCTTCACGAGTATAATTGGAACTGTGATATTCTTTGCCACTCCGGGGTTTCGACATCGCGCTCAGTATCTCATCAAATATATCCCAGATAAACTTGAAAGTGCGTTAGATTCGGGAGTTACACCTTACTTTAACCCCGCCTACTACAGACTCAAGAATGGAATGTATAAGCTTGACCGCAACCCGTTCATTAAACCGGATGTATATGGCTTGCCTATAGTAGAACCAACTGTTCCACTAAACTCATTCAATATGGAGATCTATAAGAAATATCGTACGAACTACATTGATGATTATAAAAGCATCCAACAGATGCTTGCAAAGGAACATGCCGAGCTTAACGATGATATGATGGAACAACACGCGGCGATGTTTCTGGATGCGGTGAAGATGATCACGCGTATTGAAATTATTGGAGATACATGCGTTGTCGCGCGTTCGTGGAACAAGGGCCCTCTTCTAATTCACAAATCGGATTACGTTAATTTTGTAGCCGATAGTCTTAAAAAGGAGTCATGGGCATATATTATTGAAGAAGAAGTCCAACGTAAATATCGAAAGGCGACCAATATATATGGTGTCAAATGGATGATGGACCAGATTTTTGGATTTAGCGTAAATAAAGATTATAAGATTAATTTCGATGATCCCACTTCTGGTGCATATTCTGAGATATTGTATGAACTGTTTATGATTTACAAGAACTTCATTGTCTCCGAATCAGGAATCGATGACCAAGCTTTATCATATCTAATTGCGGGCTTGAGAGAATTATTAACGCAAGATCCAGAAATGGGATTAGCATCTATCATCCCACATGTGACTTCATATGCTTCAATCGCGTATATCGCAAATAAACAAATATACCCAATAATCCGACAAACTACAAAGCTTCTCGAATCTCAAACTGCAATCAATATGTTTGACTTCTTCCATTCACTCGTCAATAAGACGGACGGCGTTGTTAAGCTCGCTGATGTATTGGAATATCGCAATGCCGAATTATTTCCGTTTTACGCAAACACAATCACGCGCGCGAAAGATCTTTCTGTCAATGGAAATGTCTTCGATAATATGTTCGCCGCTTTTGAATCTAATACGTTTATGGCCGATCCTCCGGATACCCATATAGATGTTCCTATCGTTCATTTATCCAAATATTTACCTTCCTTCAAAAAATCAATCAATAAGCACAATAGTCAATCCATTAAAGTAATTAAATGGATAAAAAAGAAATCTCCTATTCAGCTCAATAATATTATTTCCGTTGATAAAGGCACCAGCGTACGATTGGGCATTTGGGCGGCGCGACAAAGAAAGAATGTTCCCACAACTATTGCAACCATCGCACAAGAACAGAAAGACATAGATAGAAAAAATAAATTAATAGCACACAAACAAGACCACAACGCCGATTCTACCAAACTGAAAGAACGTCAAACTATACTTGACTCCGCCAAAACGCTGGCAACGAAAGTATTAAATCTCAAATCAAAACTATCGATGCTGCGATTGGCCGGAGCTTCCAAAAACGAAATCAAACAAGCCGAAAAGCAGTTGAGCTCAACCGAACGCGAACTGAAAACGGTGGAAGAAACAATGGAAGGCCCAATGGTCAGTGATATTGTCGTTCCGCCAAAGATAACAATTGTTCGTTTGGATCAATTGAAAAACAAGATTCGTAAAGGTGATGGTATATTCAATTTCAGTCGTAAAGGTGATAGCATCTTTGGTTTCAGTCGTAAAGCCAAACCTGACGATAATAAGCATAGCGGAGATAGTATCTTTGGTTTTAGTCGTAAAGCCGAACCTGACGATAATAAGCATAGCGGAGATAGCATCTTTGGTTTTAGTCGTAGCGCTGAGTCCGATGCTTCTGAGCCAGTCGCGGATGTAAATACAATTACTTTGCAGTGGGAAGTGCCGCTTGAAATAGATACCATCACTCAACATACGATAGGCGATTCTGTCGTGCCGGTAAAATATAGAACGGATGAAGTGGTGGCCGCAAAAGAAGCATATGAAGATGCTTGCAAGCAATACAATGAGCTGATCAAAGAGTATAACAATTTGGAGCCAGCGCCATCCGACTCCGTCGAACAATCGCCGCCCGAGAAATCACGATCTGAACTTGTTTTGGCAAAGATTAAAGAAATAGAAGCAACATTGAAGCCTAAGCAAGATGCATACATATCACTATTGAAAACAACGCAATCACTTGTAGAATCGCAGCGCTCCAAAATCATTCAAGAAGCGGATGAAGCGGTTGCTGAAATTGTTGCGGCCGCAATAGATTCAAATGACGAGGCCGCAACTCTTATGGCGCATGGTGGCGATTTAAAACGAACAATCGAAGAGAAGAGTCAATCGTTGGCAGATAAACAATCCGAACTACACGCGGTCGAACGGCGCATTGATGAGATCAATCAATCGATTAAAGACTTGGCTGTTCCAGAATCGGTTGCCCAAGTCTTATCCGATATCATACCAATTATTGAAAAGACGGGAGAGATGGATGCCGCCTTGCAAAAGGGCGTCGAGCAATACAAAAAGATCGATTCGGAACTGGAATTGATTCGGCAACAAAATCAAGATCTTTTACATGAGGCGGCCAATCGCGCTACCGCGTTAAGCAATCTCCAAGCCCAATTAGATGAAGTGCAGGGTAAGCTCGCCATGGCGCAAACCGAACGTGCCGACATTTATTCCAACCTCAATGATGTTGTATCTGAAAGAGATAGTATGCGCAGGCAACTAAGCGGAGTTATATCTGAAAGAGATAGCATGCGCGGACAACTAAGCGGAGTTATATCTGAAAGAGATAGCATGCGCGGACAACTAAGCGGGGTTATATCTGAAAGAGATAGCATGCTTGGGCAACTAAGTAGTGTTGTATCTGAAAGAGATAGCATGCTTGGGCAACTAAGTAGTGTTGTATCTGAAAGAGATAGCATGCTTGGGCAACTAAGTAGTGTTGTATCTGAAAGAGATAGTATGCACGGGCAACTAAGTAGCATTGCCGCGGAGAAAGCAAGATTACAGCAGCAATATGACCAAGAAACGCAAAAGCTACAGCGCGAACTTGCGAGTATATCATCGGAGAAAAAGGCCGCTAATGAAAAGATTATTGAGTTTAGAAAACAACAAGAGATCGAAAAACAAGAATTGAAAGAAGCGTTAAAACTGACCATGAAGGATATAGAATCGAGAAAACGAGCAAATGACGCGTTAAGTGGAACCAATGCCGATTTAGCCAAAGAACTCAACGCTCAACTGGAAAGAGAGCGCAATGAGGCAACTAAAAAAATGGAACAGCTTGATCTGGAGCATAAACGTCAAATGAACGAAATACTCGCCGATGTTGAAAATATGAAGAATGCTCATACAAAACTCGAAGAAGAGCATACTGCGGCTCAGGCGAAGTTGAAAGAGCGTATTGGAACACAACATCAACTTGAAATGGAATTGGCAAAGTCAAGAAACGCGAATTCTGAGTTAGAGATGGGTCTATACAAAACCATTTACGAGAATACGATGGCTTTACGTGGCCTTCAACCCGAGCAATTCGCTCAACAAACGGCCGATGGATACAAGACTGCTCTGAATGATCTTATTAATGATTTTGCCAGAGAAATGGAACAGGGAAGTGCAAACATTACGACCAATGACACCAATCTTAAAGAATTGGAAAATCAAAAGAAATCGTTGGAAATGGAAATCACCCGAATGAACTCCGAGAAGGTGCTGTTGCTTGCAAAGAATGCTGAGCTGGAAAAACAGCTGAGCGCAGTTGTCGATAAAGACAATCAGATAAAAAATTTAACTCAACAATTAAACAGTTACATGATTCTAAAGAGAGAGGCGGAAGCTGAAGTTGGCGAATTGACCGTCAAAAGGAATAGTTTGGTCGAAGAGCTAAACACCGTTACATCTGAGCTGAAGGAAGCGAAGCGCAAAGTCAGCTTATTGGATAAACAAACTAAGGAGCAAGGCATTAAAATCAGACGTCTAACTAGGCGCGTCTTTAATTGTACCAATTTAGGCATGACAATTGGCGCCAATGATTATTCGGCATTGATAGAAGGCGATGTGATTCGCGGATACGATATAATATTAAAGCAACCGAAGCCATTTAACTTTAACTTAACGGGACCAATATTAAAATCGTTAATAACTTGGACTAATCGTATTTGCGGTGGAGAGCAGCAAGTAAATTTAGTACATACAGATCCGTTAAATAGTGTATTAACAAAGAAACCAACATTCAAAGGTAATGAACAACTTAATTCGATGATGGATAGTTTTGCCAAGAATGGTCCAAAGGTCCTTTCGTTAATATATTCAGTTTATTTGTGTCTGCTGCATAACGAAGACCTATGGACTCGTTGTTTTAAAGGCCTCAACCGATCGCCTTCTCCAACGGATAATATGACAGATAGCCGATCGCCTTCTCCAACGGATAGTATGACAGATAGCCGATCGCCTTCTCCAACGGATAGTATGACAGATAGCCGATCGCCCTCCCCAACGGGTATTATCGAGATTGAAGGTAGCAGTGGCCTTAAGGTGCATGATGCGGATAAAATTGCAGCTGTAACACAAGCTATAGCACTTGAGAGTCCAAGAAATGCACCTGAGAGTTCAACAGGATCCGATCCTGTGCGAGACCATATAAGAGCCAAACTATCCAAACTACCCAAACAACAAGACAACCTTGTAGAATTGCGTTCAAGCTTTTTAAATCGTTGCAAGGAATTGTTTAGCAATGATTCGATTCTTTTGGCATTTGCCAATTCCAATGAAATGAAATGCGAAACCTCGCCTCAGCTGAAAGCATTATTGCTCACATATGGATTCGTGCGGAATACTCCTAAGGACATTGAAAAATTTATGAACACGTTTCGATTATGATCAATAACGCATTTGCTTTCAAAATCAATAATTATAATATAGCTCACGATGGACTCCTCCGGCATTTATGGACTATTGCGACATTTGCCTACGCAAGATGTTGCACTACAGACTATTTACTCAGATTACGAGCCCATAGCCCCTACTTCGGATAGTATCATCACAGCTATCACCGCTGATCGCAATGTTGATTATCTCACCAAGATGATTATCGATAAAATGGATCCATTGAGAAATGGCTCATTCATCGGCAGCGGTCGTTCGGCAACTATCAAGCAAAGTGTAAAAGATTATTTAGATTCATGGATTCGAATGGGTAAGTTCGATAAACACATGGGCACAAGCTCAAATAAATCAGTGGTGCTAAAGCAGGTAAATATTATTTCCTCCGTAGATTCGTATAACAAGGAGTTTGTGGATGCATTTGCGCATGTGATACTTCCGATAACTGATCCCACGAATGTAACCAGTGTTGTTAATCCAAACGGGATGTATGCTCAGCAAGAACGAGTTCTCATTACTAACAGTAAGCCAACGCCATTTTACGAAAGAGCACTTTACCGCAGACTAAACGACTGGAATATGGATCTGGGAATGGATGAAACGGAAGCTCCGTTTTATAAGATGGATCACAACCCACGCCTAAGCGTAGAAGAACGCAAAAAAACAAATGCGACCCAAGAACGGGAATCGCATTTAGATCGCGAGAACTTAGCTTTTCGCATGAAGCCAAAGTATTGAACGATCTAACTACTCAGCTCAATCCGGCTATTCTTCATGCGACGCTTGCGCACAACTTTTTTTGATTTCTCGGTCTGAACATCCAGATTGTAATGCTGGATGTTGTGCTCTTCGAATAGCGGGATGATGCGCTTACTCTCATGAAAGAGATCCAGCGCAATCGTTCGAATTGTGCCGTAGTTGCATTTGAACATGAGCTTGAATTCCTCTGCTTTGATAGGATGGTTGGTGGCGGTCAGAAACATGTGCAGAACGCAAAGCGCGCGAGTGCTTGACTTAGCGTTGGGGTTTAGCAGTTTTTGTTTTCCAACAAACGCCATCAACACCTGAAGGAACTTCATATGCTCTTCGCTCAGATCGAGCTTGGCTGCGTAAGCGTGTAGATAGCTATCCTCAGCATTGATAGTGCGAATATCTTCTGATAAGAATCCGTGATCGAGCATCTCACGCACTTTCTTATCTCCCTTGGAATAAGTCTGAGAATCCACTTCAAACCACTTGTAGATATCGGAAGGCTTGTAAATCAGCTTATGACGAAGACATTCATAATATGTCATTGCCGCAAGAATCGCGCGGAGAATGGTTCCACGATAGATTGTTCCTTCAGTTCGAATGTGTTTGAATTGCTCGCACACATTCAAAAGAATATCTTTTGGAATGGCACCATCCTTTCCGATACTATGATTGTATGCGAAAAGAATATTGCGCACATGGATCTCCGGAGAAGCGTCGTAGCTTGATTGCGATCTGAGAATCGTTTGGTATCGATGAGCGTTCGATCCCACGCATCTGAGTCCGCTCGACATGCTATTGTAATTCATCCCTGACGCTATCGTGCTCATGTCGGCAACCTCAACCGATTCATTCAATAGTCCGCATTGAGGGCAGACATATTGATTATTGGTCTTCACGGTCATTGGAATGTTGCACGTGGCACATCTATCGTAAGATATGGCGAGGTCATCTTCAATGGATTCAAATCTTTCCCCAGCTTCGATAGAGTGGAGGCAGGCTTCAAAGTCGTCCAAAAGCTCAAACGTGTTCATGGTGGAGGCAATGTTATATTATATATCAATTCTATCAATTTTGTAATATAGCACGATCTTAACTGCTTCAGAATACCGTTCTACGAATATAACACAATGTCGCTCAAAGACATAAAACAACCCGCCGATATTTCAAAGATAAAAGACTTGCAACAAGAATGTAGCTGTTCGATGAATTCGGAGGAACAACCATTGGAAGAGCCACCTTCGATTGGGATAAGCGATATTACTAAGTTCTCCAGCTTATCGTGGCTCTTTCATCGACAAAAGGCAAGACTTGTTGCGGTGGCGATATGGTGTATCATTGGGATTATGATATATTTATCGGTAAGATCGTTCGCGAACGACACATGCCGGTATAAAAAGTCAAAAGCAGGCGCATACGGAGGCGTGGCTTTCTTTCTTATAGTTATATACTTTCGATGTATAAATAAGCACATACGAGCTCCGTTCAAATCCGTGTCGTATAGAGATAACTTCAACGGAGTCGGATCTGTTTATCAGCAAATGAATATCATTAGCGCCAACGCCAACGCACAACTGGAATCCGAAACTCAAGAAGAACAAGCTCGCCAAGCTGATATTGACTTAGTGGAGATCATAAAAAATAAAAAATTAACTCGCGAGCAACAACTGGAATTGGGTCGATCGATTGACAATTCAGTGATTAAAGAAATATACACAACTCGAGCTAATGATATCCAAACGGATTATGTAAAGCCAATATATTATCCGATGCCGCCTCCACGACGCGCAATGTATCCACCAAATATCTCCCCACGACAAAGCATGTATTCAACCAATCCAGATGACGATTTTACTTTCTAATGCACGAATCAAGCAAATGTTAGTCCAAATGCGATACCACTAAGAGCCGCGCCGGTATATGCGGCGATGGCCCATGAAGAATCGAATTCTACAGAATCGTCATGAACAAAGTATAGCGTTAGGGATGCCGCAACTGTTAATACCAGCAGAACGATTGTGATTATGAGCCAGCCGCGCTTCATGTTTGTTATTATATTAAAAAAAACATATTAATGTCAAACTACGCCATCAACACGTAATCGCGAAATTCGATGTTGTATGCGCGCGCCATGCGAGAAATGCGCTCTGGGTCATACCAC
>JACCDU010873525.1_pt1 | contig 22445 bp, 15 predicted proteins | sample 7446081 | NCBI WGS metagenome assembly JACCDU01 (sample SAMN15323447, study PRJNA562643) | freshwater metagenome | isolation source: river surface water | place: USA:Blue River Watershed | collected 2017-08-17
GCCGCTGTGATGCCAGAGAGCGTGATGGCCTTGGGGGTGATGTTTGCTGTGGTCGAGGCTTGGTCGGTAACGGTGTAGTTACCCAAGTCTGAGCCACCCAAAGTGTTGGCCAGAGTCACAGTCTTGCCCGTGGCAGCGTTCTTGTCGGAGAACGTGCCTGTGCTGGCAACAGTGAGGTTGTCGGCAACGACCTTGTCGTTAAAGACAGCGTTGGCCGTACTGACCGTGGCGGCAGTGGTGCCGTCATAGGTTTTAGCCGCAGCGGTGATGCCAGATAGTGTGATGGCTTTGGGGGTGATGTTTGCTGTGGTCGAGGCTTGGTCGGTAACGGTGTAGTTACCCAAGTCCGTGCCACCCAAAGTGTTGGCCAGAGTCACAGTCTTGCCAGTGGCAGCGTTCTTGTCGGAGAACGTGCCTGTGCTGGCAACAGTGAGGTTGTCGTTAACGATCTGGTTGTTAAAGACAGCGTTGGCCGTACTGACCGTGGCGGCAGTGGTGCCGTCGTAGGTTTTAGCCGCAGCGGTGATGCCAGATAGTGTGATGGCTTTGGGGGTGATGTCTGCTTGTGCCGTCAGGGCGCCAGATGTCGTGAGGTTGTAGTTGCTCCAATCGCCTGTGCTGTTTGTTCTTGTGAGTTGTGTGACATCCGCTACGGTGACGGTTTTTCCATTCGCCGCATTTCTATCAGAGAACGTTCCTGCGCCGCTGGTTAAGAGCGCTTCTGAGCCAATGGTGCCAGTGATGGTGCCGGAAGAAATGCTTGCAGTTGTCGTACCGTCGTATGTCTTGTTGGCAGCAGAGATGTTTGTCAGTGAAACGTCTTTCTTGGTGATGCTTGCCGTGGTGGTGGTTTGGTTTGTGACGGTGTAGTTACCCAAGTCCGTGCCACCCAAAGTGTTGGCCAGAGTCACAGTCTTGCCCATGGCGGCGTTCTTGTCGGAGAAAGTGCCTGTGCTGGCGACAGTGAGGTCGTCGTTAACGATCTGGTTGTTAAAGACAGCGCTGGCTGTACTGACAGTGGCAGTAGTGGTGCCGTCATAAGTTTTGTCGGCTGCACTGATGCCAGTGAGCGAAATTGCTTTCTTGGTGATATTGGCTGTTAACGTGGGTGTGATGAGGTTGTAATTGTTGGCATCAGCCCCTGAAATGGTGTAGCCCGTTGTTGTGACAGCTTTGCCTGTGCCTACATTTTTATCAGCAAAGCTTGGTGCGGGTGCGCCGCCCAAGCTGACAACATCAGCTTGAAGCGGCGTAATTGCAGCTGTGCCTGACAAAGTGGTTGTTGCGTCGCCATCGTAGGTTTTGTTGTTGGCTGTAATACCTGTGATGTTGAGGTCGGCTTTGTTCACAGTTGCGGCCGTCGTGGTGGACCCGTTTTGTAGGGTGTAGTTACCTGCATCTGCGCCCGAGACAGCAATGCCAGCAATAGTGACTGATTTGCCAGCGCCTGCATGCTTGGTGTCGAACAAAGCACTGCTGGCTGCAAGTGTCAATGTGTCACCCACGACTTGGTCACTGCTCAGGTTGTAAGTGGCTGTGCGTGTTGTGTCATAGGTTTTGTCATTCGCCACAGCGGTAACAGCTAGCGTTCTTGGTGTGACATTGGCTGTTGTTGTAGCTTGACCCGTGATGTTGTAGTTACCGCTATCTGTACCAGAGTAGCTGCTCGTCAAGGCGATGGTTTTTGCATTGCCTACGTTCTTGTTGTTAAACACACCTGTGGCAGTTACGTTGACGGTGTCATTGACGACAAGCCCAGTTTTAATTGCATTTGTCGCATCGATGGTGGCGGTTGTTGTGCCATCGTAAGTTTTGTTACCGGCCGTAATGCCTGAGATGCTCAAGTCTTTTTTGGTGATGTTTCCCGTAGTTGTGGCAGTTGCGTTGCTCAAGCTGTAGTTGCCAGCATCTGCCCCAGAAATGGTCACACCTGATACGGAAACTGTTATTCCAACACCTACATTTTTATTGTCAAAGCTTGCACCAGTGTTAGAAATAGTGACCGCATCAAGGCTCACAAGCTGCGCTGAACTTGCGACAACTGTGGCTGTGTTGTCGCCGTCATAGACCTTGCTGCTTGCTGAGAATGCAGCAGTGAGCGACTTTTGTGTGATGTCGGCGGTGGTTGTTGTGGAGGTGTTGGTTAGCGAGTAGTTGCCGGCATCTGTTCCACTGAGTTGGATGCCTGCCACAGTCACAGTTTTTGTATTGCCAACGTTTTTGTCCGCGAAGGTAGACGCAGTTTTGTTGAATGTGACCGTATCGCCAGAAATGATGTCGCCGGACGATCCTGTGACGACAGCGTTGGTTGTGCCGTCATAGATTTTGTTTGCCGCTGCAAAGGTTGCCGCCAATGTCTTTTGAGTGATGTTGGCTGTAGTGCTTGCGCTGGTGTTGGTGAGGTTGTAGTTGCCAGCATCAGCACCAGCGATAGAGAGTCCTGCGACTGTGACGGTTTTTCCTGTACCTGCATTTTTATTAGCAAAGGTGCTGGATGTGTTGTTCAGCGTGACGTCATCCAGTTGAAATTTGTCGCTTGTCAGTGCACTGGTAGCCGCTGTGGTGGCGTCATAAACTTTGTTACTGGCAGTGGTGCTGATGGCCAAAGCTTTTTTGCTGACTGTGAGTGTGCCGCTTGAATAATTAAAGCCATAGCCGAGAGCGCTTTGTGCGCCACTGGCTGTCAGCGCATGGTCGCCAGCTATGAGGTATCCGGCTGATGATGTGCTGCCGCCTATAGAAATGCTGGCTCCTGTTGACACAGATTGCACTTGCGTGTCACCGTTTAAGTAGCCAGTGACGGTGCTTGACGTGCTGGGTGTGACGGATGCCCCGTAGACCATCGTGGTGTTGTTCGCACTCACGGTGAGGTTGGGATTCTGTCTAAATATGGCGTACAGCCCTGAAGAGAGTGGGGTGGTGTAGTTGGTGGTTAACTCGTCACTGTTGTATCGGAAGTGACCTGAGCCTGCTCCAATGTAAGCACTCAAGTCAGTACCGCTGCCACTGCCAGAGCCTGTAAATAAGGTTGCTCTGCCACCGCTTCCCGTAGTAATGGTTTTGCTCGGCGTCAACACAATGTTGGCGCCATATGGATTCACGGCACTGTCAGCCCCCGTGTTGGCTCCAATGCTTGCGTCTTCGCCAGCATTTAATTCAATGGCCGAGCTGCTGGTGCTACTGGTTGAAATGTTTTGCTTGACAAAAATATTGCCGGTACGTGAAGCAAGGTTGATGCTTCCAGTAGCTGTGATGCCGCTCGTGCCTTCGACCGTATCGATTGACAGACCTTTGCCGTAAACGCTTCCTAGGTCTATGCCTTCTTGGGTTTTGAGGCTGATAGATGCCACATTGGCCGCGACAACGCCGATGTTGTTATTTGTGTCAGCGAGCGTGACTTGTGTGTCTGTTCCGGCAATCCGCAAGTTGTTGGCACTCAGTGCAGTTGTTTGCGTCACGTTTCCCACGCCAGTGAGATTCATGCTCAACGTATCCGTATTGACAGAGCCGGCTAATGTGACATTGCCTCCATTGATTGCATTGCCTGCATTGAGTTCTAACTTAGAGCCACTCTTTGTCATGGAGATGGCATTGTTGATGGTGATGTCTTGGTTGGCGCTCAAAGTCAATCTTGCTGCTGGTGCAGTCGCACTCTGCGTAATGTCAGCATTGACCGTGATATTGCCAGCCTCGGCGCCCGTGTTTCCTGTGCTGATGGTGACATTCGTACCCGCATTGAGCAAGCTGTTGATGCTGGTGTTGAGAATGTTCGAACCTGTTGCACTGGGTGTCCAAGTACCCGAACTCTCTGCGTTGCCTTGCGTTGCACTTGATGTGATGGTGATGTCGTATGGGTCAAACAGCCATTGGCCTGCAGCACCACGGTTGGCACTGGCGTCACCAGTGGCACCGTCGGTTGATAGCCAGTGCCCAGAGGTTTCAATGCGGCCACCATCACCTTGCTCTGCACCTCCACGCGCTTTAAGTTCACCTGCAACGCGTGTCATGCCATCGGTTTTTTGGATGTCAGACCACACCACGATTTCGCCACCGTTACCTGTTTGAAGGGCTGATGCGTCAAGACGTGCGCCTGCTTCAACTTGGACAGCGTTGGCTTGACGAATCGTTGGGTCTTTGCCTTGCCAGCCGCCACCGATGTTGATCTTTCCTCCACCAGATTGACCCGTGGCATCGAGTTTTGCATCTTGGGTGACCAGTACCTTGTCGCCGGTTGCCACGATGCGCCCACCCGTTGCGCCTTCTTGCATGCCAGCAACAGTCAGCGTGCCGCCTGTGCTGACCACGCCTTTTTCACCACCTTCGAGCAAAATGCGTCCTTCGCGCTGAACTAGGCTAGGCGCTTCAATGGTGCCACTTTGTTTGATGACTGAACTCAAAAGCGCATTGGCGCTGCGCGCTGATAGAACGACATAGCCGCCTTCGGCTCGCACGAGTTGCTTGTTCTCAACCAGTGCATCCATGACAGGACGATCCACGATGACAGCGACAAGTTTGTTTCCGCTGAACTCAAGCGTTGTCTTATCGCCTGCTGCTAGAGCGACAGTGCCTTCACGGGCCACGATGATGCCTTCATTGCGCACGTGCGGTGCGAGTAATGCGATGTAGCCGCCCAATGCCGCTTGGAGCGATCCTTGGTTGATCACGCTGCTTGTTCGCCCATCACCCTCAAAGGTGGTTTTTCCATTCAAGAAGTCAGTGTTGCTGATACTTTTGGTGGTGGCCACTATGCCTGCGACGTCAACTTGCGCCGTTGTGCCAAAAATGATGCCGTTGGGGTTGCTGATGAAGACTTGCCCTGTGGCGCTGATGCGTCCCAGAATTTGGCTCGCATTCATGTCCATGACGCGATTGAGCGTCACCGAGCTGGGGGAGGGTTGGTTGAAGTTGATCTTTGCTTTGGAGCCGACATTGAATGTGTCCCACTCGACCACGCCGCGTTGGCTAGTTTGATTCACATTGAGTGTGCTGCCCGAGGATTGCAACGTGGCCTGACCGCCCACGACTTTACCGCCGCTAGGAAGTTGCGTTGCTGCAATCGCAGTCGCGTTTTGCGCCCAAGTTTGTGGCAACAAACTTTGCGAGAGCGAGAGAACGAAGAGGAGTCGGGTAGCTTTTTTCATGCTTAGAAGGAATGATTCAAGCTAAAGCGATAGCGGTTGAGTACACGTGAGCCATCTTGATCGAGGCCATTGCTCGATGCGCCAGGGTTGTTCCCCAGTCGATGTGCAGCAATCAAACGCAAAGTAGAGACGCCATATGCATGACGCACGGTCGTACCCAGCCATGCGCCTGCACCACTGATGCCATAGTTGTTGGGTGTGGCGGCATTTGTGAAACTGTTGTTTTTATTGACCGTCACACGGCCTGTGTCGTAAAAGCCAGCGGCTGTCCATCGTTGTTGATTCAGATTGAAGTGTCTTTGCCACTCCAGTGACAACAAATTGCCCAAGCTGCCACCAGCTTCATTGGTTGGGTAGGCCCTGACGCCTTGCATGCCACCCAAGTAGAAGCGCTCGGAACCATCCAGATTTTTATTGGCCCATTGCGACTGCGCCCCTAGCACAAGGGTGTTTTGCGGGTCGATGTCTTTCTTGTGAGTGAGAGCAAGGCGCAGCTTGTTGTAATCGCCATGGGTTTGCGTCGTGGAAGCATCGTTCAATTGGTGCTCTGCTGTAGAGCCCGATAAATCGATGTTTCCTTTTACGATCTGTGCAGAGGCGGATGTCTCACCGCCTTGGCCATTGCTGTGATTGCCTTCTAAGTAGGCTGTGAAGGCGCTGCCTGTGTATTGAGACTGAATGAGGCCAATGGCTTCGTTTTTAAATTTTTTCTGATCGTAGGCAAATTGCAAAGACACGCTGTCATAGTTCTCGCGCAGCAATGGAATGAGCAAGTCCACACCGTTCGTACTAGAGGGGCCTTTGGCATTCAGATGCTCAAATTCGCGTGACACCACCTTGTATTGCATGCCTGATGTATTGACGCCAGCTCGCCATCCAGCTGCCCCTACGGGAAGGCTGTAGCTGAATTTATGAAAATCCAAGCCTTCACTGTGCAGCAGTTGTGCACTTGCTGCATCACCGATTTTCAATGGATTATTCAGAACAATCTTGGCGCTCTCGCGCAGTTCACCTGTTGCTTTAGCTCCTGCGTTGTCGATGGCTATGCTGGCTTCAATCGGCTTGCTTGGGTTGATGCTCGCAACGGCTTGTGTTTCACCCGCTTTCTCGCCGGGACGCAAACTGATTTTTGCGTCTACGCCAGGAATTTCAGCCATCAACGCAGCGGCTTTATCTAATGATTGCAGTGAAACCAATGCACCTTTGGGTTGAACGTGCTCAACCATATCGATGGGTAAGCGCGTGTTGGCTAGCAGGCCTAGTGGGTCTTGCATGACTGTCCCAGCGAAGGTTGCTTCGACCACCTTAACTTGTGCCCAACCCGAAGTGAGGTCTTGCGCAGGCATTTCAGCGACCGCTAAATAGCCATTTTTTTGATACAGCGCCGTGACCTTTTCGGTCGCTTTTTGGAGATTCTCTTGGGTCAGCGGGGCGCCAACTAAGGTGCGAAGTTCAGACAAGATGGCAGATTCAGTCAGTCGCTGATTGCCGGTAATTTTGAAACCCGCTAAACGATTTGCGGTGCTGGGGACGACTTCGTTGCGTTTTGGCGTGACTTCTAAGACTGCAGCCTTTTGCAGCTCAGATGAAGGAGGTGTTGGCACAGATACATCAGCCTGCTTGGTCAGGCTTGGTTCGATCGCGACGGGAGCAGTAGGTCGGATTGGAAAGCGAAGCCAGTTGTCGCGCTCGTTGGTCGTTGATACTACGGCCGATGTTGGCGGAGCTGTCTTTGGGGCAGATGCTTGCCCAGTTTGTGGCTGCGCTTGGAGGGGCCTTGGGCGTGGAGGAAACTGAACCCAGTTGTCCATATCGCTGGCCTGACTTTGCGCCCATCCAGGTGCGCAGATAAAGCTTGCCAAGATGCTGCACAGCAAAGGCTTGCTACCCGCAAGTGGTATCGATGCAGGAGTGATGCCCCCGCATTTTTTGTTGTAGTAGCCAGCCATCTATGACGTATTCCATCTTTTATTGATATACGTAGATCGGTTCGAGACGGTAGAGCTTGAGTGGAGAGCTTGATTTCCTTTCTTTTTGATGAAAGCTGGGTTTCTGGGGCAGTTCCTGGTGGCAATTGGCACTTTAAAAGTACTTACTTTTAAAGTGAGCAGAAATTTAATTTTTTGATAGAAATCATTTCTTATGAATTAACTTCGCGCACGCAAATGCATCAAACTGAAACAAGCATTCGCCAAAGTAGCCATATTTATGGAATTGCGGATTTGAACTGGTAAAACTAACATATTTGCAACAAAAGCAATTTCGCTTGATGTTGTCAGATAAGGTTAATTGCCCGTGTTCAGCTTTGTTCGTCTTGTTCGTCAAGCTTTGCTATCTGTTGGGATGGTGCTGTGCTCAATAGGCGTCAATGCGCAAGACTTACCATGGCACTTGGGGGTGATGGATCCATCTCTTCCTTCGGCACCAGCCGCCATCAATACCGCAGGTGCTAAGCCCGGTCCCCACGAAGTAGTAGTGGCAGTGATCGACAGTGGCGTTTTGTCAAATCACCCTAGCTTGGAAGGGCGTTTGTTGCCCGGATATGACCTGCTATCCATGCCAAATAATCTGCGTGGAGCGAGATCTGCTGATTTTTCTCCCGATTTGCGCGATGCCAAGTGTCAAGGTCGTATTACTTCTAATGCATTTCGTACCCACGGCACAGAGATTTCTAGCCTGATTGCTGGCAATGGTGCGGACGGTGTACGAGGAGTTAATCCGAGCGCAAAAATTGTTCCCATCCGACTCTTCGGTTCTTGCCCGATGAAACGTAGCGACTTACTTGATGCGATCTCATGGGCGGCTGGCTTTCATGTTGAAGGAACACCAATCAATTCAAATCCAGCAAAAGTCATTAATTTGAGCTTTTCTGGCGGAAAAAAAGTTTGTGGTGCAGATTTGCAGAATTTGTTAGAAAGGGTGGCTAAAAATAATATTTTTGTCGTTACAGCAGTTGGAAATACATTTGGTAAAAAAATAACAGAGCCTGCAAATTGCAGTGGTGTGATTTCTGTGGGGGCTGTCGACGCTGAAAACAATATTGAGACCTACTCAGCGCTGGACCCTCGCACAGTGATTTATGCACCAGGTGGCGGTAAGAGCCTAGACAACAATGCGCCCTGGCGAACAAACAAACTCAAAGTTGCAACTTTTGAAATCGACTTTTTGGGTCAAGAAGTGCATGCTGGTGTGACTCGAGGTGTCGGTACCAGTTATGCCGCCCCACTGGTGTCAGGTTTTGTTTCTTTGCTGTTGTCGCAGCGTCCCGAAATGACGCCCAATGACTTTCTTAGCCAGTTGTCCAAGTTTTCTAGGCCTGTCAATCCAACAGATAAGTGCGCTGATTGCAACCCTAAAGGGTTGACAATGATGCCGCCCAACTTCCGGTAAGCTCTGACATTGGTTATAACTTCACCTTCTTAGCATCAAAATTTTTAGATACTAAGAAACTCATAATAACGCCTAATATTTTTTCAATATTAAATATTATTTACTCATTATAGTTTCTAAAATTACTGGAACTTAATGTGGTCGGTCGGAGAAGGTTATGAAGAATATTTTCAAAAATGCATTTATCGGTGGTGCGGCAGTTGCTGCGACTGCAGTTGCACTGATTTTGGTCTTTCATTTCTTGAGGCATTCACTTATTCAAGAGAACGAGGCGCTTGCGCATTTTGTTGCACAAAGCATCCTGCCTGCATTGTTGGTGAACGATACGGAGCAAGTTGCCTCTGTCATGAAGTCTTTAGAAAGTTATCCAGGCATTCAGACGGCTGAGTTGATTAGCTCCGAGGGGGCATCGCTGGCTAGCTTTGCCCGCGATAGCCATCCGATTGATTTCTCTGGACAAGGCTTTGAGTTGGCCTCGGCGTTAGACGACCCACAAAAACTGCATGTTATGACGCCGCTCACTTTTGACAGTTTAATCGTGGCAAATTTGCACATCGCTGTTAATCTGTGGCCCATTTATTTGCGCCTCATGATGTGGGCTGCTATTTTGTTGATGATCCCCAGCGTACTTTACGTGTTGGTGAAACAATTAAAACTCAAAGTTCGATTTGAACGTGTTTCGGATGGTTGTACTTTTTGAGTGAAGGTGATTGTGTGGTGGTGTCACCCATCTGGTAAAGCATTGCACGTGCCACCGGCTGATTTTTTTACTTTGGCGGAAACGAACTGCAATGTGAGCAGCTTCAATCTTGGATGGCACTTTTAGGCACCTTCGGAAATTTCACAAACGTGCTGCGCGATGTGAGGCACGTATAGTTAAAAGGTGCTAATGATTTTCTTGTTCAGTTCTGGGGTGATTTCTGGCATGACACCAAACCATGCTTGAAATGACAGACGTGCTTGATTGATGAGCATGCCTAAGCCATTAACCGTAGGGTTTCCTCTTGAGCTTGCCATGGTCAGTAGTGGTGTTTCTAATGGAATATAAATTGCATCAGATACCAACGCATGCTTTGGTAATTCCGCGAGGTCAATGTCGAGTGCCTCTTGTTTGTACATGCCTTGATTGGTCGTGTTGACCAGCAACGCAGCGCCCGATAGAGCCTCGTTTCTTTCGGTCCATTTGATGGCTTTCACTTTCATTCCAAACTCATGAGCAAGTTCTTCTGCTTTTGCGTTTGTTCTGTTCAGAATGCGAACTTCAGTTGCCCCTTCTTCTAGAAGGCTAACGATAACAGCCCGTGAAGCTCCTCCTGCGCCAATAACGACTGCCGGCCCAGCATCAGCGTGCCAATCAGGGTGCGAATCTCGCAAACCTTGGACATAACCATAAACATCCGTGTTGAAACCATGTAGATCTCCATTAGGCTGGGTTACCACCGTGTTGACTGCCCCAACTTTTGTAGCAATTGGGTCAACCCAATCGACTAGCTTCAAGGTTTCAACCTTATGCGGAATGGTGATGTTGCAGCCTGCGAGCCCGAGGACAGATATGCCACGCAGTGCTGCTTCTAAATGACAAGGCTTGACTGGAAATAGTCCATAAGAACCATTTAAATGGTTTTTTTGTATCCAATGGTTATGAATAATTGGGGAGCGTGAATGCTCGACAGGCCAACCCATAACGCCGACAGTGATAAATTTTTGTTCCATTTTTATTTAATTTTCTGTTCTGAGTGATCAAGGGTGGGACGTATGTTGCAGCATGGGTATCGCTGCGAACCGTATGTGGCACATTTAGAAAATACGCTAAGTCGTTGCATTAATTGGATTTTCTTTTTACAAATAAACAACAAAAATGCACATCTGATGTAGTTTTTGTTAGTTTGTTTGTTAAGATTATCGCAAGGAGTCCATATGTCTAATCAATCTGATTCGCTAGAAAGTGTTGTGATCGGTGACGGTGTAGTCGTCAAAGGTACATTCACAGTTCCATCCAAAGCCATCATCAATGGCGTTATCGAGGGTGATTTAACTGCAGAAGAGGTCTTAATTGGCCCAACTGGCAAGATCACAGGTCGAGTTTCTGCCAAAGTGATCGATGTGCGTGGCCAGCTCCACAACACCATCATCTCTGAAAAGAGCTTGATCGTTCGTTCTACCGGCAAGATCGCTGGCAAAGTTCAATATTCAGAGATTGAGATTGAAAAGGGCGGCGAGATCGAAGGTACGCTGAGCCAAGATGCTAACGGTCCTGTTGTGAACGTTGGTGGTTCTGCCGCCGCCTAAATGACGCGTTGATTATGCTGCGCCGCGTCTTATCTACTGTTCGTCTGCTTCCTGGGCTTGTGTCCAGCGGTTGGACTCGTCAGTACGATGACGCTCGCATCATTCTTGAGCAAAACGGCGATCTTCATTACCTCAACGTTAGTGCTCGCATGCAGCGCATTTTGGTGCGCGGCGGTATCTTGACAACGGGTGCAATGTTGATTGCTATTGGAATCTTGCTTATCACCAGCATCAGCTTGATGTTCAGTCGTTCAAAGTTGGAGCGATCGCATGAAGAGGTTTACCGAGCTTTGCTTAGTAGCGCTTCCGACTCTGAAAATGGCGATCAACTGACAATGAGTGACGAGCAAATGGTTTCATTGGCTCAGACAATTCGTGATCGCGATATGAGCATTCGCCGCTTTGTTGATACATCTATGGTCGCGGTTTCGCAAGAAAACGTAACCATGAAGTCACAACTTGAGGCCTCTGGTTTGACTGAAAAAATCGTCAAGATCATTCAGCAAAACGCAGCAAATGGCGGATTCAATTTAGAAGACGACGTCAAAAACAACCCTTTGCTGCGTGGCAAAGTCGCTGATGAATTGTCTACAAATCGCGGTTTGCGTGAAGTTCTCTATGCATTGCCCAGCAAGATGCCAGTGCCAAACTACAGCGTGACTTCTGATTTCGGTGTGCGTCGTCACCCGATATCAGGTCAGACGCACTTTCATACGGGTTTGGATATGCTCAGTCAAACAGGTGATGAGAAAGTGCATCCCGTTAAACCGGGTGTGGTAGTTTTGGCGCAGTTTCATACGCAATATGGCAACACAGTTGTGATTCGTCATACCAATGGAGTTGAGTCACTTTACGCGCACTTGGCTAATATTGAAGTGAAATTGGGTGACAAGGTCACTAGCGAGTCTGTCTTGGGCAACATTGGCAGCACAGGTTCTTCGTCAACAGGTAAGCACCTGCACTTGGAAATTTTGATTGGTGGATATCCAGTCAACCCACAAAAAGTAATACGGACGGCACAATATGTTCAACAAATCCAAAACCAACAACGTTAATCAACCACAAGCCATCAATTCGGCATCTATTGATGCCGATGCTCAAGTTGAAACTGTCGAGGAAGAAGTTTCTGAGCAGTTGGCTGCACCAGCGCCTGTCGCGCCAACCAACACCACAACTACACCAGCAAGAAGCAGCATGATGGACATGATTTCAACGACAGCGACCAAACCTTCCATTCTGAGTGAAGGCTTTTCATTCCGTGGCGAAATCGCAGCCAAAGGCGCGATCCACGTTGAGGGTGCATTGAATGGTCAAATCCAAGTAGATGAACTCACCATTGGTGCGCGCGGCCAAGTCGAAGGTGTTGTGACGTGTTCTAGTTTGCACATCAAAGGCAAGTTTTCGGGTACAGCCACTTGCAACGAATTGATCGTGACTTCGTCGGCTTCTGTTGACGGACACGTGGTTTATCAAACTCTGTCAGTTCAAAAGGGTGCTTCTATCAAAGGCGAACTCTTGCTGGTCAAGTAATTTAGCTTTTCCCAAGTCAAGCTGAGTCTGCTTATGAGCCAAGAAGAAATTTTCATCAATGGCGAGTTGTTGCGACTCAGCCGCGAAGCTCGCGGTTGGGTGATCAACGACATGGCAACCCGTGCTTGCATGTCAGTCAAACAAATCCGACAGCTCGAAGAGGGCGGGATGAGTGCCTTTTACAGCGCGGCAGTGAAAGCCACTTCTGCCAAGAAAGTCGGTAGCTTGCTGGGCTTGTCTGCAGATCAAGTTTTTTCGCAAACTGAAGCTGTTTTAGAAATTGAGGAGGCGATTGCGCCCGAGGCCTTAATTGAGAAAACAGATGCAGAGTCTGATAAATCAGTGTCCGCCGAACCTGAAGTTGCTAAACCGGAATATCCTGCAGAGCCAGTGATTAAGGCTCTTGCACAAGTCCCTGCGGCAACACCTGCAGAGCCGGAAGTGGTTCAGCCAACGACTGATGAGACCCCTAGCTCTAAAAACTCTCTCTGGATGATTGCTGTTTTGCTCGCTGTGGCCTTGGCCCTTGGCGCGTACTTCCAGCCTCAAGAAGAGCCAGTGGCTGCAGAGCCTGTGCCGCCTATTCAAATACTGCCCACTGATGCCGTTGACCCAGCTAGTGCTGCAAGTGCAGCAGATTCAGGTGCATCTTCTGCTGAAGTTGCTTTGATTCAAGCCTCTGCGCCCGCTGCAGTGACTCTACAAAAACCAGCGTCTACTGGTTCTGCAATCGTCGCGCCTGCTGTTTCTCCAGTGGCTAGCGTTGCGCGCGTGGTTGCCCCAGTTGCCAGTGCTGCTGCGACTGCCGCTGCTCCTCGAGTATCTAGCCCAGCTGCTGTTAGTACACCTACTGCGTCTGCTGCAGTCAAAGCACCTTGATACACTTTTCAATCTGCACAATGAAATGCCGCTTTTCAGCGGCATTTTTCATTTAGTTTGCTGCACCCAATGTCAGTGCTTCTTGACGACTGATTTTCAGTTGTCCTGAATCTGCAGCTTGCATTGGCCAGCCGCCCATGTGTGATTTACATAGCTCATACATGCCTTGCACCCAAGTCTCGCTGTCATTGAGGCAGGGAATGTAATGAAATATTTCACCGCCCGCGTGTAAATATGCTTCTTGGGCTTCTTGTGAAATTTCTTCTAAGGTTTCCAAGCAGTCGCTGGTGAAGCCAGGGCAAATCAAATCAATACGCTTAACGCCTTGTTGGGCCAATGCAATAAGTGTCGGTTCCGTGTAGGGCTCTAACCACTTGGCTTTTCCGAATCGGGATTGGAAAGTCACCATGTATTGAGCTTTGGTGATACCTAGAGCTTCTCCCAACAAGCGCGCTGTTTTATAACACTCGCAGTGGTAAGGATCTCCCAATTTCAACGTGCGTTCAGGGACACCATGAAAACTCATCACCAATTTTTCAGGCTGTCCGTTGAGGGCCCAATGTGCGCGAACGCGCTCGGCCAGTGCTTGAATGTAAGCAGGGTGGTCGTGGTAATGGTTGATGAAGCGAAACTCGGGTAACAAACGGCTGCGTAGACCCCAGCGATAAACTGAGTCAAACACGCTGGCGGTTGTTGTGCCAGAGTACTGCGGGTAAGCCGGCAGTATCAACACACGCGTGAAGCCTTCTGACTTGAGCGCGTCTAACTGGTGGGTAATCGATGGATTGCCATAGCTCATGGCGTAGCGCACGGTGACAGCTTCTTTTTGCGTACTGAACGCATCTTGCAGAGCTTGCGCTTGTTTGCTTGTCCAAATCTTCAGTGGCGAGCCTTCTGGCGTCCAAATTGTGGCGTACTTGGCGGCGGACTTGGCAGGACGGATGCGCAAAATGATGCCGTGCAGGATGGCCATCCATATCAAGCGAGGAATTTCGACCACGCGGTGATCACCTAAAAACTCGGCCAAGTAACGACGTACAGCTGGAGCTGTGGGTTCGTCGGGCGTACCTAGGTTGCACAAGAGGACAGCAGTGCGGGGAGCTTGTCCGTGGTTAAAAGGTGGTTCGGGGTTAAAAGTTGGTTTAAACATCATGCGGTATTCTCGCCCAGCATGCTGAACTTATCAAAAATCCAAGCCATAACCCTAGACCTTGACGACACACTTTGGCCAGTGTGGCCCACCATCGCTCGCGCAGAAGTGGTTTTGCAAGAGTGGTTGACAAACCACGCCCCAAAAACTGCCCGTCTGAATGAGGACGCAGAATTCAAAAAACGTATTCGTGCAGAGGTGAATCGACGCTATCCCGAAAAATCCCATGATTTGAGCTTCTTGAGAATTCAGGCGATTCGCGAGAGCATGTTGCTGGCAGGAGATACGCCACATTTGGCCGAAGATGCGTTTTCTGTGTTCTTTGCTGAGCGCCTCAACGTAACGCTTTATGAGGGCGTTGAGCAAGCCCTCGCACGTTTAGCAGCACGTTACCCACTCGTTGGCTTGTCAAATGGCAATGCCGATGTGTTTCGCACGCCTGCTGGACCCTATTTCAAAGCTTGCGTGAGTGCGCGCGAGTTTGGTGTGGCGAAGCCTGATTCGCGAATTTTTCATGCTGCAGCTGAGCAACTCCAAGTACCCGTTGAAGCGGTGTTGCATTTGGGTGATGACGCCACAACTGATGTGTGGGGTGCCATGCAGGCCGGCATGCAAACGGCATGGATCAACACGCAAGGGCATGACTGGCCGCATGACTCGGCTCAACCGTTAACGGTGAGCCATTTGACTGAGTTGTGTGACTACGTTCTGACCTGAGCGAACGGCCCCTTCTAAGGTGGAGGGGTAGGGGCCAGCGATGTAGTCGCCACAAGCCCACAAGCCATCCACTACAAAAGCCTCTGGTTGATCAAGAAGCGGAACGCAAGCAAGAGTCGCTCGTTTCTCGACCACAGTTTGCACAAGGCTTAAATGCGTCAAAGCTAACTGCTCGCTGACCTGCGCGAGCACGAGCTCCGTGAGTTCATCACGTTCATGGCAACAGGCGCTGACAACAGCCGCTAGCAATCCTTGCTGATTCGACAGTGCGCCCTTGTCAAACACAAATTGAGCAGGGGCTTTTGCGTGACTGTGCAGTGCCACCATCGGATGCGATAACCCATCAAAGTTTGCATCCTTGCAGTGCATATAAACAGTGGCAATCGCTGTGTGAGGCAGCGCCGCACATTTGTATGCCCATTTGGGGGCAATGTCAGCCGTGAGGCGTGCGGCTTCCCATGCAGGACAAGCTAGCAAAACCTTGTTGTTGTGTGAAGTGGTCTGTTGAAACGCTTCAACGTGGGCAGCAGAGATGCGCTTGCTCAAATGAACTTCTGCGCCTTGTGTGATCAGCCACTGTAAACAAGCGTCAGGCAGTAAGGCGCCTAAATCCACGCTTGGCAGCAGCAGATCAGAGCTACCAGAGCCGCCCAGCAAGGCATCGTTCAAGACGCGTAAAAACACAAGGGCACTGGCTTGATCGACGGGGGTATTGAGGGCTGACAAGCACAATGGCTCTATGAGTTGAGTCATCACGCGTGGGCTGAGTGCAGACGATTCGCATAGCTGGCCAAGCGTCAATGCAGGATGGCATTCAAACTTATGACGCTGCCACAGCCAAGCGGCACGTAGCAAGCTGGTTTTGTCTTGCCACGTCCAACCTCTTGCGCTGCTGATACCCATCAACAGGTTCAAAGGAATGGGCCAGTCAGGCAGCTTCAAGCCTTGACCATCCGCAAAACTCAAATCGAGGGGGAGGCGCCGCAATAAGCGGTCAGGCTCTAGGCCTACGGTACGCATTAAGGCTAGTGTGTCGTGGTAAGCGCCAATTAAAGCGTGCTGGCCATTGTCCAAGGGGCGACCTGCAAAGCTTTGCTGCAAGCTGCGTGCGCGTCCGCCAGCTGTGCTAGATGCTTCAAATAGTTGCACATGCCAGCCCGCTTGAGTTGCGGCGACTGCTGCAGCCAAACCCGACCAACCTGCGCCCACGATGGTGAGTTGTTTCATACCTCTGACAGGGATGTTTAAAAGCGACCCAGCGCTTGCATCTTCCACGCGAGCCAGAGTTTACGCAGCGGGGTCAGGGCCACGCGTTGATTGAGAACGGGGAATTTCTGAGCCTCAATTTCGCGCAGCAGTGTGCGGTAGATGCTGGCCATCATCAGGCCAGGCTTTTGATGTTTCCAATCGTTAGCGGGCAACATGCCTAGTGCCTCGTCGTATAAGCCGTGGGCTCGCTCTGCTTGAAATCGCATCAAGGTTTGGAACCGCTCAGAGTCCAAGCGATTCAAGATTTCGTGTGCTTTCACATCGAACTGCTGTAGCTCGGTGATCGGCAGGTAGATGCGTCCACGCAGGGCGTCTTCGCCCACGTCTCGGATGATATTGGTGAGTTGAAATGCCTGGCCTAGTTTGTGTGCATAGGCGGTGGTGGCCGCCTCGGTTTGACCAAAAATTTTGGCTGAGACTTCGCCGACAACGCCGGCAACTAAGTGGCAGTAACGTGAAAGGTTTGGATAGTCGAGGTAGCGAGTTTGGGTCAGGTCGAGCTCGCAACCATCAATCACGGATTGCAGCGAAGCTTCTTCAATGCCGAATTCGGGTGCATGAGGCATCAGCGCTTTTGTCACTGGGTGATTGGGGTTACCCGCAAAAGCTTGACGTACCTCGTTATGCCACCACGCCAGTTTGCTGGCAGCAACACCGGGGTCTGTGACTTCGTCGACGACGTCATCGACTTCTCGACAAAAGGCGTAAAACGCCGTGATAGCAGAGCGGCGCTGGGGCGGCAAAAAAAGAAAGGCGTAATAAAAGCTGCTGCCTGAGGCTGAGGCTTTTTGTTGGACGTAGTCTTGAGGTGTCATGTGCGTCCGATTATCGGGGAAGCGGCCTCTGTCGCTTCTTCACATGCGGATACAGCGCCAAAGGATGCGTATCAAATCTGGTTTCTTTAATGTGGGCCGAGAAAGCTGGGTGTGATCCGCTGTTTCTTGGCGCGAATCAAGCTTATCCAAAATGCACAAACCGCCTTGCACCACTGCACGCAGTTCCCAGCCTGCACGCCCTTTGACACGGTGCACCAAGGGTGTGCCTTGCATCATCAGTGTTCTTGCAAAACCTAGCTCCGCAGTTAAGGCATGACCTTCTGGTAAATAATTCCGGCCGCGTTTTAAGTCCTCAGCGCGGTCTTGCCACAAGTTAATCAATTGCAGTGATGTGCAAATGGCGTCACTCTCAGCCAAAGCCGCATCATCGTTGACGTTGTAGAGATGCAGCATCAAACGGCCTACTGGGTTGGCAGAGCGGCGGCAGTAGTCTAGAAGTTCTGCGCGGTTTCGATAACCTTGGCCAACACTGGTGTAGACGACGTCTTGCTCAAATGCATCGAGCAAGTCAAACATGGGTTGCGCAGGAAGCTTGAACTGTTGGGCCACTTTTTGAAGTGGCCCAAATACATTAGCCCAGCGCACGCTTGGTGTGATGCTTGTTGACAAAGCTGTTTGTAATTCAGCGCTGTATTCACCCAAAGCATCTAGTCGGTGGTGTGCTGGCTCATGGCCTTCGTCAGCCAAATCGTCTGCTGTGCGAGCAAATTGGTAGAGCGCCATCACTGCAGGGCGCAAGTGCGCGGGGCATAGCCATGAGGCTACGGGAAAATTTTCGTAGTGGTCGATGCTGGACATAAGTTGTCTGTATTGTCGCTCGCCCTCGTAAACACAAGGGTTACCGTGATGCGGTACATTAATAACCCATTAGTCATTAATAAAGTCAATACTTTATGTTGTACCCATTTCTGCTTTCTCGACGCGTATCGATCGTGGTCATCACTGCATTCGTATTGACAGCTTGTGGCAAAGGCCAGGCACCGCAAGAGCCGGTGCGTGCCGTCAAAGTGCTGTCAGTGGGTGAGTCAGCCAGTAGCAGCGACTTGGAGTTCTCAGGGGAGGTGCGAGCCCGAATTGAATCCAATTTAGGTTTTCGCGTCAGCGGGAAATTGCAAAGTCGCCCTGCAGAAATTGGTCAGCGCGTGAAGGCGGGAACTCTATTGGCGCAAATTGACCCGCAAGACTATCGAGCGACAGCGGAGGCTGCTGCCGCGCAACTGGTTGCAGCACAAACCAACCGAGATGTTGCGGGCGCAGATTTCAAACGCTATCAAGAGTTATATGCACAAGGTTTCATCAGCACAGCTGAGTTGCAACGGCGAGAGTCTGCTTTCATTTCGGCGCAAGCCCAATGGAAACAAGCCCAAGCGCAAAGTTCTGTGCAAGGCAATCAATCGGGCTATACGCGTTTATTGGCAGATGGCAATGGCATCGTGACTTCTGTGGATGCAAGTGCTGGGCAAGTGGTGGCTGCAGGCCAAGCTGTGGTGCGTTTGGCTCTAGATGGGCCACGCGATGTGGTGTTTTCTGTGCCCGAAGATAAATTGTCTTTGCTGAAGACGGGTGACAAAGTCAAAGTGCGTCAATGGGTGGACGGCAAAAACTTAGAGGCTGTTGTCCGCGATGTGTCGGCCAGTGCTGATTCAGTCACGCGCACATTTTTGGCCAAGGCTGCTTTACCCAAAGACGCCAATCCGGTTTTGGGCTCTACGGTGACCGTGAGTTTGGCTTCTGGCGGTTCGGCTAAAACGATCAAGCTTCCCACCAGCGCACTGCGCTTGGAGGCCGGCGCTACTTCAGTGTGGGTGCTTGACCCAAACACCATGACAGTCAAGTCGCAAGCGATTGAGGTCAATACTGCCGATGGCAACGATGCCGTGGTGACCTCAGGGTTGCATAACGGCGATCAAGTGGTGTTGTCGGGTGTGCATGTGTTGACGGCTGGTCAGAAGGTGTCGATCTTCGGCGCTGCCAAGTGAGCTGAGCATGGAAGACAAGTTCAACCTTTCCAAGTGGGCCATTGATCACCCAGCGCTGACGCGCTACCTCATGGTGGTTCTCATGTTGTTGGGCGTTGCTGCCTATTTTCAATTGGGGCAAGACGAAGATCCTCCGTTCACGTTTCGTGCGATGGTCGTTCGCACTTATTGGCCGGGAGCAACAGCCCAGCAAGTGGCTGAGCAGGTCACCGATAAGTTAGAGCGCACCCTTCAAGAAGTGCCCTACGCCGACAAGATTCGCAGCTATTCCAAGCCGGGTGAATCACAGATTATTTTTCAGCTCAAAGACTCTTCGAAGCCTGCCGATGTACCTAATGTTTGGTACTCAGTGCGAAAGAAAATTGGCGATATGCGCTATACCTTGCCTCAAGGTGTGCAAGGCCCGTTTTTCAATGATGACTTTGGTGACGTGTATGGTGTGATTTACGCCCTTGACGCTCCAGGTTTCACACCTGCCGAAGTGAAGAAGTTTGCCGATGATGTGCGCCAACAATTACTACGTGTAACGGATGTGGCTAAGGTCGAGCAATTTGGTGTTCAAGATGAAAAAATCTTCATTGAGATTCCACAAAAACGCCTAGCTCAATTGGGGTTGGACGTTGGCGCGGTATTGGCTCAACTCAGCCAAGAGAATGCTGTTGAAAACGCAGGCACAGTGCAAGCGCCATTGGATGTATTGCAAGTGCGCATTGAGGGGCAGTTTGAAACTGAAGCGCAGTTACGTGCCATGCCGATTCGCGGCAGTTCTGGCCAACAACTGAAGTTGGGTGACATTGCTTCTGTAACCCGCGGTTACGTCGACCCTGTGACTGTCAAAGTGCATCACCAAGGTAAACCCGTGATTGCCTTGGGGGTGTCTATGGCTAAGGGGGGTGACATCATTGCCTTGGGTAAAGCCCTGAAAGTGGTGACGACGCGAATTGAAAAAACCTTGCCAGTAGGTGTGAGCTTGTTGCAAGTACAGGACCAACCCAAGGCGGTTGAGAAGTCAGTCGGTGAATTCGTCAAGGTTTTGATCGAAGCCGTGCTCATTGTGTTGTTGGTCAGTTTCGTTGCTTTGGGTCTGCACAAAGGCGGTCGCTATGGCTGGTATGTAGACATGCGCCCAGGTTGGGTGGTGGCTATCACGATTCCGCTGGTGCTAGCTATGACGTTTTTGGCCATGAACTATTGGGGCATTGGCCTGCACAAAATTTCGCTAGGCTCGCTCATCATCGCCTTGGGCTTATTGGTGGACGACGCCATCATTGCGGTGGAGATGATGGTTCGTAAGATGGAAGAGGGTTACGACCGAGTGCGTGCCGCGACCTTTGCCTACGAAGTTACAGCCATGCCCATGTTGACCGGCACATTGATCACGGCTGCCGGATTTTTGCCAATTGGCATGGCCAAGTCGACCGTGGGAGAGTACACGTTTGCTATTTTTGCGGTCACGGTCATCGCGTTAGTGTTGAGCTGGTGGGTGTCGGTTTACTTTGTTCCCTATTTGGGGACTTTGCTTTTAAAGGTCAAACCTCATACGGGTAAAGCGGGCGAGCATGAATTGTTTGATGGGCCCTTCTATCGTCATTTCCGCACCGCAGTGACTTGGTGTGTGGAGTACCGCTGGAAGGCCATTGGCATCACCATTTTTCTCTTTGCCATGGGCATTGTGGGCATGGGACGTGTGCAACAGCAGTTCTTTCCAGACTCCAGTCGTCCAGAAATCTTGGTGGATTTATGGTTCCCCGAAGGCACATCTTTCAAGGTCAACGAGGCAGTGACTCAGGCTGTGGAGCAGCGTTTGCTCAAAGAGCAGGGCGTAGAAACCGTCAGCACATGGATTGGTTCTGGCGTGCCGCGTTTTTATCTGCCGCTAGATCAAGTATTTCCACAGCCCAACGTGTCGCAAATCATTGTCATTCCCGAGAGTTTGGCTCGACGCGAATCTCTGCGTTTATCTTTGCCCGCAGTGTTGGCACAAGAGTTCCCTGAGGCACGTGCGCGCGTCAAGCTTTTGCCTAACGGGCCGCCTGTGCCATATCCTGTGCAGTTTCGCGTAGTGGGGCCAGACCCCAAAGTGCTGAGGACGCGGGCAGATGAAGTGAAAGCTCAAATGCGTGCCAGCGCCGTCACACGCGGCGTGAATGACAACTGGAACGAAGCCATCAAAGTGGTTCGCCTTGAAGTCGATCAAGCAAAGGCGCGAAATTTGGGGGTCACCAGCCAGTCCATCGCGCAAGCTGTGCGCACATTGTTGGTGGGGTCGACCGTGGAGCAGTTCCGCGAGGACAACAAGCTGATTGACATTGTTTTACGCCAACCTTTGAATGAGCGTGATGCCATCAGTGATTTGGCCAGTGCTTATGTACCCACGTCGTCTGGCCGTATGGTCGCCTTAACGCAAGTTGTTAAGCCAGTTCTTTCTTGGGAGCCCGGTGTGATGTGGCGTGAAGGGCGCGAATACGCCATCACGGTCCAATGCGACATCATCGAAGGACTACAGGGAGCAACAGTCACACAGCAGTTGTTGCCTGAGTTGAAGAAACTCGAAGCTAAATGGCAGGAAACAGACACTCAAGCCTATCGCATTGAGGTTGCTGGCGCGGTAGAGGAGAGCTCCAAAGGTTCAAGTTCAATTTCCGCCGGCATGCCTGTGATGTTGTTCATCACCTTCACGCTGTTGATGTTGCAGCTCCATAGCTTCAGCCGCGCGTTGTTGGTGTTTATCACTGGACCTTTGGGGTTGGCCGGCGTGGCGGGTGCTTTGTTGGTCCTTGACCGTCCGTTTGGCTTTGTGGCCTTGTTGGGCGTGATTGCCTTGATGGGCATGATTCAACGCAACTCGGTCATCTTGATTGACCAAATCGAGCAAGACCGTGCCAGTGGCGTACCGGCTTGGGAGGCGATTGTGGAGTCAGCCGTGCGTCGTTTGCGCCCGATTGTGTTGACCGCCGCCGCTGCCGTCCTGGCCATGATTCCGCTCACGCGTAGCGTTTTTTGGGGCCCCATGGCCGTGGCCATCATGGGTGGCTTGATTGTTGCCACCGTATTGACACTTCTTGCACTGCCGGCTACGAATGCGGCGTGGTTTAAGGTCGAAAAGCCGTCTAAAATGTCAAGTTGACCGATTTCAAGCGGGTGGTCTTTACAGGCCACCCGTTGTTATTTAGATACCCGCGCGGGTGGCGAAATTGGTAGACGCACCAGGTTTAGGTCCTGACGTCCGCAAGGATGTGCGGGTTCGAGTCCCGCCCCGCGCACC
>JACCDU010454429.1_pt1 | contig 22426 bp, 17 predicted proteins | sample 7446081 | NCBI WGS metagenome assembly JACCDU01 (sample SAMN15323447, study PRJNA562643) | freshwater metagenome | isolation source: river surface water | place: USA:Blue River Watershed | collected 2017-08-17
GTGAAACGAACTTCTAGCGTTTCCATGGGTTCGATTTCAATGATTTCAGTCGCGGCAAAGGCCTCGAGACTGGCCTCTTTGTAGGCCTGAATCAAACCAGGTACCCCGAGTAGCGTCCCACCAAAATAGCGAACAACGGCAACCAACGTATAATGGACATTATTCGAAAGAATGGTATTCAGGATGGGTTTTCCCGCACTTCCGGCTGGTTCTCCATCATCATTGGATCGCGCTTCCTCCGGCGTAAAACCGAGTCGATAGGCATAACAGATGTGCCGCGCTTTGGGATGCAATTCTTTCAGTGTATTTATCCGTTCTTTGATATCTTCGAGATCTTTCACCGGAAATACATACCCGATGAATTTACTTCCTTTATCTTTGTAGAGTCCCTCAGCTGGTTGTGATACGGAAAGATAGGAATCGGGTAGGGACATGCGCGAATTTTAAAATCCAATTTATGCATAACAATCATTTTTTCCTACGCATCCTAGCTCAGCAGCTGCGTCAAATTTTGACGTATGCGCGTTTGAAGCAGTGTTTTTCGCAGGAAAAAGATGAATTGGTTATCGGGTTTGAACGCCAAAATGGCGATGATTTTTGGATCAAATGCTGTTTTAGTTCCCAGTTTTCTACGCTTCAATTTCCCTCCCAATTTCACCGCGCAGGTCGTAATTCCATTGACCTATTTTCTGATTTATTGCTGCACGAAGTACAAGATGTCTATGTTTTTGAGAATGAACGGGCGATTGGGTTGGATTTTTTAGGCCAACAAACCCTTGTGCTCAAATTGTTTGGCAATCGATCGAATGTGATTCTTTTTCAGGAAGGCGAACATGTTGCGCAGTTTCAAAAGAAATTAAGTAAGGATTATGAGCTTGTGTTGCCTGAATTGCACCGGTCGATTGATCAGGATTTTGATGCTTTTGAAGCTTCAGATGGTGATTATAAAGCATTATACCCCACGCTGGGAAAAGAAGGTGCAGCCTATTTTGATGCCTTTGGTTATGCCACGAAATCGCTCCAGGGACAATGGGAATTCTTACAACAAACCCTAGAGAATCTATCCGAACCGCTCATCTCGATCGTTGAAACATCCAAAGGGATCGGTCTAACCATTTTCCCAATCTATGGCGACGCGCTTTATCAAAGCCACGATGCTGTGGAAGCGCTCAATCAATTTTATAGTCTTCATTACTCTATCGGTGAATTTCGTCGGGAAAAAGGTTTATTGATTGAACTGCTGACGAAACAACGGGTAAAAGCCATCCATTATCTGGAGAGCTTGACCAAGCAACAGCATGTGCGCGAGGTAAACTTAGCCTACGAGGAGATTGGAAATATATTAATGGCCTTTTTGCATCTCATACCTGCTGGCGCCAAATCCGTCGAGCTCGAGGATTTTTACCACGGCGGAACGATCCAAATCAAATTGAATCCACTTTTGTCGGGTCCTGAAAATGCCGAGAACTACTACCGAAAGGCTAAGAATTACGTCAAAGAAATTGCGCATTGGCAAGGTAATGTTGACCGAAAACAAGCTGAAATAGCCCTATTAGGCGAGCAGTTAAGCCAAATTTCAGTGGCCGAAAATCGCAAACAATTAAAACCTTATTTACCATTGCTACGTGTGCAAACTGCCGCGGTGGCCGATGCACCTGATCTGCCTTTCAAGCAATTTGAAACGGATGGCTGGGTGATCTGGGTAGGGAAAAACGCAAAGAATAATGATTTATTGACGCTGAAATATGCGAAGAAATTTGACATTTGGCTACATGCGCGTGATGTTTCTGGCTCGCATGTGGTTATTCGGAATCCCCAACAGCGTACAGTGCCTAAACATATTGTCGAGAAAGCCGCTGAGCTTGCCGCACATTTTTCGAAGCGGGCTACCGAGTCATTATGTCCGGTGATTGTCACTTCCAAAAAATATGTGCGCAAGACTAAAGATCTTTTACCCGGGCAAGTCATCGTAGACCGAGAGGAAGAAGTAGTGCTCGTGAAGCCTACTTTTTGGGAATAGTATAATTCCATTAATTCCTTTTAATTTCTCTTGAAATCCCCTATTTTCGTAGCTGTTAACCTAAACTAATCCCTTAATTTATGCAAGCACATAGTCTACAGCTGCTCGATTACCTAGTCTTTTTATTCTATTTTATTGTTGTTTCAGGCTACGGTTATTGGATTTACAATAAGAAAAAGTCAAAAATTGCTGATTCCAATGATTTCTTTTTAGCCGAAGGTTCATTGACTTGGTGGGCGATCGGTGCTTCATTAATTGCCTCAAATATTTCTGCAGAGCAGTTTATTGGTACCTCCGGGGATGGTTTTCAAATGGGTTTAGCCATTGCTACCTATGAGTGGATGGCGGCAGCGACACTCTTGATCGTTGCGATTTTCTTCATGCCCATCTACCTGAAGAACAAGATTTTCACCATGCCGCAGTTTTTAAATAGACGTTATAATTCGACGGTGAGTTTGATTATGGCGGTATTCTGGCTGTTATTATACATCGCAGTTAACCTAACTTCTATTTTGTATTTGGGTGCCTTAGCGGTTTCTACGATTTCAGGATTAGACTTCACGGTTTGTATGATTGCGATGTCTGTTTTTGCCATTGTCATCACGCTGGGTGGTATGAAGGTTATTGGTTATACAGATGTAATTCAAGTCGTATTCTTGGTATTGGGAGGTTTGGTAACTTCGTATTTGGCCTTGGATTTAGTTTCACAACGATTCGGAGGCGAAGGTGTATTGAATGGAATGAATCATTTAATGACCAAAGCTCCTGATCATTTTCACATGATTTTCAACAAAGACAACGCAAATTATCCTTCGTTACCTGGTTTAGCGGTGTTAATTGGCGGTATGTGGATTGTCAACCTAAACTATTGGGGATGTAATCAGTACATTACGCAGCGTGCATTGGGAGCAGATTTGCCTACAGCCCGTAATGGTATTTTGTTTGCTGCTTTCTTAAAAATGATGATGCCTATCATCGTGGTGTTGCCTGGTATTGCCGCTTATTTATTGTGGAAAGATGGTATGTTCCAACAAGAAATGATGAAGGATGGTGTATTGAGCAAGGATAATGCATACCCTGTTTTATTGAACCTGCTGCCCGTTGGCTTAAAAGGTTTATCCTTTGCCGCATTAACAGCTGCGGTTGTTGCTTCCATGGCGGGTAAAGCAAATTCGATTTCGACGATTTTCACCTTGGATATCTACAAAAACTATATCAATCCTAATGCAACGGAGAAGCAATTGGTTTCTATTGGCCGTATAGCTGTCGTTGCTGCTACGGTTATCGCCGTTTTGATCGCTCCATTTATGGGTATTGATAAGAAAGGTGGTTTCCAGTTCATTCAGGAATATACTGGGTATTTTTCACCGGGTATCTTCGCTTTATTCATCATGGGATTCTTTTGGAAGCGTACTACGTCAAAGGCCGCGTTATTCGCACTTTTAGGTGGGGTATCGTTCTCCATCATTTCCAAATACATTCCTACCTGGACTGGAGTGACCGATAGTATTTTCTACAGCTCATTCCCTGATGCTGATGGCATGTATGCGATTCCATTTATTGATCGTATGGGATGGGTATTTACCTTCTGTATCACGTCGATGGTAGTTATTTCATTACTAGACCCAGAGTCGAAAAACAACCCGAAAGGATTGGAAATCGATGCTTCGATGTTCAAATTAACTCCTTCGTTTATCGTGGGATCCGTGATCATCGTAATGATGCTATTGGGCTTGTATACGTATTTTTGGTAGACTCCAGACGTTAGACGCTGGACGTCGCCATTTTCAATAAAAAAGACCCTAGGGAGTAATCCTTAGGGTCTTTCTTTTAATAATTATTTTTTCTAACGTCTAACGTCCAGCGTCTATTTAAAGCGCTCCTTTAATAATCGAATCTACCACACTTGGATCCAGCAAGGTAGAGGTATCTCCTAAACTGCCAAATTCCCCTTCAGCGACCTTGCGTAAAATACGACGCATGATTTTACCTGAGCGAGTTTTTGGCAAACCAGTCACAAACTGAATTTTATCCGGCTTAGCAATAGGTCCAATCACCCGTGCCACGGTAGCCAATATATCTTTGCGCGTTAATTCATCGTTGATGGTTGGATGCTCGCAAATGACATAGGCATAAATTCCTTGTCCTTTGACATCGTGAGGAAAGCCAACGACCGCAGATTCGATCACACCGGTGTGCATGTTAATCGCATTTTCCACCTCAGCCGTCCCAATGCGGTGACCTGAAATATTCATGACGTCATCTACGCGTCCGGTAATGCGGTAATAACCATCTTCATCACGCATACAGCCATCACCTGTGAAATACAATCCGGGATAGGTCGAGAAATACGTTGTTTTGCAACGCTCGTGATCACCGTAGGTCGTACGAATGATTGATGGCCATGGGTACTTAATGCATAAGTTTCCATTAACGCCATTGCCCTCAATCTCTTTTCCGTTTTCATCCACCAGTATGGGCTGAACTCCGGGTAATGGAAGTGTCGCAAATGCAGGTTTTAAAGGCGTAATTCCTGCAATCGGCGATATCATTAATCCCCCTGTTTCAGTTTGCCACCACGTATCTACGATTGGGCAATTTCCCTTGCCGATTTTTTCGTCGTACCACTGCCATGCTTCCACGTTAATGGGTTCACCCACAGATCCAAGTACACGAAGTGAACTTAAATCCTTTCCGGCTAAGTACTCATCGCCAAAGCCCATCAGTGAACGAATCGCCGTAGGGGCGGTGTAAAAAATATTCACTTGGTGACGTTTGATGATATCCCAGAAACGTCCCGCATCTGGGTAGGTCGGGATGCCCTCAAACAATACAGAAATAGCGCCATTTAATAAGGGACCGTATACCAAATAGGAGTGACCGGTGATCCAACCGATATCCGCCGTACAGAAAAATACATCGCCTGGATTGTATTGGAAAACATTGGCAAATGTATAGGCCGTGTAAACCATGTAACCGCCGCAGGTATGAACAACCCCTTTCGGTTTACCTGTTGACCCTGAGGTATAGAGTATAAATAATGGGTCTTCGGCATTCATGGCCTCCGGAGCGCAAACGTCAGAAGCCTGTATTTCTTCTTCTTCCCACCAAAGGTCACGTCCTTTCACCATGGAAATCGGTGTTTGGGTGCGTTTTTTGACGATAACCGTTTCCACGCAAGGACAAGAAACCAAGGCGTCATCCACCGTTTCCTTCATCGGGATGGTTTTATTTCCGCGCACGGCGCCATCTGTTGTGATGACCAATTTACATTGCGAATCGTTGATCCGATCTGAAATGGATTGTGCGGAAAAACCACCGAAAACCACCGAATGAATGGCACCGATGCGTGCGCAAGCTAAGACAGCAATCGCTAATTCCGGAATCATGGGCATATAAATACAAACACGATCTCCCTTTGCAACTCCTTGTGCTTTTAACACATTGCTGAACTTACACACCCGCGCATGAAGCTGGCGATAGGTCAATGTGATCGCTTCATCCCCAGGTTCATTGGGTTCATATACGATGGCTGCCTGATCCGGAATCGTTTTCAGATGTCTATCCAGTGCATTGGCTGTAATGTTCATTTGGCCATCCTCGAACCACTTCACGGAATAATCGTCAAAACTCCAGTCAAGGACTTTGGTGAATGGTTTAATCCAATCAAACTCGTTGGCAATTTCAGCCCAAAACTGTTCCGGTTTTTCTACACTTAGGGAATACGCTTCGTGGTATTCTTGTAAATTTTTAATGCGCATGTTTTTTTTGATCAAACTCTCCTGTCAAGGCAAAATATCCGAATAGGGACATACCAATGCTGATGAAAGGAGCTAAAATAAAGGTATAAATGATGGCAGGAACTAGGTCGTTTCCGCCTTTTTCCCATAAAGGAAGCGCCTGAAAATAGACGAGGTACAAGCCAGTCGAAATGCCTAGCATAATCCATACAATGCCCAATAGTCGTTTCAAACCGTCGAGTTGGTACGTCTTTTTGATTTTAACATCCTGCATATACACCAAACCGATGATCAAACAAACGGAAATCATGGCGATCGGGTAGTTTAATCCTTCCAGATAGGGTTTCGCAATGGTCGTATCGTTTGATGCAGTTGTCACTAAAAAAGTCGCAATGGCGGGCATTAATCCGCCAAATATTCCATTACCAATGTGGTACGGAAAGGACATGGAAGTGTACCTGATTTTTATAGGGAAAAGTTCAACCAAAAATGCAGCAATCGGTCCATAGGCCATGCTGACAAAGCTGATCAGGCAGAAAATTAAGCCGATCATTTTCCATTGTGCAGTCGCAGGGATATGAATGATTGGGCCTTTTTCGGTAGTTGTTTCAACTGTCCCATCCGTAAAGGCTCGAATCGTATGGCCCTTTTCATAGGTAATCGAGCCCTTTACTTCCGTTTTTTGTTTCGTATCGACTAGGTCGTACATCGTGGAAAAAATCGGTCGGTACAGAAATAAGGCGAGTGCCATGCCGGCCAACATGATTCCTTTTCTGCCTAATTTGTCCGATAAGGCACCAAAAAGGACAAATAGGGGAGTGCCAGCGAGTAAGCCGATCACCAATATCAGGTTGGTTTGCGTTTCTTCGAGATGGCAAATTTTCAACAAGAATGTTTGAGCGTAAAATTGGCCTGTATACCAGACCAAACCCTGTCCCATGGTGGCTCCAAACAACGCAAGTAACACGAATTTCAAATTCAATTTATTGCCAAAAGATTCTTTTAAGGGGTTTTTGGTGACATTTCCTGTCTTTTTGGCCTCTTCAAACAATGGGGATTCCGCCATGTTTTTACGAACTATGATGGAGCCGATGACCATGACGATGGAGATGAGGAAGGGGATGCGCCAACCGTAATTATCAAATTCTTCGGCAGATAGGAGACTGCGTGTCAACATGATTACGCCTAATGAAATAATCAGTCCGAGTGTTGCCGTCGTTTGAATCCAAGACGTATAAAAGCCTCTCTGGTGCTCTGGGGAGTGTTCTGCTACGTAGGTGGCCGCTCCGCCATATTCTCCACCAAGTGCCAAACCTTGTAATAAGCGTAAAATTAAGACCAGCATAGGAGCGAGGGCGCCGATACTCTGGTAGGAAGGAATCAAACCAATGGCGAACGTAGCTCCACCCATGAGCATCAGGGTCACCATAAAGGTGTATTTCCGGCCTATGACGTCTCCAATTTTTCCGAAAAAAAGTGCACCAAATGGTCGTACCACGAAGCCTGCCGCAAAGGTGGCTAGGGTGTTTAAAAAAGCAGCTGTGGGGTTGTCGGTAGGGAAAAATTTGGTCGACAAAACCGTCGCCAAACTACCAAATATGTAAAAGTCGTACCATTCGATCAGCGTACCTACAGAAGATGCGCCGATGATGTAGCTTAATTTTTTATTCACAGGTTTAGAATTTTACCCGAATATATCGAAAAAAAATCTAAAATTTGCCATTCAAATGGTTCATTAGATGACTGAATTCAAAGAAACGCAGCGATTTACGCAGTGGTGGTTGTGGTTGATTTTAGTGGGATCTTGGGTTGCTTTACTTTTTGCCTTACGTATAGACCCGCCTAAATCGACTATTTCTTACCTAATTACAGGTAGTTTGGCCATGTTATTGCCTGTCCTATTTTGGCAGATGCGTTTAGTGACTCGTTTAACGGATGAAGGTATTTACGTTCGATACATCCCTTTTCACTTCAAAGAACGATTCTACCCATGGAATTCCATTGAATCCGCTCAAGTTCGGACCTATGATCCTTTGTTTGAATATGGTGGCTGGGGGATTAAATATGGCTTTAATGGGCAGGGGAAGGTATATAATGTAGCCGGGAATGAAGGGCTTCAATTGGTCTTCAAATCAGGTGATAAATTGTTGATTGGTACCCAAAAATCAGCAGAAATTCAAGCCGCAGTTCGTTTGTAATGATCAAGTTCTTGGGCAGGATATATCGATTGAAAAACGTTCGCCATTAAGCCACCTACGCTGCCTTGTCTACGTCCTCGTCAGTTTCACCCGCGCTTGCAGGCGCTCATCGAAAGCGCGAAATGCCGAAATAAAGCCGTACCTTGCGCCATTATTATGAGGATGCTTGTTATTTCCAGTTATTACTCATAAGCACACATTCTCATTTTAATATGACATTTCAAGAGTTACACCTCATTGAGCCTATCTTAAAGGCGCTCGGTGAGGAGGGATATTCAACCCCAACACCCATTCAAGCGCAAGCTATTCCGATTGTACTTAAAGGCACCGACCTACTTGGTTGCGCCCAAACGGGTACAGGAAAAACCGCCGCATTTACCTTACCCATCATTCAATTGATGGATGCCAATCAGACCTTTCAAAAGCCTAAAAAAATCCGTGCATTGATCGTAACTCCCACCCGGGAACTTGCGATTCAAATCGGAGAAAGTTTTAAAGCCTATGCGCGTCACACCTCACTTAACTATACCGTTATTTTTGGTGGTGTAGGACAAAGCCCACAAGTTTCTGCGCTTAGATCAGGTGTGGATGTCGTTATTGCGACGCCAGGTCGTTTGTTGGATTTAATGAATCAAAAGCTTTTATCCATCGCCAATGTAGAATATTTTGTCCTTGATGAGGCAGATCGTATGCTCGATATGGGCTTTATTCACGATGTACGCAAGCTTTTAGCTGCTTTACCGCGTCAAAGACAATCCTTGTTTTTCTCGGCAACGATGCCACCTGAAATTGTGCAGTTGGCCGCGTCTATTTTGCGCAACCCCGCTGAGGTTTCGGTGACTCCAGTTTCGTCAACCGTGGAAATCATTAATCAATCGGTGTATTTCGTGGACAAAAACAACAAGAATACGCTCTTGCTCGATATTCTCGAAGACACCAAAATCAAAACCGCTTTAGTCTTTACGCGTACGAAACATGGTGCCGACAAAGTTGTCAAAGTTCTACTCAAAGCAAGTATCAAAGCTGAAGCCATTCATGGAAATAAATCCCAAAATGCGCGCCAAACAGCCTTGAAAAACTTTACCGCTCAAACCACACGTGTTTTGGTCGCTACGGATATCGCGGCGCGTGGAATCGATGTGGATGATTTGGAATATGTGATTAATTTTGAATTACCCAATATCCCGGAAACCTATGTGCACCGGATCGGTCGGACGGGTCGTGCCGGCGCGCGAGGCACAGCAATTTCATTCTGTGACATTGAGGAAAAAGCTTATTTGAAGGATATTGAGAAGTTGATTGGTAAAAAAGTACCTGTTGTGGAAGCGCACCGCTACCCGATGAAGGTCTTAACTATTGAGAAAAAAGCGAAGCAAGGACCTCCAAACCGCGGTGGAAAACCAGCCGGTCCAGGAGCCGCAGCAGCAAAACCTGCTGAAAGCCCGCGTTCATTTGATAAAGCCAAAGCTGGCCGTAAATGGTACGGCAAAAAGAATACCTATTAAGATGAATAAAACACTTTTGGTCATTGCGGGTCCTACGGCTGTTGGCAAAACAGCTTTATGCGTCGAAATGGCCAAAAGTCTTCATACCGAAATTATCTCGGCCGACTCCCGGCAATTTTACCAAGAATTAAGCATTGGTACCGCTAAGCCAAGCCTCGAAGAGCAGGATGGTGTCAAGCACCATTTTATTGATTCACATTCCATTCATGACTATTTCTCTCCCGGGGATTTTGAACGTGATGCGCTGAAAATCTTAACTGATCTATTCCAAACGCATGACGTGGTCATTCTTACCGGAGGATCAGGACTCTATTTGAAAGCGCTGATGGAAGGTTTGGATGATATGCCCGATGTAGATTTGGCATTGCGTGATAGCTTAATGAAAGCCTTGGAAACAGATGGATTGGAAAAGCTTTTCAAGCAACTGCAGGACTTAGATCCTGAATATGCCGTGCAAGTAGATGCGCAAAATCCCCAGCGGGTTGTTAGAGCTTTGGAAGTGTGTTTGTCGACAGGGAAATCCTATACCTCATTCCGCCATCAACAAAAGGCTAATCGACCTTTCGAGATGATCAAAATATGCCTTGATCGGCCGCGTGAGGAATTGTATGCACGAATCGATACCCGCATGGACATGATGTTAGCAAACGGATTAGTTCAAGAAGCCAAAGATTTTGAGGCCTTTCAAGATCGTTACGCCTTAAAAACCTTGGGTTATAAAGAAATATATGGGTTTTTCAGAGCTGAGTACGATGAGCCCGAAATGATTCGCTTATTGAAACGCAATTCGAGGCATTATGCTAAAAAACAATTGACTTGGTTTCGACATCAGGATGATTTTGAATTTGTGCATCCCGACCAGGCTTTCGCCTACATTCAGGGTAAGCTTAAATAAGCTTCTAGACCTCCTGTAACATTTTGGGCTTGAAGGCCTTTGGCGGTCAGGAGCCGACAAGCAATTTGACTTTGTGTACCGTTATAACAAATGACGGTGTATGTAGTGGATGTGTTTAACTCGTGGATCCGCGATAGTAAATCATCCAAAGGAATATGTAGTCCCCCTAAATCAAAATCCGCTCGTTCCCTCGGCGTTCGAATGTCCAAGAGGGAAAGAGCGGATAAATTTTCCTTGAATTCGTTCGCGGAAATGGATAACATCTTAATATCCAGCCGCTTGCCAGGCAAGCATGCCGCCTAAAACATTGCGTACGTTGGTATATCCTTCGCTTGTCAAGTATTCTTTGGCACGTCCTGAACGTGCACCTGAACGGCAATGGATTAAAATTTCTTGATCTTTCCAGGCTTCGATTTCTTCCAAACGGTCAGGTAATTCTCCCAATGGAATCAAGGTCGCACCAATATTAAACTCATCAAATTCGTATTCCTCGCGGACATCAATTAGGTTCAATTGTTCGCCTTTGTCCATGCGTTCTTTTAGTTCTTCAATCGTAATGTCCATGCTATTATTGGTTTTGATCCTCACCACCCACAACCCACAGGTCAATTAGGTCGCCAGGTTTTACACTAGTTCCTTCACAAGTCGCACATGTTTGCTTGAATACTGTTCCTGCTGGAAACGCTTCATTTGCTTCGTATACGACTTTGCCTACTTTTAAATTCATTCCTGCCAAAATAATGGTCACTTCATCCATCGGTTTGCCCACAAAATCTGGCATCTCCATGTCGACATTCGCCATACCATTTCCAATATACAAATCCACCATGGTGCCTTTGGGGATGCTAGCGCCAGCTTCTATTTTACGACCCAAGGCCTGAACTTCAATCACCTCTTTTACACGTGGGTCATTTACCTCGTGAACGATACCTTTGCGTAATCCAGCGATGAATAATTGTTGCTCAGCACTGCGCACCGACAAGCCCACTAATGTAGGTAATTTAATTGTAGGAGGTGTTTCGGAGTTGATCGTAATGTAGATTTTACGTCCGGATTTGACCAAGGCGTTCGGCAATGGGTATTGTGACAAAACGGTCAATGGCGGCTTGTCTGCCGTATAGGTGCAATCAGAAACTTCATAGGTTAGATCACTCGCATCAATCAATTCTTCCATTTTATCAGCCGATAAGCCTTTTAAATTGGGAACTTTGATTGTTTCTCCATGATGTGTACTCCATGGCAGATACACAAAGAAAAAGCCGAAAAATAAAACCAAAAACAAGGACACTAATATCGCAATGTGCGTGAAGAGGTCTTTCTTGGTTTGTGTAGGTATTTGAGCCATATCGGAAATACGAATTTGCGTGCAAGATAAGTAAATCTAAAACCCTAGGCAAGAGGGGTCAGTCGCTAGTCGACAGTAGTCAGTAGTCAGTGGACAGTAGTCAGTCGTCAGTAGTCAGTGGACAGTAGTCAGTCCGAAGGGAAATAGTCCGAAGTCAAAAGTCCAGTGTCTAAAAGAAATGTCTGAAGTCTAACGTCAAATGTCCAGCGTCTAACGTCCAGCGTCCAGTTTCAAGTGTCTAACGAGCGGCTAGCGACTAGTGACTAGCGACTGACTACTGTCCACTGACTATTGTCCACTGACTACTGTCCACTGACTACTGACTACTGACTACTGTCCACTGACTACTGACGACTGACTACTGACTACTGTCCACTGACTACTGACGACTGACTACTAGCGTCCAAAAGAATAGTCCGAAGGAAAAAGTATATACTTGCTTTCGCTGATATTTATACTTTCCCTCCGGACTATTTCCCTTCGGACTGTCGTCTAGCGACTAGTGACTGACTACTGACTACTGTCCACTGTCTTCTAGTACTTAAAAATTTTATCTCCCGCCATTACCTCTTGCGTCTTCTCATCAAACGTCACACGCTGACCTGTGCGATACGCTGCATTCGACATGATCGTTGCGATGGAGTGTTGGTAACCCGCTTCGATAGGCGCATTCGGTGTTTTACGTGAACGAACACATTCCATCCAGTTTTTCACGTGGTTGAATGTCAATGAATCACCACCTGTATCGGCATCGGTTGCTACCTTAGCCCCTTCGATTTTCATGTTTGGCAATAAATTCGCTTGCATACCCATGGCTTTTGCCTCTCGCTCGCGCAAACCACCATTTGGAGAAATGGTATTGGTATCCAAGTTTAATTCACCTGCATTTGAGTAGTAAATTTCCTTCGTTCCACCCGCTGAATTCGAGAAGCGTGAGGTGAACTGTACTTGGAATCCTTTATTTCCTTGACCATAGTCAAATACTACAGTCATGGTATCTGCATTTACCCGACCATCATTCCATTGGTAAATTCCACCATTGGCTACAACCGAGTTTGGATGCGCTAGGCCTGAGAACCAGTGTACGGTATCGATCTGGTGAGACATCCATTGTCCTGGAATTCCAGATGAATAAGGCCAGAATAAACGGTACTCTAAATATTTACGTGGGTCAAATTTATCCGCCGGACGGTTCATCAAGAAACGCTTCCAGTCGATATCTGACTCTTTTAAAATGCTTGTTAATTCCGGACGTCTCCAGCGACCTGGTTGGTTTACATTCCACATCAACTCCACCATTTTGATATCACCGAACTTACCTGATTTGATGAATTCATCAGCAGCCCAATAGTTCTCTCCTGAACGACGTTGCGATCCGATTTGAACAATTTTACCTGATTCTTTTACCGCTTTCAATACTGCACGGTTATCTTCCATCGTTTCTGCCAATGGTTTCTCTGTATATGTATCGCAACCAGCTTTCACCGCTTCAATCGTATGCAAGGCATGTTGGAAATCAGCTGTAGAAATAAACACTGCATCGATGCCTTTGGCAGCATATAATTCTTCATTGTTGCGGTACGTTTTTATCGAACCGCCCAATTCCTTCTCTAAAAATGCTTTTCCTTCATCACGTCTACGATTCCATAGATCCGATAATGCCACCATTTCAAAGTTCATTCCCTTCGCCAGGGCCTTGAATGGAGGAACATGCGAGGCACGGTGACGGTCTGAAAAACCGACACACGCCACGCGAACGCGATCATTCGCGCCAATAATCTTACTGTATGACTTGGGACTAAATGCAAGAGTACCCAATGTCGCTAATGCACCTTTTTGAATAAATGATCTTCTTTCCATGATAAGGTTTAGTTAATTTCTCTGATTTTGATGTTTTTATAAAACACGGAATCCCCGTGCTCCTGAAATAAGATTGCTCCTTTATCTTGAGCGCCGTAACCTGGCCATTTGGCATGCTTACTATGCGCCACCAATACATTAAATATGTTACTCTTACGCTCATATTCCAATACTTTAAACCCATTCAACCAATGCTGCACAATGTTGTTTGGATAAACAATAATGCGTCCTTGATTCCATTCACCAATTTTCTTACGGAAACGTGGATCCAATTTATTTGAAGGAATAATGTCATATAAACTGGCTAATGTACGATTGCCCACTGTTCCTAATTTCGCATCCGGGTGTTTGGCATCATCTAAAATTTGATATTCTAATCCAATGGCCGACATTCCCGAATTGTACGTTTCATTCACGAAATACTTTACACCGGAATTAGCTCCTTCGGTCAATTTAAAATCAAATGTTAATTCAAAACTACCAAACTGCTCGTTCGTCAAAATGTCTCCACCATTACCCGACTCCTTACCACCTGATGAATTTACGTGTAAAGTTCCATCTTCCACGGTCCATACGGAAGGAGGAGCCGTCGTTTTAAATGCCGAACGGAATCCCGTTAAGTCTTTTCCATTGAACAATAACTTGAATCCTGCCGCTTTTTCTTGCTCAGATAAGGTGTTCAAGGTATAATTCTCAACAACCGTTTTGCCATCAATTGGGCGTGGCTGCATGTCTTTTCCTGTTTGAATGCGGATGTTTTTCCACATCACCTGCATGCCCGGTTTCATCTCGCCATAAATCGCATGCACTTGGAATGCGATAAAGCCTTTGGCCGTCATATCATCTACTAAATACGTCACAGGTACATCATTAATCCACGTGCGAATTGTACTTCCTATCGCCTCAATGCGGTAATGATTCCAGACGTCCCCTAACTTAAATGCTTTTTTAGCTTCAGGCTTACCTTCGTTTTGAGATAACCAGCCGCGACGAGATTCATCGTAGATACCACCCGACCAGCCACGCGTCGATGGATCAATTTCGGCTTGATAGCCATGCACGCGACCATTTTGGTATTCGGGAATAGATAAACTTCTGAACTGCACGCCTGAATTCATCTTGTTATCCACTTTAACGTCAAATTCAAGAATAAAATCACCGTATTCTTGTTCGGTTGCCATGAAAGAATTTGGCGTATTGGCTACGGTAGTTCCTACCATAACACCATCTTTCACTTCATATTTTGCTTGACCATTGAGTTGTTTGAACCCTTTAAAGGTTTTTCCATCAAATAAATTAGTCCACTTTTGTGCATTCGATTGCAAAGAAAAGCATACGAGCGCCGCGCTTAGCGCAATCAGTAGTTGTTTTTTCATAGTTCTATTTTATTGTATCCTAAAGGAATCAATTCAGTGAAATTTACTCAATTATCTTGAAAAAATTCTGATGGCTTATAGGCATCGTTCCGGGCAAAAAATACTGAATGCCGAATAGGCACGATTTCCCACTATTCTATTACTTTTGTAGATTAATTTTTGAGACTGATGCAAAAACAAACGAAAGCCATTCGGATTCAAGCCGAAAGATCCCATAATCGCGAACACTCTGTCCCACTTTATTTAACGTCAAGCTTTACGTTCGATGATGCTGAAGAAGGAAGAGCCATTTTTGCAGAGGAAAAGTCTGGAAATATCTACTCACGTTACATGAATCCCAATGTGGATGAATTCGTAGAGAAAATGGTGATGCTGGAGAATGCCGAGGATGGTTTAGCTTTCTCAACAGGCATGGCAGCCATTTTTGCTTCCATGGCCGGATTACTAAAGGCAGGCGATCACATCGTTGCATCTAATGCGTTATTCGGTTCTTGCATTCAAATATTAACCAAAATTACCGCCAAATGGGGCATCGAATGCACTTTTGTTCCTGGGGCAGATTTAAAAGCATGGGAAGCAGCGATTCAGCCTAATACGAAATTTTTCTTTTGTGAATCACCTTCGAATCCAGGTTTAGAACTTATCGACTTACCCGCACTCGCTGCCTTGAAAAAAGGGCGTGATATCGTGTTAGCGGTAGATAATTGTTTTGCAACGCCCATTTTACAAACTCCGTTAGACTTAGGTGCCGACTTAGTCATTCATTCCGCCACAAAATATATCGATGGCCAAGGCCGGGTGCTTGGTGGTGTTATCTGTGGAAAGAAAGTATACCTAGATGAAATACGATTCTTTGCTCGTCACACGGGTCCTTCGTTATCTCCATTTAACGCGTGGATCCTTTCGAAGAGTTTAGAATTATTAGACTTACGGATGCAGAAACATTCGGAAAATGCACAAGCACTCGCCGAGGCTTTGGAAGGACATGCAGCGCTAAATGCTGTAAAATACCCCTTTTTGAAGTCACACCCCCAATATGAGTTAGCTAAACGCCAAATGAAATATGGCGGCGGTATCTTAACGATCGATATCAAAGGTGGCTTCGAAAAAGTAGTTGCCTTTAGTAAGGCGTTAAAAATAGCTTCAATTTCACCTAATTTAGGGGATTCGCGTACGATCATGACGCATCCCGCATCTACGACCCACGCCAAAATTGCTCCTGAAGAAAAAATTTCACTAGGAATTACCGAAGGTCTAGTGCGTATTGCCGTTGGCCTCGAGTCTATCGAAGATCTTAAAGCCGATTTCTTACAAGCCTTAAACGCGATTAACTAATGTTCATCGCGCTTCTCATATGTTTAGCTTTGTTGACAATCAATGTCATCATCGGCGTATATGTCGAGCGTAAACTTTCTGCGTTTATTCAAGACCGTTTGGGTCCTATGGAGGTAGGAAAATGGGGATTATTGCAAGTATTTGCTGATCTACTCAAATTAATTCAAAAGGAGGATATCGTTCCGTCCGCGGCCCAAAAGCGCCTTTTTCTGCTAGCGCCTTGGATTATCTTTTTATCTATTTTTGGTGCTTTTTCCGTCATCCCCCTCAGTTCTGGAACCTGGCTACAAGGCAGTCAAACCGAAATGGGCGTCATGTTATTTATGGGAATTGTTTCCTTAGATACCTTGGGAATTTTGTTGGCCGGGTGGACGTCCAACAATAAATATTCGCTCTTGGGTGCCATTCGTTCTGCGGCCCAATTAGTTTCCTTTGAAATTCCATTGGGCTTGACGATTTTATGTGTGGTGATGGTCTCTGGAAGTTTGAATTTGCAGGATATTGCGGGCCAACAAGGCATTTTCTCGCCGGATGTTCAGTATTTATTCGGTATCAAATCATTAGGAATTGAGGTGCAGGGAATCGGGGGGATACTGACCTGGAATGTCGTGCGCATGCCATTCTTCTTTATTTTGTTCATTATTTATTTCATTGCATCGCTCGCTGAGGCTAATCGCGCCCCTTTTGATATTCCGGAAGCAGAATCCGAACTCGTAGGAGGTTTTCATACAGAATATGCCGGTATGCGCTGGGCCTTATTATTTCTATCGGAGTATGGCATGATGCTTTTAGTGAGCATTTTGGGAGTTATTCTATTCTGGGGTGCTTGGTATTCGCCATTGCCTAATGTGGGTTCTCTACGTTTGGCCGACTGGACAAATGGGGTTCCCGGATCGATTCATGCGACCATACTGGGTTTCGTTTGGCTGATGCTCAAATCCTATGTACTTATTGCGCTGCAAATGTGGATTCGGTGGACACTGCCTCGTTTACGCGTAGATCAATTCATGCACTTGTGTTGGAAGGTACTCATTCCTTTCACGTTGGCTTTCGTCGCAATTTCAGCCTTCTGGTCGCAACTCGGGTGAGAGAAGTCTAATTAAATGCGTATCATTACCGTTTGCTAACTAGCCGTTAACCTATGTATAAATTTTTTACCCGCCTATTGTTGCTGGGGTTGATTAGTGTTTACACGAATCTAAGCGCACAAGAGTATAATCTTCCTATTTTAAGTGGACAAGTAATCGATGCACAATCGGGTGATCCCTTGATCGGTGCTGTGATCTCGGTCGACTTTAAAAAGTCAGGAGCGACAACTGATGCCAAAGGGTTCTTTAAAATCCCACTTCCCGTAGGTGAATACATCGTCAAAGTGAGTAACGTGGGATACAATCCCTTCCGCACAAAAATTTATGTCAAAGCGGATATGGTGCTCAATGTGGAGCTTAATGATGTAACGAAGCAGTTAGAAGAGGTAATTGTATCTGCTTCTACGAGCAAAAAAGATATCCAAACACCTTCGTTAGGGGTGACTGTCCTAAGTTTAAAAGGGATTAAAAAATTGCCTACGATGATGGGGGAAGTGGACGTGATTCGTAGCCTTCAGTCGTTACCCGGTGTTTCTTCTGTAGGTGAAGGGGCTAATGGTTTGAATATTCGTGGTTCGAATGTGGATCAAAACCTAATCTATATTGACGATACCCCTATTTTTAATCCGACGCACATGTTTGGTTTATTCTCAGTTTTTGCCTCGGATGCCATTCGTGATTTGGAATTGTATAAGGGTGGAATTCCATCTCGTTTTGGTGGTCGAACGGCTTCTGTGCTTGATATTAAAATGATCGAGCCGAATACCGAAAAGTTCAAAATGCAAGGGGGTATTGGTTTGGTTTCTAACCGAATCATGGCTGAAATCCCGGTGATCAAGGAAAAATTATCAATACTTGTCGCTGGACGTTTATCTGCCAATGACTTTCTGTTCAAAACTGTGGCACCGGATAACCTAAAAAACATTCGTGCGAATTTCTCAGATATTGCGACTAAGATTTACTTTCGACCTAATACCAAAAATACGATTTCCGTATCTGCCTACCTGAGTAACGACTTCTACCGGGTAGACTCATTATTCAGTATTGAAAATGTGGTAGCGAAACAAACTTCGTTTGATTATGGACATAAAAATGGCTCATTTCATTGGAATCATTATTTTTCGCCTAAGTTAAATATGCTGGTGAGTGCAGCCGTATCCAATTATGTGACTAAAACGTATGCGCCAGATTCTGTTAATACCATCGACCTAAATAGTGCCATTTTATATCGCAATGGCTCGATGAGTTTTGATTACCAGCCGGTAGAAAATCACAAATTGAATTTTGGTATATCTACCACGCGTTATGATATCAAGCCAGGAACCTTAAATGATGGCATTGTTTCGCGGGTAGCCACCGTAAAATTGGACGATGAGCAATCGATTGAGGCGGCAATTTTTGTTGATGATGAGTGGAAGCTCAATGAAAAGTGGACCATTCAGGCAGGTATTCGTTATACCAAATATTGGCGCATTGGTGCGGGAACGGTGAATACATATGCACCTGATTTTATGCCTTCTATCAATACGATTATCTCCAAGAAGACCTATGAACCTGGCGAAGTCATGGCTACATACGGTGGTTTTGAGCCTCGTTTGACGATGAAATATTCATTGGCGGAAAATACGACGATGAAGATGGGCTATAACCGTCAGCAACAATTCTTCCAGTTGTTGTCGAATAACACGACGCCATTGCCTACTTCCCGTTGGAAAACAGCTGATTCATTCATTAAGCCTCAGCGAAGTGATTTTGCCACGATTGGATTCTTTAAAACGTTCAATGAGAATGTCTTTGAGATATCGTTGGAATCGTATTACCGTAATGTGCGCAATACCTTGGATTTTGTGTCTGGAGCTAATTTGCAGTTGAACCCGAACATTGAAACACAATTGATTTCTGGAAAATCGAAAGCCTACGGTTTTGAGGTGATGTTACAAAAGAAGAAAGGTGAAAATTCCGGTTGGATTTCCTATACCTATGCCCGCGCGTTCAATCAAATGATAGGTGATTTTCCTGAAATTCAGTCGATTAACCGAGGAGATTGGTTTGCGACCAATTATGATAAGCCACATTCATTTAATGTCATGTGGAATATTCAGCCTACCACACATCATAGTTTTTCATTTACGTTTGCGTATAATTCGGGCCGACCGTTTTCTTCCCCATCCGGAAGTTATGATATTGGAGGAAAGAAATATCCCGTGTTTGCTGAGCGAAATAACGATCGCGTTCGCGACTATCATCGCTTAGATTTTTCTTGGACGATCAATAACCCTTCGATGAAGCATGCGCGCTGGGAGGGAAGCTGGGTGTTTACCGTCTATAACTTGTACGGAAGACAAAATCCGTATTCTGTGTTCTTTAAGTCAACAAAAAATGGTTTACGGGCGTATGAGCTAAGTGTTTTTGCTTCTCCATTTGTGTCGATGACGTACAACTTTAAATTTTTATAGCCATGCCTATTAAATATATACCCTTATTTTTTGCAGCCCTTTTATTTTCGTGTGTACAGCCCATTGAAAATTTTGTTCAAAAAGATTCAAACTCGTACATGACTATTGAAGCAGATATCTCGGATGATCCTGAATTGTGTAAAGTGCGCATTACTGGATCTGCCAATCGTATTTTGTCTGTACTTGCACAGCCGGTAACGAAAGCCGAAGTGTACATCATGGATAATAATGGGGTTAAAACCGTCTTTAAAGAGGCTGTGAATCCTTTGGGCGTGTATTTGCCTCCAGCTGGATTTAAAGGAAAAGTAGGTGGATCCTATAAATTATTTGTGCGGACACTCGTGGGGGATCAATATGAGAGTTCCGTGGAAACAATGAAAGCTGTTCCTGAAATTGATAATACGATTGTTCGGTTTGAAGCATTGGAACAATATGCCAAAGTTGACCCTCGTCGGGCTGGATTTACCGTTTATTTAGATTTTAAAGACTTGCCTACGGAAGGTGATTACTACATGTGGAATTGGAGACATTACGAAGAAACCCAGTTTTGTGCTACGTGTACCGATGGAGGTAGATTTGATTTTGTACGAACGTTGGATTGTGTCGCACCACGTTTCCGAAATAACCAAATTTTGAATTACCGCTGCAATGGTAATTGCTGGGATATCACAACAAATAGTGATTTGAATATTTTCGCTGATGTACTGACAAATGGGCAGCGGGTGGTGGGCCGACAAGTCGCTCGGTTACCTTTTGATGGTTATGGCTCCTATTATTTTCGTTTAGAGCAGCGTTCGCTGACAAAAAACACGTATAATTTTTACCAATCCTTGATTTCATCCGTTCAATCTAGCGGTTCCTTGTTTGATGTTCCTGCTGAAACGCGTTTTAGCTTAAACATTAAATCAATAACCAAGCCAAATGAGCGCGTATTGGGTATTTTTAATGTGTTCTCTGTTCGGAAGCGAATTTTTAACATTGATCGAACGAAAAACATTCCGGATGGATATACACCTATTACCTATCCGATTCCGGGCGAGACATATGCTTGCCCTCCGGGAACAGCTAATTGCCAAGATAAAACGCCGTGTGTAGAAGGTCCTACGCGAACAAAAATCACTCCAGAAGGTTGGGTGTTCCGATAAATTAGGCCAACTTTGCGCTATGATAGGAGTTCTACTTGTGAATTTGGGCACGCCGGATAATCCGAAAACCCCTGCTGTTCGTAAATATCTACGAGAATTTTTAATGGATGGTCGGGTAATCGATTTTCCTTACATCTTTCGTACGATTCTAGTAAATGGAATTATTGCACCTTTTCGTGCACCCAAATCCGCCAAAATTTATCAAGAATTGTGGGATGAGCGCGGTTCACCACTTAAATACTACGGGGAAGATGTCGCCATAGATTTGCAAGAAAAATTAGGCGATGCGTATTACGTGCGTTTAGCGATGCGCTATCAGTCTCCAGATATGAAGTCGGCCTTAGCCGACATGCAGTCTAAAAACCTCAAAAAACTAATTGTCATTCCATTCTTTCCGCAGTATGCTTCTGCTACGACGGGATCCGTATATGAGCGTGTGATGGAATTAATGAAAGACTGGCAAGTGATGCCGGCGCTTTCAATGGTTAGCTATTTTTATGATCATCCTGATTTTGCCAAGTATTTTGCTGCTAAAGCGGCCAACTACCAGAAGGATGTTGATTTCGATTATTATTTATTCTCCTATCATGGAGTTCCTGAGCGTCACATTCGCAAAGGAGATTACACGAAGAATACCTGTGTTTTTGGTACCTGTTGCGAAACCATCACCGAGAAAAATCATGGCTGTTATCGGGCGCAATGCCACGAAACGACACGTCGAATTGCGGCAGAAATGGGCCTAAAACCTGGGACATATAGTACTGCTTTTCAAAGCCGACTCGGGCGCGATCCGTGGTTGCAGCCGTATACGGACGATACCATCAAAAAACTTGTTGGAGAAGGGAAAAAGAAAATCCTTGCCTTTTCGCCAGCTTTTGTTGCTGATTGCCTAGAAACAACGATTGAGGTAGGTGAGGAGTACAAAGAATTGTTTGAGGAAGCAGGTGGTGAGCATTGGCAATTAGTGGAAAGCCTGAACAATTCCCCTGAATGGGTGGGTATCTTAGAAGACTTAGTAAAAAAATCATAGTATGTTGTATTTGGTACTTTCAGTTGTTTTCTCCGTGCTGCTGCTGGTGAACTTTAGAGCACATGCCCGTTTTCAAGTAGACACGCGCTTCGCTATTTTGTTGAATTACCCTGTTTGTTTTTTGACGGCGTACTTTCACCAACCGTCAGCGATACCATTCCGTTGGCCTACTGGTATCGATACGGCTTTATTGATGGTGATGGGAGTTGGATTCGTGATTACGTTTTTACTTTCTGGCTTCTCAACACAAAAAAATGGCATGGCGCCGACATCGTTGGCTAATAATATTTCCTTGGTGATTCCAGTCCTCATAAATCTATTTATTTTAAAGACGGGTGGGGAAATCACCTGGTCGATTGCGGCAGGATTAGTATTCTCCTTTGCAGCCATATATTTTTGCAGTCCACAAGTGGATGCTTCAAGTGATTCGAAA
>JACCDU011243812.1_pt1 | contig 22422 bp, 20 predicted proteins | sample 7446081 | NCBI WGS metagenome assembly JACCDU01 (sample SAMN15323447, study PRJNA562643) | freshwater metagenome | isolation source: river surface water | place: USA:Blue River Watershed | collected 2017-08-17
CAGTAACTCTGGCGACTTCACGGACTCTTCGCGTTCCATCGTCTCCAAGTGAAACTTGAACAACGACATCGATGGCAGATGCGACTACCGGAGCGATAAATTTGTGAGAAATATTTTCACCCGCAAGAAGAGGCAGAGTCTGTAGCTTTGTAATTGCATCACGAGCTGAATTTGCATGGAGTGTGCCCATTCCCGGGAGTCCTGAATTTAGCGCTAGTAATAAATCAAGCGCCTCTGCTTCTCGCACTTCTCCAACGACAATCCTCGATGGACGCATTCTGAGCGCTTCCTTGATTAGTTTTCTGAGATTAACTGCCCCATCGCCTTGAAGATTCGCTCCCCGAGTTTGCATTTGGATGAGATCAGGATTTTTGGGTTGAAGTTCAAAGACTTCCTCGATAGTAATAACTCTCTGATTGATTGGTACTTCATTGGTGAGAGCATTGAGAAGCGTCGTTTTTCCAGCTTGGGTGCCACCACTTACCAAGATATTTAGTCCGCTCTTTACAGCTCGAGATAGATCAATTGCAATATCTGTCGAGAGCACGCCCATGGTGACCAAGTCGCTCAAACTTTTATGACGCATCAGATGTTTGCGAATATTTACTGCCCAGTGTTCAGCAGTGATTTCAGGGATTACAACATGTAGGCGGCTTCCATCGGGCAATCTGGCATCGACAAAAGGTTGGGAAATATCAAGTCGTCTCCCACTCCAAATAAGAGTTCGGTCAACCAGCTGCCTGACGGAGTCAGAAGTGAGTACAAGATTTATTAATTGGCTCTTTCCCGCGCGTGCTACAAAAATTCTTTCTGGAGAGTTAATCCAAATCTCTTCAATTGTGGGATCAGCAATAAGGGCAGCGATAGGCCCAAAGACAACTTCCGGATCCATTGTTTCCATGGGGCAGAAGGTAAGAGGGCACTGACGTTCTAGGCGAAATAGATATCGTGTATGTGGATAAGTAGATGTGGGCTCATCTTTGCGTACCTGTGTGGCTACATTAAGTAACTCTTGGCGCTTTTAGTGCAGGTGCACCATCTAGTCGATTGAGAATTTCAAGTGGGCTCTCTTTCCCGTTTGCGCTAATCACATGTGCCTCGCAGCGAAAGTTGCTCTCGAGCCAGCTTTTCTGCACTCGCTCTGCAATTGCACCCGCAACTTCAATCTGAGCATTAACAATCATTGTAAATTCAAAGCGCCCTAGTCGAGCGCAGAGATCTTCCAATCTTGTCACTCCTTTAAGAAGTTCAGCGAATGCAAGAATGGCCGCCTCGTAGAGCGATTCGTTTTCTGGAATGTTGGGTAACAATTGAAACCGAATCAGCGCCAGCCGAGACTTGTTTCGTTCCGCCGCTGCTAATTCGCGCCTCAAGCTTTCATAAAAGTATGGCGGTGCAGCTAGGTATGTCAGAGAGTCACGTAAACCATCGTGGGAAAACATCATCTGCTGCTCACTTTTCATCTCACTGATAAAGTTCATCTGTGAGCAATAAGAAGGAGAGAGTAAATAACTCTCAACCGAGGTCGAACGGTGATTCTTTCAAGAAGAACTCAAAGCGTTCCATTGTGGCAACCCTGCTTTATATCGAGGCAGCGATAGTGCTTGCCCTAGCGCTCTGGTTGGTCATCTTCAGTTTTACTCATGAGAATGAAGAAGTGGCGCCACTTCTTGGCGAAATCGGTTTCGCACTCCTTGGGGCTGCTGGTTTATATGTGGCTGGACGTGGATACGCCAAAGGTAAGAACTATGGGAGGTCTCCGGCAATGCTCGCGAATTTAATTGCGTTGGGTGTTGCCTACTACCAAATCCAAGGTGCCTTTTACATTGGAGCAGTCGTAATCATTCCGCTGGCCGTATCAATAATTTATCTCGTACTGGCTATAGCAAAATCAGAAAACTCTTAATCACAAATAACTGCAAATTTCTACCAAGGTACGACTTGTTGGTCCTCCCAGAGCACTCCCGTTAACTTCTCTTGATCTGTTTCACCGGCTGCATTAAATGGTCGGGTTGCTAGCCAGATTGCAGTTGCAGCGCCTTCTTCAGCAGAACGTGGCGCATCAGGTCCTCCCATATCTGTCCGAGAATGATTAGGACAGATTGCATCAACTAATAAACCGCGAGCGCCGAGTCCAGTCTCATGTGCCAAGTTACGAACAAGTGCATTCACTCCGGCTTTACTAACTCGGTACGGTGCAAGTCCACCTGCATTTCCTGGTCCTGACATTCGACCTAAGCAAGCTGAGAAAATAACGATGCGGCCATTACGCGCATCTGCCATCGCAGGTGCAATTCCATTTACAAGTTGGAAGACTGAATCTAAATTAATTGCCATCACGCGACGCCATTCAGCATCGGTAGTTCTGAGAGTCTTTGACATCTTCTCGCTCATCACGCCATGGGCCAACATCAAGACTTGTGGCACAGGAAGAGATTGTGTAATCGCCGCGATAGTTTCGCGCACCTGCTCTGGCTGCTCGAGATCGCAGACAAAAGTGGAGACGTTGACTCCTTGAATCTCTTGGGCAGAGCTCTCTAACTTGGCACGATCTTTAGCGATGAGGGCAAGATCGAAACCGCGTTGTGCCAGCGCTTTTGCGCTTTCAAATCCAAGCCCTCGGCTTCCACCTGTTATGACGGCTAAGGGGCGAGTTGATGTGGTCTCCATAGTGGGAAGGGTCTCAAAGATTGGATAGCGCGGCACCCTGAATTAGCCAAAGAGTTCTCATTGGCGAATGTGCGCAATCTCGCGCTGGGGCAGCCATTGGGGGCATTTATGCTGCGCTCCTCGAGCCTATAGTCTTAGCCCACGCTCGAATCTGAGCGGATAAGTATGTGAGAACGCAAAGGAGCGCTCTGTGTCGCAATCAGGTCAGGACTTCGGAGCAAATGACTGGCTCGTTGAAGAAATGTTTGAGCGATATCAAGTAGATCCATCTTCCGTTCCAGCTGAGTGGGTTACCTACTTCCAGAACAATCCACAGAGCACAACCACCAGTGCCAGTGCACCCGTAGCAGGTGCACCAAAGGGTGGAACACCTCCAACTCCAAAACCTGTAACTCCACCAAATATTTCGATGGGTGCTGCTCCTGCAACACCTGCCGCCGCTCCAGTTGCACCCGTGCAAGCTGCTCCAGTAGTTGCTGCGCCTGCTGCACCGGTATCACAACCAGTTGTTCGCACAGTAGCTACTGCTCCTGCAACTCCTGCACAACCTGCCGCAAAACCAATCCCAACTCTTGCAACACCAGGGGCGGCAACACTTGAACCAATTCGCGGAGTCGGTGCTCGCGTAGTTGCAAGTATGGAAGCTTCTCTTTCAGTACCAACTGCAACATCGGTTCGTGCCATTCCAGCGAAATTGATGATTGATAACAGAATTGTGATTAACAATCACTTAAAGCGTGGTCGTGGTGGAAAGGTTTCATTCACACACATCATCGCCTACGCCATGATCAAGGCGCTGCGTGCGATGCCAGAGATGAACGCTTTCTATGGCGAACTCGATGGCAAGCCAGCACTTGGAAGACCAGAACATATCAACCTCGGTATCGCTATCGATTTAGCAAAGCCAGATGGAACCCGCCAACTCCTTGTCCCATCTATTAAGGGTTGCGAAGGACTTGATTTTGGTCAGTTCTGGGTTGCCTACGAAGAAATCGTAAAGAAGGCGCGTGCAGGAACCCTTACCGTTGAAGATTATGCAGGAACCACAGTTTCACTCACCAACCCAGGAACAATCGGAACTGTTCACTCAGTTCCACGCTTGGTGCAGGGACAAGGGCTCATTATCGGCGTCGGCGCCATGGATTACCCAGCTGAATTTCAAGGTGCAAGTGAAGAGACTCTTGCACGTATGGCAATTAGCAAAGTTATTACTCTGACGAGCACATACGATCACCGTGTTATTCAAGGTGCGCAATCAGGTGATTTCTTACGTCGTATCCACGAATTACTTCTCGGTGCTGAACATTTCTACGATGAAATCTTTACAGCCCTTCGCATTCCATATGAACCAATTCGTTGGGCTTCAGACTTTGCCTTTACTAAAGATGAAGAGATTGATAAGACTGCTCGCGTTCAGCAGTTAATCCAGGCTTATCGCACATGGGGCCACTTGATGGCCGATATCGATCCGCTTGTCTATGCCCAGCGCACACATCCAGATCTTGATGTGGTCAATCATGGACTCACTCTCTGGGATCTCGATCGCGAATTTGCAACAGGTGGATTTGGTGGAAAGAGCTTCCTTCCACTTCGTAAAATTCTTGGAATCTTGCGCGATTCATATTGCCGCTCTATCGGCGTTGAATACATGCACATCTCAAGCCCAGATGAGCGCAAGTGGATGCAGCAGCACATTGAAATTGGTCTGCCAGCTATCGAACGTGAAGAACAACTTCGTATTTTGCGTAAGCTTAATAGCGCCGAAGCCTTTGAATCTTTCTTGCAGACAAAGTTTGTGGGGCAGAAGCGCTTCTCACTCGAAGGTGGCGAATCAGTAATTCCTCTGACAGATGCAATCGTTTCATCGGCTGCAGAACGTGGACTTGATGAAGTCTGTATCGGTATGCCTCACCGTGGCCGCCTCAACATGTTGGCAAATATTGGTGGTAAATCGGTTGGCCAGATCTTCCAAGAGTTCCAAGGCCACTATGCCGAAAATGAAGTTCACGGTTCTGGCGATGTGAAGTACCACCTCGGAACAGAGGGCGTCTTCACTGCGCAATCTGGTGCAACCACCAAAATTTACCTTGCCGCTAACCCTTCACACTTAGAAGCGGTTAACCCAGTGCTTGAAGGAATTGTGCGTGCAAAGCAAGACCGTCTCAATAACAAGGGCGCTTATTCAGTTCTTCCAATCTTGCTCCACGGCGATGCCTCCTTTGCTGGACAGGGCGTAAATGCAGAAACACTTCAACTTTCACAACTTCCTGGTTATCGCACAGGTGGAACTATCCATATTGTGATTAATAACCAAGTTGGATTTACAACATCACCTCACGCATCTCGCTCATCTCGCTATTCAACAGATGTCGCTAAATTAATTGAAGCTCCTGTCTTCCATGTCAATGGTGATGATCCTGAAGCCTGTGTTCGCGTTGCTCACCTTGCCTTCGAATACCGCCAAGCATTTAATAAAGATGTCGTCATTGACATGGTCTGCTACCGCCGCCGCGGTCATAACGAGGGGGATGAACCAAGCTTTACTCAACCGCTTATGTACAAGCTCATTGATGCCAAGCGCTCAACTCGTACTCTCTACACAGAAGCGCTCGTTGGTCGCGGTGATATCACTCCCGAACAGGCAGACGAAATCGCACGCGATTACCAGTCACAGCTGGAAGAAGTTTTCGCATCCGTTGCCAACTACCAAGAAGAACATGATCCCAACTTTGTCGCTCCTATTGTTCCAAATGCTGAAGATGTTCCCACCTTCATCTCAGAACAGCTCATCCGCGAAATTGCTGCAACGCAAGTGGCTATTCCAGAAGGATTTAACGTCCACCCTAAGTTGTTGCCGCAGTTACAAAAGCGTGCAGAGTCAATTAATGATGCAACTATCGACTGGTCAACTGGCGAAATGTTGGCCTTTGGATCACTTCTCAAAGAAGGTCGCCCAATTCGTTTGGCCGGTCAAGATTCTCGTCGTGGCACATTCTCAAATCGCCATGCAGTCATCATTGATAAGGAAAATGGCAGCGAGTGGACTCCCCTTCGCTCACTTATCTCTGATGCAAACCAGTTCTTCGTTGTCGATTCACTCTTGAGTGAATATGCAGCGATGGGCTTTGAATACGGTTACTCGGTTGCGCGCGCGGAAGCGCTCGTGCTTTGGGAAGGCCAGTTCGGGGACTTTGCTAATGGCGCCCAGACAATCATCGATGAATTCGTCTCCTCAGCTCTACAGAAGTGGGGCGAGCGTTCATCCGTTGTCCTCTTGCTTCCTCACGGCTATGAAGGACAAGGACCGGATCACTCATCAGCACGTATTGAAAGATTCTTAGCGCTCTGTGCTGAAAAGAATATGACTGTGGCACAGCCTTCAACACCTGCTTCATATTTCCACTTGCTCCGCTTCCATGCCGCAAATCCAAAGCGACGCCCAATGGTTGTCTTTACGCCAAAATCTATGTTGCGCTTAAAGGCTGCAGCATCATCAATCAGTGACTTCACCTCTGGAACATTCTTGCCAGTCATCGGCGATCATGAAGTTCAGAACGCCACTCGTTTGATCTACTGCTCTGGAAAGATTTATCACGACCTCGTTGCAGAGCGTGCACGTCTTAATGACAGCAGTACCGCGATTGTTCGCGTAGAACGCCTCTATCCATTGCCTGTTGCACAGATGGAAGTTGAAGCGAAGAAACATCCAAACGCTAACTTGCTCTGGGTTCAGGATGAACCTGCTAACCAAGGTCCGTGGCCGCATATTGCTCTCAGCACAACACAGGCGATCGGTGGAACAGCCATTGATGATCGCGTACTGCGTCGCATCTCTCGTCGCGCTGCTGCATCTCCTGCAACAGGAAATCATCACTTGCATGAGGATGAGGCAAAGGCGTTACTAGTCGAAGCTTTTACACGATGAAGGTTTCCAAATGAGCGCTGAAGTTCAAGCACTTGGCTTAATTGGCCAAGAATTTGTTATGTTCAGCACCGACTGGTGTGGATATTGCAAACGACTTAAGAACCAACTTGATGAACATGGAATCACTTTCCGCGAAATCAATGTCGAGCAAGAGTTGAACTACGCTTCCTTTGTTGAAAAGGTAAACGGTGGAAATCGCGTTGTTCCCACTCTCTTGTTTTCTGACGGTCAGGCGCTGACAAATCCATCTGTAATCGCTGTGAAAGAGAAGTTAGCTAACCTCTAAGCGCGCTTAAATCTAAACCAAATCTTTGCTCGCACGCTAGTAATCGGCAACCATCCCCACTGTCTGGAATCAGTTCCTGCCGGGTTATCACTGCTGACGAAAACCGTTGGCATATGACCGCCAGAAGTGCGCGTCTGCGTAACTCGCTTCACATAAAAGATACCCGGCTGCTCTTCACGTTCGATGACGATGACGTTTCCGACCTTGATGCGATGTGCACCCGTTAGCTTGTACCTGGCCCAACGCCCCAATAACCAATCGCCAGCGCTGTAAGTTGGCTCCATTGAGTCACCCTCTACGACCATGGATGCGTACTTCGCCATAAGTCGAATTCTAGTGAGACCTGCAGTAGTCTCGCTCTCATGAGAAATATATTCACACCAAAAATTACTGTTCACGCACATTGCGATCTTCCTTGCGGCGTCTATGACCCAGCACAAGCAAAGATTGAAGCGCTTTCTGTAAAGGCTTGCATGGAAAAGTATGCAGCTAATCCAGATGCAGACTTCCGCTCACGTTCTGTTGCAATTAAGGAAGAGCGTTCACACCAAGTCAAAGAACACCTTTGGGTTCTCTGGACTGACTACTTCAAGGCACCTCACTTCGAGAAGTACCCACAACTGCATTCACTCTTCAATGAGGCGACAAAGCTTGCAGGCGCTGCAGGCACAAAGGGAACTCAGGATGTTGCAGTTGCAGATTCACTGATTGCAAAGATTGATGAGATTGCAGCAATCTTTTGGGAGACCAAGAAGGCCTAAGCTAAAAAGGCAGTTGCTATTCGTTTATTAACGATTGGGCGGCAGTTCGAGCGAGGAACGATAATCGCTCAACTGTCGCCCTTGTTATTTCTGCTTGCGCTAAGTGGCGCTCACCATCATAAACTTCACATTCAAAGGTCAACTCTCTGCCTTCAATGTTTATTACGCGTGCATTTGCACGTATTTCAACACCGCTAGTTGCAGAACCCACAATCTCAAGGCTTGAGTGTGTAAGAAATGTTGTTTCGCCAGCATCTAGATATTCAGAGAGAGCTGCAACACACGCGCTCTCCATCAATGAGAGATAGATGGATGGTGCGACAACAGGTAGATCTGAAACGCCCATCGTGACGCAGGTATCTCCAGGACGTACCGCTAAGACAGAGAATCCAACTGCGCCAAGGACTTCTTCTGCAGGTCTCATACTTGAAAGGTTACTTGTCGTCGTCGATAAAGTGCTGGATATGTGTCTGCTCGATTTGAATTTCACGATGCTCGACATTTCCAAACTCATCTATCTCAATAGAAATCTCAGTCATACTGAATTGAGTAACTACCTCGGTGGTGCCAGCGCCAGCCATCTGCGCACGTAACTGACGATGAATACTCTGATGCAAATCTTCAGGCGCTTGCTCGTCGCAGGTGCGCTTCAAAACATCTTGCAGCATCTGTTGCATCGCACGCTCATGTTCAATCTCAGCAGCGCATGGCGCACATGTTGTGATGTGGCTTGAGATTGCCTCTGCTTGTGGAATCTCTTGCAGTTCTCCTTCAATAATGAAGATGACAGATGCCAAGACATCGCCGCACTTAATTTCGATGAAGCTCACTTGTCACCTCCAACCGTGTAGCCAAGTTCCTTGGCATAGTCGGCTAGTTTCTCGCGCAGCTGCTTACGACCGCGGTGCAGACGGGACATCACCGTTCCGGCAGGTGAGCCAACGATTTCTGCAATCTCTTTATAGGAAAAACCTTCGACATCGGCAAGATAGACCACTATGCGAAACTCTTCTGGAATCTCTTGTAGCGCTCGTTTGATATCGCTATCAGGTAAGTTTTCTAGCGCCTGCATCTCAGCTGATTTTCCTTGGTCACTGGTGTGTGACTGAGCTTCGGCAACCTGCCAATCTTCCAACTCATTATTTGATATTTGAGGCTGTCGTTGTCCCTTGCGATACGTATTGATAAAGGTTGTAGTTAATACGCGATAAAGCCATGCGCGCAGATTGGTGCCTTCCTCAAATTGGTGAAATGAGGCAAAAGCTTTGAGATAAGTGTCTTGAACTAAATCTCGTGCATCTTCAGGGTTCTTTGTGTAACGCAGCGCTGCTGCATATAACTGGTTGGTATACACAAGAGCATCGCGCTCGAACCGAATGGTGCGATCGGCGGCGCTCTCGAGAACTAAATCCTTGGATGTCATCGTAGATAGCGTATATCTAAAAGAGGGTTTCAGGCGCTCCGAGCTCTATGGGAGTAATCAGTTCAGGGCCATTATTTGCAACGAGATTAACTCGAGATGAAACCGGCACCGGCGCGACACCTGCGGCGGGGTCTTCATTGACCATCAACTTAATAAGGCGATTTACATCGCGACTCTCGGGGTCGAGCCATTCGCTCCATTTGTCCTGAGGCATAAAGACTGGCATCCGACTGTGAATCGTCGCCAACTCACCCACTGCTTCTCGGGTAATAATCGCAGCGGTCTGTATCACTTGTCCCTTCTCGCTCTGCCAACTACTCCAAATACCCGCAATCGAAAGTTGGCGCTGATCTACTCGACTTATGTAAAACGGTTGTTTTGGCGCGTACTTACCGAGCGAAGTAGCCCATTCGTAATAACCAGTCGCTGGAATCAAACAACGTGAAGTTCTAAATGCGTGACGAAAAGTTGGTTTCTCGTGGATGGATTCACTACGAGCATTGATTGCGTGCGATTGAGATGCGCGCGCATCAACCATGGTTTTCTGCCACGGCGCAATAATTCCCCACGATGCGCTATCGAGAATCTTGGAATCGGATTCATTTCTAATAATGTAAATCTCATTTGTGGGGGCGATATTCCAATTGAGCGGAAGCGATTGATCCAGTGTCGAACCATCCAATTCAAAGGATTGAACAATCTCTTCGGCGCCTAAAGTTTGCGCATATCGGCCGCACATACTCGAATCCTAACTTGATGCTGAGCAAGATAGACTGCGCGTATGAGCGATGCGCACTGGCCTGCACCCTTTCGTGGGCGCACACCTGTGCACGCACAAGTAACCATCCCTGGCTCAAAATCTGTCACAAATCGCGCGCTGATCTTGGCATCCCTTGCAACAACTCCCTCGGTTATACGCAAGCCACTTATTTCACGAGACTCACAACTTATGTCTGCTGGACTCTCAGCCCTTGGTATCTCAATTTCTGGCAACGACGAGGCCTGGACAATAACTCCAGCACCCCTTCGTGGCCCAGCTCGAGTGGATGTAGGAAATGCGGGAACTGTGATGCGTTTTCTTCCGCCACTAGCAGCCCTTGCGCATGGCGATATCTCCTTTGATGGAGATCCCAGGTCTTACGAGCGTCCACTCGGCCCAGTAATTAAGGCTCTGGAAGAACTTGGAATCGAAATTGAACATGGTGGTCGCTATAGCTTGCCGATGGTAATCAAGGCGCGCGGACAGATAAAAGGTGGAGCACTTACTATCGATGCCAGTGCATCAAGCCAATTCTTATCAGCGCTTCTGCTTGTTGCACCAAGTATGGAAGAGGGAATAACTGTCACTCATCGTGGCGGTGCACTTCCATCCATGCCGCACATTGAGATGACTGTTGCGATGCTCCGTGATTTTGGTGCTGATGTAAGCGTCGATCCTGTAGCACAAACTTGGAGCGTTAAAGCAGGTTCGCTTTACGGAAAAGATTTAGTGATTGAGCCAGATTTATCAAATGCATCTCCATTTTTATCCATTGCCATGGTCTGTGGTGGCACCATCACAATTTCAGATTGGCCACGTGTAACAACACAACCTGGTGATCAACTTCGTGACATCTTTACCCAAATGGGCGCCAGTGTTGAATTAAACGATAACGGACTTACACTCACTGGTGGTGATGCGATTCATGGAATCGATATTGATCTACATGATGTCGGTGAGCTCACACCATCTATTGCTGCTCTTGCAGCGCTAGCAGACTCACCTTCACATCTTCGTGGAATTGGCCATCTGCGCCTACACGAAACAGATCGCTTGGCAGCTCTTACTCGTGAGATTAACTCACTCGGTGGCAACGTTGTTGAAGAAGAGACAGCGCTTCATATAACCCCAGCCCCTCTACACGCCGGCGTATTCCACACCTATGACGATCACCGCCTAGCAACTGCTGGAGCGGTTATTGGCTTGGTAACACCAGGAATTGAAGTAGAGAATGTGACAACTACTCGCAAGACGCTCCCTGATTTCCCAGGTCTTTGGAATAGTTTGGTTATATGAGTCCACGCGAATACGACGAATCGGATGCTCGCATCCGCCCTTCTCGCACTACGCGCAGACGCAGTAAAGATCGCCCGACTCACTCAGATTCTGTAAGTGCTTTTGTCACAACAGTCGACCGCGGACGTACGACGTGCGTTACAGAGGATGGAACAATCATCTCCGCCATGAAGGCGCGCGAACTCGGACCTAAATCGGTTGTTGTAGGTGACTCAGTAGAAGTTGTTGGCGATCTCACTGGAAGTGAAGGAACCCTTGCCCGAATCGTCACTGTAAATGAACGAACTAATACTTTAAGTCGCACAGTCGATGATGCTGCCCGTGTTGAACGAACTATCGTTGCCAATATCGATCAATTGATGATTGTGGTCGCCTCAACAAATCCTGAGCCACGTAGAGGCCTGATTGATCGATTTCTGGTAAGCGCATTTCATGAATCTATTGCGCCAATTATTTTGGTTACCAAAGTTGATCTCGCGCCTATTCCTGATTTTTTCGTTGAGTACCGAGCGTTGGGTGTAGAAATAATTACAACATCATCAAAGCTAGAGACTCGCCCGCAAGAGATTGCTGCAATAAGAGAAATACTCCACAACAAGATCTCTGTTCTTGTCGGCCATTCTGGCGTAGGAAAATCAACTCTCATCAACGATTTAGTTGATAACGCAGCTCGCACAACCGGCGATGTCAACGATGTCACAGGGCGTGGGCGTCACACCTCATCGAGTGCGATAGCGCTTCCACTTGTAGGTGGCGGCTGGATTATTGATACGCCAGGAATCCGTGCATTTGGACTCGCGCATCTGAACAAAGATCGCATCATCGAATCATTCCCCGAGATTTATCAAGTAACGCAAAGTTGCATGCCTAACTGCTCTCACAGCGAAGCCAGCTGTGCTCTCAACGCCTGGATTGAATCTGATGCTGCAGCCAAGAGCGAACGTTTAATTAGAGTCACAAGTCTGCGCTCTCTTCTTGAAGTGGAGCCATCTGACGAGGAGCGTTAGACTGGCCATATGGGGACAAGTCGCGGTGAAGATCTCGCACTCGCACACCGTTTAGCTGATGCGGCCGATGCCATCACGCTCTCTCGTTACCAAGCAATTGATCTGACGGTAACAACCAAACCAGATAACACCCCCGTAACAGATGCTGATAAATCTGCAGAGGATGCCATCCGTGCGCTCCTACATGCACATCGTCCCGATGATGGAATCGTTGGTGAAGAGTTTGGTGATGAAGGTCTTGAAAAGAGCCGTTATTGGGTTATTGATCCCATTGATGGCACAAAGAATTTTCTCCGCGGAGTCCCTACCTGGGCAACGCTGATTGCATTGATGGAGAAGAAAGGCGATGGAACCGAGAAAGTTGTCGTAGGAGTTGTCAGTGCTCCTGCGCTCTTTCGCCGCTGGTATGCCTTTGAAGGTGGTGGAGCATTTGTCATCGTCAATAAAGATGGTGGTGGTCCCAGCTCAAATCCTCGAAAAATTTCTGTATCTGCTATTTCACAGATAGAAGATGCATCTATCTCGCACTCTGATTTTCAAGGATGGGGCGCGCGACTAGAACCTTTCCGTACTCTGCTCGATAACGCGTGGCGCACGCGAGCACATGGTGACTTCTGGTCACATATGTTGGTGGCAGAAGGCGCAGTGGATATTGCAGTAGAACCTTCTCTTGCGCTCTGGGATATGGCAGCTCTCGACATTATTGTGCGCGAAGCAGGTGGGCGCTTTTCTAACCTTGATGGTATCGATGGTTCACTCGGCGGAAATGGCCTTTCAACAAATGGAGTTCTCCATGACTATGTCGTCACCGCGCTCAAGCTAAAGGGATGACGATGCAACCACTAATTGCGCAGACATACTCAGTTTCAGGAATGACCTGCTCTTCCTGCGTCAACACGATTGAGCGCACGCTCAACGAAATTACTGGAGTAAAAGCCTCTGTAAATTTTGCATCGGAGACGGTACATATTCTGGCGCCAGCAGATATTTCAGCGGAACAGATTATTAAGGCAGTTAAATCTGCTGGATACTCAGCAAAGCTGCTTACTGATCAAGCCGATCCTGCACTTCACCGCAAAGGTGCCGCACGTGCGCTCGTCTTTGCAGCCCTTTTTGCAATTCCTTCAATTGCAATATCTATGGTGATGAGTTGGCACCAACCAATCAACAATTGGCTCATTGATCTGTTTACTCAGTATGAAATTGCTTTGCCACCTCACGCAGATCATCTCTTTGCATCTTGGCTCGTCATTGTTCTTACGGCGCCTCTTATTCTCTTCGTCGCCTTCCCCATCCATCGCGCAGCAATAAGAAATATCTTCCATCCCACTATGGATACCTTGATTTCACTGGGCTCGCTGAGTGCATATATCTGGTCAATTTATGCCACCTACAACAATGTCGGCGATGTCTATACCGAAGTCGCTGCTGGAGTGCTGCTCTTCGTCATTCTGGGGCGTTACCTCGAATCCCGCGCCAAGCGCAGCGCAAGTAGCGCTTTAGCAACCCTGCTGGCTCTGGGCGAAAAAGAAGTTTCAGTACTGCGTAACGGCACTGAAGTAGTGATTCCAATTTCTCATCTGCAAGTCGGTGATGAATTTATCGTTAAGCCAGGTGCGCGAATTGCAACGGACGGAATCGTTATTTCAGGTACGAGCTCTGTCAATAACTCAATGGTGACTGGCGAATCTGCACCTGTTGAAGTATCCCCCGGCATGAACGTAATTGGCTCTGCACTCAATAACAATGGTCGTTTGATCGTGCGCGCCACTCGTATCGGTAGCGATACCGAACTTGCTCGTATCACCTCAATGGTGGTCACAGCTCAAGGTAATAAAGCACCGATTCAAGCGCTGGCAGATAAAATCGCCGCAATATTTGTGCCCGTCGTTACGGCCCTTGCAATTGGCACATTTGCTTACTGGTTTTATATTGCTGAAAAGACTCTCACCTTCTCAATCTCTACTGCAATCACAGTGCTTGTTATTGCCTGTCCATGTGCTCTTGGTTTAGCAACACCGGTGGCGCTCCTTGTAGCTTCTGGCCGTGGTGCGCTTCGTGGAATTGTCATTCGCCAGCCGCGCGTACTAGAAGCATCGCGCCACATTGACGTTGCAATCTTTGATAAGACTGGAACCCTGACCGACGGCGTAATGAAGGTGCAAGATGCAGTAATGCCTGCATCGGCACATAAAGTTTTGGGAGCTTCTTTTGCACAACACCTTACTGAACGAAATATCTTGTCTTCGGCGCTTGCCCTGGAAAGTCAGAGCGATCATCCATTGGCGCAGGCAATTACTTCTTACTGCATCAGCCGTGGAGCGCAACAACTTCCGGTTACTGATCTGACGCAAACACCAGGAATTGGAATTGCAGGACGCGTAAATATCGAAGGTAAATCTCCTGTTGTCATTATCGGCTCCCCTGAATCAATCGCACACAGCACTGTGGCATTTGATACGCAGATCGCCGCAGCCATTGCTGATGCTCATGCACGCTCACGTGCCATCGCAGTCCTTGCATGGGATGGTGTTGCCATTGCCACCTTTGCCGCATCAGATTCCATCAAGGCAGATGCAGCCCAGACCATTTCAGAGCTACAAGTTCGCGGAATTGAAAGTTGGTTGGTAACAGGAGATAACGCGGAGAGCGCCGCTGCTGTCGCATCCCACGTTGGTATTAAACCGGAGCATGTCATAGCGGCTGCTTCACCAGAAGATAAATTGACCAAAATTTCTGCGTTGCAGAGCGCTGGCAAAAAAGTGGCGATGATAGGCGATGGCGTAAACGATGCCGCAGCTCTTGCACAATCTAATCTCAGCTTAGCGATGGGAACCGGTACAGATACAGCGATTTCAACTGCAGATATCACCTTAATGCGCCCACACCTCATGTCAGTGATTGACGCTCTTAAACTGGCGACGACCACGCTTAAGACAATTAAGGTTAATCTCGGATGGGCCTTTGCTTACAATGCAATCGGAATTCCGATTGCCGCCTTAGGTTTGATGACCCCTATGTATGCAGCCGCCGCAATGGCCTTAAGTAGCTTACTAGTTGTTACTAACTCTCTGCGGATTCGCTGACAACATCTGAGTCGCTATTTTTGAGCGAACGTACGATTGCAATAACCGCAATGTAAATTGGGAAAATAATCATAATTGCCTCTGAGATTGGCTGATGATCAATTCCTATTTCATTTGAGTAATTCCATGAGAGATAGAAAAGATTGACCAGATATGCCACTCCAATAGGAAGTGTGATCTTTCGCAACATCCGAACGCGAACCAAATGTGGAAACTTGAGATTGGTAAGTTGAGAGAAACAGAGAATTAATGAAGTGATTGCAACAACATTTTCAGATAAATCTAATACCAAGAAGGTCGGAACTGCCAGGTTCCAGACAGCTGGAAAACCATTAAACCAATGATCTTCTGTCTCAATATCGGTGCGGGCAAACCAGAGCGCTGACATCAAGAGGATAAGCCCTGCAATCAGCGTTTGGAACTCACTCGGTAGTAGTTCTAAGCGCACCAACAGGGCCACGGGAACCACAACACAGGTTAGGTAATCAACGATTAAATCCAAGATGAATCCATCTACGCGAGGTGCATGAATCACCACATCAATCTTGCGCGCAATTGGCCCATCTAAACCATCGAGAACTTGGCAGACCACAAGCCAGATCAGTGCTCCGCGGATGTTGTTATCGATGACTGCCTGAAGAGCCAACAAACCAGCGACCGCGCCACTGGCGGTCATCACATGAAGGGCATAACCTGCGCGCTTACTTATCTTTGTGGATGTGGCCATAGCGAGAGAATAACTTGCTGCGTCTTACTTTGTAGCGGGGGCAGGATTTGAACCTACGACCTCTGGGTTATGAGCCCAGCGAGCTACCGAGCTGCTCCACCCCGCGTCGGGTGGTGCAAGTGTAAGCGAGCAGTGACTAGTTCACCAAATCGGCAAACCAAATCGGTTAATGACTACTTCGCGCGAGATTGTGCAGCGATTGCTGCTGCAATCGCTGACTTAAGACGATCTTGTGCTCGACCATAAGCTGCAAAATCACCTTTAGCCAAGGCTGCTTGTCCATCTGCAATTGCTTGCTTCGCACTTTGTAGTGCACTTGCAAGATCTGCAGATTGGTTCGTAGTACTTCCACCAGTCGCACCTGCTCCTGTAGATGTTCCGGAGTTTCCACCAAAGACTTGATCTAGTGCACCCTTAAGTGAACTATCAAATCCGATTACATCACCGAATGATACAAGCACTCGCTGCAACAGCGGATAAGCCGCTGTATTTGCAGTCGCACGAACATAAACCGGCTGGACATAGAGCAGACCATTTCCGACTGGAAGTGTCAATAGATTTCCAAGAACTACATCTGAACCACCTTGACGTAAGAGTGAAAGGGCATTTGCCACTTCGGGTTTTGCTTCAAAGTTTGAGGCTACCTGAGATGGTCCTGCAATGTTGGTACTACGAGGAAGTTGTAGCACTGTAATTTTTCCGTAATCAGGGCCGGCGTTTGCATTTACTGCAGCAAAAGCTGAAAGATTTTCACGTCCTCCTCGCGGTACAAAAGGTGTCGTTAAGGAGAACGCTGGCTTATCTGCGCCCGGCATTTGTAACGTCATGTAATACGGAGGTTGCGCTCCTGCATTGGCGCCAAATGTTGATGGGTCACGCGGTACGCGCCAGAAATCTTGTCCACCGTAATACGCAGCTGCGCTCTGTACGTGATACGAGCTCAAAATATCGCGCTGCACACGGAACATATCTTCGGGGTAGCGAACTTGTTCGAGCAACTTAGCCGACATTTCACTCTTTGGCTTCACTGTATTTGGGAAGGCTTTCATCCATGTCTTTAGAACAGGATCCTTCTGATCCCACTGATACAAGGTGACAGTTCCGTCATAGGCATCAACTGTTGCTTTGACAGAGTTACGAATGTAATTTACTGAACGATTTGCCTGCGCCGTGACAGCACCAGAGTTGGCAGTCAGCGCATCGGCTGTTGCATCTGCGAGAGATGTCTGACGTGAATATGGGTAGCCAGCACTCGTGGTGTAGCCGTCGATGATCCATGTGATTTTTCCATCGACAATAGCTGGGTAAGGATCACCATCGAGAGTCAACCATGGAGCTACTTTGGCAACGCGCTCACGAGGCTCGCGAATGAAGAGGACCTTGGACTCTGAGTTAATGAGGTTTGAGAGAACAATTCTCTGTTCGCCATACTTGATTGCAAAGATCAACTTATTGAAGAGGCTTCCGATAGGAACGCCACCTTTACCTGTGTAGGTGTAGTTCTTCTGACCATTAGGTGATGTGTCATCTGGATAATCGAACTCAACTGGAGAATCTGACTTTCCACCAATGATTGAATAATCAGGGACATTCTCACCGAAGTAGACGCGCGGCTGGAAATCACCTAGCCCCTTAGTTGGTGGCAAATCTCCAACGAGGAAGTTTGGCTTTCCATCTGCATCAACTGTATTTCCGTAGGCGGCAACAAATCCGAAACCGTGGGTATATACAAGATGGTCGTTAATCCAGTTACGGCTTGGGTTTCCTTCAATATTTAGTTCGCGTACTGCTACGACTGCATCGCGTGAAACTCCATCTACTGTATATCGGGCGATATCAAGTGTCTCTGGAAAACCGTAATATGGCTTGATTTGCTGCAATTGGCGGAATGTCGATGACAGAACGTTTGGATCCATCAAGCGAATGTTGCTGATTGTGGCAGCATCTTTTGAAAGCTGGCCAGCGCTCGTAGAGAGAGTTGCATCGTAATCCTGCATCTTCACACCAGCTATGTCATAGGCCGCACGCGTTGCATCAATATTGCGCTGAATATAAGGGGCTTCCTTTGATGATTCAGAAGGCTTTACCTGGAACTGCTGAATTGCTCCTGGGTAGATACCAGCAATCAATACTGAAGAGATGACCATGAGCGCAGTGCCCGCAGCCGGCAAGAGCCAAGAACGGCGCACAATGTTTGCAAAGAAAAGGAGTGCACAGATCACTGCGATTGCAGAGAGGATTGCCTTTGCGGGAAGAAGCGCGTTGACGTCAGAGTAGGTAAGACCAGTGATCAAGCGGCCTTCTTTAAGCGCTAACGCATAGCGATCAAACCAATAAGCGACCGCCTTGAGTAGAACTACTAGTCCAAGCAGGATAGAAATCTGTACTCGCGCTGCAACTGTGGTGCGCTCTGTCTCAACTTGTGTACGAATTCCGCCATACATGTAGTGAACAAAGGCGCTCGCGAGTGCTGCCAAAATCAGGGTAGAGATTCCCCAACCGATAAGAGCTTGATAGAGCGGCAACTTAAATGCAAAGAATGAAACATCAAGGCCAAACTGTGGATCGGTGACGCCGAAAGGTGTTGCGTTTCTAAAGAGCATCCACTCTTTCCAAAAAATCATTCCTGATGAACCAGCGAAGTAGATCAGTGCTGCAGTAACGCCAAGGAATACCCAGCGACGAATTGGCTCAATCTGTGCGCGTAGCCTTTCTACTCCGTTTACCTCAATGCTGGTTGGGACATAGAGAGGACGGCGCTTGTATGCGATGTAGACGTTTGTAGAGATAAGCGCCGCAGTAAGAATTCCTACGAGAAGAAATAGTTGAATCTGGGTGACAAGAACTGTGGACCAGACGCTGGTGAATCCAACAGATTTAAACCAGAGCCAATCAACGTAATAACCGCCAAAGTAAGCAAATGCTGCACCTATTCCGAAGATGATTGCAGCTGTAATGATGAGCGGTGTTCTATTTCTATTCATGCACTTAGGTTAGTGCAACCAATTACCCCTCGAACACTCGACTTTGCAGGCTTTTGGAGGTACTCCAGCGCCTCTTCTAAGGTAGAGACGGCAATGACAGAGATACCGCTCACATCAGTAGGTAGATCTTCGCAATTCTCACGGGCTGCAAAGAGCACAGTGGCGCCCGCCCGCTTTGCTGCGATGATCTTTTCGGTAATTCCGCCAATTGGGCCAACCTTGCCTGCGGAGGTAATGGTTCCTGATGCTGCAATTTTTCTTCCTTGCAGTAAATCTGCCGGGGTGAGTAACTCGGTAAGGCCAAGCGCAAATATCAGCCCCCCACTTGGTCCGCCTGTATTTTTTAGCGAAATGTTAAGAGCTCCGTCAACTAACTCTGATGTATCAACTTCAGGAAATTTTCTTTGCAGTAGTAACTTCGTCGCAGTAACTGCAGTGTTCTGAGAAACCTTCATCTCGGCAGTAGATTTCTTCACTTCAGCTTTGGTATTGGTACCTTTTTTATAAACCGCTGAGCGAGGAATAACTGCGCAATCAGAGCGAACCCAACATTGCACAATCTCAGCCCCCAGTACCTTGGCATCAGGATTGGAGACCCAGATAGATAACAGAAACATCTGCCCATCCGGCTTATAGGTTTTGATCTTCTCCTCAAAGCCTTTCTTCAACTGCAGGACTTTAGGAAATAACGGAGCTCCCTCTCCGGGTTGAATCACCACAAAGTTAACGGGCGTTGCAAGAGGCAAAGCAATCACAAAGAAGAAGAGGGCTCTTATAAGTAACGGGGTGCGGGAAAATCGCATCGCTATTTTTTCTTTAGTAACTACAGTTTTTTAGGTGAGGAAGCGCCATCGTTTGGCGAACGGTTCTCTTCGAATGAACCTTCATCTTCGGCCGGAAGATCTTGGCGAAAAGAATCTTGGAATCGTTGGAATTGGCCGACGGATCTCGAAGTCTCGCTCTCAAATTTGCTCTTGAACTTAGAAACCCAGACCACATATCCCAGGCCACCGAGGAGCCCGCCGATAGGAACCACCCACCAAATAAGGGCTGCAAATGCGCTGCTTCCAGCAAGGGTTGAGATCACACCGCCATCCTAGCCGCCTAAAGGGTCGCAGGCTCATCGGGAAGATTTTCACCACAGCAAGCGTTACAACTCCTAGATAGAATTTCAAGGTTATTTAAAGGCTAATCGCACAGTAAAGGGAGTCGTTAATGTCACCATTTGGATTCACTCCCGATAATAGCGACGAAGAAAATCCTAAACCGGATGATTTTGCGGCGATGATGCGCCAGATGCAAGAGCAGATTCAGAAACAATTTCAACAGCTTGGAATTAATCCAGCTGGATTTATCAATCCCTTTGCGAATTTTGCACCCGGTGGAAAAGGCCAACAAGAAGCTCTTCCGATTGCAACCGTTCGCGATACTGCAAAGAAATTTGTGCAGGCCCAAGGATCGCAACCACTTGGAATCAAAGATGTCACTGTTGTAAATAACGCACTTGAAATTGCAGAGCTCTGGCTCAATGAGGCAACTGCTTTCCCAGCAACAGCTATCGGTGCAGCACATACATCGCTCAGCCGACTTGATTGGGTAGATGAAACTCTTCCGGGCTGGCAGGCAACAATGGAGCCACTTGCGACTGGGCTAGCGTCTGCAATTTCTGGTCTGCTTGATCAGGCAGTTGCCGGCCAAGGCGAAAACCTAGGAGTTGAAGGTGGAGCAGATGCGCTAGCTGGCTCTATGGGCGCAATCGCTGGCCTGCTCCGTAGTTTTATCGGTTCCATGATCGCTACCCAATTAGGCCAGGCAATTGGCGCAATTAGCTCCAACGCAACTGGTGCGCACGATGTCGCATTGCCGCTCTTGGATCCAGCTCGCCCGATATTAATCCCTGAAAATATTGAAAAGTGGAGCGCAGATCTTGAGATTCCGAAGACTGAGGTCTATCTCTTCCATGCGCTACGAGAGGCAGCAATAGCGCGTTTATTTGCCCACAACCCTTGGATAGTTTCTTATATGAGAAGTGCAATTGTGGATTATGGCCGCGGCATTCGTATCGATATGGAAGCGATTCAACGCCAAGCAGAAGAGGCGATGCAGAACTTTGATCCTTCGCAGATCAACCCAGAATCTGGAGAAAATTCATTTAACATCGCACTTAACAATGGAATTTTTACACCTGAAGAAACTCCTGAACAGAGAGCTGCACTCTCAAAGTTAGAAACAGCCCTCGCTCTTGTCGATGGTTGGGCAGATGAAGTAACAACTTTGGCTGCTGGCGATCGACTTCCTACAATTTCACAGTTGCGAGAGATGTATCGACGTCAACGTGCAACTAATGCGCCCGCCCAACAACTCTTTAAATCACTTTTAGGTCTTGAAGTTTCACCAAAATTGACGAGAGAGGCGAGCGCCTTCTGGCAGAAGGTTCGCGAATCAAAAGATGTGGCATCTCGTGATGCCTTATGGAGTGGAATTCTTCCAAGCGCAGATGAGCTTCTCGACCCTGTGGCCTTCTTATCTTCAACCCAGGTTCCAGATGACTTGAGCGGGCTGCTCTAACGCTGCTCTACCTCAAAAAAGAAAAGCGAAGTCCCCGGGCGCACATTTCGATATCAGCCTTCCCCTTGCTGATATCAAACGGTTATCCGAGGACTTCGTAAGCGCAAAGTACGACGATTTCTAGTGAGAATCAAATAAGAATCGGTCAGACACAGAAATTTTTTTCTGTCAAGAAATGTGCATCTTGGCAATTTTTTTCTGTAATTCGATTACATTTCCTCAATGACAACTCGAGAGTTTGAAGATGTCACTCTTCCTGGAATTGAAGAGGGCGAGATTCTCGTTATCCGCTCCAAACGTCGCAAGAAGAGCATCTCGGCATACCGACAAGGTGGCCGAATAGTCATCTCTATTCCAGCGCGCATGACTAAGGCTGATGAACGCTCGATTGTTCCCGAAATGATTGCCAAGATCCGCAGCCAAGAGGCGGCAAAGACCCCGCAAGAAGCAGATTTAGCGGCGAGAATCGACTCCCTGCTCACCGAACTCGCTCCTGAGATTACCGAGCGCCCTGCTTCAGTGACCTGGCGGGCTATGCGCGAGCGCTGGGGCTCATGTACCAGCGTGGATATGACTATCCGCATCTCTGATCGCCTCAAATTGGCCCCGGAATATGTCTTGGATTACGTTCTCTTCCACGAAGCGATTCACCTGCGCCACTTTGACCATGGCGAGGCCTTCACCGAAACCCTGGCTCGCTTTGAAGATTCAGAGCTGGCCAGCGCCTACCTCGATGGCTTTGAGGCGGCCGAAAGAGCCCTTTTAGCCCCCGTAGAGCTGGAGAAGTTCTAACCACAATCCGTGCGTAGATTCGGGATTTTGAGCGTGCGCGGGGGTATCGTTATTACCAGCACGCATGAGCCCAAGCCCATGTGTCGAACGGAGGAAAAAATGACAGAGACATACAAGGGTGACGCTTACTGCGTTAA
>JACCDU010537774.1_pt1 | contig 22408 bp, 16 predicted proteins | sample 7446081 | NCBI WGS metagenome assembly JACCDU01 (sample SAMN15323447, study PRJNA562643) | freshwater metagenome | isolation source: river surface water | place: USA:Blue River Watershed | collected 2017-08-17
ACCATGGTTCCGTAGGTGAGTGGGGTACCCTCCATGAACGCGAGGTCATTCCAGGCACCTACACCACCGTTGGTGGTGGCCAAAGCAGGGGAAGACCCGTCGCCGCAAAAGGCGGCACCATGAATCAAGTACTTGTTAGCCATTCAGAATCTCCAGAGCGCGCCCCGTTGCCAAGAGGCCTAATTGTTCTAGCGCACCCAGACCTTCAATCAGCATCGGGTCGTGTGTGTTGAGATCTCTCGCCAGCTTGAAATTCTCCAGCCATACGAGAACTCGGATGTCCTGCTGAGCGGCTAAGAAAACTGCGGCCTGCTCGCTCGGCGTCATTCGCCGAACGATGTCGAGATGACTGAGTTCACGCTCAGGCACATACGGGATGTCGATGAACTCAACATGCTCACAATCTGGGTCGGGCCACACGGACGGCTGTGGTTGAGCCGACGCGTATCGGGTCACCTCTGCCTTCGTGGCTCGGTTGCGGACGATATACACCGGCATCAGTGGTACTCCTTTGGCATCTGACGACGCAAAATCTCGGACTCATGAGCTTCACGGCAGTGATCGTCCTGCCAGAAGAAAAGTGTGTTGGTCACGTTGCGAGCGCAGCTGTTGCCTTTCAGGTGTTGACGATGAAACCAGGCACTCAGAGTTTCGTCAGGTTCACCGCCTCGCAAAGCATTGGCTAGTTGATCGACAGCAATGGCGACTCGCAAAAGGTAGTTGCTCATGGGGTTTACGCGTAAGTTAGAGAAGTCCTGTTAGGCCAGTCCGCTTCCATGTTGTTGGTGGTATGCGAGGTGACGACAGGTGGATAGCTGGAGTAGTTCAGCCGTTTAATCTGGCTTGCAGTGGCCGCGTAGGCAATGGGCCTGCTGGTGTCGAGGTGCAAGATGGGCTCGAAAGTGGGGTCACCCGTACCAGGCCCAGAAGGGCCTTGCCCGACAATCAAGGAAATGACGAGTGGGTCTGGAGGCGTAAGCACCAATGCCACCGGAGTCGGCATTGCCACAACAGCTGTCAAAGCAGCCGGGGTTTCGATGGCCGTATTGATGGTTACCCCACTCTGGTCAGTGGATAAGGAATTAGGCACGGGTAACTCCACGGAATACCGCTACGTCACCGTAGTAAAGGGGTGTAGATCGCCCACTAGAATCCAGTAAAACCATGTCCCAAACGTATTTTGAAATTGGGTCGTCTAGGTTGTCAGCTGCTTCAAGAGCACTGGTTACATCGTCACTGAGCTGGAAACTGTATTGGCCCTGTGCTGCGTTGGTGATGCTCACATTGAACTCAGCAGCTACAGTTTTGTCAGCAGCTTTTCGACGAATCTGACCTTTGATGGTGCAGCCAGTCAGGATAACTGGCGTGGTGTTCGGGTTTGTCAACGTGACGTTGAATGGCCCAAAATCACAGCCTTGTCGAATGAGCAAGTTGAGTTTGGCACCGATGAATCCGATAGTGCTCATGGCATTCCTTACTACATCCAGGCATGGCTGGATAATCGGTGAATCTTAGCATTGCTGGTAATAAATAAAAACCCGCCTGAATTACCAGGCGGGTTTTGTTTGGTGGGTCTAAATCAGAATTTGATTTGACCGATTGAGGCGACGCCGGTATCCACCGTGACCGTGGCACCAGGCTCTGCCACAACCACGACTTCGGTCACAACGTGCATGCGGTCGCTGTCAGACCAGGTGCTTGGCATGTCGAATGGCATGGTTTCATACACACCTTCGTAAGCCGAGGTATACATGCTCCAGACCGCACTCGAAGTGTTATCGAAGTACACGTTGTCAGTACCACCGGCGATGACGCCACTCCAGTCCCAGCGGTATACCGACACGTTGAGCGTCACGCCGTGAATCATGCCGCCAGTCGACGATGCCTTGATGTAGGCCTCACCCTTGAAAGTCTTGCCTGCATACTTGGCTGCACCAGCAGTGCAATCCCAGACGGATTGCAGTTTCATGGCATCGGCGTCGGTCGGTGCGGTACCAGGAGCCCACACCACGCGCTGGAGGCGGCCAGGCAGGTGAGCTTGCATGCCGGTAGCTCCCATGGCTTGAGTGGTGGCTGTGGGAACGCGGGTATTGGCAGGCAGCACCGAAGTCGACCAACCGGCACCCAGAGAAGCACCCTGACCAATCAGGCCGTTGTACTGCATGTTGCAGGCTGAGTCGCCAGTGGTAGGGTTGTTGCCACCAGGGTTGCCCATGGCCAGGGGAGTGTAGCGGTAGCTGTTGTTGATGCCAGTCGCCAGGAAGTGGTCACGGATGGAATCACCGACGATCTTGGCGCAACGACCGGTGGGGTGCGTGTTGCCTTCGGTGAACATATTGGCCAGTGACGTGCCAGCAGCAATGTTTGCAGCTGTGACGTTGTAGTCCAACGTGCGAGCCATCGAGCCAATGACTTCCAGGAAGGGGTCATGCTTGGAGCGGTCGATCAACATCCGCATAAGGATCTGGCCTTCAGGGCCGGTGGAAGGAGCCACCGGCAGCAGGCACAGCAGACGACCTTCCGCAGCTGCACGATCACGCACCAACATGAGTCGAGCAAACGTAGTTGTGGCGTTACCACCTTGAAATATGTCGTTGTTACCGGTAAGCCAGAAAACGCGGCCGGGGTTGTACGGAACAACCTCAGCATCCCACTTGGCGAACACCTCATCGGTGCGTTGGCCGGAGAAGCCCACCTCGTTGCGGATGTTGAAGGGGCGGCCAAGCTGACGCATGGCGTGTTGGAGGATCGAGCGGGTGTTGCGGTATCCGTTCGCAGGGTTGGAACCATTGCTCACCAGCGAATCACCAACATACACAGCATCGGCAATGCGAGACAGACGAATCTGGGCCATTTGGTTGGGATCCACAGGATCCACGGAATTTCGCACGGTACCGGTGGAGTACAGCACATCGCCTCCATTGGCCGTGATTTGAACGGAGGTCGGCGTGGCGTAAGGACCGTACTTCTTGGTGCCGGTTAGTGCTGCGGAAAGCACAGTGCCGCCGAGAGTGACGGAAGCTGTACCTGCCTTCACCGTCACTTCGATGGTAGCCAGACGCTTCAAATGGACAGTGGCGGATGAGCCGTTTTTGATCGTGTTCATAGGAGACCTTGTTTAGATTTCCAACCGAATGGCTGGAGTGTGGACAACGAGAAACTCAAAAAGTACGTCTTCCTCCTCCCAAGAAAATGGTGCGCCTGAGCGAGTTTTGACCCCCACTTGCCACTCTTTGGAGTGGCCGGAAGGGAAAGTAGCCACGCCTCCGCAGATTTCTAGGCTGTAGCGTTTGGCCATTTCTTGGTTGACCGTCACCAAGACAGCGTGTTCCTTTGGAATTTCTGCGGAAAAGCCCAAATTAACGGTCTTGCCTGCACTGCCGGATACCGTACCTGCCGCTGGCATGTGGATGCCAAAAACAGTACTTTCCTTGTTTAGCGGGGTAGGGGGGACAAATCGTTCAGAGGTGGCAAGCAGCTTCATTTGGCTTTTCCGGCTCAGTTGTGGTTGAATATCGCAGTTTCGGATTATATGGATCTGGCCATGGAAGAAGTAGCAAAAGTTAATCCCGCAGTGCCACTGAAGCTCACCGATTGGCCCAATGAACCCAAACTAAATGAGCTGAAGCAGGACTACGAGGGTGCATTGCCGGAACACAACCGGCTGAAAGCCCGGCTGCAAATCTGGCGAGATAACTTCCATGTGACCGGTTCAGCCAAGCGTCCTGAAAGTGGTTCAGGCTCTAAGGTGGTGCCAAAACTGATCCGAAAGCAGGCTGAGTGGCGTTACCCCAGTTTGAGCGACCCGTTTCACTCGTCGCCTGACTTATTTGACATCAAGCCAGTGAGTTGGGAAGACCGGGATGCGGCCCAACAAAATGCCTTGGTTTTGAACAACCAGTTCAATACCAAACTCCCTAAGGTTTCCTTATTCGATGAGTTGGTGCGGTCGGTGGTGGATGACGGCACAGCACTGCTGCGTACTGGTTGGAAGTTTGAAGAGGTTGAGGTTGAAGAGGAATCTCCGGATGTGGAGTTTCTGGTCGACCTCTCCATGGCCCAGGCCATGCAAGAGCTGGACGCTCTGAAAGAGCAGTCACCCTCGCAATACGCCACAGATGTGCCTGCTGAGATGAAGCAGGCCCACGAGCTGTACCTGGAACAGGGGGTGCCGATTCGGCCCAACGTCACTGGCTACAGCATGAAGAGGGTCATGAAGACTGTGGCCAATCATCCGACCGTCGAGGTCTGCGAGCTGGAGAACGTGATCTTGGATCCCACCTGCAAGGGTGACATCTCCAAGGCTCGCTTTGCCATCCATCTGGTGGAAACCGACCTGGCCACTTTGAGTTCGGACAAGCGATACAAGAACCTCGACGCCATCCTGGTCGACGAGGCAGCACCTCTGAGTGCTCCCGACTACACAGCCAAAGGCGCAGGCAACTTCACCTTCCGGGACAAGCCACGTCGCAAGTTCATCCTGGTCGAGTACTGGGGATTCTGGGACATTGACGGTAAGGGCACGGTCAAGCCGATCGTGGCCGCATGGGTTGGTAACGTCCTGGTACGGATGGAAGAAAACCCGTTCCCGGACAAAAAGATCCCGTTCGTGGCGATCCCTTATCTGCCTGTGAAGAAGTCCCTTTACGGTGAACCTGACGGTGCACTGTTGGAAGACAACCAGAACATCATGGGCGCTCTGGTACGGGGCATGATTGACATCATGGGCAAGTCAGCTAACGGTCAGACCGGGGTGCGAAAAGACTTCTTGGATTCTGCCAATCGCCGACGTTTTGATAACGGGCAGGACTACGAGTTCAACCCCAACGTGGATCCTCGTACTGGCGTGTATATGCACGTCTACCCTGAGATTCCACAGTCGGCTCAGATGATGCTGCAGAGCCAACAAGTGGAAGCAGAGTCCCTCACCGGGGTCAAGAGCTACGGCAATGGCATCGGCAGTCAGGCTCTTGGGGATGTAGCTGCTGGTATCCGGGGTGCCTTGGATGCAGCCAGCAAGCGTGAGCTTTCCATCCTTCGCCGGATCAAAGAAGGTGTGGTTGCTGTGGCACGCAAGATCGTGGCCATGAACCAGGCTTTCCTCTCCGAGGAAGAGGTGATTCGGATTACCAACACGGATTTCATTAAGGTTCGCCGAGATGACCTAGAGGGTAATTTCGACCTCTCGATCGACATATCCACGGCTGAGGAAGACGACAAGAAAGCCCAGGAACTGGCTTTCATGCTGCAGACTAATGGCAACAACATGGATCCAATGATGGCTCAAATGATTTTGGCTGACATTGCTCGTCTGCGAAAAATGCCTGACCTGGCCAAGCGGATCGAGGAGTATCGACCCCAGCCTGATCCCATGGCTGTTCAGAAAGCCCAGCTAGAGATCAAGTTGCTGGAAGCCCAAATTCAGAATGAAATGGCCCAGGCTCAAGAGCGTATGGCTAACTCTGGTCTCCATGGTGCCAAGGCCACTACCGAGGAAGCTAAGGCTGCAAACCTCCAGTCGGATACTGACCAGAAGAACCTGGATTACGTTGAGCAAGAATCTGGCGTTACCCAAGAACGCCAGCTCCAGTTACAGCGTCAAAAGGACACCGCACAGGCTCATATGCAGAGTGTGGGTCACCAGGTATCCTTGGCGAAAATCAAGGCTGACTTACTGGCTTCACGAGAGAAAGCCAAAAAGCAAACTACCTCAGCTTAATTTAGGATATAGTTCAATCCAATTTCCAAACCTTAGGTCAAACTCATAGTTACTGAGTATCCGAGTATGGACTCCCTGGATAACTTGCTTGCTGCACTGGATCGCAGCATCGCCAACTCCAAGAAGACTGTGGAGATTGGGGCTGCTGTTGGTCGTCTGATGCTCAGTCGAGATTTCAAGCGGGTGATCCTGGACGGATATTTCAAAGACGAGGCGACCCGACTGGTGCATGAGTTGGCCAAGGTGGAAAACCAGAGTGAGGCTCGCCGAGTTTCTCTGGTTCGACAAATGGACAGTGTCGCCAATCTCAAAGCGTATATGGATCGCCTTGTTGACGAGGCCGGGTTCGCCGAGAAAGACATTGCCTTGAACAACCAATCCCGTGACCAACTGATTGAAGGTGAAGAAGATGGCCGTTGATTTCATGTCGATGTCTGACGAGGAAGTGCTGGCGATGGATCCTTCCGTCGCGTTTGCCAGCGCATCCAGCGATGCAGGCTCGGCTCCTGGTACAACCAATGAGCAGGATGCCAAGCCTGACACCCAAGGTGACCAGGACGGCCAGACCACCCTTCAAGTTGACGCAGCCGACGACCAAGGCGACGAGGCAGCAGCCCAAGCCGAAGGCGAAGGGGCTGCGGACGCAGGCGACGCAGGTCAAGGCGAGGGTACTGAGGAAGAAAAAGCTCAGGCTTCTCAAGCCGACCAGGCCAAAGACCAGGCCAAGTCTGAAGGTGAAGCCTCCAAGGCCCAAGACGAGATCGACTACAAAGCACAGTACGAACGCCTGATGGCCCCGTTCCAGGCCAATGGCCGGACGATCAAAGCCGACACCGTTGAAGAAGCCATCCAGCTCATGCAGATGGGTGCAGGCTTCAGCAAGAAAATGGCATCCCTCAAGCCGCACCTCAAGCTGATGAAGATGCTTGAGAACAACGGCTTGCTGGATGAAAACAAGCTCAGTTTTCTGATCGACTTGGACAAGCGCAGTCCTGAAGCGATCAGCAAGCTGATCGCAGACAGCAAACTGGATCCGATGGATCTGGATGCTGACAAAGCAGTGGCCTACAAGCCCACGAACCACTCTGTCAACGACCAGGAAGTTGAACTGGACCAAACACTGGATGACCTCAAGGGCTCCAGCACGTTCCAGCGAACGATCCAAGTCGTGACCCAAGAATGGGACGCCGCAACCAAGCAAACCATCGCTGGCAACCCACAACTCCTGCGGGTGTTGGACTCCCACATGCAAAGTGGTGTGTACGACATCATCGCATCGGAGATGGAGAAGCAGCGGTTGCTGGGTCGACTGCAAGGAGTCTCGGACATCGAAGCCTACCGGCAAGTTGGCGACTCGATCAATGCCCGTAATGGGTTTGCCCACCTGGTGCCTGCAAACACCCAGGGGCAACAAACCCAAGTACCGGCCAAGACCGTAGTCGTGCCCAATCCGAAGAAGGCCGACGACAAGCTCAACGAGAAACGTCGTGCCGCCGCAGGTGCTGCCAAGCCCTCTGGTACCGGCAAACCAGCTCAAGACTTCAACCCTCTGGCTTTGTCAGATGAAGAGTTTTTGAAGCTGCCCACCAAATTCTGATTGAGAGATCACGATCATGACCCGTCAATACAACGACCCGGACGGTGGCTCGCCGTCCACCATGGGCACTCAGCTCCAGGCTTCCTACTTCCAAAAGCAAGCTCTGATCGAGGCCCGCAAAGATCAGTACTTCACCCAACTGGCTGACGCCACGTCCATGCCCAAGAACATGGGCAAGAAGATCGTCCGCTACCACTACATCCCCCTGCTCGACGATGCCAACGTCAACGACCAAGGGCTGGATGCTGCCGGTGCTGTGATCGCCAACGGCAACCTGTACGGTTCGTCCAAGGACGTGGGCACCATCTCCGGCAAGCTGCCTGTGCTGTCTGAAACCGGTGGTCGCGTGAACCGCGTGGGCTTCAAGCGCAAGACCTTGGAAGGTACTTTCGAGAAGTTCGGCTTCTTCGATGAGTACACCCAGGAATCTCTGGACTTCGATTCCGATGCCGAGCTGGAGCAGCACGTCAACCGTGAGATGCTCAATGGTGCGAGTGAGATCACCGAAGACGCCTTGCAAATCGACCTCCTGAACTCTGCAGGCACTGTCCGCTTCCCTGGTGCAGCCACGACCCCAGCACAGCTGGGCCAAGCCAACCTGGTCAGCTACGGTGACCTGATGCGTCTGGCCATCGACCTGGACAACAACCGCACGCCGAAAAACATCACGATGTTCACGGGCACCCGCATGGTTGACACCAAGACGATCCAATCGGCACGCCCCCTCTACATCGGCTCCGAGTTGATTCCGACCGTCAAGGCGATGAAGGATCTGCACAACGAGCGCGCTTTCGTGTCGATTGAGAAGTACGCGGCTGGCACTTCGACCATGCTCGGCGAGATCGGTGCCATCGACCAATGGCGTCTGATCGTGGTGCCTGAGATGATGAAGTGGGCCGGTGCTGGTGCCAGTGCCACGGGCAACACCGACAGCTACCAGACCAACGGCAAGTTCGACGTGTTCCCGATGCTGGCACCTGGTGAAGGCTCCTTCACCACGATCAGCTTCCAGACTGATGGTAAGGGTGTGAAGTTCACCATCTTTAACAAGAAGCCTGGTGAGGGTTCTGCTGACCGCAACGACCCCTACGGTGAAACCGGGTTCATGTCGATCAAGTGGTACTACGGCTTCATGGCGCTTCGCCCTGAACGCATCGGCCTGATCAAGACCGTCGCTCGCCTGTGACGGCGTGAACTGGGAGGGGCTTCGGCCCCTCCCTGATACCGAGCCACACTTCAACTGGAAACCAAATGTCTGACATCGAGCTGCAATCGCAAGAAGAAGCCTTGAACGCAATGAAGGCTCGCGCCGACTTGCTGGGCATCACCTACCACCCGTCGATCGGTCTGGAAGCCTTGACCAAAAAGGTTCGTCAGGCTCAGGCTGAACCTGAGGGTGGTGAACCTATCAAGGGCGACCCTACTGTGGGCACCGATACGGTTAACACTCTCAAGGCTATCGCTGAGGCCACCAAGCTGCTTCGTATCCGTGTGACCTGCATGAACCCTGCCAAGAAGGAATGGGAGGGCGAAATCTTCACGGTGGGTAACGGAGTCGTTGGCACGCTCAAGAAGTACGTCCCATTCAACAACGATGAGGGCTGGCACGTTCCTGCCATGATCGTTGACATGATCAAGGGCCGCGAGTGCCAAATCTTTGTGAGCAAGCGCGAGAACGGCAAGACCGTCCGCAAGTCGAAGATCATCAAAGAGTTCGCAGTCGAGATCCTGCCCGCCCTGACCGAAGACGAGCTGGCTGATCTGGCCCAACGCCAAGCCATGGCCAACGGTACTGCTTGAGCAGTTTGAGCTGAAGACCTGGAGTACGCCATGAGCACTGCTGTAACGCCTGTCACCCTGGATTCTTTGACCACGTCCTCAGTGGACGGCACAGGAGCATTCGATGTTCTGATGCGAGCCATGAAGGCTCATTTGGAAGAGGAATTCCGTGCGGGCCGCATCAAGGCTTCGGAGTACGCCAGTGTCTACTTGGGTGCCACCCAGCAAGTTCTGACAACTGCCTTGCAGTTCCTGCTCCAACGGGACAACGCAACACTTACGGCTGAGAAGCTGCGTATCGAGATTGAGCTGGTCACGGCACAGGAAGCCCTGGTCAACCAGCAACGCCTCAACGCTGTGCAGGAAGGCTTGAACCTGGTGGCACAGGAGTGTGTGTTGCGTGCTCAGTTCGACAACACCCAGAAGAACACCCTCAAGTCTGAGTCTGAGATTGCCCTTCTCAATCAGAAGACCTTGACTGAGCGTGCCCAAGTGGGTGCCACCGGTGTGGACGAAGACAGCGTGATCGGTCGCCAGAAGGGCCTCTACAAGGCTCAAACGGATGGCTTCAAGCGTGATGCCGAGCAGAAGGCCGCTGACTTGATGATCAAGTCTTGGGCCACGCGACGCACCACCGATGAGGGCACTGTGGCCGACGGGGTCAACATGCTTCAGGACAGTGCAGTGGGTCGGGCAGTCACTGCGATGCTCAATGGCATCAATGCCTGAGCTTCCTGGCTTGACATCCAAAGGGGGCGCCAGCCCCCTTTTTCATTGAGAGAGTGCCATGTCAATCTTCAGCAGCAAGACAGAGACCTACGTCAGCACCTCAATCTCCCGGCTGATCAAAGACGAGCAGATCACCGATTCGGTCAAGCAGGCAGTGGTCGCTTCGCTATACACAGGCGACGACATGATTGACGCAGTGTTGGAAGCCAACGCAACCCGAGTGAGCAGCCGGGCGGAGCGGATGTACGCCTACGCCAGCACTCACAGCCCGTATGGTTTGCCCACAGGCGAGGTCTATAGCAGTGCCCAAGGGCAAGACAAGGTGCAGGCCTACCTGGACGCATTGGAAGGCTCCCCAGTCGAGATTTTCTACTGTCGCTTTGGTGGGGCCAACCTCATCCACATGGCCTGGATGAGCCTCGTGAACTCACACGGCTACAGCACTTCCACCAATACCCTGGCTGGCTTGAGTGCGCAACGGGGCACGCCGGTGTACGTCGACAACCTGGTGGTCGAGATTCCTTCAAGCCAGTACCAGTACTACGACTCGTCTGAGCTGGCCTGCTGGGGTGTGCCTGCGAATGGCCGCACTACCCCACTGCGAAAGATTAACCTCGCCAAGATGCAGGACAACGGCTACAAGGTCACTGCCGACCTGTATGCCAAGCCAGATCCTGTGGTGTCACCTGACATTCCTAGTACTCGGGTCAAGGTATATGTCACCTGGGATGCAGGCACTGATAACGAAGGGCTTGCTCTATACGGTAGTGACAGTTTCTACGTTTATCCGTTTGAGGTGAATGACACTTTGAGCTTCTTTCACGCCGAATATCGAGTGAACGGGGTGATCAAATACTTCATGTACCGGTACGGATCTGAAATTATTGCCGAGTTGGATTCTGTGTTTGAGTCAGGTGGTCCTGTATTGGGGGACTTCTACCCAAATATCTACCACCGACTCAATATGAGCAACGTGGCGGATAACAAGGCATCGGATGCCTACAAGGCAATGGCGAGAATGTCCAAATACCTCTCCATTGACTACTTGGATTTGAACGGAGGGATTCATGAAAATCCTGACGTTGGTCAGGTAGAGCAGGCATTCATGACCATTGGCGTTCCTGCGGATAGTCAGGATCCTTTAGATATTCGTTACCTGTTCGACTTCTTCACCCGCTTGCACCAGGTAACGTCGACATTCTCTGTAGCCTCGATGGATGACTACCTGAAGGCGACAGATCCAACTGAGGCATTCCTGCGGCAGCCGACCGGTATTGCCATGTCAGTCTCCGATGGGGCCACTAACAGTATCTTTTCCAATTACGGCACTCTTCGTAATGTTGTAAATGGCAAGGTGACTGGGATTGGCGGGTATACCAGCCATATTGACCGGGTACTTACGCAATACGGGGAGTTTCTGTTTCGGGTGTACCGATACCAAGCCACTGCCAGCACTTATGTGGAGCTGCGTGTTTATGGCCTGTCGATGAAATATCAGGTTCGCGGCAAGCACTACACGGTCGCTGGCGATGATGTTGGTGAGATTCTTTTGGTGCCCGTGGATCGAATCATCATTAATGGGTACTCAGCCAAAGATAAAGAAAGGCTGATTACCCGAAGTTTCCATGTGGTGTGCAATTGCTTGGTGAACCGCAAACTAAGTTGGTACCAACGAAAATGGTTTGCAGATTTTCTGTTTGTGCTCGCTATTGTTTTGTTGATCATTTCCTTGGGTGCTTCCAGCCCTTTAAGTGCTGCACTTGCTGCACTTTCCGCAGGTGCATACCTGACTGCCCTGTACTACATACTGTATGAATTGGTTATCTTCTATTTGAAGCGGGAGCTGTTTCGCTTGTTTGTCAAAGCCGTTGGGGTCAAGTTTGCATTCATCGTTGCCGTTGCAGCCACGGTGGCTGGGTTGAGTAGTGACCCATCTTCTGCTGCCTCAGCAAGCAGCTCGATGATCTCGCTGTCGAGTTCACAGCTGCTTGTCCTCTCCACTGGCTTGGTTGGCGGTATCGGCGATGTCACCAAAGACAACTTTGGCAAACTTAAGAATGAGCTGAGCGCATTCCAGAGTGACAAGACAGAAAAAAATGCCTTGCTGGAGCAAGCTCAAGATTTGCTCGAAACGTCTTCCCTGCTCAGTCCAATTACTGTTTTGGGCGAGGAGCCGTGGGTCTTCTACAATAGAACAGTGCATTCCGGTAATATCGGGACACTTGTGTTTGATGATATTGGCAGCTACGTTGAGCGGTCCTTGAAACTGCCGTCTTTCGTGGACTCTGCTGGAGGTGTTATTTATGGCTAACTCGAATTTCTCGTTGCCTTTTTACCTGGGTGACTTTTCTGGCACTCAGCTTTATGGGCAGTCGATGGGAGCTGCCCAGCCTGTGGTGCCTAGTTGGATGCAGCCTGCTGCCGTCAACTCGCCTTACCAAGGGGTAATGAACGGCTACACCCAACCAGCTGCACCAATCACTACGGCTGCGGTCAAACCAGTGTCTCAGATCCTTCCGAACGGGGGTAAAAGCATGTGGGATGGCTTTCTGGGAACGACAGATAAGAATGGCCTCCGCACTGACGGGTGGGGCATGACTGCCCTGAGTGCAGCCACCGGGCTGTTCAACGGCTACATGGGCATGAAACAGTATGGCTTGGCCAAAGACCAGTTGAACTTTCAAAAGGATGCGTTCTATAAGAACTACGAAGCTCAGAAATCGAGCATCAACTCGTCCTTGGAAGACCGGCAGCGTGCTCGCGTGGCTTCCAACTCTTCTGCCTACCAGTCGGTAGGTGACTACATGAACAAGTTTGGAGTCAAGTAATGCCCCCTATCACTTGGCGTAACGTCGACGCCCCCGATTTCAGTGCAGCTTCTCGCATGCTCTCCCAGGCACAAACCGCCATGAATGGTGCTTTGAGTGCGTTTGCCGCTCCCATCCAACAAGCAGAAGCCACGGCAACCCAGAACTGGAATACCCAGGCTAATGTGAACACTGATGCCTTCATGCGTCGGTTGCAGGCCATCAAGTCGCCGGAAGAGCTGGCTGCGGCCCAGCCTGAGCTGGATGCCATGCGAGCTGGCTTTGGTGCTCAGGTGGATATGAAGGGCACTCGTGATGCCATGACTGCTTTGCCTGGTCGTCTACAAGCTGAGTGGACAGCGGCTCAGGCGTACAAGGACAATAAGGCCACGGTAGACGCCCGACCGATCACTGATGCCTTGACTGGCTTGGTGCTGCAGGGCCGAGTGAAAGAGGCCCAAGCTGCAACGGACGCCTACCAGGCTGCGAACATGCTGCCTCCTGGAGCAGCTGAACGGATCTTCGGTGCGGCCTACGCCCGGTCTCGACAGGATACCCAAGACAGTCAGGCGGCTGAAAAACTGGTGCTGGAAAAGCGTTCTGCGAACCGCCAAGACATGCTGGCCAAGTCCACTGTGGACTACCAGACTGCTCAAGCTGGTCGATGGAAAGCAGAAGACACTTTGCGACAAACCCTTGCCGAAGCCCAGGCAAACCAAGCTGGTGTGGCCCAGCTGCAGGCTGCAAATGCACAGTTGCTCAAGCAGAGCATCCTGGGAGAAGGTAGCCTGGATACCAAGGAAGGTCGAGCTACCTTCGCCAAACAGATGAAAGATGTCTACCAACTCTCCGACAACGCCATCAATGATGTGATGGAAAACGTCTTCAACAAATACCCCAAAGGTACTTTTTCGGTGAATCGTATCGCTGTGGATGACAAGGGCAAGGTTGTTGAGGTCAAGGACAAAAACGGCAATCCTATCGTTGATGAGTTCCCCATTCCTCTGAGCATGGCAACTAATGCCGTAGCAGGTACCAGTGAGTTTTTCAGTGGTAATTGGTGGTCACGGCGAGGGGATCGTGCTCTGGGCAAACTGATCATGGATCTGAAAAATCCAGACAACATGGAAGACATCAAAGCAGCATTGAAGATGCGGGACGGTGGTTCCTTGCAAGTCATGGATGCAGCTCAGGCCCGTGCTGATGCTGCTGGTGTGCCTCTCTATGTGCCTCCTGCTCCAGTTGCTGCTGCCAAGGGGGGTGCACGATCGAGCATCAGCCTGACCACGAAAAGGGACATGCCCCCACGATGACCTGGAAGGCCTAGTAGCGTTCAGATACCGTCAACCCAAGTAATTCAAAGCCGGTTTATCCGGCTTTGTTTTCTTTCAGACCAGCAAATACCCACTTTGCAAATACCAAGAGGATGCCTGGACCAACTATGCCTGCTGCAGCCCCCGCGACTGACTCAAGTGGAATCATGCGAAATTTATCCAATGCTTCTGCAATACATACGATTGCGATGCCTGCCCAGACCAAATAGTAGATTCGGGTGAAGAATGTGGCCCAATTCAAATCTTTCACGATTTTCTGCTCTCAGTATTTGCGGCTACTTTAGAATCCGTGCAACCACATAAGGCGGTCGTATGGATGGCAATGTTTTCCGAGACAGATTGAACGCTCTTTCGGCTGCTAAAACCGAAGAGAAAAAGGCATCCCTTACGGCTGCTTTTGAAGCCAAACTGAATACCTTGTCCAACTCTGCCAAGGTATTGGCAGCAGAACAGAAAGCCAACAAGGATTCATGGGTTTCCCAATTGGGTTTGGACCCCGAATCTGCTGAAGGCGTGGCAGTCAATGGCCTGGCTTCAATGGTCAGTGGCGTCTTTCAGAATACCGTGACGCCACTGGTCACCATGGTGGCCAACGCAGCTGCAGCGGACAACAAAGTCTCGGACAACGACTACGCAGCATACGCCAACTACAAGGCAGGCAAAGCCACTTCGCAGGACATGGCTTTACTGGGTCGGCGTTCGGGCACCATCGTTGGTGATGCGCCTCTGGTGCCTGCCCGTGATGTTGAACAGTCGGTGCTGCAAACGATCGAGTCTTCGAACTCGATGCGCGAATCCGGTCGTAAGGTAAGCAAGGCCCTGGATCTCAGTGGCCTGGTGCACCAAAGTGCTCGTCAGCAGCTTAACCAGGATCTAGCTGGTGGCTTTGATGCTCCGTGGGCCGAAGTGCAAGACGGCTGGAAATCTTTGAAGGTGGGTGAAGCCGCCAAGGGTTGGGGCAGCATTGCTTCTGGCTTGGGCAAGCTGATTTACCACGCGGGCGAATCGGCTGCACGCAACCCCCGCGCAGCGGGGGAGTACATCTTCGAAAACGCACCACAGGCCGTGCTGGGGCTCTTTGGCAAGATCGGCACCACGATCTTGGGAGCCTCCAACGTCGGCTATGCCCTGGACAACTATCAACAGGGCATCACGAACTACCAGAAGGCCAACAACGGGCAGATGCCCACGGCTGACAAACGGCAGGAGATGGCGGCATACGCTGCCACCCTGGCGATCGCCGAGCATGTCGGTGATATGTCACTGGTTCGGGCTCTCAGAGGCCCAGCAGGTGACGCTGCAAGTTCTGGTGTGAAAGCTGCTCTGGGCTCGGCTGGTCGAGAGCTGACCAAGAGCGTGGGAACTGAAGCTGCCACCGAGGGCTGGCAGACCTTTGCTGAAGGCGAAGTGCAGGGCAAGCCCGCCTCGGCCCAAGACATCTATTCGGCTTCGGTCATTGGCGGCCTTGTGGGCGGCGGAATGGCCTCCTTGCATGGCGTTGCCAAGGTGGCGTCAGATGCAGCCAACATGACACCTGCTCTGCCTGACACTGGCTTTGGCAAAGTGGCTGCTGAAGCCTTCCAACAAGCTGTGGGCTCCAAGAACGTGGATGGTTTGGTTAAGTCCAACCCTGTCACTGCTGTGGGTGCCTTGCACCAGTTGAGCCTTGCTGATGGTGCTACGCCTGAGGAGATTCAAGGCTACCAGGACAAGGCCCAAGAGATCATCTCCCGTTTGGAGCTGAACCTAGATGCACTTAAGCAGGAATCGTCTGCCGGTGTCACCCAGCTGGAAAGTCAGGTGGAACAGCTCAATGCCAAGTTGCAGGATTCAGTTGGCATGGACGCAGCCACTGTGGCTGACCTGACTGAGTCGCGTGACATTCTGGCCGAGGCACTGCAAGAAGCCAAGGACAAAGCAGCAGCACAGCCGGACAACTCGGCTGAAGTGGCCAAGGCCCAGGCTGCTGTGGATCAGGCACACACGATTTACGCCAGCATGCTGACAGGGTCAGCTGATGCCAAAGCCGTGGCCAAGGACGTGGAGGCCACTGTGGCTGCTGCCAGCACGGCTGACCGTACCCAGGCGGCCCCGGCTGTGCGAAAGCTGCTGGTGCTCTCTATGGCTTCGCCTGGCAGCGTGAGCCCTGACCTGGCTGAGAAGCTGGCAGGTGACCAGAGCAACAGCCTGACGCCTGCTGAACGCGTGCAACTCAAGACGCACGCCACGGCACAGCGAGCGATCGAAGACGCCAAGAAGATGCCTCAGGTTCGCAAAGAAGTGCTCTTTGGGGATCCGGCGTTTGGTCAGAAGGGTGTGGCTGACTACTTGCAACGCTTTGGCACCTTCATGGCCAATGGTCAGAAGGATCGGGCTGGTAAGGAAATGACCGGCCTGCGACGCTTCTTCAACTCCCAGCGTGCCAAAGGCGTGGCAGTCACTCAAGCGATTGAACTGGCCAACAGCTCTGGCAAAAACGTGGCTGTGACCAAAGACAGTGCAGGTAACTGGTCAGCATCCACCACTAAGGACAACTTCCGCAAAGTCCGTAGCACTGGCGGTATGTTCTTCATGCCAAACGACGAAAAATCGGGGCAGCTCTTGGATGGTATTCGGGAAGAGGCTCGTGTGATGGTCGCTGCCCTGCAATCCATGAAAGCAGCACAAAGTGTGTTTGACCCTCAATCGGAGCATCAAGGAAATCGCCAAGACGCGGCGGCAGCTGCACCAGCTGGAGTCGAGCAACAGCCTGGAGTTTCCGGATCCGGAGCCTTCGACGTACAAACTGATGAGCTGAGTGAAGTTACGGCTCAAGACATCGCAGACCACCTCACTCTCGAAGAGATCAACCATGAAATCGCTCTCGCTACGCAAGAACAGTCGGATGGGCAAGGCAGCGACGATCAACAAGCTGCGGCAGATGCTGCCCAAGGATCGGCTGATCCTGTTGAGCGAGGCCCTGGCCCTGAAGCAGAAGCAGCTCCAGGAGCAGACCCTGTCACCGAAGCCACAGGAAAGCTGAAAGCTCTGGAGGGTGAAAACTCTCCTCTGGCCAAGTGGCTGACTCAGACCGCAGGCGGTGACGCCTCGGTGAGCAAGCGGCCCTTGGTGGCTGTGGCTGACTTCCTGGCTTCGTGGGTGGCAGGTACGGTGCGGCCCAGTGACTTCCTTAAGGAAGGTGCGGTCGAAAGCCAGAACTACGCCCTGGCGACGTTCAAGGCCCTGGCCCAGAAGTGGCAAGGCTTGGTGCCCAAGGTCATGGGCCAAAGCTCTAACTCGGAATACGCCTACCACAACCCGGTGGAGTACCTGCTGGAGCTGACCGATGGCAAGGCCGATCTGCCCGCCAACGTGAAGACGGCCATGGCCTTGGCTGCAATGACTTTTGCCTCGGACGGTGTGAGTCGTGGCTTGCGCAATGATGAGCGATCCATCAATGGGATCCTGGGACGTGATAGCGGTCACCCAGTCTCAAGTCACGAGTACGCAAAGCTGGTCGACATGGGTGCACGCCGGGCTACGGTGGCCAATGACCTGGGTGGTCGGGTGATGCAAGCCCTGGGCATCAAGGCAGGCCCTGACATGCCCTTGAACCAGCTGTCGCGTCTGCAAGCTAGTCTGGGTGCCCTGACCATGGAAGCCATGGTGCAGTCTGGTTTGATGACCTACAAGTCCATGCCTGCTTCTGAGTTCGCCGAACTCATGGGCGAAGAGGTCACCAACGAGCGTGCTTCACAAGAGTTCGCTCGCCTGGCCGCTACCAAGGAAAACGCTCCGGCTGAGAGTGTTGAGGTTTTGAAGAACGCCACGGCCGGGTCTGGCACGGTGCTGGAGAAGCTCTTTTCGGTGGAGCCTGGCATGCGTGCGCCCACGCTGCAACCTGCGGACTTCAAGCAGAAGACCACAAAGAAGACCACCAACAAGGTGCCCAAGTGGATAGCCAAGATCCTGGACAAGAAGAACAAGGAGCAGAACTTCGTTGTTCGTGAGATGTTCTCCTTGGTTGCCGCTATGGATCCCGAGCTGGTGGTGGACATTGCCGGGGGTGGTGATCCGTCTGGCACTGTGAGCCATGCAGCCAACCGAGCCAGCGTGGAAGCCAAGCGTGACGGTCTGCGTCGTGAGCTGAGCAACTTTGTGGAGTTTGTCAGTGACACGCTGTTGCCTTCGGATCAGGGCTTGGACTCGGCTTTCTACTTCCAGCACGAAGTTTGGCGTAACCAGCGTGTGGGCATCTCCAACAACCTGGTGAACCCGCAAACCAGCAAGATCCACCGCTACATGATCTTCCGCCCAACATGGAAGACTGAGGTGTCGATGGACAACCTTGGCAGCTTCAAGCTGCGTGTGCTTGAAGGTTTGGGTGTGAAGACCGAGCGCAAGCCCACTGCCGAAAACCTGCAGGCTTGGGCCGACAAAGTCGGCCAGCCTGAGGTTGTTCGGGCAGTGGCTGCGCTCAAAGCTCACTTGGAAGGCGCACAGACTTCACCCGCCCAGCACAACGACATTCGGGATGCGGTGCTCAAGGCTGGTACTGGCTTTCATGGCTTGAACGCACTGATGGCCCTGGCTCAGTACGAGGTGGCCCAGGCCGCTGGCCAAGACAAGTTCACTACCACCCTAACAGGTGAAGTGGACGGTGTGACCAACGGCCCAATGCTCACCCACATCCTGCTGGGTGCAGCGAGCACTGCCGGTGCGCTCTTTGGTTTGATCAATCGAGGCGGCTTCTTCCAGCAAAGCAGTGGCTTCGGTTCATTCAGTGCCTTCCGCAGTGCCAAGGGCGCTCAAGACCTGTACGAGGCCGTTGCAGCCAAGATCGTCAAGGGTGTGCAAGCAACGCCCAAGAACCCTAAGCTGCTGTCGGCCATCTGGACGTTCACCGGGGAGTTGGAGAAAGAAGGTCGGGTTTCGTCTGATGGTCGCAACTTGGTAAAGAAGCCAGTGACCTCACTGATGTTCGGCTCGGGTATGAAGAAGGTCATGCAGGGCATGACAGACTCATTCGTTGATTCGATTTACAGCACGATTGAAAAGGTGGCTGATGGTGAAGCGGACAAGGATGCTGTGCTGACTGCCATCAACACGTTGTTGTCTGGTACATCGACTTGGCCCAGCACCATGACGGCTGGCGAAATGATGGAGCGCGTGTTCAGCAGCAAAGAGCTGGCTGCGATCTCAGCCCGTTTTAGCCATGGCTTGGGCGACTCAGTCAAGACGGCCATGCAAGAGGAGTTCGCCCCTTTGCTGGCTGTTCGCAACTCACTCAACAACAGTTCGCGTTTCGCTTTCAACCTGTATGACTCGGCACTCCAAGGCCTGCAAAAGGCCTACCAAGATGCTCTGGTCAAGGATGGTACGCTGAAGCTTGATGGTGTTGGCAACCCAATTTGGAGCATGAGCCAGGCTCAGACCGTCAAGCTCAAGAGCATGCTCAAGGAGGCAGAGCCTCGAATTCATACCGTGATGTCTTTGCGTGGCAGCGAGCTGGATGCAGGCATGTTGTTGGCCAAGTCTGGTACGGAGTTGAGCGACGACCCGATGTTTGCTGCTTCGGTGAAGGTCAAGGGTCGCAACCAAAGCTCTATGAAAATCTCTGGCCAGCACACTGTGCTCACGGATCCTGGTGTCTCGGTGGTGCCGTGGTCGGCCCACTCGGCAGATAGTGGTGTGTCGCATGAAGCGGCCTACGAGAGTGAAGCCTTGAACATCCATGATGCTCATGTCTCTGGCTTGGCAGACTTCTACGATGTGGCGAACAACCTGAACAAGGCCACTTGGAACACGCTGATGGAGTACTCGCCTGCCCGTGAAATGGCCGAAGCTCTTGGCCGCACAGTATCTGGGCTGGCCAACATCCTGGCTAATCCGCAGCTGGCAGCTGAAGTGGCCCCGATGGTCAAGGGCTACATCATGGCTGAGATGGCCAAGGCCGAGTTTGAAGGCACGCCTCAACAGTTCCTGGCGCAGCAGCTGACTGGCGCCTACCTACAAGCCTACCGATCGGACAAGGTTCGACTGGAAACCCTGACCAACATGAAGGTGATCGACCAGTACGCCTTGGAGTTTGGTGAGTACGGGGTGACTGAGGAAAACCGCGAGGAGGCGAAACGTCGCTTGCAGGCCTTGGACATGGCGGTACCAACCAAGGTCATGGAAGCCCTGGACATCCTGGCCAAGACCTTGGATACCCAAGCAGCAGTCCGTCCATCCATCCGCGACATGATGGCCACCGAAGACGCCCGGACTTCGATGAGCGTGCCTACGGCACAAGCAAGTCGCCTGATGACGGTGCTGGCCAAAATGAGCAGCACGCCACAAGAGATCAAAGACCAGCTCACGACTGTGCTGGATGACATGAAAGCCAAGGGTCACAAGCTTTCCCAGGCTGCGCTGGCTACGCTCAAGCCATTGGAAGCTGCTGGCCTGGTGCAGTACTTGGGTGAGCAGATCCGCAACACGGTGAGCACGCCGTTCGGTGAGATCGGCAAGCCGATGGTGGCTCCCGTTGCGGACCTGACTGCCATGCTGGAGGCCAACCCTCAGCTCTCTGGCAAGGAGATGATTAAGCTACTCAACAGCTACCTGGGCAAACTGGAGTCCAACTCGACTGCGCAGTTCTATCGCAAGCTTCTTGGCATGGCCTACAAAGCCATCGGCGATGGTGTGATGGTCAAGTACGTCACGCCTGAGACTGATGTCAGTGATGTCATGGCTTTGCCTGGTACGGCTTCTCGTGGCTGGTATGTGCCTAGTGGCGAGGCCATCTACATCCTCAGCCCTGACTTTGTGCAGTCTGGCTTGACCACTGAAGTCTTGGTGCATGAGATGGTGCACGCTGCGCTGTCCTCGATCATTACCAGCCCGAGCACTGCTGAACAAAAGCAGCTGGTGGACGAGTTGGAAGCAATGCGCAAGCAGGCACAAGAGCACATTGCTGCCAACGGTCTGGCCAAGCAAGATTTCGCTGTGGCTGGGGACTCGCTGCAGGAGTTCGTGTCTTGGGGCCTGACCAATCGCCAGTTCCAGGCTCAGGTGCTAGCAAAGCTGAACGTGAAGGCCAGCAAGAGTGCTTTGGTCACTGGCTTGCAGGAGTTCATCAACAAGCTGGCCAGCCTGCTGTTTGGTAAGCGCATGAACAGTGCTGCAGCTAAAGTTGACATGCTCACAGCACTGGTCGCCAACGCCACCGCGCTGTTCCAGGAGCAAGCTAAGGCCCAGGAAGCGAACATCAAAACCAAGGCAGAAGCACACAACCAGGTGCTTTCCATGGCTTCGGGAAACACGGGGACAGCGGCCAACAACCAGATCAACGACTACACCACCAAGGAAGTGTTTGACGCACTGACTGGTAACGGTCTGGGGTCGGCTTTTGAGGGCAAGCTGGAGAAGCTCATTGACCAGGTGGTGAGTAAGCTGCATGGCCCGTTTGGCATCCTAAAGGTTGCCCAGAGCAAGATGTTGGGCAAAACTGCCCTGGATGTGTGGACGACCTTGGTAGTCACTGGCCAGCGTCCGTTTGCAGCCAAGGTGCTCAACGCCCCTATCGCTTTCAGCCAGAAGGAGGTTTTTGCAGCCGAGCAAGTGGAAGCCACGGTCAGTGCAATTTTGGAAGCCCGCACGTCATCCAACAGCTTCATTTCGCGTGAGTTGGAGATGCTGTTCGATCAGGCCAAGAGTGCCTTGAAAGGCAAAATCCCTGCTGACCTGTATCGCTTCGTGTTCATGCCTGAAGCTGGCCGGGGAAGCCGTTCGGACTACCTCAGCCGTTTTGTGGCTATCGGTTTGACGAACAAGGCCTTCAACCAGCTGCTGGACTTCAACACCACTCGTCCTGAGCTGGTGCTCAAGGGTAAGACCTTCCTGCAACGCTTGGAAGCCCTGTGGCAGTCGGCCCTGAACTGGATCGGTGCTCGCAACACCCAAGCCACTGCCCATGACACGGCAAGCCTGCGGCTTGATACGCTGGTGCGTCACTTGGTGCAGATCGAAGCTGACGCGCGAGACCAAGTCAAACTCAACAAGTCGGTGATGGACTTCTTGGATCCGCTTGAAGACAAGACCAAAGATGTCATGGAAGCTGGCAAGAAAGTGATCGTAAAGGCTGCTCAATCCAACATGATCGCTGGCAGCAAGTATGGTCCGGTGCGTGCTGTAGGCGTGGCTACCTCGTTGGTCTTGAAGAACCAGCTCTCGACGGTGGTCGATGGCATCAACAAGATGCGTGACCAGCGATTCAAAGAGGCCACAGGCACTGCGTTGGGTCTGGTGAACTACATCAGCGGCCCCAAGCAGTGGGTCAATGCTTTGCTGATCGCCAGCAAGAACGTCGATAAGATGCGGCTCAACACGATCACCAATGTCTCTCGTGCGGTACTCGCTGCTTTCGAGAACGGTGGCGCTGACCTGACCAAGGAGCAAAAGGCTGCTGTGTCGGCAGTGC
>JACCDU011077194.1_pt1 | contig 22394 bp, 22 predicted proteins | sample 7446081 | NCBI WGS metagenome assembly JACCDU01 (sample SAMN15323447, study PRJNA562643) | freshwater metagenome | isolation source: river surface water | place: USA:Blue River Watershed | collected 2017-08-17
ACCCAATCGGCGTACAAACGCGAACATTTTCGGAAAGTAAAGAACAAAAAAAAGTGTGTAAATCAACGACTTACACACTTTTCGAACAGTTGCGAACTGTACTCAGCGGAGAGAGAGGGATTCGAACATTTTCGATAAAGTATTGATTCTCAACGACGAAATTCATTTGGATAAAAAAAGTGTCACATAAGTGAAACGCAAATATATTAGCGATATTCGTATTTATTATGGATTTGAATCAAAATTATAATTGGGATGAATTAAAATCCGAGTTTAATTCATTGACGGAACAACAGAGTGAAATGATGGTAAGTGAAATTATCCGATGGCAGTTCAATAATTTCGATGCTAAAACTTTTAATTCTGATAAAAATGCTCTTATTCATTTTGTTTTAAATAACCCCGTTGATAATAATAAGATAGATAAAATAAGGGTCTTATACGGTTTATTTACCCTTAAATATCAGTGGTTAGGATTAATTGGAGATTTTCTAGAAAAAGACTCTAAAATAAAATCAATTATTTCATTCAAATTTATATCAATAAATGAATTGATTGAAGCTATTAATAAAATTCAAGCCTTGGATATGATTGAATATGACTTTAATTATTTTGCTCAGTTATGTGCTAATCATATAAAAAATCGTTTTTTAGAAGAAGTTTTACCTGAGGTTAATGAAATTATTACAATAGCTGCAAGAAAAAGAAGTAATCGAGTAAAAGGATTAAAATCTAATCCAAAATTGAACATAGATACTATACAAATTCAACGCTTTATAGAATATCTGAGTTCAAAAAATATAGACACTGAAAATAATGAACGGGTTAGTCCGTTTAATCCGAAATCAGTAATTAGAAAAAGCACTAACCCACAAAAGAATAAATTTTATCAAAATGAATTAATGGAGCTAATCCAAAATTCAGCTAGTTCCATTCCAAGGGTTAAAAAGAACGATAATTTCAAGATGGGTGAATTTTGTGAAGCACAGGTGGATTTGATTCGAATATTAGAGCCGAGTTTTACGATTAATACATTTGAGTATTTATTCAAGAGAAAAGATAAAACCTACATTTATGACGAAGTTCAATATCGTAGTAAGTATCTGAATAAAAGAGTAAAAAGTTTTGGATTATTCAATTTTGAAAGAAAAATCAACAATTAATTAGCCAATGAGGTCTTGATATTTTGTCCTCATTTCGTTTCATTCGGGTGAATTTAATTTGTGACCTATAAACATTTATTATTATGTCACAAGAAAAAAAAAGTATTCTGGATGAGTACATCTCGGAAAAAGAATTAATTTCAAAATTGCCAATCAGCAAAACTACTTTATGGCGTTTGAGAAGAAAAGGTATTATCAAAGCCTATAAACTCGAAGGTTTAAGGAAAAATTATTTTTCCGTTAATGAAGTATTTCAATTCAAGGAGGCTGATTTATTATGATTAGTATAAATGAAAGAACAAGCCCAAAAAATGAATTGGGCTTGTTATATCTTGAAAAAATTGACCCGTCGTCGTCGGAAGAAAACCATAACTATGGGTATGCACCCTCGGTTGCCCGATATAAGAAATACTACAAAGACCTCTTTACAAGTGAATTAATCGAAACTACGGATTTAGAAGAAAAAATAAATAGAAGAAATAACGCACTTTCATTTTTTTTCGAAAAATACATACCATTATATTTCGATTCGAACAATATCACCATTTTTTCAATTGTCATTAGTCAAGAGCATTATCCCAATATTTCAACATTTTTGAGAAATTTTAATGATAAACTAAAACGACATAATTCAAAATACTTAGCATATGTTTGGGTTAGAGATTATGGACAGTATTATGGCGGTAAGCACTTTCATCTTTTGCTAGCTACAAATAAAATGGATGAATTTACAATAAAGAAATTTTTAACATCCGAAGTCAATTTGAGACAAAATACTTCATACAAGTTTAAAGTCCAAATACTTGAAACACGCTACGGTATGTTGCAATATTTGAAGGACAAAGGTGTATATGCTGAAGCTAATCAAAAAAGCTATGGTCGTTCACAAATTTCTAAATATCATGTAAATTAATACGTATTAAAATTAATTTAAAAGTTTTTATATGTGTTTATATGTTTTATAATCAATTATATATGTTTTAGAAATAGGAATTTTAATTTAATCATATTAATTTTATACAATGAATAAGAAAGATTTATTGACAAAAGAAGAATTTTTCCCAAAGAGGGCAAATCAGAAATTTGCTAACCCAGCAAATAGAATAAAATATCATAACAATAGAGCAGCGCAATTACGAAAAGAAGCATCATTTATTAATACCCCTTTATTAACCAATTTGCAAATATTAAATAAAGTAATGCAAGGTAAAAAAGAACTTGTTTTGCATAAGGAGTTTTTAAAGGGAATGGGATATAGTTTTGAAGTATTTACTCATATCAAGAACTATGATAATTCCAACAGGTTCTGCTGTTATCAGTATATTATCATTTATTTAAAACCTGAATTAGTTAAAATAATTAGAATCGAAAATGATTGATTTAACAAAGATTGATATTAATCCAATACCTGAACCAATCAAGGTTCTTATTGATGATAATACGAGGTTAGGTAATAAAAATCTAAAACACCAAATCACTATTGGCATTTTAATAGGGATAATTTTAATAACACTACCTTATTTAACCAATAAAAACAATTATAAAGATGAAAACCAATAGGCCAAATGAATTTGATGTATTCAAAAAATTATATAGGGAAAATACTTCAGTCAAATACGCAACAATCATTGTTGGTGGTGTATTACTCATTTTTCTCTCAGGTAAGGCATTTAATGGTATTGCGACAGTAATCCGAAGTTTTAATAATATGAAAAGTGCTATAAATGGAAAGTAAATCTAAATACGCATTGTATTGCAGGGTTTCTACAAATACTCAAAATACAGAAAATCAAAAAATTCGTTTAATTCAATGGGCTATTGATAACAAGTATAAATTTGAGTTATTCGAAGAAACTGAATCAACTCGTAAAACTAGACCAATTAAACAACAATTAGTGAATCGTTTAAGAAATTTTGAATTTAAAGCGGTTGTTGTTTTTAAACTTGACAGATGGGCGAGGTCATCTTCAGAGTTAATTCTTGAGACAAAGGAGTTAATAGATAAAGGCATTGGTTTTATTTCAATATCCGACAATTTAGACTTCGGAAGTGCATCGGGCAAATTGCATTTTCAGATATTAAGTGCATTTGCAGAATTTGAGCGTTCATTAATATCTGAACGAACAAAGGAAGGAATTAATAGAGTTAAAGCGTCTGGGCTAAAATTAGGGAGACCTAAAGGTAGTAAGGATTGTAAACCAAGACGAAAAAGTGGTTATTACATACGTGAAATGAAAAAAAGGGGTGAAGTGATATAAATTTATCTTCGATGATTTCCAAAATATCAAATAACCAAATAATACTCCCCCAAACAATTACCTCATTTAAAAACCTAATAAAATGGCTTAAACCTCCCCCCGTATTACATGGTCAAATAAAGGAACGTTTTTTTAACTATAATTCAGGATATTTATAATTATAAAAAGCAATTAAGAGAATTACGCAGAGAACAACTTCAAAACACCGTTCCCTGTATTTAAATGTGCTTAATTTAAAATTTCAGTGGATTGACTAAAACGCATTCGGACAACTAAGTATTCAAAAACATAAGTAGAATTCAATGAAAACCACTTCTTAGGGAGTGGTTTTTTTATTTATGATGAATAGTCAATCCAAATTCATTCACTAAAAAAACAAGCTGTGAGTAATATTTTGCGGAGGGTGTGAGAAATTTGGTTTAAGTTAACAAATTGGTAGATGTAATTGGTATAAAGTCATATCTTTAAACAAAAAGAAGAAAATCCCTTGAAAGCTCTTGCAAAGGAGTTATTCAGTGGCGTAAATGACAAACAGGAATTCAACACGATTATGTTCGACTTGTTCAAACACGTCATAGAGATGGTTCATAAGGCAGAACTTGACGAGCATTTAGGACATGAACTGAAAAAACGCTGACAACAATAATAACCAAGAGTTGGAATCAAACATGGCACAGATTGAAACTTCTATCTCTTGAATTTAAGAAATAACGAAGTAATTGAGTGTTTTATCAAATCGTGAATACGCAATTTGAAATTTCCGCAAAGGTCAGAATATCAGGACTCTAATTTTATTTTGCAATTCCTATGTGATTGTGATAATTTCGTATATTATCGAGTTAGCGGCAATGGTAGGGCGACCCCTCAAAACCCGACAGACCGACCTTTGACAGACAGCCACCCCGACAACTGTCGACACAGAAAAAAATTAAAAAAAGCCCACCGCACGGAAAAAATTTTAGCCTATGCTATTGGCACATTTGGGGCTGTTCCACCCGCAAACCCAACACGCAACAGCCCCAAAAGAGCCAATCCCTACGCTCTGACAGACGACAATAAGATAAAGGGAAATAACTTTACACTTTCTCCACCAACAACCTTTCACAAACCGTATGGCTGAATGTTTCCGACAAGCGTTTTCCGTAGCTGACAACCATTGTATTATCAAACGGTTCAACCGATTTTATTTTCAGTTTTAATCCTAAACTCAATTCTCGGCTGTTCAGAAATTTCAAAAACTCGGCAGACGTATTGATTACCGCAGACAGTTTTATAGTGTCCCCTGCTTTACACTCACTCAACTTGCTGTATTCTTTCCAAACCATTTTACCGTTTTTATCGGGGATTGGTGAACCGTGAGGGTCTAATTTTGGGTAGCCAAGCAGTTCATCCATTTTTGCAAAAAATTCGGGCGACTGAATATGTTCTATTTGTTCGGCTATGTCGTGAACCTGTTCCCAACCAAAGCCCATTTTCTCAACAAGAAACATTTCCGTAAGGCGGTGCTTGCGGATAATTGCTGCCGCTTCTTTTTTTCCTTTCTCTGTCAGTCGTAGTGGTTTATAGCTTTCGTAATGCACCAATTTTTTTGACGAAAGCCTTTTCATCATACTGGTAACGGTAGGCATTTTTATTTCTAACCGTTTGGACAACTCATTCACATTCACTTCTCCTTTGTCATTAGACAGGTTAAGCAATGCTTTTAGGTAATTTTCTTCTGCCAGAGAGTTCATAAGGCAAAAATAACAATTAAAGTTAACAGCCTCTTACTCATAGAAAAATATTTTCCGAATAATTTAGTTAGTCTAATCTAACTTATTATATTTGCATCCTAAAACAATTATTGTAACCAAGATGAATAAGAAGCAACTATACGTCCTTTCAACCATTTGCCTGATGGTGGCAATTATGGTTTCGTGCGAAAAGATATTGCCGCCTGAACCTGCCGAAGATGAAATTTTGGACGGGTTTGTTGAGGGTTTGAGCAATCAACAGTCTGCTCAATTCTTAAAAGGCGATATAGCATTTAACGATGAGGTTTTTACAGCCCAAACAGGACTTGGTTCTATTTTCGTGGCTAACAGTTGCGGAAGCTGCCACGCAGGGGACGGCAAAGGACATCCTTTTACAACCCTGACCCGCTTCGGGCAGATAGATGAAACAGGCAATCAGTTTTTACATTTGGGAGGCCCGCAACTTCAAAACAGGGCTTTGCCCGGATTTACGCCTGAACAAATTCCTGCCGGAGCTACCTTTTCTAAATTTACTCCCCCTGCCTTAACAGGATTGGGTTTTCTGACCTTTGTTTCCGATGCCGATATTCTCGCAATGGCTGACCCGAACGATGCGGACGGAGACGGTATTTCGGGCGTTCCAAACTGGATTGATGTTCCTACTTTTGTTGCAATACATCAAAATGCTGTTTCTCAAGGCGGGAAATACATCGGGCGTTTCGGGAAAAAAGCAAGCGTTTATGATTTATTACAGCAAACCGTAAATGCCTATAATGAGGATATGGGAATTACTTCGCTTTTTAGCCCTGTTGATGTTTACAGCGGACTGGAGATTGACCCCGAAGTTTCAACACAGACCATTCACAACGTGGTGTTTTACCTGCAAACATTGAAAGCCCCTATACAGCGAAATCAAAATGATGCACAAGTAATTCAGGGCAAAAATATTTTCAATCAAATAAATTGTGCAGGTTGCCATAAACCGACTTTAACGACAGGCTATTCGCCCATTGCCCCGCTTTCATACAAAATATTTCATCCTTACACCGATTTATTACTGCACGATATGGGTTCGGGGCTTGATGACGGCTACACCGAAGGCAACGCAAAAACGTATGAATGGAGAACGCCACCGCTTTGGGGTTTGGGACTTTCGCCTAATTCACAGGGCGGACAATACTTTTTAATGCACGATGGCAGAGCAAAAAGCATTGAAGAAGCCATACTAATGCACGGTGGCGAAGCAACTAACAGCAAAATGCAATACCAAAACCTTTCACCAGCGGACAAAGATGCTTTAATCAAATTCTTAAAATCACTGTAATGGACAGAAAAGAATTTATCAAAACCTGCGGATTTGCCTGTTTAGGAGGAACAACGTTAGCCGTTTTGCTTGAAAGCTGTGCAGGCACAAATTACCTTGCACAAACGAGCTATGCAAATAATCAAATTACCATTCCGAAAACCGAATTTATAAGGATTGCAAAAGATAAAACCATACAGCGAAAATATGTATTGGTGCGACACGATAAATTCAGCTACCCGATTTGCGTTTACAAATTAGACGAGGAAAATTATTCCGCTTTGCTGATGCAATGCACTCACAAGGGCTGCGAGTTACAGGCACAAGGCGATTTTCTGATTTGTCCCTGTCACGGAAGCGAATTTACCAATCAGGGTGTTGTTCAAAATCCACCCGCAGAACAAGATTTACAAACTTTCAAAATCTCAACCGACAATGAAAACATTTACATTTATCTTTAAAAGAAGTTTGATTTTGGTTGTCTTGTTTTGCTCTTTCACAAACAGCAATGCACAAACCGACACAACTAAATTTATTCAACGTATTCCTGCCGATACTTCTAAACAAAAGTTGAATATGGATGCTGTTTACAACCGTCCTTTTCTTACGGCAGGAAAATTGCCGATTGCTATTGGCGGTTATCTGGAAGCCAATACACAATACGCACAAACAGAAGGAATTTCAGACGGTTTTTCATTTCAGGCAAGGCGTTTTACTTTGTTCTTCTCATCCACCATTGCCAAAAAAATAAAGTTCCTTTCCGAACTTGAATTTGAAGACGGCACAAAAGAAATCAATATTGAATTTGCGGCAATGGATATTGAGTTTCATCCTTTGCTCAATTTAAGAGGTGGTATTGTAATGAACCCTATCGGGGCATTTAACCAAAATCACGATGGACCGTATTGGGATTTTATTGACCGCCCAATTTCCGCTACTACGATTATTCCCTCTACACTATCAAATGCGGGGTTTGGCTTGCACGGAAAATACTTTGTTAAACGCTGGATTTTGGGTTACGAAGCCTATCTGACCAATGGCTTTGACGACAATATTATTTCCAATGAAGATAACAGGACATCGCTTGCCGCAGGAAAAAGAAATCCTGCACGTTTTGAAGAAAGCAATAGCGGACTGCCGATGTTCACAGGAAAACTTGCTATTCGCAACCGAAAAATCGGTGAGTTGGGCATTTCTTATATGACAGGTGTTTACAACAAATGGAAACAAGACGGAGTGATATTAGACAGTAAAAGAAGTGCAAGTGTTTTGGCTGTGGACTTCAATACTTCCCTTATTAAAAACAGACTGAATATTACAGGCGAAGTGGCAAAAGTTTTTGTGGATGTTCCTGAAACATACACACAACAATTCGGCACACAGCAATTCGGTGGCTATATTGATATTATCGGCACAGTATTGAAAAGGAAAATTTTAGGTTGGGACAATGCGAAACTAAATGTGGGAGTTCGTTTGGAATATGCCGACTACAATCAAGACAAATTCAAAGAAACAGGCGGAAACATTGCAGATGATATTTGGGCAATCGTTCCGTCAATCGCATTCCGTCCTGTTGGGACTACTGTTTTGCGGTTCAATTACCGCTATGAACAACAAAGAGATTTGTTGGGTAATCCACCTGCCCTGACAGGAGTTATACAATTTGGATTTTCGACTTATTTTTAAAAATGACTAATCGGACAATTTGGTAACTTGAATGAACTATTGGAGTAAAGAAAGGCAGCAACCGCACAGGGTCAAGCACATTTGCAAACCGCTCAAAGCCGACACACAGACCAAAGTTTGCAAAAGAGCTTGCCCCTTTCCAACCCGATAAAAATTTTTCCTTCCCTTCTTTTTTTAATTTTTTCCCCCGACACGCAACCCGACACAAGCGACCCTAACCTGACAACGACTGACCACGAGCGACAGAACCACAGCCGCTAACAACGGTTTGGCGCAATGGCGGGTGCAGTGCTTCGCATTACAGTTTTGTGGTAGATTCAAGTGCAGTGCTTCGATTGAACATTTGTGCAAAAATCCGCCACTACGCCAAGCCGCAAAACGTTATCGGTCATGCTATGAGGACAGTGCAACCTTGAAACATTCAAGCTTATAAAGAACAGAATATGGAAGAAAATTTTTTAGCGGACAAACCAATTAGTGAAGAAAAAGACGACAAGTTTCAACGCTATAACTTTTCTAAACGAATTGCTGAGACAATTATCAATAGGACAAGCAGTGATAGCATTGTCATAGGTCTATATGGTGCCTGGGGAGAAGGTAAAACATCTGTTCTTAATTTTATTAAACAAGAACTAAACCCACATCATCCAAGTGTTATTCATTTCACCTTTAATCCATGGAGATTTACAGATGAAGCAGCTTTGCTGACTTCATTTTTCAATACACTTGCAAGTGAGTTAAAAAAAAGTTTAAAAGAAGAAAATACCACCGAAGAAAAGAGCAAGAAAAAGACAAGTTGGTTTGGTAAAAAAAAAGGCAACTTAAAAACAAATACAGAAACCATTGGTGAAATCATCCAAGAATATGGAAAAGTAGTTTCTGTCTTCGGTGCTGGTGAAGCCGCAGAAGCAATTGGCAAAGCAATTTCTAATGTTGACGTTGAGAAACTAAAAGCTAGGATTGAAAAATTGCTAGCTGACAATAAAAAGAGAGTAGTAATTTTCATTGACGACATTGACCGTCTTGAAAAAAACGAAATACATTCAATTTTTCGCTTAGTTAAACTTACTGGAGACTTTGCATATACAACCTATTTGTTGTCATTTGACGAAAATATGGTTTCATCCGCAATTGGTGAAAGATTTGGAACAGGTGACCAAAAAGCTGGCTTAAATTTTCTTGAAAAGATTATCCAAATTCCAGTAAAACTGCCATTAGCACAAAAGACAGCACTAAAAAATTATTGTTTCAAACTGGTTGAGCAATCTCTCAATTCTAGTGAAACAATATTGACAGAAGATGAAGCACAAGAATTTGTCAGAAAATTTACATCAAATTTCTTAATTCGACTAAATACTCCTCGACTGGCAGTTAGGTATGGTAATACACTTTCCTTTTCGTTGCCTCTCTTAAAAGGTGAAGTCAATTATGTTGACTTGCTTCTCATTGAAGCTATTCGTGTTTTCTTTCCTGAAATTTACGACTTTGTTAGGTATCAACCTGACTATTTTATCGGCTCTTACGGAGATGAAGTATATTCTCGCAACTCTGGAAGCCAAGAGAAAATTGATAAATTCAAGAAAATATTTGAAGAGTTTACCATTAACTATTCGCCAGATGAAATCGCGGATGCTAAAGGAGCATTAAGCGATTTGTTTCCAAATCTTGTTAAGGTTTGGGGAAGTGGTTGGAATTGGGGAAGCGGAACACCTGAAAGCCGTTATAATCAAAAGAGAATTTCAACAAATCAGTATTTTAACCGCTATTTCTCTTACACCGTTATTGAAGGCGATATTTCTGATGTTGCATTTTCAAAACTATTAGAAACAATAAAAGAAGGCGATTATACTGATAGTATTGAACCAACAAAAAATTTAATTCAATCAGCAACTCCCGAAAATTTCATTGAAAAAATAAGGTTCAAAGAAAAAACATTTGATAGCGTAACATCGATTGCACTTGTAAAGGTATTTAGCCAGCTTGGCGATTGTTTCCCTGATAAAGGGAATAGTTTTTACAGTTTTCTAACACCAAATTCACAAGCGGCCATCTTTCTTGCACAACTCATAAGAAATCAAATTGACGAAGCAGAAAAATTTGGCTTGCTTCAATGGGTAATTGAGAACTCAGTTCCTTTTGAATTTGCTTATCAAACTTTTAATTACTGCCGCAACGACAAAGACGAACCTAAAAAATTATTTACAGACGAACAATACAAAGAACTAGCAGGTAAGCTAATAGATAGAGCCAAAGTATTGGCGGAAGACAAACCCATTTGGGAAAGGTTTACTTTCCAATCAAAATATATGCTCAATGTTTGGGCGATTGATTTCAATAAGCAAGACTTAACGACATACGTAAAAACTCATTTAGGCACAAATCCTCATTCGGTAATTCCTTTGCTCAAAGTATTTGTAGGTTTCATTCATAGTTCAGCACATCCTTTACCTTACTATGGTGACTTTCAAAAAGACTCATACGAATGGCTTACACAAATTTTAGACGCAAACTTGATTTACGAAAAAGTTGGAGAAGTATTAGGAGCTGACTTATCTGCCATTGACAAATACGAACATCTTGAGCACAAACAGACGGATGAAAATATGTTGAAGCAATTTGCACATTGGCATAATAAAAACACAAATAATACAATCCCTAATGCAGACATTGTCGAATAAATTGACACGATTGATATACATAGACGGAGAAGCACGAACCGATAGCAGCGGTTTGGCAAAAGTGGCGGTTCAGTGCTCCGCAGACACATTTGTGGTTAATCAAAGTTTGGTTCTCCGCATCAAATTTTGTGGTGTATTGACAGTTTTAAGCTCCGAAATCGCCAACTTCTTGTAGCGCCAAAACGCTAGGTGCAAGCGTAGGACGACACACAACCGACAAGAAAACGACTGATATCAAACAGAAAAAAGAATGACTTTAAGTTGGAACGAAATAAAAGACCGAGCATTAAAATTCTCAAAAGAATGGCTGACACTTCAAACGAAGAAGCAGACGCAAAACCATTTTTGGTTGAGTTTTTTAATGTGTTTGGTATTACGAGCAAACGGGTTTCGACTTTTGAGCATAGAATAAAAAAATTGGACGACAAAGTCGGTTACATTGACCTGCTTTGGAAAGGAACAATTTTAATAGAAATGAAAAGTCGGGGCAAAATCCTTGACAAAGCATACTCACAAGCCATTGAATACACTCACGGACTTTAAGAATACGAACTTCCGACAGGAATCGAACTATTAAAATTAAAGTATTGAATATTTATAATATAAAAAATATCATACAAAGATTTAGCCAACATATAGCCAACAAATATGATATTAATCCTCGGCAGCCAAGCGATAACTTCCATTATCACCGTAATGTTTACCGCTAAAGTCGTTTGCTAAAAGTTTAGCTTGTTCAAGCACGGTTTCAGTCGCCTTAATTTCCAAATCAGGCGGATAGCCGTGCTTTCTAAGTATTCTTTTTACTGCAATTCTCATTTTGGCTTGAACATTTTCTCTAACTGTCCAATCAATACTCGTGTTTTTCTTCACGGTATCAACTAATTCTCTTGCGATGTGCCTAAGAATATCATCCCCCATAACAGAAACGGACGAATCATTTACCTCAAGTGCCGTATAAAACGCATATTCTCTAAAATCCAATCCCATGTCCTCACCCTTGCGGTCAGCTTCCTTGATATCCTTAGCCAATTGAATCATTTCTTCAATGATTTGAGCAGTAGTGATTAAATTGTTCTGATATGACTTCATTGCCGTTTCCAGCATTTCAGAGAACTTTTTGGATTGAACCAAGTTTACTCGTTGCCTTGATTTTATTTCGTCATTCAATAACTTTCGAAGTAATTCTAAAGCAAGATTCTTGTGCGTCATTCCTTTAACCTCCGCTAAGAATTCATCAGATAAAATTGAAATGTCAGGTTTTTTTAAACCAGCGGCATCAAAAATATCAATGACTTCTTCTGCAACAACGGCATCCGATAGTATTTGCTTAATAGCAGTTTCAATTTCCTCGTCTGTTTTACCTTTTCCACTTTGGGTGACTTTAACAATTCTCGTCTTTATAGCTTGGAATAATCCTACTTCATCCCGAATATCAATTGTGTAAGGGTGGGGGACTGAAATTGCAAACGACTTAGAAAGGGCAGTTACATTGTTTAAAAAGCGTTCCTTACCACTTTCTAATCCTAAAATGTAGTTCGCTGCTTTAATTGGGAACGATAGCTTTTCTCTTGGTTCTAATTGGAAAAACTGTTTATAATCAAATCCATGTTGAGCATCTGCATCAAGTGGTTTCTCAGAAAACATCTGTGCTACAATTTCGTATTTGCTCATCATAACATCTGCTGCTTCATCTTGGTCAAACGCTGGTTTTCCTTTACCACCACTTTCTGTGTAAAGAGACAATGCTCGCTTCAAATCATTGGCAATGCCGATATAATCAACAACCAAACCACCGTCTTTATCTTTGTAAACACGATTAACCCTCGCAATTGCCTGCATTAAATTGTGTCCCTTCATTGGTTTGTCAATGTAAAGGGTATGCATGGAAGGCGCATCAAACCCTGTTAGCCACATATCTCTTACAATTGCAATTTTTAGTGGGTCTTTTGGGTCTTTCAATCGTTCACCCATTGCCTTTCTTTTCGCTTTATTACGAACATGAGGCTGAAAGCTTAATGGGTCGGAAGATGAACCAGTCATAACTACTTTCATAGTTCCTTCTGTATCTTCATCACTATGCCATTCAGGTCTGATTTTCTTGATTTCGTCATACAAGTCAACACATATCCTTCTACTCATACAAACAATCATTGCTTTTCCATCTAAAGCCGAATTTCGAGCTTCAAAATGTTCTACAATATCCTTGGCAATTAGTCTTAATCTTCTTTCATTACCAACAATAGCTTCCAATCGTGCCCATTTCGATTTTAACTTTTGACGGTCGGAAAGTTCTTCACTTTCCGTTAGTTCTTCGAATTCTTCATCAACCCGTGGTTTTTCTTCCTCTAAAAGGTCAATTTTAGCTAATCTGTTTTCATAATAAATACGAACCGTTGCACCGTCTTCAACTGCTTGTTGAATGTCATACACATCAATATAGTCACCAAAAACAGCTTGGGTATTTTTATCAGTATTCTCAATGGGTGTACCTGTAAATCCAATAAACGAAGCATAGGGTAGAGCATCCCTCATGTGTTTGGCAAATCCATCCATGAAATCATATTGACTTCGATGAGCTTCATCAGCTATAACAACAATATTTCTTCTTTCCGATAATAATTCAAACTGCCCTTTGATATTTTTAATTTTTCCATCTCCTAAATCTATTTTTTCTTGTATTTCAGGAAGGAATTTCTGAATTGTAGTAAAAACTATTCCACCTGAACTTACACTTAATTTGCGTTTTAAGTCGTCCCGATTTTCTGCTTGAACAGGTGTTTGTCTGAGTAAGTCTTGACTCAATGAAAATGTATCGAATAATTGGTCGTCCAAGTCATTTCTATCGGTTAAAACGATTAGTGTTGGATTATTCAATGCCAGAACTAATTTCCCCGCATAAAACACCATACTCAGACTTTTTCCACTGCCTTGAGTGTGCCAAATTACACCTGCTCTTTGGTCACCATTCTCGGAGGTCGCTCTTTTGGTTGTTTCAACGGCTTTGTTAACTGCAAAATATTGATGATAACGAGGGACAATTTTACTAAGTTGTTCTTTGTTTTGATGAAAAACAATATAATGATGTATCAGGTCAGGCAAAACATTTTTATTAAGCATACCCTTCACCAACACTTCCATTTGGGGAATATTTTCATCCGCCACCAACTTTCCATCAATGGATTTCCAAGGCACAAAAAATTGCTTGGGGGCGGTTAAAGAACCATATAACGCATCCCAACCATCAGAAACAATTAACAGGGCGTTATAGACGAATAGCGAAGATATCGTTTGTTTATAAGTCTGTATTTGGTTGAATGCCGAATGAATGGTGGCGTTCTCATCAACTGCGTTCTTTAGTTCTATAACCACCAATGGGAGTCCGTTTACAAACAGAATGACATCTGGTCGTTTGTTTACATTATTCTCAATGATGGTGAACTGATTCACCACCAAAAACTCATTGTTAGAGGGGTTTTCGTAATCTATCAACCACACCTTATCACCCACGATTCTATCTCCCTTTCTATATTCCACATCCACACCATCTGTAAGGTATTTGTGAAAGGTGTAGTTGTTTTGAGAAAGATTCGGACTATCGGTGCGCAGTACTTTCTTAATAGCTTCTTCTTGTGCCTCAATAGGGACATTGGTGTTTAGTTTGGCAATGGCGTTACTTAGTCGAGATTTCAATACAACCTCATCATACTCCCTTTCTTGGGAAATACCATAAGGGGAAATATCTGCACCATTCACGTATGAGTACCCCAGTTCGATGAACTCCTGAATAATGATTTGTTCTATATGGTCTTCGGAGATTACGGCTGCCATTATGCGGTGGTTTGGGTTTGTGAAACTTCCAACTCACCTGAAATGAGTTTGGGTAATAGGGTGTCTCGGAGGTTGGTTAGTTGTATATTCTCTTTACAATTCTTCAGAATTGTGGAAACAGAACTATGAGCAAATTCTCCAAATAACTTAACTACTTCCAAATTAGGATTAAAGACCCATAAGTTTTTTACATCTTCTTGGTTTATACCCGGAATCGCAGCTTTACCACCGTTATTCTCAAAAACTGGCCTTACGTACTCACTGTCAAAATAGAAATAACAAAAACTATTAAAATGTTTGTTGAAAAAATCAAGTAAGAAGACGTGCTCATTAATAAAAAAAGAATCAAATGGGAATCCTTCACCAAACATTGAAAAGTGAGGAATAAAAGTACCTGGCTTACCCCCATCTTTATAAATTAATAATTCATACCCTTCAACTTTACCTCTTTTCATTTTTGCTGCAAACTCTTCAGTGACAAACTTAACTTTGGAAAAGTCATAATACCCCAATTTCTTAATGCTCTCCGCACCAATACTTGGTACTCCTTGAGTTATTCCTCCAACACCACCTTTAGGACGTGTGCCAGTTTGTAGTTTATGTTCTAAATCTTGAACTTTTAATATTTCCCACCCCCTTGGAATCTCCCCCAATTCACTCTCCACCATTTCACCACCTGATGATTTGTAAGGTTCTCCGTTTTCATTGGGGAATTCAAAATCAATGAACCATTGTTTGAAAAGGGTTTGGGCAAGGTTTTCTAACTCCTGATTGATTTTGTTGTTAAGTTCAATTTTATCGTCAAGGGAGGAGAGGATTTCTGCAATGGCGGTTTGTGTTGGTAGGTCGGGGAGATTTATTAAGAAATCTGAAAACTGTTTGGCATTAGCCCCAGGTTGTGCAGACCCCCCCACAATTGAACTAACATAATCTTTCCAAAAATGAGATTTTAAAACATGCCCAACATAAAAGGGATTTGCCAAAGATTTATTTATTCTAAATCGAATTAGATATGACGCAAAAACAGCATCTATCTTGTGTTTTATTGTTTCTGTAATACCAGTAGTAGCACCCGTTCGAGCAACTACTATATCGCCAATTTCAATCTTGTTTTTAATATAATCTTTTTCATTTATGACACAATATGGAACTTTGTCCCAATTGATTGAACCCTCACGGATGTCAGTTATTCTTAAAAATTTAGGACCTACAGGATTCTCATTTGCACTTTCAGTATAACCATATGAAACATCGTTAGAAATCTCGCCTAATTTATATTTCTTCCACTCTCTCATATCAATATCCCCACTTATTAAGGTTTTGCTTGATTTGTGTTAGTGGTTGAACCATGTTAATCAAGCATTGTCTAATATTCAATAAATTGTCCATTATTTAAAAAAGTTTAAGGTATTCATCAAATAAGAAGACTCTATTTCTCCTATTACCCGTCATTTCAGTCAATATTCCAGCTGCCACAAAATCATTTACTAAGTCATTTGCTGTTTTATAAGTACTATTCGTAATTTCCTTTACTTGATTCACATGAATTACTGGTTTTCTAAACAAATGATTTAATAAAATTCCAGCATTGTGTGCCCGTTTTCCAAAATTTACTGTCAAATTCTCTTCTAAACGTGCCTTTAACCCTAATACTTCGGATAATGTTTGTGCTGCATTTTCAGCAGTTTCCTCAATACCTACCAAAAAATATTTCAGCCATTGTTTCATATCGCATTTTGTTCTTACAAATGTTAGGTTATCATAGTATAATCCTTTATTTTTCTCAAAAAACGCTGACAAATAAAGTAATGGTTTATTTAAAATTTTTTGGTCAACTAAGAATAGCGTAATCAACAATCTACCAATCCTTCCATTTCCGTCTAAAAATGGATGTATAGTTTCAAATTGATAATGCGCAATCCCAATTTTAATTAAAGCTGGTACATTTATTTCTTCATTATGTAAGAAATTTTCCAAATCACTCATCAAATCATTAACAAACATTTGATGAGGAGGTACGAAAACAGCATCCGCCAAACTGTTCCCTCCAATCCAATTTTGCGAGGTGCGAAATTCACCTGGTTGTTTGTGTTCGCCTCTTACACTATTCAGTAAAATCTCATGTGTTTTTTTGATTAAACGGGACGAGATAGGCAGAGTCTCTAATTCCATAATCGCTTGATTTAATGATTTAATGTAATTGTTTACTTCTTGCCAGTCGTTCTTTCTTTCAGGCGTAATCTCATCCTCATCTAATAATGCCTCATCCATTTGGGTTTGCGTCCCTTCTATCCGACTTGAAACAACAGCTTCTTTTGTTACATGGAGTTGAATAAATAAATCAATGTTTGGGACTAATTTTGAAAAGGAATTTAATTCACCCAGTTTTATAGCGGCTTTTTCTAATAGCTTATTTATTGTTTGGTCTTCCCAAATCCATGTATCATTTATTGTTGTAGGTAAAAAATAGAAATACCCTGTTGGGTCTTTCATTATTTTACCTGATTGATATTTGTCCAAATTTATCATACAACTGTTTTATTTTATCAAACTAACATTACGATTTTCTTATTTTAGTTTATATGTACAAAACTAAAATAACAAATCCCTTATTTTAGTTTCGATTCATATCTCAATCCCCACTTTTTTAAGGTTTTGTTTGATTCGTTCCTGAAGTTGAATGGATTGTTCAAAGTGAGATTTTAAGTTGTCGGTTATCACCGCCAATTTGTCTTCAAATGAAATACCATCTTCTTCTATATCTTCTGTACCAACATAACGACCTGGAGTTAGTACGAAATTATTATCTTCGATTTCTTTTAACGTGGCTGATTTACAGAATCCTTTGATGTCTTCGTAATTACCATCTTTATTTCTCCATTTATGATAAACATTTGAAATTATATAAATATCCTCGTCAGTGAAAGCCTTATTCTTTCTGGTTACCAATTCACCAAATTTGCGGGCATCAATAAACAAAATTTCATCTTTACGGTTTCTGAACCTTCCGTTTGTTCTGTTACGTGCCAAAAACCACAAACAAGCGGGTATTTGAGTATTGAAGAATAGTTGGGTTGGTAGTGCAACCATACAATCCACCACGCCATCCAAAATCATTTGTTTGCGTATTTCATTTTCTCCACCTGAATTAGTGGTCATTGAACCATTGGCTAATACCACACCTGCAATTCCATTCGGACTGAGTTTATTTAAAATCAATTGCAACCAAGCATAGTTGGCATTTCCAACAGGAGGAACGCCGTATTTCCATAAAAAAGATTCTTGCAATGATTCAGCACCATAATCAGAAATATTAAACGGTGGGTTCATGATTGCGTAATCTACTTGAAGGTCTTTGTGTCTGTCGTTGTGGAAAGTATCCCCCAATTCAATTTTGGCATCAATACCACGAATGGCAAGATTCATTTTTGCCAGTTTATAGGTTGTGGGGTTACTCTCTTGACCATACACCGCTATATCCCCAATTTTACCGCCATGTGCTTCCAAGAACTTCTCACTTTGAACAAACATACCACCACTTCCACAACAACCATCATAGATTCGTCCTGAATAGGGTTCTAACATTTCTACAAGTAGTTTAACGATGCTTTCGGGTGTATAAAATTGCCCACCTCTTTTTCCTTCGGCATCGGCAAACATTCCTAAGAAATATTCATATACTCTTCCTAATAAGTCTTTACTATTTTGTCCTGTTTCATTGAATCCAATATTTCCGATTAAATCAATCAATTCGCCCAAACGTTTTTTATCTAATGCGGGACGAGCATAATCCTTAGGCAACACACCTTTTAAGTTGGGATTATCTTTTTCGATAGCATCCATCGCATCGTCAATATCTTTTCCAATTGAAGGCAATTTTGCTCTTTCATGTTGTAGATATTCCCATCTTGCAATTGGTGGAACAAAGAATACATTTTCAGCTAAATACTCGTCTTTATCTTCGGGATTCGATAATTCGTCTTTGCTTAATTTATCATGTAATTCTTTAAAACTATCGGAAATGTATTTTAAGAATATTAGACCAAGTGCAATATGTTTGTACTCGGCAGCATCCATGTTGTTTCTGAGTTTATCCGCAGCTGCCCAAAGTGTTTTTTCTAAGTCTTTAACCATTTCTAATTCTAATTCAAAAATTTGCGTCGCTTTAATTATAACTAATACTTCGAAATCAAAAATAATATATTGAAATGGTACAATACCCAAAATATTACTCACAGCTTGTTTTTTTAGTGAATGAATTTGTATTGCCTAATCATTGTAAATAAAAAAACCACTCCCTAAGAAGTGGTTTTCATTGAATTCTACTTTTGTTTTTAAATACTTGGTTGTCTGAATGCGATTTAGTCAATCCACTGAAATTTTAAATTAAGCACATTTAAATTCAGGGAATGGTGTTTCGGATTCGTTACTTTCTGAATTCAAATAAGCTTCAAATTTTTCTGCTGCATCTTTTAAACGTTTATTATAATTGTTTTGATATTGACTTGTGATTGAATTAGAAATGTGTCCCAACCAAGCACCAGTTACTTTTTCATCTATTTCAGCTTCGAATTGCAATTGAGCGCAAGTATGTCGGGATAAATGGAAGGTCAATTTCTTTTTTGAATCAATATTTGCTTCAATGGCTAAAATTTTCAAAATACGGTTAACATGTTGATTGCTAAAAGGGGGTAGAACTTTGTTTTTTATTTTTCTGAAATTCGCATCTTCATATTTATAAAAAATATCTATTGCACCTTTCAACAAAGGAACTTGCAAATCTGTATTGTTTTTACTGCATCTAAAGCTTAGTACGTTGTTGTTATTGGATATGAAATCATTGACTGAAATCCGTGATTGAGAATCTTTGAATCTCAACCCCGTATAGCAACAAAAAATAAAAGCATCTCGAACACGTTCTTTTTCGGCATTTAAACTCAAATCAAGGTCTCTTAAGCGTTTAAATTCCTCAAGTGTTAATGATTGACGCTTTCTAACTTCTTTTTTGATTTTAAAGCCCGCTACAACGTCTTTAGAAGTCCATTCGCTATTCATAGTGAATTTCCAAAATGTTTTGAAACGGGACATGTGCTTTGCAATGGTGTTAACGTCTAATTTTTTTCCATAATTACCGTAGGTTACATCATTTTTTAAGTATAATTCAAAATCCTTTACCATTTGTTTGGTGAAATCATCGAATGAGATTTCAGATTTATTGTTTTTAATTAGGAACTTTTCCAAATAGTCTAGGGTTTTTTTGATTTTCTCTTGGTTAGTCGGTGCTTGATTTGTTTTCTCGTAGTGAATTATCATTTCTTTGCTCGCTGATAAAACTGTATGTCTGTAAGTGTTTTTGCCCGTAATCAGGTCTTTTACTTCTTTTGCTGAAATCTTTTTATTTTGCTGATTGGCTTCTCTAACCAAATGCGCTATTGCATTTTTTACATCAGACAAATTCTGTTCAGTTATTGCAAAATTTGGACTATTGCTTTTGGGTGATTGTTTTTTATCATCCCAATACTTTGGTTGACAGTAGGAATCAGTTTTGAATAGTGCTTTTTTCCGATGCAAAGTAATTCTACAATAAATAGGGTGTCCTGAGGACGTTGAAACTCTTTCATCTAAGAAGAATTTAGTAGTAAAGTTGTTTATTTTAATATATTTCATGTTTCAAAATTAGGATTGGAAACCAAGGGAGTATGAGTCCAAAATATAAAGAGCTACGACAAAAAAAATACGATAGGTTTCGTTTTTTTAAAAAGTGGAACAATTTAAATTGCAGTGAAACAGTAGTGAAACATTCAACGAAACTGAGTGAAAAAAGCGGAAACTCTGTGAAACGTATAAACATAAAAAAAACCGTTGCAGAACAACGGTTTCAAAGAAAGTGAAACAAAATGAAATTGTTTCTTGCGGAGAGAGAGGGATTCGAACCCCCGGACCTGTTACAGTCAACGGTTTTCAAGACCGCCGCATTCGACCGCTCTGCCATCTCTCCTAACGAGGGTGCAAATATAACTAGAAAAAAATTGACATCAAAAAAATATATCGAAAAAATCTAAAAAATTGTCGCAATTCCACCACAACCCACTTCCTCAACCCAGAAAAACCAAACGGTACTAATACCACCCAATCTTCCTACTACTTCCCGTTCAACTGATCGCTCAAAACCTTGCTCGCTGCACAAACCAATTTCTTGCCCATGTAATCGCCAACCCACTGAATGCCCATCGCCGCACTCGTTAAAAAAATCTCGCGACAACCACTCAAATCCAATTCTGTCAACTCCCGTTCCACCACCTCGTATCCATACGAACGCGCTAAATCCATGACCGTTTTGCGCATCACTCCGTCAACACAGTACTCCGATAGAGGAGGAGTAAGTATGAAATCACCCGAAACACCAAAAATATTGGTCGAAACGGTTTCGCAAACCCGTCCCATTTCGTTATAAATCACGCAATCATCCCACTGCTGCTCCTTGGCGTGAATGCCCGCCATCACGTAAATCAACGAACTGCTGGTCTTCAAAAAACTCAAAAAGTTAGAGTTTTTACTCAATTCCTTGTAATTGCCCAATACCAATCCCGAGCGATTCAACGGATATCCTTCGTAATCCAATTCCAAAATCTCCACCAACGTGCTGCTGTACTGATTCTTGGGCGTGTAAAATCCGTCGGCTTCCCGGATGAACGATACCCGAACCCGTGCACTTTTGATACCTTCTTGAGTGCAAAGCGACTCAATTTGCTGTTCCAATTGCTCAAAACCGCCATCGGGCGCTTGCATTTTCAACAGCAATAACGATTTGTGTACTCGCTGTTCGTGGTGGTAACTGTGTTGTAAACGTCCCCCAAAAAAGCGCATAGTTTCAAAAAAACCGTCGCCATAGCGATGGGCTCTCGACGATGCCGAGAATATCGGATCCTGAGATTTTACTGGATCTCCGTTATATAAATATAGTTTTTTCAATGAGTGATAGGGCTTTACTGCCGGCGTTTGATCTCATCGCGAATTTTGGCCGCTCTGCCGTAATCTTCAATGCTGATGGCTTCATCCAACAGGGCTTCCAATTCATCCACGGTGTATAAATCCCAGTGGTTGGTATCGTCGGTTTTTCCTTGGGGGATGATTTCATCGTCCTGCATACGACCGGGCGATTCGAAATCCATTTCTTCGTCTTCGTCGGAATAACCGGCATCATCCAAGATGGATTGAGTTACGAAAATGGGACATTTGAATTTCATGGCCATGGCAATGGCATCGGAAGTGCGGGAATCGATTCCAACCGAATCTCCATCCCTCGAAAAATAAATGGTGGAATAAAAAATTCCTTCTTCCAAACGTTCAATCACCACTTCGCGAATATCTACCGTGAAATGCTTCAATGTATTGCGAAACAAATCGTGGGTGAGGGGACGGGAAGACTGGATGTTTTCCAACTCCATCGCAATGGATTGTGCTTCAACGGCTCCGATGAGAACCGGCAATTGGGTTTTGGTGATGGGACTGTGCAAAACGAGGGTGTAAGCACCGTGACTGTGTGCAGGAAGTATGGTTTTTATGAAAACTTCAACCCGTTTGCTCATAATGTTATCCCTAAGTTACAAAAAATAGTCCGCACGTGGTGACGCGCGGACTGGATATTTTTCAAATTAATTTTTAAGTGCTTGAATCAACTGGGGTAAAACTTCGAATGCATCACCCACGATTCCGTAATCCGCAGCTTTGAAGAAAGGCGC
>JACCDU010820495.1_pt1 | contig 22380 bp, 23 predicted proteins | sample 7446081 | NCBI WGS metagenome assembly JACCDU01 (sample SAMN15323447, study PRJNA562643) | freshwater metagenome | isolation source: river surface water | place: USA:Blue River Watershed | collected 2017-08-17
CCGGAGTCTCCAGCCTTTTATCCATCAGATATGACCTCTGATCAAGAGTTAGAGAATCAACTCGGTGATCTAATTCGCGAAGCGGCTATAGCCGATGTTTTTGAAGAGGTGCCACATTCGATAGCGGTTGTTATCGATGAGATTTCAGAGCGCGAAAAACGCACCCCTGAGGAGAGACCATTTTTTGATATTCATGCCTCGATTGTGGTTGAACGAGATAGCCAAAAAGCCATAATTATTGGAACCAAAGGCGAAAGGCTAAAGCAGGTAGGTATCGCTGCCAGGCAAGAAATTGAGAAAAAATTAAAGGGGCGAGTTTTTCTCGGGCTTCATGTAAAGGTGATGCCTAACTGGCAAAGTGATGCAAAGGCATTGTCTAAACTAGGGTTTAGCCAGCAATAATCGGTGTCTTTGGCTTTCGGCTAGCGTAATAAGAGCCGATCAGCACCAAAGGTAAGCCAACGATAATTGCGACCGTTAACTCTTCACTAAGCAAAATAATTCCAAGAACCACTGCGATAGCTGTATTTGGATAAACCACTAATGATGCGCGAGCCGGACCAATGTCATCTAAAACTTTGAAGAAAATCCAGAAGGCAATGGCAGTACACAAGACACCTAGTCCCAACGTTGAAAGTATGGCCTCATTGGAAGGCATCTGATCTGGCATTTGGGTTAGGGCAAATGGCGCGAATACAACCGTTGAAATAGCCATCGCAACTCCATTAATTGCGACACCAGAGACATTTGGAGCCTTTGTGGTAATCATATTTACTGCCCAGGCATATGAGAACGCCGCAATTAAGACATTAAAGAGAGCAACAAGATTGCTTACATCATTGAGAGATTCCACTCCCACGATAAGTGCAATACCAATTAGGCCAACAGCGATTCCAAAAACTCTTGAGCGGTCAGCGGCTGTGGTGTCGCCAGACTTATGAGCGAAGAAAGTTGCCCAGATTGGAACAGTTGCAACTAGAAGGGCAACCACACCAGAAGATAAATCTCGCTGCGAACTGGTAATTAGAGTCCACGGGATAACCATTTCAAGGATGGCGTAAAGAGCGATGTATTTCCAATACTTTAAAGCCGGAATCAGCTCTTTCTTGTACATTGCCAGTGGTATCAAAACCAACGCACCAATTAGAACTCGGGCGAAGACAATTAGTGGGGTAGAAAGCTCTTCAACCGCCACCTTCATGAATAGATAAGGGATTCCCCAAAGCAAACCCACGAGGGCGAAAAGCCCCCATCCTTTTCTTGTCATTACTTCAATACGCTCCGATACAGTTCAAATGTTTGCTGCGCAACCTTATCCCAGCCAAATTCTTTAATTGCCCGGGACCGGCCAGCGATTCCCATCCGGTGCGCTAAATCACCATCACTTAACACTTTGTTGAGTGCTAGTGCGAAGTGAGCTTCAAAATCTTGAGAATCATCGGTGTAATCCACTAGCAAGCCAGTTTCTCCATCATTAACTACCTCTGGTATGCCACCTACACGTGAGGCAACAACTGCGGTCTCACAGGCCATCGCTTCCAGATTAACTATGCCAAGTGGTTCATAAATTGAGGGACAGACAAAGGCTTGGGCTGCCGTGAGAAGGGCGGTTAGCTCATGTCGGCTCAACATCTCTTTAATCCAAATCACATTACCTTTGGATGCAGTTAACTCATCTACAAGCTGTTCTACCTCTTTGCCGATAGCTGGTTCATCTGGGGAGCTAGCTGCCATAACCAAGGTGTATTCATTGGAAACATCCCTCCACGCTCGCAATAAATGAGCTAATCCTTTTTGGCGGGTAATTCTGCCTACGAACATGGCAAAGGGTTTGTCTATTTTGTATTTCTCCAAAACACTCGCATCATTATTTGGCAGGAAGGCATTTGTATCTATCCCATTCCTAATTGTGACAACTTTGCCTTCATCAACTTTGGGATAAGCATTAAGCACATCAGCTTTCATTCCATCGCTAACTGAGATGATGGCATCAGCGTTTTCATAAGAGGTTTTTTCGATCCATGAGGAGATTTGATAACCACCGCCCAGCTGCTCTGCTTTCCATGGTCTTAGCGGTTCAAGAGAGTGAGCGGTCAGGACATGTGGAACATTAAATGTCTTTGCCGTTAGATGTCCGGCAAAATTGGCGTACCAGGTGTGACTATGTACAACATCAATTCCTTGTAGATTTTTTGAAATATCTTGGCTCAATAGCAAGGCCTGGAGGGCAGGGTTAAGCTGGTTGAACTCCTCAGATAGCTGGTGCCCGGTCGCACCAGAACGAGTCGAGCCAAAACAATGCACATCGGTAGAAATCTCTGAAAGCTGCTGAAGAGCCGAAACCAGATTTGTAACGTGAACGCCGGCTCCGCCGTAAATGTGTGGGGGCCATTCCTTGGTAATCATGGCTACTTTGACCTGTTTATTGCCCACCATCCAAGAGTATCGTTAGGACATGGCCCGCCTTGATCTTCCGCTTGGAATAGTTCTTGCTGGTGGTGAAGGAAAGCGTTTAATGCCACTGACTGCAGATCGCGCAAAGCCTGCGGTGCCATTTGGTGGCTCATATCGTTTGGTTGATTTCGTTTTGTCTAACCTAGTCAATGCTGGATTCTTGAAGATTGCGGTTTTAACTCAATACAAATCGCACTCCTTAGATCGTCACATTACAACGACCTGGCGCATGTCTAACTTATTAGGTAATTACGTAACTCCAGTTCCAGCTCAACAGCGGCTTGGCCCACGTTGGTATACAGGAAGTGCAGATGCAATTCTGCAGAACTTCAATTTGATCCATGATGAAAATCCCAAGCATGTAATCGTTTTTGGCGCCGATCACGTTTATCGAATGGATCCAGATCAAATGTACAAGCAGCATCTGCAAACCGATGCTGGGGTAACCGTTGCAGCAATCAGAGTAAAGCGCAGCGAGGCATCTGATTTCGGGGTTATTGAATTAGCTGAAGATGGAATCACCATTAAAGCTTTTCATGAGAAGCCGATTGATCCTCCAGCTATGCCAGGCCATCCAGATTTGGCCTTAGTATCTATGGGGAATTACATCTTCCGTCGTGATGCGATGGAGGAGGCTTTGATTATGGACTCCGAGGATATTGATAGTCGACACGATATAGGCGGCAACATAATCCCAGCCATGACTAAGTCTGGTTTAGCTAAAGTTTACGATTTTGCAAACAATGTAGTTCCAGGTGAAACAGAGCGCGATAAAGGTTACTGGCGGGATGTAGGTTCCATAGATTCTTACTTTGATGCGCATATGGATTTGGTTTCGCCGCTGCCAATATTCAATCTCTACAATCGTCAGTGGCCGATACTCACCAATCCACCTTCAAACCCACCAGCAAAATTCTCAGAGCGGGGCATCGCTTTTGACTCGGTTGTAGGCGCAGGTTCAATCATCTCCGGGGGAGAGTTACGTAGAACTGTGGCCTCCTACGATGTCATGGTGAATCGGGATGCGGCAATCGAAAGCGCCGTTTTGATGCCAGCTGTGAAAATTGGCGAGGGTGCGAAAATCAAGAATGCCATTTTGGATAAAAATGTAATCGTCGAACCCGGCGCGACTATTGGTTATGACCTAGAACGCGATCGCCAGCGCTTCACAGTTTCGCCTGGCGGAGTTGTTGTAGTGGGCAAGGGTGTAACGGTAAGTCGCTAAAATCAAGGAATTCTTCATAGGCTAGAATTAAGCCAGGTCAAAGAAGACCAACCCAATAAATTCCAAACTAATCGGAGTTATTCTTATGCGTTTTGGTGTGCTTACAGGTGGCGGAGATTGTCCAGGATTGAATGCGGTTATCCGCGCAGTAGTTCGCAAAGGTGAAAAAGAATACGGCTACGAGTTTATTGGTTTTCGCGATGGCTGGAAGGGACCGCTTGAGGGTCTAACCATGCCACTTAATATTGCGGCCACTCGAGGCATATTGCCAAGAGGTGGAACAATTCTTGGTTCATCTCGCACAAATCCTTTTAAGATTGAAAATGGCGTCGAACGCATTAAAGAAAATCTAGCCAAAATGAATATTGATGCCTTGATCGCAATCGGTGGCGAGGACACACTTGGCGTGGCAACAAAATTAGATGCTTTAGGCGTCAAGGTTATTGGTGTGCCAAAGACTATTGATAACGATCTAAACAACACTGATTACACATTTGGTTTTGATACCGCCGTAAACATTGCCGTTGAAGCGATTGATCGCCTACATACAACCGCTGAGTCTCATCACCGCGCCTTAATTGTTGAGGTAATGGGCCGACATGCTGGCTGGATTGCGTTGCACTCCGGACTAGCTGGCGGTGCATCCTGCATATTGATTCCGGAAGTTCCTTTTGATATCGAAAAGGTTTGCCGATATGTGGAGTCACGTTTCGAGCAGTCTTACGCCCCAATCATTGTTGTGGCAGAGGGCGCCCTTCCCAAGGATGGCGATCTGGTAACCAAGGACTCCACTTTGGATGCTTTCGGGCATGTTAAGTTGTCAGGAATTGGAGAGTGGTTGGCTAAGGAGATTGAAAAGCGCACAGGAACAGAGGCTCGAACCTCAATCTTGGGTCACATCCAACGTGGCGGTACCCCGACCGCATTTGATCGAGTTCTGGCGACCCGTTTTGGACTTCATGCAATCACCGCCGCCCATGAAGGTGATTGGGGCAAGATGGTGGCTCTACACGGAACAAACATTGCAAGAGTGCCGCTGGCTTCAGCAACTGAAAAGTTAAAGACGGTGGACCCAGCCCTGTTAACCGAAGCTGAAGTCTTCTTCGGATAATTACTCGACAAGAGCTAACCAGAGTTATCTACCCTTAGAGCCATGAATAGCAATCTGGGCAACTCAGGTGCGTTAGAGAATCTCTTTGATTCAACCTTGCAGGCTGCCCAACAACCCTCTTGGCCAGACCAACAAGCTTTAAACAATGCTGTAAGTGAGCTCAAGGTTTTACCGCCATTGGTATTTGCTGGTGAATGCGACAACTTAAAGGCGCGTATCGCCGATGCAGCTGATGGGAAGGCTTTTTGGTTGCAAGGTGGAGATTGTGCCGAAACCTTTGCCGCCGCAACAGCAGATTCCATTCGAAACCGCATAAAGACTATTTTGCAGATGGCTGCGGTGCTGCAGTACGGCGCCAGCCTTCCGGTCATCAAAGTTGGTCGCATGGCAGGGCAGTTTGCTAAACCGCGTAGTAATGATTTTGAAAAGCGTGGAGAAGTAACTCTTCCTGCTTACCGAGGAGATGCTGTAAATGATCTTGAGTTCACGCTAGAGGCGAGAACCCCAGATCCATCTCGATTGGTTAAGGTTTACCACACCTCCTCAGCAACGCTGAATCTAGTGCGCGCTTTCACTCAGGGAGGTTTCGCCGATCTGAGATTAGTTCATGAATGGAACAAAGGTTTTGTTAAGGACTCAAAGATTGGCGCGCGTTATGAAGCTATGGCAAATGAAATCGGTAGAGCCTTGGACTTCATGCGCAGTGCCGGTGTAAATCCTGAAGAGTTTAAGACCGTTGACTTCTACTCCAGTCATGAAGCATTGATTCTGGAGTATGAAAAAGCGCTTACTAGAATCGATTCTCGAACTGGCAATCCTTATGATGTTTCTGCACACTTTGTCTGGATTGGCGAGCGCACTAGACAAATTAATGGTGCACATATGGATTTCGCTAAGAAGATTAAGAATCCAATCGGGGTAAAGATTGGTCCTAAGACAACTCCCGATGATGCCCTTTCCCTCATTAAAGAATTGAATCCTGACAATGAAGCAGGGCGCCTAACCTTTATTACCCGCATGGGAGCCGGAAACATCAGAGCGGTTTTACCTAACATCGTTAAGGCGGTTAGTGAATCTGGCGCAAAAATCCTTTGGGTTTGCGATCCGATGCATGGCAATACTTACGAGGCTCCAAGCGGATACAAGACCCGCAAGTTCGATGATGTTTTGGAGGAGGTAAAGGGATTTTTTGAGGTTCATCAGAGTCTTGGAACTCACCCTGGTGGCATTCATATTGAGTTAACTGGCGATGATGTAACTGAGTGTGTGGGTGGGGGAGAAGAGATTTCCCACGAAGATTTGGCAACTCGTTATGAAACCGCTTGCGACCCAAGGTTAAACCACACACAATCTCTCGAGCTGGCATTTTTAGTCGCTGAGATGTTGCGCGACCGCAAATAGATTCAGAATATGAATCCAGATCTCTTTACCTCTTATGATTTGAAGACTCCGATAGGAAAACTCACCATTGTTACAAAATCTGAGAGTTTGGTGGCATGTGGTTTTGCTCCAGTCAAGAAATTGGTAGGTAATTCCATAGATGAAAAGATTCAGCACAGCACTAAACCAAATGGAGTTGTCAGGCTGATTGAAGATTACTTTGATGGTGATTTACCGGCGCTCAACTCAATCAAGGTCCAACAGCCAGGCGGCGAGTTTTCACAGGCAGCTTGGCGAGCAATGCGTAAGGTAAGAAGCGGCAAAGTGATTTCTTATGCTGAGTTGGCATTAAATGCAGGCTCACCAAAAGCGGTTCGGGCAGCCGGATCTGCCTGTGCCAAGAATCGAATTGCGATAGTTGTTCCCTGTCATCGGATTGTAAAAACCGGCGGTGGACTTGGTAACTATGCTTATGGTCTTAAGGCCAAAGAGTGGCTTTTAAACCATGAAGGCGCGTTGTAACAAAGACTGCAGAATTTCAGATGCTCTCTGCATCTGTTGATTTGTTAGATCCATGTGGGTGACCAGTCGAACGTAATCGGGTCCTAGAGCACTTATCAATAAACCTTCAGCCTTTGCATTCGCAGCAAAATCGGAGGCAGAGATCTTGGCTCCGGAGAGATCTAATCCAACAATGTTAGTCTCTACAAAATCTGGGTTAACTACCGTTGGCTTTACTTCATGACAGGCCTTTGCTAATTGCTTAGCGTTGTTGTGATCATGTTTTAGAAGTGGAATGTTGTTATCTAGCGCGAAGTGTCCGGCAGCTGCGAGCAAGCCAATCTGCCTCATGCCCGCCCCATATCGCTTGCGCCAAACTCTGGCGCCAGCAACTCTTTCCTTGCTGGAGATCATCAAAGAGCCAGCCGGTGCACCCAATCCTTTGGAAAGACAGACACTAATCGTCTCGAAATATCTTCCGTACTCTTTTAGAGATACCCCACTGGCAACATGAGCATTCCAAATTCGAGCGCCATCTAAGTGCAATGCTATTCCTGTGCCCTGTACTGCAGCATGTAACTTCTCAATCTCTGAAATAGATTGCACGGTTCCGCCACCGAAGTTGTGGGTATTCTCAACCGCAATTGCAGTAGTTGAAACTAAATACGGCCCAGAGTTTGGCCTGGAGTAAGAAAGCGCATTGGCATGATCTAGTAGGCCCCGCTCATCACGCCAGGTTCTAGTAGTTATCCCACTGAATACAGCAGCAGCACCGAGCTCTGCCCGTGCAATGTGAGAGGTGGCCTCACACAAAAGCTCTTCGCCAGGAGCTACCAAACTCCTTATTCCAAGTTGATTGGCTAATGAGCCGGTTGGAGTGAAAACCGCAGCTTCCTTGCCAAATAAATCAGCAACTCTCTCCTCTAAAGAATTAACGGTTGGATCATCGCCGTAGACATCATCGCCAACCTCGGCTGCGGCAATCGCTGCTCGCATCGCCGCTGATGGTTTTGTTACGGTATCGGAGCGAAGATCGATTGACGCAGTTGTGGTGGACATGGCTCAATAATCTCAGTCTGAAGCTTTTTTGGAAACCCCTGCAGAAACTCTGGGTTGCACGATTGCCAACATTGCAATCAAGACTAATCCACCGCCTAATGCAAGACGCAATGTAAATGGCTCCATGCCGTACATGAAGGAGAACAGAGCGGCAAAGACAACCTCCATAGTGAGAATTACCGCAACCTTTGTGGTTGAAATTCTGGCTTGTGACCAGGTTTGAATCACAAAGGCAAAAGCGGTTGCAAATACAGCTGTAAACACAACAACAGACCAAACTTGGATATCTGGTGGCGCTTGATACCCATTAAAGGAAGCTGGAATAGCTGACAACAGAGCGCAACCCAAAAGCTGTACAACGGTTAAGGCGTAAGCGTCAAATTTCTTGCTCCAGGCCCCAAGGAGGATTATGTGCAAGGCAAAGAAAGCAGCTGATGCCAGAACAAGTAACTCGCCAATTCCAATACTCCAACCGTCGACTGAAAGAATCGCTAAGCCAGCGACAGCAAGAGCAATATAAAAGCTCATTAACCAAGTAAATTTCTCTTTTAGAAAAAAGAAAGCCAGAAGCGGTGTAAAAACGACGTAAAGTCCGGTGATAAATCCGGTAATTGCCGGGGTAGTTCGTTCCAGGCCAAGTGTTTGGAGAATGTATCCAGCACCTAGTGCAGTGCCGAGCACCAAACCTTTGAAAATCATTTCCTTATTCAGGTGGCGAAGCACTGAAGGTCTAATAAGTACCATCGCAAACGCCGCCACTAAAAATCGAGAGACTAAGAAGCTGTAGACATCCTGCTGATCCAAAATATCCTTCATCCAAACGAAGGAGATTCCCCACATCGCAGCAACCGCCAACAATGCCCATGGCGCTAACTTCATCTGCATTATTTGTCACGCATCTTTCGTAAGGCGGCAACTTCGCTGCCATGCTCCGGCTCTTCGCCGGGGGTCTCCAAAATCAAAGGTGCATTTGCTACTGCGGGGTGAGCCATCAACTCTGCAAAAGGTTTAATGCCTAACTCGCCTTCACCAAGATTTTGATGTCTATCCTTCAAAGAGCCTAAAACATCCATAGAGTCATTGGCGTGGATTAGTTGAATGCGCTCCTTGCCAGCTACCTCCACCAAGAGATCAATTGTTTTTGTCATTCCACCTTTAGTTTTTATGTCATGGCCAGCCGCAAAGACATGACAAGTATCTAGACAAACACCTACCTTTGGATGCCACTCGAGAGCTTCAAAATATTTTGTTAGATCATCCAGTTTCTTAACTAAAGATTGACCTTGCCCTGCAGTTGGTTCCAAAAGTAGCCAAGGATCTTTATCATCGAGTTTTTCCAAAATCGGCATCATGCCCTCGTGAATCTGCTTCCATGCTTGTCCAACATGTGACTCGTCTACTGCCGAACCAGTATGGATTACAACGCCAAGAGCTCCTATATCCCGTCCTCGCCTTAATGAGTACTCAGTTGAAGCTAGCGAATTCTTGTATGTAGCTTCAGTGGGAGAGCCAAGGTTGATAAGAAAAGGAGCATGAACGTAGGTTTCGATATCTAATTCTTGAGCCTTGGCAACAAAAGCTTGATCAGCTTCAGGGTTAGGTGCGGGCATGGCCCAAGTTCGAGGACTTGATGCAAATACCTGAATCGCTTCCGCCTTAATGGTTTGGGCGTACTGAATTGAACGTTTTGCCATGCCCCCAGTGGTGGGAACATGCGCTCCGATTCGCGGCTTTCCTACGGTAGGGCTCTTACTCTTAGCTGGCACCTGGTCACCCTACAGTGATGGTCACTGTAGAACCACGTTTTACCTTCGTGCCGACCTTGGGTGCAATATTGGTTACCACCTTAGTTTTCTTGTTTCCGACGGTTTTAACTACAACCTTCAAATCCAAATCTTTCAAAGTGGCGACGGCCTTGGCTTGGGGCAACGAGAATACATTTGGAACAAAGACAAACTCTGAGCCCTTGGATACCAACAGGGTGACCTTGCTTCCTTTGTCCAATTCGCCCGCTGCAGGAGATTGGCTGATGACCGCTCCAATAGGGAGATCTTCGCTGAATATGTACTTGGTTTCTACTTCAAATCCTGCCTCAGTTAATTCATTGAGAGCTTGTTCTCCACTCTTGCCTTTGTAACTGGTAACACCAACCTGCTCAATACCTTTTGAGATAAAAAGATTCACCTGGCTATCACGTTTAATGCGTTCGCCGGCGGTCGGTGCGGAACGCATTATGAAACCTTTGGGAAACTCAGTAGAAAACTCTTCAATGACTTCTCCCAGAATCAACTTGTTATCCTTAAGAAGATTCTCCGCCACTTCAATCTTTAGGCCCTGCAGATTTGGAACTGCGTATCGCTCTTTGCCTCTAGAAACAGTTACGGCAACGGTTCCATTAGGGTCGACACGTCCGCCACCAGCAGGATCGGATGAGATTACCTTTCCCTCTGGAATATCTTCACTGTACTTCTCTCGAGAAATATCAAGATTTAATCCCAAATCTTCTAACTGACTTTTCGCTTCATTTGTAGTCAGTCCTGCCAAAGATGGCACAACAACTTTTGAGCCAGGACCCACAATCAAGTACCAGGCCAAAACACCAAGGAGAATTGCAAGCCCTGCAGCTATTCGCCGATTTCTTTTAACCCGTTGAGAGAGGGTGCTTTTCCTGGTTGGCGTAGTTTTCTCTTTTTTCGCCACAGTTTCCTCTTTCTGGGTGGGCTTCTTGATGCGACTCTTGCTCTCTTTAGTACTGGAGTTTATTGGTAATGGAGGTAGATCTAGCTCCAAACTCAACTGTCTTCTCTTTGGATCGAGCTTTTCCGATAGCGCCCTCAATAACTCTTGCAACGCTCCAGCATCTCTTGGTCTCTTATCAGGATCGATGTTGGTGGCCTGTAAAACCAACTCATCAACCTCTGGAGAAATCTTTGGATTTAGAGTAGATGGCGCAGGCACTCGATCATTCACATGACGTATCGCTATTTGCACCGGATCTTCGCCTTGATAAGGCTTTTGTCCGGTAAGAAGTTCAAACAAAACAATTCCGAGTGAGTAAACATCGCTGCGCGCGTCAGAGACTCCTCTTTGTACCTGTTCCGGAGAAAGGTAGGAAACACTGCCCAGTATCACACTTGACTCAGCTGTCATGGTGTTGCCAAGCAAAGCTCCTCTAGCCAAACCAAAGTCAGCAATCTTGATTCGACCCTCTTTTGATACCAAAATATTTTCTGGCTTTATGTCTCTATGAACAATTCCCAATCTATGAGCAGCAGCAAGCGCACTGGCTACCGGTGAAATCAACTGAAGCGCTCTCTCGACGGGAAGTGCACCTTGTTCATGTAGGTAATCTCTTAAGGTTGCGCCCTCGATTAACTCCATAACAATAAAGACACAAGGTGTCCCACCTTGATTCCATCCCTGGTCCAATACCGCAACGATGTTGGGATGAGATAAAGAGGCGGCAGCTTTGGCCTCCCGAATAAAGCGCGAGACAAATTGTTCATCCTGCGCCAGGTGGGGATGCATAACCTTCACCGCTACTTGGCGGTCGAGTCGCAAATCTAGCGCTGCATAAATTGTGGCCATGCCGCCAGAGGCGACTATCCGAGTGAGTTGATAGCGACCATCAATAATCTCACCCGATAAATCTGACACGGCTGGAATTTTAGATGAAACTCATCCCATCAATGCGAATAGTCGCGCAATCGCGGGTGTTTTCCTGCTTAAAATGTTCTGATTCCTTGATTTGCCAGACAATCATATGGTTTTCGATGTAATCACCATCACGGCGCAGAACTCGATTTAGCCCAACCTCTGGTTGGACATCAATCCAGATTAGCTGATCCAGAAATTTGCGGATGGCGCGTTGCCCTGATCCGACTCCCTCTAGTATCAGTAAATCAGGAGCGGGGAATCTTTTCAGCTCACCGTACTTCATCTCTAGCCAATCAAATTTGCGATACTCAAAAGATTTACCTTCACTGACAGGTTTTGCAATGGCATGTTCCAAGGTTCTGGTAAGTGAGATGCCTAAAGCGTTATCCCATCCGTCATATAAGTTATCCATATGCACAACTTCGACCTTTAGGTGTGAATAGGCAGTCTGCAATTTCTTTGCCAAGGTAGTTTTTCCGGCGCCAGCAGGGCCATCTATCGCGACAATCTGCGAGTTCTTACTCCGTCTTTCGCCACTGTTAATGGTGTCAATTACCTCAGATAGAGATAAAGCCGAACTCGAACTCATCATCGATTATTCCGTTGCAGCTTCCTCCAACTAAACCAACCGAACACAGCTAGCACTGTGAGCGCTACATATAGAACTGCTGTAAACCAATACTCTTGATTTGAGTAATGGTAGGTCGCAAAAATATTAATGACTATCCATAAACTCCAAGCTTCGTGGCGCTGCAGCACCATAACAATCTGTGCAATCGTGCTCGAAACTAGTAGGAATGAATCCGGCCTGGAAGCTGCCGCTCCGATATCAGAGAGAATTGGAGCGCTGACCAACCACATTGCAACTAAAGCTACCGCCCAAATACCACGTTCCTTGTTGCTCATATAACTGGGTTGAGCGCCAGTAGATTTCCAGCCAAACCATCCCCATACCGCAGCTGCTATGAAAACGATTTGCAGAAGTGCACTGGCAAAGAGATCTACTTGGTAAAAGAACACGCCATACAAAGTGCTACTCAAGACCCACCAAGGCCAGGCAACTCTCTTTCCTAAAGCTCCGAGTGTGACAGCAACAAAGGATGCAATAACTGAGGCAAACTCCAAATAGGTGACGCCATAGCCCCAAGCAGTAAAAAACACCGACATGATTTTCTCCCTTCCAATTCGCATTACCGAACTGGTCCGACGGTCGACCCTAAGGTCCTCTCAGCCAACTTTTGGCTCCCGATTGGAGAAGAGATTAACATAGGGCGTGCTCCAATTCAGTTACTTCGCCATGCTGGCTTTTACAGTGGTCGGCTCTTTCTGGCTGGAGATCATCTTCAAAGTTGGAGTCTTGAGAAGAATGAAGAGAGCACTACTAAGCATTCTTCCAACTGCAACCGTTTTCTTAATTTGGGATTACTACGCGGTTCATTCTGGGCACTGGTTTTTTGATGAGAAACAAGTGGTAGGCATATATGGCCCACTAGGTGTTCCGCTTGAAGAGTTCTTGTTTTTCATGGTGGTTCCTATGGCGGCGCTTATGACAATCGAGGCGGTTCGCGCTGTGAAAAAACACTGGAGCTTTGGAGACGAAGCATGACCTACACCCAATTAGCACTTACCGCGGTGCCATTAGTAATAATCTTTGATCTATACGTGACCCGCTCTAGAGTTTTGAAGCGAAAGAGTTTTTGGAACGCTTACGCCATTCTCGTGTTTTTTCAATTGATTACAAATTGGTGGCTAACTTCAAGGGGAATTCTGACCTACAGTCCGGATGCAATTACTGGAATAAGAATTGCTGCTGCGCCTGCAGAGGATTTGCTTTTTGGCTTCACCATGATCGTTATGACGATTTCATTATGGATGTATTGGGGTAGAAAAGGCGTACAGCGAAGTTAGAGGCTAACGTGCTTGCACGGCTTTAATCCATGCCGGCAAAGCCACTTTTGCACGACGCAACGTTGAAGTCTTAGCGCGGTGATTGAAAATGTCGTAATTGATCTTTTCGATCTCATCCACGATTCCACAATACAGTTCACTTGCTGCCTCTATGCAGGGACGAGCTTCAGGATTCAAGAGAGCAATTCCAGCATCAGCTTTTAACTGGAGCTCCCGTACCCGCGCAATTTGAAACTTCAATGCCTCAATAATCTGCGGAGTCACCTTACGTTGCTCCAGAATTGATCTCGAAACCCCAAAACTCTGCAGCTCTTGTAAAGGCAGATAGATGCGACCACGATCTAAATCCTCTCCAACATCTCTAATGAAGTTAGCTAGCTGAAAGGCCACTCCAAGATTTTCGGCCAAAGGTAGAGCCTCAGATTTCTTTCCCTCTAGAGTTCCAAGAACATAAACCATTTGTAATCCAATTACCGCCGCTGATCCATAAACGTACTCCATAAGGTCATCAAAAGTCTGATACTCAGTCACCGTTAAATCCATCGCCATGGAGTGCAGGAAAGCCTCAAAGTAAGCGATTGGAATATCAAATTTTTGCACCGTGTCTACCAATGCTGCACCTACATGATCAGAGCTTCTTCCATTTGAAATGTCCTGCAACATTTGATCACTCCAACGCCTGAGATGATCAGATTTCTCTTGATTTGAAAGAGTAGAGGCTAAATCATCCACAATCTCATCTGCATAACGAGCAAAGCCATAAAGAGCGTGAACATGGGGCCGTTTAGCTTTAGGCAAAAGCAATGTTGCTAAGTAATAAGTCTTTCCGTGAAGGGAGTTCAATCTTTTGCACTCTGCATAAGAGGCTCGAAGTTCCGGTTGTGTTATTCCGGCCGCGGTTAACTCATCCATAATTGGAGTAAAGGTTACTTGACCGGCCCAACAATTCTTTCAGCGGCTAATCTTCCAGAGATCAAAACCATAGGAACACCCACTCCAGGTTGTGTTCCACTGCCGGTAAAGACAACATTATCGAATCCCTTAGCTAGATTCTTAGGTCTAAATGGACCGGTCTGGAAAAAGGTGTGAGCGCTAGCAAAAGGAGCGCCACGCTCTAATCCCATGGCCTCCCACTCCAATGGAGTTGTAATGTGTTCAACCTCAATCGAATCGGCGAAGCCTTCATAACCACGCTGTTCCATAGTTGCCAACATTTGATCACGATATTTCAGCTTGGTTTTCTTCCAATCAATATCAGCGTCGAGATTTGGGGTAGGGAAAAGGATGTAATAGCTGTGTTTTCCTTTGGGGGCCAAAGATGGATCATCCTTCGATGGAACCGTCACCAGAAGGCTTGGATCGCTCATGAGGGTTTTCTTTTTGATTAATTCATCAAATACGCCATCCCATGATTCGCCAAAGTGGATATTGTGATGAGCTAGATGATCATAGCTTTTTGAGGAACCAGCCAAGATTGTTACGCAAGAGGGCGAATAGTTAAGTCGCTTAATAGATAGCGGGCTTTTGCCCAACAAATCACGCCAAGCAACTGGCAGATCTGGATTCAAAACCAGGGCATCACACTCAATACGCTCACCCGAATCGGTAATAACAGCGGTGGCTCTAGAACCATTCTTTTCAATTTTCTCTACCGTTGTGCTGTATTTAAATTCAACACCATGCTTTGCAGCAGCTCCGGCCAGCGCTCTTGGAACCGCGTGCATTCCACCTTTAGGGAAAAAGACTCCGTTAACAGAATCCATGTAGGCAATAACCGCATAAATTGCCAGCGCTTGCTGTGGTGAAACTCCGGCATACATCGCTTGAAAGGAGTAAACCTTTTGAGTTCTGGGATCTTTAAGGAATTGAGAAACCTTTGGTGCTAATCTTCTAAAGCCGCCTAGTGCAATTAGACGAGCTAGATTTGGTGTCAACAGATTAAATGGCGTATCGATATTTCTATCAATGAAGTCATTCATTTCGTAGCGGTAAAGCTTGGTTACGAAATCTACATACCTCCGGTAACCCGCCGCCTCTTCGCTGCCAATTACCTTTTCAATCTCGGCTTCCATCTGAGCGGTATCTGCATGTACATCTAGTTGTGATCCATCATGATAAAAAGCTCGATATAACGGCTGAAGTGGCATTAACTCAAGCCAATCTTCTAGCCGTTCTCCAACGCAAGCTAGAGCATCAGAGATTAAATCTGGCATGGTTAGAACGGTCGGTCCAGTATCAAAGGAATAGCCAGATTTCTCTAGTAAACCATTGCGACCGCCAGGAACAGATTCTCGTTCGATGACAGTAACTTTTCGTCCGGCACCCGCAAGACGTAGAGCCGTGCTTAGACCGGCCAATCCAGCGCCAACCACAACAACATGGTCGCTTTTACCTTTAATGGTGCGCATTTATAAACTCCGTTGCGTAGCGATGATGGCCATTTCTTCCAATGAGGATGCAATCTTGGTATCAATACGAGGATCTCGCAACGCAGAAATAGCTTGCTCAGTTAGCTCTGTGATGAGCTTCTCAACCTTGGCGCTAGCTCCACAACTTTGAATAATCTGCTGCAATTCAACAATTTCTTCCTCAGAGATGTCCTGCTTGCCCAGCCCAGTTTCCAGTTTCTCTTTCGCTGATGGCGTCGCAAGCTCCATGGTTGTTGCTACCAAAACAGTGCGCTTTCCCTCTCTTAAATCATCGCCAGATGGCTTGCCGGTTACCTTCGGATCACCAAATACTCCGAGCAGGTCATCTCGCAACTGAAATGCCTCTCCTAGTGGTAATCCAAAATTGGAATAAGTTTCAAATAGATCTTGTCGATCTGCAAGTGCGGCGCCAAAGTGCAAAGGTCTTTCAATTGAGTACTTGCCAGATTTAAATCTAGCTACCTTCAGAGATCTCTCTACACTTGTAGTAGCAAGTGCACCTTCCAATACATCCAAGTATTGACCCGCCATCAATTCATCACGCATCTCGCAGAACACTTCTTGGCATCCCACAAACTCCTTTTGAGAAATACCAGATTCCACCAACATGCGATCAGCCCAAACCAAGGCCAAGTCACCCAATAAAATCGCAGAGGCAACACCAAATCTCTGCGCGTCACCCTTAAGATTTTCTGCAATATGTAAAGATTCAAAAGATTTATGTATGGCAGGCTTGTTGCGTCTGGTATCCGACCCATCCATGACATCATCATGAATTAAGGCGCAAACATGAACTAACTCCAGAGCGGTACACGCCTTAAGAATCTCGGGACGCGTTGTTGCGCCGGCAGCCAAATATCCTAGATAAGCAAAGAGAGGCCTAAATCTCTTGCCGCCGTCATTAACGAAATCTGACATGGCGTTGGCTACGGGAGTTAACTCAGAACCAATTGCTGCGAGGCTAGAGCTTCGGCTCCTCGTGAACTCTGCCAAGATCTGGTTCAGGTCATGTCGAATCTGAGTAAGTTCCAAAGATTTCACGACGCAACGGTACCCTCCCGCTATATGTCCGGGGCACCTACCTTCTCAGTTGAATTCTTTCCTCCTAAAGATGAAGCGGGAGAGAGCCGACTTTGGGATGCCTTAACCGCATTTGAAGATTGCCGGCCAGATTTCGCCTCTGTTACCTACGGCGCCGGGGGTTCTTCTCGAGATCGAACAATACGGATTACCTCTGCGATAACCGCTCGCACAGGAATTCCAACAATTGCTCACCTAACCTGTGTTGGTTCCAGCAAAGTTGAGCTAGAGAAAATTCTGCAGCAGTACGCAGAGTCAGGAATCAAATCAATTTTGGCTTTACGTGGAGATCCTCAAGGTGGACCAAAAGCGGATTGGATTCCAACTCCAAATGGATTTGATCACGCCGATCAACTAGTTTCATTAGCGGTTGAATTGGGGTTTGAAGTGGGAGTCGCTGCTTTTCCGGATGGACATCCAGCCTCCAAAGGCGATTTAGAAAAAGATATTGAGGTATTGCTAGAAAAGGAGAGGCGAGGCGCCAGTTTTGCAACCACTCAATTCTTCTTTCAGGTCAGCAGATACTTTGAATTGGTGCAACGACTGAAAGCAGCCGGATCAAAGCTTTCGGTTTATCCAGGGATTCTGCCAATTACAAATATCTCCCAGTTAAATCGCATGGCCGAGCTTTCAGGAACCCCGGTGCCACAAACTGTGCAAGAGAGAGTTTCAAAACATGAAGCAAATCCGGAAGGGCTAAGAGAAGCTGGCATCGAAATCGCTGTGGAAATCTGTCAGGAGTTGCTCGCGGGCGGAGTGCCAGGCTTGCATTTCTATACGATGAACTCTGCTATATCCACAAAGGAAATCATTAGACGGATTGGTTTACGATGAAGCGAGAAGAGTTTTTTGCAAAGTGGAGCCAGCTGCACGGAGATGCTGCAGTCAAAGGAATCGTAAAGGGCTGGTTATCCATAAGTTATGTGATTTGCCGCTTTATTTCTAAATTGAAGATTTCCCCCAATGGATTAAGTTATTTATCCCTGGTTTTAGCAGTTGGCTTTGTAGTTTTGATTGATTCAAATTGGGCGATAGCGCTATTGGTTCTCTCGCTCGCCGCCGATGGTCTAGACGGTTCGCTGGCGATTCTTACGGGGCGGGTTAGCAAATGGGGGGCAGCACTTGATGCAGTAGCTGATCGCATCGTTGAAGCACTTTGGGCCTTTGGTTTGTACTTACTTGGTGCGCCATTAGAGATAGTAGTGCTGGCTTGGCTAGCAGCATATTCGCAGGAGTACATGAGAGCACGTGCCGGAGGATTGGGTTTTCACGATATTGGAGTTGTGACTACAGCTGAGAGACCTGTAAGAGCCAGCTTGGTATTTATTGCATTAGTTGCGAGAGCATTTGAATTTGATTTTACCTTTGCGGTTTCAATTCTATGGGCGGTACTACAAGTAATCTCCGCGCTTACTGTCTTCTTTACTCTTCGACCGCTGTTGCGACAATCTCAGCGCTGATTCCGACCAGCGGTAATCCGCCTCCTGGATGTGCAGATCCTCCAACGCAGTAAAGGTTTTTAATCGGTGATCGATTTTTTGCTCTAAGGAATGCAGAACGCGCCCCATTGCTAGATGTTCCATAGATTGAACCGCCTGGCGCATTTGTATTAGCTTCTAAATCTGCCGGCGTGCGAATCTCCAGCACCTGCAATCTAGAACGGATTTCCAAACCACGTTTTTCCATTAGATCAATGATGTGATTGGCATACCTTTCTTTAACTCCAGGCTGCGACCAATCAAATCCGCCGTTTGGTTCATGTCTCGGTGCGTTTATCAAGACAAACCAACTTTCCGAATCCTGATTATCAATCATTTTCGGGTCATTAGGATTACAGATGTAAATTGCCGGATCACTTACCGGCTGCTTCTCCTTGAAGATTTGGTCAAATTCAGCATCATAATTCTCTGGGAAAAACACTGTGTGATGTCCCAAACTTGATTTGCCAGATAGACCAAGTAGCAAGCTAAATCCAGAGAGTGAAGGGGTAGCCTTACTCAAGGCCTTTCTAGCGCGAGCAGTTCTCTTTACCTTGGGTAGAAGTTTGTTATACACCAGTTCAGCATCAACGTTAGCGACAATCACATCAGAGAAATGCTCTGAACCGTCCTGTAGCTTTATGCCGATAGCAGCCTGGTCCTTAAGCAGAATACTTGCAACCGCAGAGTTGAAGTTGATTTCAACACCTAAATCTCGAACCCGTGACTCCAATGTCGTTGCTAACGCGCCAAGACCACCCTCTACATGCCACGCGCCAAATGCTTCTTCTACAAATGCTATGGTCAACAAAACCGCCGGAACCTCGCGTGGATCTGATCCGGTATAGGTGGCATATCTATCAACAATCTTTCTTAGATATGGATTCGTCGTGTACTGATTTGTTAATTCACGCAGCGAGGTTGTAGGAGCTATGGTCTTTAAGTCTGTGAAAAATGTTCTGCGCTTCAAAACTTGTAGCGGGGATTTAAGTTCACTTTCGATAAATGATTCTCGCGAGGCGTCCCACATCTGTTCCGCCCTAGATAGAAGTTCATGCCACTCTTGCCCCGCCTGTTTGCCAAAAGCCTCACTTATTGCTGAAACAGTTTTATTGTGAGAAAGGTTTGGGAAAACTACCTGCGCGCCATCATGGAAGATATAAGTGAAGGCTGGGTCTACTGGCTTGATCTTCAATAAGTGTTCAATTCTCTTGCCGGTCTTCAAGAACAGATCACGATAGACCGCAGGAAGTGTGAGTAGGGAAGGGCCGGTATCAAATGCAAAGCCATCAATCCACTCTGTTCTGCATTTACCTCCAACAAAGTTATTGGATTCAAATATCTGAACTTTGTGGCCTCTTTTTGCCAAACGAGCCGCAGTTGCCAAACCGCCCATTCCAGCCCCAATGACAATTACTCGTTTTGGAGCTTCAGTAACTCGGTGATAACTCATAGGTTTCTACCTCGCCAGGTTAACTCGCCACGACCTTTTCGGTACCAAGACAGAATAATCAGATAGATCCAGATGGATGCACTAATTGGATGTAGCGAGGCACTGCTAACAACTGATTTAGTTTTGAATGCAGCCAGCATTCTTGATGCGACCAATGCAAAATATCCATACCAGCCAAGTATCTGACCACTTAAACCCAGTGCGATTGGAAGTATGGAGGTGGAGAAGAGGATTAACACAGCAAGTGCTGAGCCGAATGGCGATCCAAATGCACGCCATTGAGATTTGCTATAGCCTTCAACGAGTTCGACCGAATTGTTGTACATCCGGCACATTGCTATCTTCGATCCATCGGCTACGCCGCCAGAGAATCCACTGCGCACCAATGATCTTCCTAGCTCGAGATCATCCAGCACCTCTGATTTGATTGCTTCATGCCCCCCAGTCTTTAGGTAAGCAGAGCGCTTTACAATAAAAAACTGCCCATTAGCCACAACCATCGATGGCTTTTGTAGTTTTTCGGCGAGGCGCAATGGCAGGGAAGCAAACCAAGACCACTGCAAGAGCGGCTGTGTCACTCTCTCTAAAAAAGTTACCGCTATCTGGCGAGGATAAGGAGATATGAAATCCCATTTGAGTTGCTTCATTAATGAAATTGATTGGCTTACTGCAGTTGGAGATAAGCGAACATCGGCATCAACAAAGACCAAATAATCACTATCAGTGGTTTGCGCTAATTGATGGCAGGCGAAATTCTTCCCGAGCCAGCCATCAGGAAGTGCTGCGCCACTCTCTTTTCGCAAGTTAGGGGCAGAGAACTTGTCAATTTGCGCCACTGTGTCATCGGAGGAGTTGTCATTCAATGTGACTACTTCATAACTCTCAATATCTCTTTGGGCGAGGACTGATTCAAGCAAGCCCGGTACGTTCTGTGATTCATTCCGCAAAGGAATCAAAATAGAAACTGAATCACTTATAGGGGTTAATTCTTTGTTTTTAACTACTCGGACTGTAAAGGTATTGATTAATGAAACTGCAAGAATTACCAAGTTTGCGGTTAGCAGAAATTGAGCAAAGAGTTGCATTTTTAATCGCGACGGCCAAAGCGCACTGAGGCAAAGTAGGCCAAAACAAATACCCCTAATGCGGTTCCGGCGAAGAAAGCGACTCCAGGTCTATCAAAGAAGAAAAGATTTGCAATTACTCCGCCTATTAAAGTCCAAGCCAGGAAGAACTCGGGAACCGCTCGGCTGGCACCAAGTGATCTACGCTCTTTCGGTAACAAGAGATTTAGAAGCGCCATTAACCCCATACCGGTTAGCAACCAACCAAAGGCATTTGAAAGTGGAATCTCTGGTTGAAATGGAACGGTGCGCCCGGTTATCTCCCAACTCCAGCGACCAGCCGAAACCATCTGCGGATCTAGAAAGAAGTCCCAAGACATCAATCCATATCCACCTGCCAGAAAAACCCAACTTGGAGCAATTCTGCGAGCCGCAAGAAAAACTGGATGAGCCATCATTATCCAAGCAAATGGAACAACAAGTGGAACTCCATATATTTGATAACCAAGAGTTCCAGAGTATTCATAACTTCCAAATGGCCAGGTAGTTCGCATGCCAATTTGTTCTACAAAAAGCGCGTAGAAAAATGTTATAGAAAGAAAACGAAGCGCGTAAGAAATTCCATAAGCAAACCAGGCATGCAATAGCATCGCTCCAGCAGCCCAATAAACGGTGGCGATTGTTATCAATCTCAATCTTTCGCCCTCGCTGATTGGATATGCAATCTGCAAACCCAGTGCGACAGTTAGCGTCGCCAGCAAAACAAAGTTTTGGAAGGGCGAGATGGTACGTCGGGAATCCCTTCTTGGGCGAAAATTACGTACCGACATAGGGCAATTGTGCCTTATAAGCTCCCAAGCTCTTTAGTTACGGCGAAGCGAGAGAACATCTCTTCGGCGTACCACTCTTCACGATGTGTAGCTGCGATCGCGGCCTTGTGCGCCTCACCCTTGTAGGCGAAGTTACGAACCGCCTCTCCCGATTCCCAAACCGAGAAAGTTCCTTGCAATCCAAGTGGGGCCTCACCAATTCCAATAGCCGCCTTTAACCCCGGGGAGCTATGCAAACTTTTGGTTACTGGGGGGACGCTGCGCCAGAAGATTAAATTCTTGCGCCACTTGATTCTGGCTCTAGTGATGGCAACTACCGCTCCTTGCCAACTCGCTGGTGAATGTGGCAGATGAGCAAAGGGTTTTTTCCTAGACCATTCACCATGCACCGAGATGGGTGAGAGTTCAACGGCATACTCAGAAATGGCATTTGCTCGCCAACGCTGTAGCAAGGGGCCGGCTTCAAAATTGGAAATTTCATCTGGTTCAATAACAATTAAAAGCCCCCAACGAGTTGGATCGGCGTCTCTGGGGGTGAAGGTTTCACCTTTGCCAGCTCCTAGTAGCTTCCAAAAACAAATTCCAGAGGTGCGCCATAGAGTGATGCGGTCAAGCGCCATTCTCATGATTGCCCACAAGATTTTCTTTCTCTCGATGCGCCAAAAGTAAACCTTAATCACTTAGCTAACTCTGCAGCTTTCTTGATTTCATGAACTACATCAAGAGGAGAGTCCCACATTGGAGCATGTCC
>JACCDU010195335.1_pt1 | contig 22372 bp, 23 predicted proteins | sample 7446081 | NCBI WGS metagenome assembly JACCDU01 (sample SAMN15323447, study PRJNA562643) | freshwater metagenome | isolation source: river surface water | place: USA:Blue River Watershed | collected 2017-08-17
CGTGGTCGAGCGCGTAGCCTTCAAAGTTCAGGCTCTGGCGCGGGCCCATGCCGGCCAGGTCGGCGGCGATGTCGCGGCCGTTGTCCTCGAACAGCAGGCCATTCCACTCGCGCAGCTTGTACTGGTTCAGGTCCATGCAGGGGTCGTGCGCGAAATGCGGGGCACCCAGCAATTGGCCCTTGGGCGAGTAAGTCCAGCGGTGCAGCGGGCAGACGATGTTGCCGCCCGCGTGGCCCTTGGCCTGCGTGCCCAGGTTGCCGCGGCCTTGCAGCATGACGGCCTGGCGATGTCGGCAAATGTTGGAGACGAGCTCGATGCGGCCGTCCTGCTGGCGCACCAGCGCGCGGCCACCGGCTTCTTGCGGCAAGGCCAGGTAGTCGCCAGGCTCGGGCACGGACAAGGCATGGCCCACGTAGCGCGGGCCTTGCTGGAAGAGGGTTTTCAGTTCGCGTTGGAACAGCGCCTCATCGAAATAGCTGGAAACGGGCAGTTGGCTTGCGGCCTGCTGAAGTTGAAGACTTAAATCAGACATGGGTGACCTGACCTAGAGACTCCCCCTATGAAGGGGCAGGGAAGCGCTGAATCCGAAGAAACGGGCGCATGAAAAAGGCGGAATTCAATCCGCCAGGGCTGGGCATTGTACCCCGCCCCCCGATGGCCCGAAGCGGGGCCGGCCAAATTCTGGGTGGCCGCGCGCACTTCGCACGCTGTCGCCGCCATGCTCGCCACAGGCCTAGAATCCAAGGCTTTGAGATCCGCCACGCCGTCATGCCCTCATCCGCCCCCGACCCCACGGCCAGCGCGCTGCCCAGCACCTACGAGGCCGCTCTGCAAGAGCTCGAACAACTCGTGGCCCGACTCGAGTCGGGCCAGATGCCGCTCGACCAGCTGCTGGCCGGCTACCAGCGCGGCGCGGCCCTGCTGGCCTTGTGCAAGGACAAGCTGCAGGCCGTCGAAGCGCAGATCCAGGTGCTCGATGGCGGGCAACCCAAGCCCTGGACCGGCGCATGAGTGCGGCCTTTGACCTGCAGGACTGGATGCAGCGCCCCCTGGCGCGCGTCGAGCAGGCCCTGTCCGACTGGATCGACACCGCGGCCCCCGCCGGCCTGGGCGAGGCCATGCGCTACGCGGTGCAGGGCGGCGGCAAGCGCCTGCGCCCTTTGCTGGTGCTGGCCACCGCCGAGGCCGTGGGCGCCGGCAGCAGCGAAGCGGCTTTGCGCGCGGCCTGTGCGATCGAGCTGATCCACGCCTATTCCCTGGTGCACGACGACATGCCCTGCATGGACAACGATGTGCTGCGCCGCGGCAAGCCCACGGTGCATGTGCAGTTCGGCGAGGCGCAGGCGCTGCTCGCGGGCGATGCGCTGCAAACACTGGCCTTTGAGCTGCTCACGCCCGCGGGCGACGCGGTGCCGGTCGCCGTGCAGGCCGCCTGCGTGGGCCTGCTCGCGCGCGCCTCGGGCTACTGGGGCATGGCGGGCGGGCAGGCGATCGACCTCGCGAGTGTGGGGCGTGCGCTGAGCGAAGCCCAGCTGCGCCAGATGCACCAGCTCAAAACCGGGGCCTTGCTGCTGTGCAGCGTGCAGCTCGGCGCGGCCTGTGGCCCGGCCCTGCCCGCCGCTGCGCAGGGGGCCTTGCTGCGCTTTGGCCAGGCCCTGGGATTGGCGTTCCAGGTGGTCGACGATATCCTGGACGTCACCGCCGATTCCGCCACGCTGGGCAAAACCGCGGGCAAGGACGCCGCCGCCGACAAACCGACCTATGTGGCGCTGATGGGGCTCGAGGCCGCGCAGCGCCATGCCGACGCACTCGCGCACGAGGCGCTGCAGGCCCTGGCCGACACCGGGCTCGCCGCGCCAGCCCTTGAGCCTTTGCGCGGCCTGGCCGACATGGTCGTGCGGCGCCAACACTGATTTTGCGGACCCCTCCAGCCATGCCGTCTCGCTTGCTTGAATCCATCCAGTCTCCGCCCGACCTGCGGCGCCTCTCGCGCGGCCAAATGCCGCAAGTGGCCTCTGAGCTGCGCCAGTGCGTGCTCGACAACGTCTCCAAGACCGGCGGGCACCTGAGCTCCAACCTGGGCACGGTCGAACTCACGGTGGCGCTGCACTATGTGTTCAACACGCCCGAAGACCGCATCGTCTGGGACGTGGGCCACCAGACCTACCCGCACAAAATCCTCACAGGCCGGCGCGAGCGCATGCCCACGCTGCGCCAGCTCGGCGGTCTGTCGGGCTTTCCGCGCCGCGACGAGAGCGAATACGACACCTTTGGCGTCGGCCATTCGTCCACCAGCATCTCGGCCGCGCTCGGCATGGCGCTGGCGGCCCGGCAAAAAGGCGAAAACCGCCACGCGATCGCGGTGATTGGCGACGGCGCCATGACCGCCGGCATGGCGTTCGAGGCGCTCAACCACGCGGGCGTGGAAGACTGCAAGCTGCTGGTCATCCTCAACGACAACGACATGTCGATCAGCCCGCCTGTGGGCGCGCTCAACCGCTACCTGGCCCAGCTCATGAGCGGACGCTTTTACGCGACGGCCAAGGAGGGCGCCAAGCAAGTGCTCAAGGCCGCGCCGCCCCTGTTCGAGCTGGCCAAGCGTTTTGAAGAACACGCCAAGGGCATGGTGGTGCCGGCCACGCTGTTCGAGAAATTCGGCTTCAACTACATCGGCCCGATCGACGGCCACGACCTCGAGTCGCTGATCCCGACGCTCGAGAACCTCAAGCACCTCGACGGCCCGCAGTTCCTGCATGTGGTGACGAAAAAAGGGCAGGGCTACAAGCTGGCCGAGGCCGACCCGATCGCCTACCACGGCCCGGGCAAATTCGATCCGGCGGTGGGCATCGTGCCGCCCGCCACACCGCCCAAGACCACCTTCACCCAGGTGTTCGGCCGCTGGCTGTGCGACATGGCGGCGCAGGACGAGCGCCTGGTGGGCATCACGCCGGCCATGCGCGAGGGCTCGGGCATGGTCGAGTTCCACCAGCGCTTTCCCCAGCGCTACTGCGATGTGGGCATCGCCGAGCAGCACGCGGTCACGCTGGCCGCGGGCATGGCCTGCGAGGGCCTCAAGCCGGTGGTGGCGATCTATTCCACCTTTTTGCAGCGTGCCTACGACCAGCTGATCCACGATGTGGCGCTGCAAAACCTGCCGGTGGTGTTTGCGCTCGACCGCGCGGGCCTGGTGGGCGCCGACGGCGCCACACACGCCGGTGCCTACGACATCGCCTACATCCGCTGCATTCCCAACATGGCGCTGGCCTGCCCGGCCGACGAGCGCGAGTGCCGCCAGCTGCTGTCGACGGCCTTCGCGCAAAACCACCCGGTGGCCGTGCGCTACCCGCGTGGCGCCGGCGTGGGCACGGCGCCGCTGGCCGACCTCGAGCCCCTGCCTTATGGCCGGGGCGAAGTGCGTCGCCAGGGGCAGGGTCTGGGGATCCTCGCGTTCGGCCCCTTGCTCCATCCGGCGCTGGAGGTCGGCGAGCGCCTGGGCGCCACGGTGGTCAACATGCGCTGGGCCAAGCCGCTGGACGAGGCGCTGCTGCGCGAGGTGGCACAAAGCCACACGCGTCTGGTCACGCTCGAAGAGGGCGCGGTCATGGGCGGAGCGGGCAGCGCGGTGGGCGAGGCGCTCGCGGCCATGGGCCTGTCGCGCGAGCTGCTGCAGCTGGGCCTGCCCGATGCTTTCATCGAGCATGGCGATCCGGCCAAATTGCTGGCCCTGCAGGGGCTGGACGCCGCGGGCATCGCGTCCGCGATCGGGGTGCGCTGGCCCGATGCAAAAGCGCTCACGCGCTGATTGAAATCAAATCAAGGCCCCAGACCCCGGTTTGGGGCCTTTGTGCGGGGGCAAAAGGGTAAACCCGGCCAAACCGGCGCTTGGGACTTTTCTACAATGCCGGCTGACCCGTGAACAGCTTCTGCCTGAACGGGCTGTTTTTCGTTTTACAAGGAGTTTTCCATGGATCGTCGTTCCATTTTGAAAAATGCCGGCATCGCTGGCGTGTTGGCCGCGGGCATCGCCCCGGCCGTGCAGGCCCAGGCCACCGTGCGCTGGCGCCTGGCGTCGAGCTTCCCCAAGTCGCTCGACACCCTGTTCGGCGGTTCTGAAGCCTTTGCCCGCAAGGTCAAGGAAATGACCGGCGGCAAGTTCGAAATCACGACCCACCCGGCCGGCGAACTGATGCCCGCCTTCGGCGTGCTCGACGGCGTGCAAAACGGCACCGTCGAATGCGCCCACACCGCGCCTTACTACTTCTTCGGCAAGGACGAGACCTTCGCGCTGGACTGCGCGGTGCCCTTCGGCCTCAACAGCCGCCAGATGACCGCCTGGATGTACGAAGGCAACGGCCTGAAGCTGCTGCGCGAGCACTACGCCAAGTACAACATCGTGAACTTCCCGATGGGCAACACCGGCACCCAGATGGGCGGCTGGTTCCGCAAGGAAATCAAGTCGGCCAACGACATGAAGGGCCTGAAGTTCCGCGTCGGCGGCTTCGCCGGCAAGGTGCTCGAGCGCATGGGCGTGGTGCCGCAGAACATTCCCGCTGGCGAGATCTACCAGTCGCTGGAAAAAGGCACGATCGACGCCGCCGAGTGGATCGGTCCGCACGACGACCTCAAGCTGGGTCTGAACAAGGTCGCGCCGTTCTACTACTACCCCGGCTGGTGGGAAGGCGGCCCGCAGCTGTCGCTGTTCGTCAACCAGAAGGCCTACGACGCGCTGCCCGCCGAGTACAAGGCCATCCTGGACGCGGCTTCGGCTTACGCCCACGTCGAGATCCAGGCCCGCTACGATGTCTACAACCCGACGGCACTGCGCCAGCTGGCCGCGCAAAAGGCCAAGGTCCTGCCTTTCCCGAAAGACATGATGGACGCGGCCTTCAAGCACTCGCAAGAGCTGTACGCCGAAATCAGCGCCAAGAACCCCAACTGGAAGAAGGTCTACGACGACTACGCCAAGTACCGCGCAGAAGCCAACTGGTGGTTCCGCTTTGGCGAAGCCCGCTTCGACAGCTTCATGCAGTCGCAAAAGCTCTGAGGTCGACAGGACCGGGTCACCGGTCCTCGCCGCTCAAGCACCCGCCGGGGCCACCCGGCGGGTTTTTTTATGCCCGGTGCGGCCTGCTGTGCGCGGGCATGAAAAAACCCACCTCGGCGAGGTGGGTTCAGGCCTTGCGCGCCAGGCTCAGCGCTTGTCGGCGCCGGGCATGTTCTTCATCGGGTCTTCAGGCGCGTCCGTGCTGGGCTCGCCGGGCTCGTCGAAGTCGTTGCTCGGCGCGGCCTCGAGCTGCACGCTGTCGAGGTCGACCGCCTCGTTGGCGCCCAGGCCGCCGGTGACCAGCGTCGGGAAGCTGATGATGGCGACCACCATCAGCAACTGCAGCACGATGAAGGCGATCGAGCCCTGGTAGATCTCGGAGGTTTTCACCCCAGGAATGGTTTGACCTGTGACGCGGTCCTTGTAGTCGTTGCGCGCAGCGACGCTGCGCAGGTAAAACAGCGCAAAGCCGAACGGCGGCGTGAGGAAGGAGGTTTGCAGGTTCATCGCCACCGTCACGCCAAACCAGATCAGTGCCTGGTCGGGCGTCATGCCGGGCACCAGCTCGGGCAGGATCTTCTCGGCCGCCGGCGCCAGCAGCGGGATCACGATGAAGGCGATCTCGAAGAAGTCGATGAACATGCCCAGCACGAAGATCAGCACGTTCACCACGATCAAAAAGCCCAGCGCGCCACCCGGGATGTTGTCGAACAGGTGTTCGACCCAGATGTGGCCGTCGGCCGCGTTGAAGGTGAAGCTGAACACGGTCGAGCCGATCAGGATGAACAGCACGAAGGTCGAGAGCTTGGCGGTGCTCTCGAGCGCCTGGCGCGTCAGGCCCAGGTTGAGCTTGCGCTTGAGTGTGGCCAGCAGCATCGCGCCCACGGCGCCCATGGCCCCGCCCTCTGTCGGCGTGGCCACGCCGAGGAAGATGGTGCCGAGCACGAGGAAGATCAGGATCAGCGGCGGCATCAGCACAAAGGTGACCTGCTCGGCCAGGCGCGAGAGCAGGCCGAGTTGGGTGACGCGGTTGAGCACCGACAGCGCGAGCGCGACCAGCGAGGCGATCGTCATCGACAGGATCACGACCTCGTCGCCCGGGGCCGGCATCGAGCGGTCGAGCCAGCTGCGCAGCAGCGGGTCATGCACCTGGGCCCAGGCCACGCCCACGGCGGCCGCCACCAGCAGCAGCACGATCAGCGATTTGTGGCCCGAGCTGCCGTCGGCTTCGCGGTAGATGCGCGCCTCGGGCGGCAACGCGGGCACCATGGCCGGCTTGAAAATGGCCACGGCCACCACGAACAGGATGTACAGGCCCACCAGCAAGAGGCCGGGCAGCAGCGCACCCGCGTACATGTCGCCCACCGAGCGGCCGAGCTGGTCGGCCAGCACGATCAGCACCAGCGAGGGCGGGATGGCCTGCGCCAGCGTGCCCGACGCGGTGATGGTGCCGGTGGCGATCACGCGGCTGTAGCCGTAGCGCAGCATGATGGGCAGCGAGATCAGGCCCATGGAGATCACGGCTGCGGCCACCACGCCGGTGGTCGCCGCCAGCAGCGCGCCCACCAGGATCACCGCAATGGCCACGCCGCCGCGCACCGGGCCGAACACCTGGCCCACGGTCTCGAGCAGGTCCTCGGCCATGCCCGAACGCTCCAGGATGATGCCCATGAAGGTGAAGAAGGGGATGGCCAGCAGCGTGTCGTTTTGCATGATGCCGAAGATGCGCAGCGGCAGGGCCTGGAACATGGTGGCCGGGAACAGGCCGACTTCCATGCCGATGAAACCAAAGCCCAGACCGCAGGCGGCCAGCGCAAACGCGACCGGGAAGCCGGTCAGCAGCAGGGCCAGCAGGCCCGCGAACATCAGCGGCACAAAGTTTTGTGCCAGAAAAGAAACTTCCATCACTGCGCTCCCTGGGTCTGCTGCTCGAGTTCGGCAGCGCGTTTTTGGTCGTCGGACTGGGCGTCTTCATGCGCGAGCACATCGGGGCCCTGGCCGCCGAGGAAGGCCAGGCGCTTGACGAGTTCGGACAGGCCCTGCAGCAGCAGCAGGGCAAAGCCCACCGGGATCAGCAGGTAGACGGGCCAGCGGATCAGGCCGCCCGCGTTCGACGACATCTCGCCCGAGACGAAGGCCTGCATGAACATCGGCCAGGCCAGGTAGATGCTCAGCAGGCAAAACGGGATCAGCGCGAGCACGATGCCGCCGACATCGATCCAGTTGCGCGCGCGCGCGCTCAGGCGGCTGGCGATGAAGTCGATGCGCACATGCGAGTTGGTCAGCAGGCCGTGGCCCGCGCCCAGCAGGAACACGGCGGCAAACAGGTACCACTGGATTTCCAGCAGGGCGTTCGAGCTGGTGTCGAAAGCCTTGCGGACAATGGCGTTGCCGGTGCTGATGAGGGTGGTGATCAGGATCAGCCAGAAGGTGATTTTCCCGACAAGGCGATTGAGTGCATCAATCCAGCGGGACCACTGGAGCATGGCGGTCATGGAGGACTCCCAGGGTGAAATACAAACGCGCGATTGTACGTGCCCATCTGCGAGCGCACGGTGGCGCACAGCGCCGACGGGCTTGATATTTTTTTCAAGCCCGGCTGTCGCCGCTTTCAGCCCGTGGCCCGGCGTTCACCACCAGGGCAGGGTGCGCTTGAGCGATTGCACCTGTCCGGCCTGTGCCGCGCCGGCATAGCCCGGCAACTGGCCCAGCAGACCGGCCCAGCCCGGTGCGCGCAGCAGCTGCAGCAATTGGCGCACCGCGGGCGTCTCGAGTGCGCTCTTGAGGCACACCAGCCAGTAATGCTCGTGCAGCAGGGGCACGAAGTCCAGCCCGTGCGCGCGCGCCGCCGACTCGATGCCGAGCGCGCAGTCGGCCTCGCCGGCGGCCACACAGGCCGCGGCCGCGCTGTGCGAGGGCTCCTCGCGCAGGTAGCCCTGCACCTCGGCGCCGCTGCGGCCCTGCGCGCCCAGCCAGTCGTCGAGCAGGAGGCGTGTGCCCGTGCCCAGGGTCCGGTTGACGAAGCGCAGCTCGCGGCGCAGCAGATCGGGCCAGCCGCGCAGCCGCAGCGGGTTGCCGGGCGCCACCATCAGCCCTTGCTGGCGCAACGCAAAGCCGATCAGCTTGTGCTGCCCGGTGGCCAGCAGGGGCCGGTAGGTGCGTGCCACCAGCGAGCCGGGTGCCGGTTGCGCGGGTGCATGAAAGCCGGCCACCGTGCAGCGCCCCTCATTGAGCGCACGGATGGCGTCGACGCTGCCGCAAAAGCGCATGTCCAGGTGCAGGCCGGCATCGGCCGTGTGCTCGCGCAGCCGCACCAGCGCGTCGTCGTGGCTCGCATAGAGGGTCAGCACATGGCTGTCGGGGTCGAAGGCCATGGCAAAGGTTTTTTCCAGTTCGGCCTGCAGCGCACTGATTTGGGGCGCGAGCCGGGCCTGCGCCTGGCGTTCGGCCCAGAGCAGCTTCTCGCCGAATTCGCTCAGGCGCGCGGCCTGGCCTTTCTCCCAGAGGATCAGCGGCTGCGCGAGCAGGCCCTCCCAGCGCTTGAGCTCGCCCCAGACATGGCGGTAGGACAGGCCGAGCTGGCGTGCGGCGGCCGAGATGGAGCCGCAGCCGTGCACGGCCTGCAGCAACTCCATCAGGGGGTTGCGCAAGGGCGAGGTCGGCACGCGCGCGGCCTGCCCTTGCGGGTCGGGGCGCCAGGCGTAGGAGAGGTCGATGTGTTGCACGGGGGCAAGTGTGCCCGATGCCGGGCGCATGGCCTATGCAGCGGGTTTCATAACGGCCAAACCCTGAGCACGGGCGGGCGCGTCCTGGGCTAGGATCGGGCCCCTCGCCAGCAGTCCTTGACGATGAGCACCATTTACGAGAGCGCGCAGACCGCGCTCGACCTTGTCTCCAGTTTCGACCCCATGCTGTGGGCCATCGTGGTCCGTTCATTGGCCGTGAGCAGCCTGGCCTGCCTGATCGGCGTGCTGCTGGGCGTGGTGCTGGGCGCCTGGCTCGGCGTGCAGCGCTTTCGCGGTCGCGGTCTGGTGCTGGTGCTGCTCAACACGCTGCTGGCCCTGCCCTCGGTGGTGGTGGGCCTGCTGGTGTATTTGCTGCTCTCGCGCAGCGGGCCCTTGGGTTTCATGGGCTGGATGTTCAGCTTCAAGGCCATGGTGCTGGCGCAGGTGATCCTGGTGCTGCCGGTGGTCATGGCGCTCACGCGCCAGGTGGTCGAGGCGGCCGAGCACCAGCATGGCGAGCAATGGGCCTCGCTGGGCGCGGCCCCCTGGCTGCGCTGCCTGATCCTGGCCTGGGACGAGCGCCTGGCCCTGCTCACGATCGCGGTCACGGCCTTCGGCCGCGCGATTTCCGAGGTGGGCGCGGTCATGATCGTGGGCGGCAACATCGATGGCTTCACGCGCGTCATGACCACGGCGATCGCACTCGAGACCAGCAAAGGCGACCTCCCGCTCGCGCTCGGCCTGGGCATGGTGCTGCTCACGGTGGTGCTGGCGCTCAACGCCGTGGTGGCCCTGCTGCGCCAGTGGGGGCAGCGCCAGGGCGCGCCGGTCCTGCGCCAGGAGGTGGCCGCATGAGCCCGGTGCTGAGCTTGCTGGGCGCCTCGGTCCCCTTGTCGGGGCGCACCGTGCTGCACGCGCTGGATGTGCAGGTCCATGCCGGCGAGCGCATCGCGCTGGTCGGGGCCAACGGTTCGGGCAAGAGCACGCTGCTGCGCACCTTGCACGGTCTGGTGCCCATGGCACAGGGCGAGCGCCGGGCCGCACCCGGGCTGCGCATGGCCATGCTGTTTCAGCGGCCGCACCTGCTGCGCTGTTCGGTCTTGTTCAACCTCACGCTCGCGATCTGGCTGGACCGCCAGCAGCCGCGCCGCTGGGCCGACGCGCGCGCGCTGGCGCGCCAGGCGCTGGCGCGCGTGGGCCTGTTGCCGATGGCCGCGCGCCTGGGCAGCCAGCTCTCGGGCGGCCAGCAGCAGCGCGTGGCGCTGGCGCGGGCCTGGGCGCGCCAGCCCGAGGTGCTGCTGCTCGACGAACCCACGGCCAGCCTCGATCCGCACGCCAAGCAGGAGGTCGAGGACCTGATCCTCGAGTTCGCGCAGGGCCAGGCCCAGCCCATGACCCTGCTGTGGGCCAGCCACAACCTGGGCCAGGTCAAGCGCATCGCCACGCGCGTGCTCTACCTCGAGCGCGGGCGCGTGCTGGCCGATCTGCCGGTGCAGGATTTTTTCAACGCCGAGTTGCTGGCACGCGTCAGCCCCTCGGCCCATGCTTTTGTCCAGGGAGAAAAATCATGAGCCGTCGCCGTTTCGTCCGGTCCCTGTGTGCCGCTGTCCTCGGTTGGGGCGCAGCCCTGGCCCAGGCGCAGTCCATCGTCATGTCCTCGACCACTTCGACCGAGCAGTCGGGGCTGTTCGCCCACCTGCTGCCCGAATTCAAGAAAGCCAGCGGCATCGACGTCAAGGTCGTCGCACTCGGCACCGGCCAGGCGCTCGACATGGCGCGCCGCGGCGACGCCGATGTGGTGTTCGTGCACGACCAGCTGGCCGAAGAAAAATTCGTGGCCGAGGGCTTTGGCCTCAAGCGTTTCGCGGTCATGTACAACGACTTCGTGCTGATCGGTCCCAAGATGGACCCGGCCGGCGTGCGCGGCAAGGACATCGTGGCCGCGCTGGCCAAGCTGTCGGCGGCCAACGCGGCGTTTGTGTCGCGCGGCGACAAGAGCGGCACGCACGCGGCCGAGTTGCGCTTTTGGAAGCTCGCGGGGCTGGAAGAGAAAAGGGGCGGCGGCTACCGCGAGTGCGGCTGTGGCATGGGCCCGGCCCTCAACATCGCGGCCGCGCAAGGCGCCTACGCGCTGGCCGACCGCGGCACCTGGCTCAACTTCAAGAACCGCGCCGACCTGGCGGTGCTGGTCGAGGGCGACCAGCGCCTGTTCAACCAGTACGGCGTGATGGTGGTCAATCCGGCCAGGCACCCGCATGTGAAGCAGGCCGAGGCCCAGAAATTCGTCGACTGGGTGGTCTCGCCCGCCGGGCAAAAAGCCGTGGCCGATTACAAAATCGGCGGTGAGCCGCTGTTCTTCCCGAACGCCGTGCGCTGATCAGGCCTTGGGACTGCCGAGCTTGCGGTAGACCGTGGCCCGGCTGATGCCCAGGCTGCGCGCGGCCTCGGCCACGTTGCCGCGGGCACGGGCCACGGCCTGCCGAATCAGCGCGGTCTCGACATCGCGCAGCGCCTGGCCGCTGCCGCGCGTGGCGGCGCTGGGGCCGGGCACGCCCGCCGAGCGGTGGGCCTGGGTCTGCAGGCGCAGACCCGACCACAGCGGCACCTCGTCAAAGCCCTCGCCGCGCCGCGCCGCGTCGAACAGGTTTTCCCAGGGCATGGCGAAGACATCGCTGGCGTGGGTCGCGTGCGCACCGGCCTCGAGCGAGAGCATTTGGCGCGCGGTCGGGTTGGCCCCGGTGATTTCGCCATCGGCGCCCAGCGTGAGCAGGCCGTCGCTGTCATCGCCGGGCCGGTTGCCGGGCCAGCTCAGGCGCAGCGTCAGCGCGTGTGGCGAGGCCAGCAGCCAGCTGTTTTCGATGCTGCGCGCCGAGCGGCGCACCAGGTGCTTGAGCGCCGGCCGCTCCGCCACCTCCACGCCCGTCAAATCGAGCATGCCGGCGCAGCGACCGTCGGGTCCAAACACCGGCGCACCCGCGCAGCTGTAGGCGCTGGTGTCGTCAAAAAAATGCTCACCGCGGTGCAGCCACACCGGCTGCAGCTCGGCGAGCGCGGCGCCGATGGCGCTGGTGCCGACCGCGCGCTCGGACAGGTCGACCCCGACCCGCGCGATCACCTGGGCGCGGCGGTCGCTGCGGTCGACAGGGCCCTGCACATCGATCACGATGCCCTCGGCATTGGTCAGGATGGCAAAGTAGCCGATGTTGCCCATGGCCCGAACGAGTTCGGCGATCACAGGACGCGCCGCCTGCACCAGCGGCTGGCTTTGCTCCTGAACCTGGCGCACGCGCGCAGCGCTGACCGCGTCAAAGCCCACGCTCCGCCCGGGCTCCAGGCCCCAGGCCTGACAACGTTGCCAGCTGCGCGCCAGCCAGGGCGCCAGCCAGGGGGCGGGCTGGTCATGGCGTTCGTGCAAGAGCGTCTGGCGGGCCTGGGCAATGGATTGCAGTCGGTCGGCGGCGGCCATGTGTATCAAGCTGAGAATTTGTGAGGGGAGGGGGCGTGAAATTCGGGTATTCCCGGGTCGGCGGCCCTGTGGCAGCGCGAAACAATCCTTGTGCATTGTCATTCATAGGCGTGGCTTTGACCAGAGCGCGCCGATCCACAGGAGACCTCCATGCAAAAGGTGTTGCACATCAACCCGGACAAGTGCACTGGCTGCCAGCAGTGCGAAATGGCCTGTTCCTTCGAGAACTACGGCACCTACGCCACGGCCAAGTCGCGCATCAAGGTGTTCGACTTCCACCATACCGGCAAGAAAGTGCCTTACACCTGCACCCAGTGTGACGAAGCCTGGTGTCTGCATGCCTGCCCCGTGGAGGCCATCACCGTGGACAAGGTCACGGGTGCCAAGGTGGTCAACGAGTCCACTTGCGTGGGCTGCAAGGTCTGCACCATCGCCTGCCCGTTCGGCACCATCAACTATGTGCAGGAAACCGGCAAGGTGCAAAAGTGCGACCTCTGCGGCGGCGACCCGGCTTGCGCCGACGCCTGCCCGACGGGCGCCATCACCTTCATCGACGCCAACTGGACCGGTCTGGACAAGATGAAGCAATGGGCCGACAAGCTGGGCAACCAGCACTCCGCCGCCTGACACGCCGTCACTGAACCCGAAGGAGAACACACATGTCCTGGGCTGGAAAAATCCTCCGCGTCAACCTCACGGCTGGCACCGTCACATCCGAACCGCTGAACATGGAGTGGGCCCGCGCCTACCTGGGCTCGCGCGGTCTGGGCACCAAATACCTGGTCAGCGAGATCGACCCCAAGGTCGACCCGCTCTCACCCGACAACAAGATCATCTGGGCCACCGGCCCGCTGACTGGCACCATGGCGTCGACCGGCGGCCGCTACACCGTGATCACCAAGGGCCCGCTGACGGGCGCCATCGCCTGCTCCAACTCGGGCGGCTACTGGGGCGCCGAGCTCAAGATGGCCGGCTGGGACATGGTCATTTTCGAAGGCAAATCGGCCAAGCCGGTCTACCTCTACATCTGCGACGATGTGGCCGAGCTGCGCGACGCCGGCCACCTCTGGGGCAAGAGCGTCTGGCAGACCGAAGACCTGCTCAAGAAAGCCCACCAGGACCCGCTGCTGCGCATCTCCAGCATCGGCAAGTCGGGTGAAAACGGCGTGCTCTACGCCGCCGTGGTCAACGACCTGCACCGCGCCGCTGGCCGTTCGGGCGTGGGCACCGTGATGGGCAGCAAAAACCTCAAGGCCATTGCCGTGCGCGGCACCAAGGGCGTGGGCAATGTGCGCGACCCCAAGGCCTTCATGGCCGCAGCCAAAGCCGCCAAAAAGGTGCTGGCCGACAACGCCGTCACGGGCCAGGGCCTGCCGACCTACGGCACCCAGGTGCTGATGAACGTGATCAACGAAGTCGGCGCGCTGCCCACGCGCAACCACCGCGACGTGCAGTTCGAAGGTGCCAAGGACATCTCGGCCGAAGCCATGGCCACGCCGCGCAAGACCGACGGCAAGAAGCACCTGGTGACCAACCAGGCCTGTTTCGGCTGCACCATCGCCTGCGGCCGCATCAGCAAGATGGACGAGAGCCACTTCTCGGTGCAAAACAAGCCCGAGTACTGGGGCGCATCCGGCGGCCTTGAGTACGAAGCCGCCTGGGCCCTGGGCGCCGCCAACGGCGTCAACGACCTCGAAGCCCTGCAATACGCCAACCTGATCTGCAACGAAGAAGGCATGGACCCGATCAGCTTCGGCGCCACCATCGGCGCGGTGATGGAGCTGTTCGAAATGGGCGTGCTCACCAAGGAGCAGATCGGCACCGAAGCGCCGTTCGGCTCGGCCAAGGCGCTGTGCGAACTGGCCGACATGACGGCCAAGGGCATCGGCTTTGGCAGGGAAATCGGCCTGGGCTCCAAGCGCCTGACGGCCAAGTACGGTCACCCCGACCTGTCGATGAGCGTCAAGGGCCAGGAATTCCCTGCCTACGACGGCCGCGTGATCCAGGGCATTGGCCTGGCCTATGCGACGTCGAACCGCGGTGCCTGCCACCTGCGCGGCTACACCATCGCTTCCGAAGTGCTGGGCATCCCGGTCAAGACCGAGCCGACCGAGCACGAAGGCAAGCCCGAACTCGTCAAGGCCTTCCAGGACGCCACGGCCGCCTTTGACTCGGCCGGCATCTGCATCTTCACGAGCTTCGCCTGGACCCTGGCCGACGTGGCACCGCAGGTGCAGGCCGCTTGTGGCGAGGAGTTCACCATGGAACACCTCAACCACATCGGCGAGCGCATCTGGAACATGGAGCGCGAGTTCAACAACGCCGCCGGCTTCACCAAGGCCGACGACAGCCTGCCCAAGCGCCTCTTGACCGAAGCCGCCAAGACCGGCCCGGGCAAGGGCGTGGTCAGCAAGCTGCCCGAGATGCTGCCCAAGTACTACGAGGCGCGCGGCTGGGACAGCGAAGGCCGCCCGACCGCCCAGACCAAAGAGCGTCTGGGTCTGTGAGCCATCCCCTGTAGGAGGCTGCCCCCGCGGCCGAAACCTTCGCGCGCAGGGGCGCGCTCCCCTTCGCGCGCGGGGGCGCGCTCCTACAGGAATTCAAGCGGCTCTCGGGCCGCTGCCCGTTTCCGGAGACTGATTCATGCGTCACCACCTGATCCTCGGCGCCGGCCCGGCCGGCATCATCGCCGCCGAAACCCTGCGCAAGCACTGCCCGCAAGACCGCATCACCGTGGTCGGCGATGAAAAGGAAGCGCCGTACTCGCGCATGGCGATTCCCTACCTGCTGATCGGCAACATCGAAGAAAAGGGCACCTGGCTGCGCAAGGGCGCCACGCATTTCGCCGACCTGCGCGTCGAGCTCGTGCAGGCGCGTGCCAGCAAGGTTGATGCTGCCGAGAAAAACGTGGTGCTGGACAACGGCCAGACCCTGACCTTCGACCAGCTCCTGATCGCCACCGGCTCGCACCCGGTGCGCCCGCCGATTCCCGGGCTCGACCTGCCCGGCGTGCACACCTGCTGGACGCTCGAGGACGCGCGCGCCATTGCCGCGCTGGCCAAGCCCGGTGCCAAGGTGCTGCAGATGGGCGCGGGCTTCATCGGCTGCATCATCATGGAAGCGCTCAAGCAGCGCGGTGTGGAACTGTCGGTGGTCGAGATGGGCGACCGCATGGTGCCGCGCATGATGGGCCCCATGGCCGGCGGCATGATCCGCGACTGGTGCGAGGCCAAGGGCGTGAAGGTCTTCACCGGCACCAAGGTCGAAGCGATCGAAAAAGCCGATGAATCCACTGGGCTGGTCGGGAAGATTGCCGGCGCCTTGGGCCTGGGCGGTGGCGCGGGCAGTGGCTTGCGCGTGCGCCTGTCGGGCGGCCAGTCGGTCGAGGCCGATCTGGTGATCAGCGCCACCGGCGTGCGCCCGGCGATCGGCTTTTTGGAAGGCAGCGGCATCACTTGCCTGCAGGGCATCTTGACCAACGAGCGCATGCAGACCAATGTGCCGGGCATCTACGCCGCAGGCGACTGCGCCGAGGCCTTTGACATGGTCAGCGGCAAAACCATCGTGAGCGCCATCCAGCCCAACGCCGCCGAGCAGGCGCGTGTGGCCGCGCTCAACATGGCCGGGCAAGACACCACGCTCAAGGGCGTCACGCAGATCAACGTGCTCGACACCCTGGGCCTGATTTCCACGAGTTTTGGCAACTGGCAGGGCGTGGAGGGCGGCGAGCATGTCGAGCTGACCGACCAGGCCGAGGGCAAGCACCTGAGCCTGCAATTCGACGGCGATGTGCTGGTGGGCTGCAACGCGGTGGGCTGGACCCAGCACGTGGGCGCCATGCGCGGCCTCGTTGAAGGCCAGGTAAAGCTGGGTGAGTGGAAAGACAAGCTGAAAAAAGACCCGACCCAGCTCATGGCCGCTTACCTGGCCTGCGCGCAGGGCCAAGGCCACTGGAGCGGCGCGCAGGACGCGCGCCGCCGCTGACATCGCGCCATGCAGATCACTTTCAAGCTCTTTGCCTCGCTGGGCGACCACCTGCCGGCCTCGGTGCGGCCGGGCAACGAAATGCCGCTCACCGTGGCCGAAGGCGCGACCATCGCGCAGGTGATCGAGCCTTTTGCCCTGCCGCCCAAGCTGGTGCACCTGGTGCTGGTCAACGGCAAATACATCGCCCCCGAGCAGCGCCTCACGCAAGTGCTGCAGGAGGGCGATGTGCTCGCCATCTGGCCACCCATTGCCGGCGGCTGACGCTGCAGGCCGAGCAAGACCGTGCAATCCCATTATCCCGAACGCTTCGAGCGCGACATGGGCACGAGCGAAGCCGAGTGGCTCGCGGCCTTGCCGCGCGCATTGGGTGACCATGCCCATGTGCTGGGCACCGGCCAGGCACGGGTGCAGATTGGCGAAGGCCATCTGCAGCTGCACTGGCACGCTTTGCCGCCGCGTGTGATCGCGCTGCTGCGCCTGCAGCGCTTGGCGGTGACGTTTGCATTTGAAGGGGTGGACGAAGCCGCGCGTCAGCGCTTCATGAAGCGCTTTGATTTGACGATGCAGCGCGGTGGCGGCTGAGCCTCAGCGGGCCCAGAAGGTGGCCACGGTTTTGAGGCCAAGCACGGTGAGGGCCAGCGAGCCCAGCAGGTGCATGCCGGCCATGCCCAGGGCCAGTGCATAGCGGCTTTGCTGCAACAGTGCCACCACTTCGGCCGAGAAGCTGGAGAAGGTGGTCAGCGCCCCCAGAAAACCGGTGACCAGAGTCAGGCGCCACAGCGGATCGAGTTCGGGCCATTGCTGGAAGGTGCCCACGCAAACACCCACCAGGTAGCCGCCGATCAGGTTGGCCGCCAGCGTCCCCCAAGGGATCAGTGCGCCGCTGTGGCTCAGCCACAGGCCGAGCTGCCAGCGGGCGAGGGCGCCGAGGCAGGCGCCGATACAGATCGCGAGGACAGCATGCATGGGGGCCCATTGTAGGAGGCCGCCCCTGCGATCGAGCGGGGGATGGCCATGTTCGCGCGCGGGGGCGCGCGCCTACAGCGCTGGGCTCAGAAGGGTGGGTCGTCGTCGGTGGCCGGCGCTGCATCGGCACTGGCCGGCGTTGCCGCAGCTTCTGCCATTTGCGCACCCCAGTCCATCTCGCCACCCAAGGCCTCGATCAGGCTGTTCAGCAGGGGCGAGAGCAGGCCGGTGGCCAGGGCCACGTCGGCGTCGAAGCGGTCTTCGGCTTTGTCGGTGCCGCTGGCGTCCATCACGCCGTCGAGGAACTGCACTTTTTTGAGTTGCAGGGTTTCGGTCAGCACAAAGCCCACGCGGCCGTCCCAGCTGAGCGCCAGCTGGGTGGGCAGCTTGCCTTCGCTCACGTGCTTGCGCACCTCGTCGTTGGCCAGCGGGTGGCGCACGTAGCGGATGCTGGCGGCGTCTTCGCCGGTGGCCTTGAGCGTGCATTCGCGCTCCACGCACAGGTCGGCCGGCCATTCGTCGGGGTCGGTGGCGAGCAGCCAGCCGCTCATGGCCGATTGCGGTGTGGTGGCGGTCTGCAAGAGCGCAATCGAGAAGCCGGGCATGGCCTTGATCAGGGCCGAAATCACCTCATCGGCCTTGCCCTGGCTGCTGCAGTCGAGCACCAGGCGGCGCTGCGCCAGGTCGATCCAGACCAGCACGCTGGCCTGCTTGGCAAAGGCCTGGGGCAGCAACTCCAGCAGGGCGTCGTCCTGCAGGTTGCGCTTTTCCTTTTTGCCGGGTTTGCGCCCGGTGCTGGCCTCGATGGCCGCGCACTGCTCGTCCACGCGGCGGCGCAACACGTTGCCGGGCACGGCCTTGGATTCGATCATCAGCTTGGCGATCCATTGCCCGCCCACCGACTCCACCAGCGGCCCATGGGCCTGGCCGCGCGGCTCGACCCAGCCCACCGATTTGTCCTGCGTTGCGCCGCATTCCACAAAGCGCGCGCCCTGCAGCGCCGCTTCCACATCGCCCAGATTCGGGCTCCAGCCCTCGGCGATGCGGTACACCATCACATTCTTGAACATGCCATTCCTTCTTGGGACCGGCGATCTTACGTGATGGCGGCGGCGGGGCGGACCGGCCTCGGGCTTGTCTCCGGTTCGACAGGCCCGGCAGGGCTTTGGCGCCATCCTGCGCCCATACCAACACCAGGAGACCACGATGGACCGACGTCATTTCTTTCAGGGCACGGCCGTGGCCACGGCCGGCGCGGTGGCCGGCTGCGCCTTGCCCTTGACGGCGCAAACCCAGGCGCGCACGCCGTTCAAGGTGCCGGCGGTGCATGTGCCGATCGTGGGCAGCGACGAGGTGTTTCCGGTGCGGCGCATCTATTGCATTGGCCGCAACTACGCGGCGCATGCGCGCGAGATGGGCTCGGACCCGACGCGCGAGCCGCCCTTCTTTTTCCAGAAGCCGACCGACGCCATCCAGTACGTGCCGCACCCCACGGTGGCCGACCACCCCTACCCGCCGCTCACCAAGAACTACCACTACGAGGCCGAGCTGGTGGCCGCGCTGCACAAGGGCGGGCGCAACATCCCGATCGAGCGTGCGCTCGAGCATGTGTACGGTTATGCCGTCGGTCTGGACATGACGCGACGTGACCTGCAGCGCGCCATGGGCGACCAGAAAAAGCCCTGGGAGATCGGCAAGAGTTTCGACATGTCGGCGCCGATCGGCGCCATCCACAAGGTGGCGCAAACCGGGCATTTCACCGCGGGGTCGATCTGGCTCAAGGTCAATGGCGTGACCAAGCAAAGCGCCAACCTGAACCAGATGATCTGGTCGGTGGCCGAGCAGATCGCCAAGCTTTCCGAGGCTTTTGAACTCTTCCCCGGCGACATCATTTACTCGGGCACGCCCGAGAACGTGGGCCCGGTGGTGCGCGGCGATGTGATCGAGATGCACATCGACGGCCTGCCCAACCTGAGCGTGCGCATCGTCTGAGGCGCTGGGTTCCAGGCAGGCCTCGGGCCTGACCTCATGGGGACTGGGTGGCCGCCGGGTAGCCCTGGCCCTTGACGCGCAGACCTTGCTCGGAAAGCTGCGCCGCCTTGCGCGCGCCAATGCCGGGCACACGCCGCATCAGGTCGGCCCAGTCCTGGAACGGCGCCCGCTCGCGTTCGCTGAGCAGGCGCTGGGTGGTCGCGGGCCCGAGGCCGCGCAGGCCGTCCAGGTCGAGTTCGCGCGCCTGCGCGATGTCGAGGGGCTGGGCACCGGCCAGGCCGGTGCAGACCAGCAGGCTGGCCATGATGGCGGTTTTCATCGCTTGTCTCCCTGTCGGGCCGGCTGCGTGGCCCTGGAGACGATTGTGGGCAGGCCGCGCGGGCTTGCCAAGCCCGTTCAGAGCTCTTCGATGCGCCGTGGCGGGTAGCTGTCCCAGGCCTGGCAGCCCGGGCAATGCCAGAAGTGTTCCTTCGCTTCAAAACCGCAGGCCGCGCAGCGGTAGCGCGACAGGGGGCGTGTGGCCGCATCAAGCGCTTTTTGCACGGGGGCGGGCACGGCTTCTGCTGCGGGTGCAGCGGCGAGCCAGCGCGCAGCGGCGAGCAGCGAAGGCTGTTTTTGCAGGTGTTGCAAAAAGTGCTGGCGCGCTTCGGCGCTGGCCGGGCTCGCCGGGGCCAGCGTCAGCAGGGCTTCGAGCACATCGAGGCTGGCGTGCCGCTCGTAGCACTGTGCCAGCCAGGGCAGCACCTGGGCCTGCTGCCCGCAGGCGAGCGCCGCCTTGGCCAGCGTGGCGGCGGCCAGCGCCGCGGTCGGGTCGTCCTGCTCGAACAGCGGGCGCAAGGTTTGCACACTGGCCTCGGCCTGCTGCAGGCTCAGCTGAAGCTGACCGAGCAGGATGCGCGCGCGCGGCGCGTGGGGGATTTCGTGCACCGTGTCCTGCAAGAGCTGCAATGCGCGCGGGGCATCGCCCTGGGCGAAGGCTTCGCGCGCCTGCTCGCAACGGTAGTGCGCCTGGCGCACGCTGAAATTGGCCTCACCCGAGCGCTCAAGTTGCTCGGCCACTTCGGCGGCCTGCGGCCATTCGCGCGAGCGTTCGTAGATGGCCAGGCGTGCCAGGCGCGCCTGGCCTTCGTAAGGCGTGCCCTCGAGCTTGCGCAGCGCCTCTTCGGCGCGGTCGAGCAGGCCGGCCTTGAGGAAATCGAGCGCCAGCCCGTGCTGGGCGCGCTGGCGGTCGGCCGCGCTCAGGTCGCCACGCGCGAGCAGGTGCTCGTGCACGCGCACCGCGCGGTCGTACTCGCCGCGGCGGCGAAACAGGTTGCCCAGCGCGAAATGCAGCTCCGAGGTGTCGGGGTCGTTTTGCACGGCCTCGATGAAGGCGTCGATGGCCTGGTCCTGCTGCTCGTTGAGCAGGTAGTTCAGGCCCTTGAAGTAAGCCCGCGGTGCCTGGCGGTTGGCGATGCGCAGCTGGCGCAGGTCCAGGCGCGAGGCGATCCAGCCCAGGGCAAAGGCCACGGGCAGGCCGATCAGGATCCAGGTCAGGTCAAGCTCCACCAGGGGTCTCCGGCGTGGGGGAAGGGTTGGGGCCGGGCGAAGCGGCAGGGGACTGGCGGGCGGCCTGGCGCTGACGCCACCAGCGGGGCACCATGCCCAGCACGCCGACGACCACGCCCAGGGCAAAGGAGGTCAGCACCACCAGCACCGTGGGGGCTTGCCAGAAGGTGCCGAAAAAGAAATGGACGCGGGTGTCCTGCTGGTTGTTCAGCGCGAACGCAAACAGGGTGAAAAAGACGGCGGCTTTCAGCAACCACTGAAGCAGCCGGAGCAGACGGTTCATGCAGGGCCTCGCAATGCCAGCGATTTTAGCGATGCGCTGCACGCGCGCTGCGTGCCCATGCTCACGGCTGGGCGGCTTGCTGCTCGGCGGTGGCGGCGGCGACGGCTTCGCGCAGGGCCTTGCCGGGCTTGAAATGGGGGACGCGTTTTTCGGGGATCAGCACGGTTTCGCCCGATCGCGGGTTGCGGCCCACGCGGGGCGGGCGACGGTTGATGGAGAAGCTGCCAAAGCCCCGGATTTCGATGCGGTGACCGCGCACCAGGGCTTCGCTCATGGCGTCGAGCACCGTTTTGACGGCCAGTTCGGCGTCACGGTGGGTCAGCTGGGAAAAGCGGGCGGCGAGTTCTTCAACCAGATCGGAACGGGTCATGGCGCAATCCTGAGGTCAGGGCGTGCCCTGAAAGGCTCAAAAAAAGCCTGCCCCGAAGGGCAGGCTTGTGGCTGATGCCGAAGGCGATCAGTTGTTGTCCAGCTTGGCGCGCAGCAGGGCGCCCAGGCTGGTGGTGCCGGCGTTGCCGGTGTTTTGGCTCAGCGAAGCCATGGCTTCTTGCTGGTCGGCCTGGTCCTTGGCGCGGATGGACAGCTGGATGTTGCGGCTCTTGCGGTCCACATTGGTCACCACGGCCGACACTTCGTCGCCTTCCTTGAGCACGCTGCGGGCGTCTTCCACGCGGTCGGCGGAGATTTCCGAGGCGCGCAGGTAGCCGATCACGTCGTCACCCAGGTCGATTTCAGCGCCCTTGGCGTCCACGGTCTTGACCTTGCCGCTCACGATGGAGCCCTTGTCGTTGACCGAGGTGAAGGTCGAGAACGGGTCGCCGTCGAGCTGCTTGATGCCCAGGGAGATGCGCTCGCGGTCCACGTCCACGGCCAGCACGATGGCTTCGACTTCCTGGCCCTTTTTGTACTCGCGCACGGCCTGCTCGCCCGGCTCGTTCCAGGACAGGTCGGACAGGTGCACCAGGCCGTCGATGCCGGCGGCCAGACCCACGAACACGCCGAAGTCGGTGATCGACTTGATCGGGCCCTTGACGCGGTCGCCGCGCTTGGTGTTCTGGGCAAATTCCTGCCAGGGGTTGGCACGGCACTGCTTCATGCCCAGCGAGATGCGGCGCTTGTCTTCGTCGATCTCGAGGACCATGACCTCGACCTCGTCGCCCAGCGACACGACCTTGCTCGGGGCCACGTTCTTGTTGGTCCAGTCCATTTCAGATACGTGAACCAGACCTTCGATACCTTGTTCGATTTCAACGAAAGCACCGTAGTCGGTCAGGTTGGTGACCTTGCCGAACAGACGAGTCTGTGCCGGGTAACGGCGCGAAATGCCAACCCACGGATCATCGCCCAGTTGCTTCAGGCCC
>JACCDU010855892.1_pt1 | contig 22371 bp, 18 predicted proteins | sample 7446081 | NCBI WGS metagenome assembly JACCDU01 (sample SAMN15323447, study PRJNA562643) | freshwater metagenome | isolation source: river surface water | place: USA:Blue River Watershed | collected 2017-08-17
ATGATCAAATTAGCGATGCAAAAAGTTCATCGTGCGATTCAAGAGGCGGGATTAAGAAGTAAAATGATTTTACAGGTGCATGATGAATTAATCTTTGATGCACTAAAATCGGAGGCTGCTATCCTAAAACCGCTAATTATTTCGTCTATGCAAGATGCACTCGCATTACCGAATGATGTACCTGTTATTGCAGAATGCGGACAAGGAGATAATTGGCTCGAAGCGCACTAATAAACGAATTAACGGACGCTACAATCCAACTATTTATTAGCGATTCCCGCCTCGCCAATTTCCGCCACCACCACCCCCGCCATTTGGACGTGGAGGACGCATGGAGGGTACAATCTGTTCTTTCCAAATAGTAAATTGTTCAGCAGTCAGTACCGCTTTTAAAATTTCTTCCTGTGCTGTATTATATTTCTGCATTTCTGTACGCAATGCTTCAGGGTCAGGTCTTTCACCACCATTCATCATCGCATCCCGAATTTCCATCATACGGGCATCTTGCTTTTTATATAAAACGGTTAATGCTGTATCGATCATAGCTAACCTAGCAGCTTCTAATTTAAAAGCACTATCCAATTTTTGATGAATAGTGGCAACACGCTCAGCTGGGGTCCGACGCTGCATCATCATGCCGCCGCCACCTTGTGGTTGGGCGTAAGAAGATGTGCTAATAGCTACTGCTAAAATGGCAAGCAAAATCGATTTTTTCATAGGATAGTATTTTAAACTGAGTTTGACGAAAGGGCTTTTAGCAACTTTCGGTTTAGATTCATTTAAAGGTAGGGATTTGCAAGAACTCAGGTATCTTTGCCCTCTTAATTAATCCTAAACGAATGGAATATAATCAGTTGGTAGCAGTTTCCGGATTGTCCGGTCTTTTTGAATTGATGAGTAGTAAAGCCGATGGGGGGATTGTACGCTCCCTGGAGGATCAGTCTACTCGTTTTGTGTCAACACGAGTTCATCAGTTTTCTCATTTAGAAAGTATTGAAGTGTATACGATCCGCGAAAATGTAAACTTGGTGGAAGTATTCAAAGCAATGGAAAAATCTACCCTGCCTTTACCTGCTGAAAAAGATGCTACGGCCATTCGTACTTATTTCAAAGAAGTATTTCCAGATATGGATTTTGAACGTGTGTATGACAGCGACCGTAAAAAAATGATTAAATGGTTTTCTCAGCTAAAGAAAGCTACTATCGAATTGAAATTATCAGAACAAGAATAAGATTTGATTCATGTTGTATTCGGCCGCTATTCAAAAACTTCCTCGACATTTTATTCCTGAGAATTTTGTAATTACTAATTGGGAGAGTTTAGCTGGATATTTTCAAGTATTGAGTGAAAGACCCATATCTGATGTGACTGCATTAGAAAATTGGTTGCGCGATCTTAGTGAATTAGAAGCTATAATAAGTGAAGATGCTTGTTGGCGACAGATCAAAATGACCTGTGATACAGAGAATAAAGAGCTGGAAGAGCGATTTAATTATTTTATGCTGGAAATCCAGCCGCATATTCAGGTATGGTCTGACAAGCTAAATCGTAAATTAGTAGATTGTCCGTTTACATCATTGCTTGATTCGAAAAAGTATTTTACGTTTCTGCGAAGCATCCGAAAACAGATTGATTTGTTTCGCGAATCAAATATTCCATTGATTGCAGAGCTAAGTGTGTTACAACAACAGTTTGGCGTTATTGCTGGTAAAATGACAGTCACCGTCAATGGTAATGAATACACCTTACAGCAAGCTGCAAAATTTTTAGAGGACGAGAATCGTTCCGTGCGAGAAGAAGTATATCGAAAAATTGCAGAGAGAAGATATCAAGACCAAACTGCGCTCACTTCTTTATTTGAGCAATTGCTAGAAAAAAGAAATACGCTTGCTGCTAATGCAGGGTTTACTAATTATGTGCAGTATCGTTTTTTGGAGTTAGGGCGCTTTGATTATAATCCCGAGATGTGCGCTCAATTCCATGACGCCGTTCGTGATCATGTAATGCCACTAGTTAATGAACTGTACGAGCGCAAACGAAAGAAATTAGGATTAGTTGAGCTGCGCCCTTGGGACTTGGAGGCAGAACCTGCGGGTACTGCACCGCTTCGTCCATTTGAGAATGGTGTTGAATTGACAAAAAAAACAATTGATTGTCTAACTAAGCTTCGTCCTTTTTTTGGCGATTGTCTCAGTCGTATGCAGCAAATGGGGCATTTAGATTTAGACAGTCGAAAGGGTAAAGCGCCTGGTGGCTATAATTGCCCATTAGCAGAGAGCGGGGCTCCTTTTATTTTTATGAATGCAGCGGGTACATTAGATGATGTGACTACAATGGTTCATGAAGGGGGACATGCGATTCATTCTTTTTTATGTCATTCCTTGGAATTAAATGGATTTAAAGAATACCCCACTGAAATTGCAGAAGTTGCCAGTATGGCTATGGAGTTATTTACTATGCAACACTGGGATGTATTTTTCTCTGATTCCAATGAACTCTCTCGTGCAAAGGAGCAGCAATTAGAACGTGTCATTACGATATTCCCATGGATTGCTACGATTGATAAATTCCAACATTGGCTCTATACAAATCCTGTTCATACAGCAAAAGAACGCGAAGCGATGTGGATGTCTATTCTACAAGAATTTAGTTCTCCTGTTGTAGATTTTTCAGGTCTTGAAAAATATAGAGCCGTGTTGTGGCAGCGGCAATTACATTTATTTGAAGTGCCTTTTTATTATATCGAATACGGTATTGCACAGTTGGGTGCCATTGGCCTGTTGCAGCAATACAAAAATGATCCGGACCGGGCAATCAATAACTATTTAAATGCTCTTTCGTTAGGCGGAACAAAAACACTGCCTGAACTATTTGCTGCAGCTGATTTGAAATTTGATTTCTCCAGTACAGCGATTAGCAAGTTGATGAAATTTGTGAAGAGTGAGTTGGATCAAATTACTTTCACAACTTCCTCATAAGGTACTCTGAAACGTGGTCCCCAAGTTCCTTCGGGAGTTCCTTTTCCTACTCCAATGATCATATTAATTTCAGCACCGCAAGGAAGCTGTAATGCTTTTTTCACTCGCTTTGCATCAAATCCTTCCATAGGACAAGAATCAAAATCCGCTGCGGCAATAGAAAGCATAAAGTTTTCTGCAGCCAGTGCACAGGATTTATGGACAGTTACACGCTGATCTGCTTTTCCACCAAAACGCATGAATGGTTTAGTTAAGCCGCCAAAAAAACTCATTATTCTTCTTGCTGCTGTCAATATTCCAATAGGATCATTCGCGTAGGCAAGGGGCATTAGTTTTCCATAGTAATCCAACCCTCGCTTTTGCATTTTGGAGGGCTCGCCCTGAATACCTTGTAAAATTCTGTCACGGTTCCATTTTGCTCTTTTTTTCCAAAGGTCACCCCGTGTAACAAATACCACTAAATGCTTCGCCGTTCGTGCAGCACCTTGCCCCAGACAATAAGCACCAAAACGTTCTTTTTCAGCATCCGTTTTGATCCAATAAAATTCCCAGCATTGCATGTTACTGCTGTTTGGGGCTAGTATGGCATGTTCCAAGGCCTTCTCAATCACTGAATCTGGTACGGCAATTGCATCATCGAATCTGCGGTTGGAGCGTCTGCGTTGAATAATTTTTTCAAATTCGTTTACCTGTAACATGCTTTAAAGAGTTTGATATAGTAACAAAAAAAGCCGCTTCAAGTTGAAGCGGCTTTTAAAAATAAATTTAACTCAATTACCAGCCAGTGTTTTGCTGTGTTTTAATTGTAGAGTTTACATCAATTTCAGTTTGAGGAATTGGGAAAACTCTTCTAAAGTTTGAGTAAGGAATAGAACGAGCCGCAGCAGGGAAGTTAGCACCACGGGTGATGTCTAATCTTAGACGCTGCATATCCATGTAGCGCTCCCCTTCAAAAGCTAACTCTTTTCTTCTCTCATTCATGAGGTCATTGAATAATGCTGTACCAGTGGAGGTAATAGCAGATGCGCCACGCTGTGCAGTGATCGCATTTAGATAGTTTCTTGCATTTGTTTCGTCTGCAGGAAGTGAAGCTTCTGCAGCAATCAAGTACATTTCTGATAAGCGAAGAACTTTTGTATCAGTAGGGTCGCCAGTAAATACTGCATATTTATTTACAAATACAGAAGGCAAAGCACCTCTAAGACCTGGTTGATATAAACTGCGACGTACATCGTTTGCTTCAAATAAAGCGTACAAATCATCGGCACAAATCATATCACCATAGTTACCTGCTTGGCTGTAGATATAGGCAAGACCATCAAATGCATTATTCGCGACAGCATCAGAAGAAACTTCGAATAATGTTTCAACACGGTCAGTTCTTATCACCGAATTAGCCCAGTAAGCTGCGTGGTTAGCGGCTGTAACAGCAGTAAATCCACTATTGTTGATTACATCCAATGCAGCTATTCTTGCATTCGTTTTATCATTTTGTGTCAAGAATACTCTTGCCTGTAAAGCACGTGCAGCAAATTTGCTGAACTGCGAAGAGTTAGAGAAAGTGCTCATCAAATTATAAGCAGAGTTAAGGTCTGCATGAATCTGATTATAAACTTCTGCTATGGTATTTCTTCCAGGCTTTAAGTCAGCATTATAAACTGTGACAACGGGAACTCCGAATGCATTTGGATTATCAGTAAATGGTCTAGCGAAATAGCGGACTAAGTTAAAGTAACACAAGGCGCGGATTGCTCTAGCTTCACCTTTGTATTGGTTTACATTGGGGCCACTGACATTGGCATTGATGATATTGTTGGTACGTAGGATTACAGTATAAGCCTGTGACCAAAGTCCAGAAACATCTCCATCAGTCACGTTATACGTGTAGTTGTTAAATAGCGTATAACGGTTAGTGTTTAATACAGACTGATATGTGTTATCAGCCATCATATCGCCAAGGATCATTAACGATCTTCCGTACATAGCAGTAGCGCGTAGACCAGCATAAGCTCCACGTAATGCAACCAAGAGGTCAGCTTCTGTACGAAGTGCTTGCTCAGGCGTTAAGTTTGCTGGAGGATTCAATTCCAGAAAACTCTTCTTACAAGATGAGAAGGTGGTAAGCACCATCACAACCAGTAAAACTTTTGCAGATATATTTTTCATAACGTAGTTTTTCATGGTTTGTATTAAAGGGTTACGTTAATTCCAAATGTGACTGTCTTAGGAATAAACACGTTCAAGTTGGTTGTTGCAGATACACCCTGCTCAGGGTCAAATGCAAGACGTTTATCCTTAACCCAAGTTATCAAGTTACTACCGCGTACATAAACACGGATTGCACTCATTTTTACTTTTTCTACGTCACGTTTTGGTAGGTCATAACCAACTTGTAAGTCACGAACACGGATGTAATCTCCTTGTGCCAAATTGAAGGTAGAGGCACTTTGGAAGTTACGGTTACCATTGTAAACATAGCGAGGGATATCTGTAATGTCGCCTGGTTTTGTCCAGCGATTTAACTGTCTAGCTACTTTGTTATAAGTTGCTCCTGATCCAGAACCAACATAAAAACCACTCCAAGTATCGTACACTAAATTTCCAAAGTTGTAATAAAGCTGTGCACTGAATGAAAATCCTTTGTAAGTAAAGCTATTAGTGAGTGAACCAAAGAATTTTGGCATTGCTTGTCCAACAAGTGCACGTGCATCAGCACCTGGGTAGGTGTTTGTTTTGGTTGTACGTGTTCCATCGGTAAACCAAAGTGGATCACCATTTGCGGGGTCAACACCAGCGTAAATGCGTTGGAAGTAAGTTAAACGTGCTTGACCCACACGAAGAATATAGCTTCCATTTCCGATGTCTTTACCATCAGGAAGGCTGGTAATTTCATTTCTGTTAGCAGCGTAGTTGAAATCAATATCCCATTTGAAATCTTTTGTAACGATAGGAACTACGTTGATTTCAAATTCGATACCACGGTTCTCCATAGAACCAATATTTCTTCTAGCAGATCCAAAACCCGAAGTCAATGAAAGTGGTACGTTCAATAATAGACCTTCTGACTTACGGATGTAGTAGTCAAAAGTGATGTTTACTCTGCTTTTGAAAAGAGAAAGATCGATACCGATATCTGTTGGTTTATTCAACTCCCAAGTCAAGTTAGGATCTCCCACATTTGAAGGAGCACTACCTGGAGACTGGTTGTAGTTAAAGCCAAATCCATAAAGGGCAGGAGAATCATAGTTTCCAATACCAGCGTTACCATTCACCCCGATTGATCCACGCAACTTCAACTGATTGATGAAAGTAAACTTCTCCATGAATTTTTCTTTCTCCATGTTCCAGGTTGCACCGATAGACCAGAAGTTACCATAGCGATTTGCAGAACTAAAACGAGAAGAACCATCACGACGGAAACTACCAGAAACTACAATACGATTTTTATAGTTCAAGTTTCCATTAATGAATCTAGACTCGAATGTGTAGTCACTAATGGTAGCACTTGATAATACTGGGCTTGCGCCTGATGCAGGATATACAAGTGTTAAAGACGGAGGAAATTGATCTGCACGAAGTGAACTGAAATAGCCAGCAGACTTTTGACTTTCATGACCAATCTGAGCAAATAATGAAAGATCTCCGTTCTTAGTGATATCACGATTATAATCTAATGTATTAGTGAATGTCCAGTTAAAATAACGAGTGTAGTAAGAGAAGGCACGACCATTAGAGGCTTGGCCATCACCATGAATCGGGTTATTGTACTGATCTTCTTCCGCAGTATTGTAATCCACTCCATAGTTGCTGCGGAATTTCAAATTGTCTGAGAATTTGTATTCTGCATTTGCTCCACCACGAATACTTACCTCGCGTAAGAAACGTCTATCAATATCAGACAAAGCAACTGTGTTGTGCAATCCACCCAGTGTAGAAGCAACAAGGTTGTAAGAACCATCTTGGTTATATGCAGAACGTGTAGGTAATAGGAAGTAGGCACTTAAGATTGGGTTACCAAAAGCACCACCCGCTAGAGGAGCACGCTGACTAACCACACCGCCGTTTGCGCTTACACCGATTGTTAATTTATCTGTAACCTTATTATTGATTTTAATGTTGATTGAATTTCTTTTCAATTGAGAGTTGATAGAAGTTCCTTCTTGAAAGAAATTACCAGCTGAAACAAAGAAGTTGGTTTTATCATTTCCACCTTCCAAGCTAATGTTGTAGAGGCGTTGGCCAGCGATACGGGTAACGGCATCATACCAGTTGAAATCAATTCCATTTCCTAAACCTGCAGAAGCAAGTGTGGCGTTGATTGTTCCAGCGGAAGCACCTGCGTTCACTAGACCTTCACGTGTAAGATCCAAGTATTCTTGCGCATTCAGCGGACGGTAGAGACTGTTTTCATAAGCGATGTCACTTTTTCCAGTTTCTATGTCGAAGCGAACACGCGTCTTGCCGCTTCTTCCTTTTTTAGTTGTTACAATGATAACACCATTCGCACCGCGGCTTCCGTAGATTGAAGTGGAGGCAGCATCTTTCAATACTGTTACACTCTCAATATCATTCGGGTTTAAGGTGCTTAGGATGTTCGCAGTGGTTTGTAAACGAGAGATATCACCTGTATTTAGAATGATACCGTCTACAATCCACAACGGTTGGTTACTCGCACTGATAGAGCTGAAACCACGGATCACAATTTCTTGCGATGCTCCGGGTTGACCAGAGGAAGCAACGGACTGTAGTCCTGCAACTTTACCCTGGAGAGCCTTGTCAATAGAGGAAAATGGTGTGTTTTCGATTTCTGCTGCCTTAACTGTTGCAACAGATCCCGTAAGGGTTGCTTTTTTAGTAGTTCCGTATCCAACTACCACTACATCTTGCAGGGTAGAAATGGAGGCAACTAACTTTACGTTGATTTCAGAGCGACCTTGAATTTGTACATCCTGACTGGTGAAATTCAGGGAAGAAACTACTAGTGTAGTTGTTGAAGTGGGAACAGTGATACTGTAAACTCCATTTGCATCAGTAACTGCACCCGCCTTTGCTCCTTTAACTACAACAGATGCATTTGGAACGGGGTTGTTCGTTTCGTCGGTAACACGACCTTTGATGACTTTGTTCTGAGCGTCCACCTGAAAATGAATCAGAAGTCCGCACAAGAATGCGATCAAACACTTTCTCATTAGATTAGTTTTTGAACCTGAAAGGTACGCAAATTTTGATTGGACGAGAGGCTTGAAAGCCAATACTTTCAGTAAGGAGTAAATTTGGGCTAACGGGTTATATTATTACAAGTTATTATAATTTATAATATATTCTAATACAATATAATATATATTAAATATTTCAAATTTTTAAAGGGATTTTTTATAATTTTTCCAGTTTAACCTTTATTTGGATTTGTCTGAACGGCTACTTACCACTAATTGGCTATATTGCTGAGTCCTTTTTAATTTTTTAAACTATTGATTATGAATAAAATAGCTATTACCCTTTATTGTTTTTTCTCTGTTTTTTGCCTTAGTGCACAAAATAAGTTCTCTATCAGAGGAGATGTGACCAAGGTGTCCTCTCCCATAATAAAGGTATATCTCACGTATTATGCGGACGGAAAGTCCAACATGGACAGTTCAGCGGTGGTAGATGGCAAGTATAGCTTTAGTGGAAGTTTGTCAGAACCAGTGATAGCAAACATTCGAGCAATCTATGCTGATAATCCAAATCCACGCGTGATGTCTACCGTAACTGCGCAACGGGATAACAAGTCCATCTTTATTGAAAACAGTAAAATAAAAATTACAAGTGTAGACTCCTTTTCTAATATCGTAATGAAAGGTTCGGCTGCGCATGATGAATACTTGAAATGGCAAGACTACATGAAAGAAGAAACAGAGTTGTCTGCGCAGCTTAACAAGCAGTACAGCGCATTTGCAAAAGCAAAAGATGCAGAGGGGCTTAAAAAAACAAGTGCTGAACTAACACAGGTTACGGAAAGAAAGAAGACGAAAAATAAACAGTATCTCGCTGAGCATCCTTTCTCTCTCATTGCAATGTTTGTATTTAAGCAGTTTGTGGGATATGATATTGATGGGGACGTAGCAGAACCTGTATTTATGGCAATAGATGAACGTATCAGAAATAAACCATTAGGTATTGAGATGACAGAAAAAATTTCGATTGCTAAAAGAACAGGACTAGGTAAAGTGGCTCCCGAGTTTACACAAAATGATACATTAGGATTACCTGTTTCATTGTCTTCATTCAGAGGTAAATATGTGTTGATTGATTTTTGGGCTTCTTGGTGTGGGCCCTGCAGACAAGAGAATCCAAATGTTGTAAAAGCGTTCAATGATTTTAATAGTAAGGGCTTTACTGTTTTGGGAATCTCATTAGATCAGCCTACTGCAAAAGATAAATGGTTGAAGGCTATTCATGATGATAATCTAACATGGACGCATTTATCAGATCTTAAATATTGGAAGAATGATGTGGCTGTATCCTATGGTGTTCAAGCCATTCCTCAAAATTATTTGCTAGACCCTAATGGGGTGATCATTGCAAAAAATCTTCGTGGGGCTGCATTACAAAAAAAATTAAGTGAGCTTTTGAAGTAATTCAATTTATCCGATTTCATTTATTACAGCTAAAAAAAGTACATATGTATAAGTCAGTACGGTTATTGACCTTTTTATTTCTATGTGTTAGTGCCTCAGTATACGGACAACAACAATTAGAAACAGTTCTTCCAATAGATCCAAAACTTATCAAAGGAAAATTATCGAATGGGTTGACCTATTTTATTCGCGAGAATAGAAAACCTGAAAAAAAAGTTGAACTCCGTTTAGTCATAAAAGTGGGTTCCATTATGGAAGATGATGACCAGCAGGGGTTAGCGCATATGGCAGAGCATATGGCTTTTAATGGAACAAAGAATTTCAAAAAAAATGATATCGTTTCTTATTTGCAAAGTATCGGTGTTGAATTTGGAGGAGACTTGAATGCCTACACTTCATTTGACGAGACGGTTTATATTCTTCCTATCCCCACTGATCAGCCAAGTAATTTGGAAAAAGGATTTCAGATTTTAGAAGACTGGGCACATCAGGTTACATATTACGATGATGATATCAACAGTGAAAGAGGAATCATTCTGGAAGAAAGTCGCTTGGGTAAAAGTGCAGATGAACGCATGTTTAAAAAAGTGTATCCCGAACTTTTTAAGGGCTCGAAATATGCCAGTCGTTTACCCATTGGTGTAGATAGTATCATCAAGCATTTTCCTCCTGATGCCATTCGTCGTTTTTATCGGGATTGGTATCGTCCTGATTTGATGGCAGTCGTGGTAGTAGGGGACATTAGTAAGGAAGAAGCTATCAAAATGATTGAGAAACATTTTTCAGGTTTAAGTAACCCTTCAATTACTCGACCACGTGTGTACGAAAAAGTACCACCTTATTCCACCTCCAATGCAATGGTGGTAACTGATAAAGAGGCAACCGGGTTCGAATTCAGCATCAACTTTCCTGCAAGGCCTGTTACACCTACCAGCACGTTAAAAGAATATCGAAGTGATTTGATTCGTTCTATTTACACATCATTATTAAATAATCGTTTCCGCGAGTTGACTCAAAAAGCGGATCCTCCATTTGTATTTGCTGCAGCAGGGTTTGAGAGTTATGCAAAATTTCATGAATCGTTCAGCGTAATGGGTTCTACAGGTACACAGGATGTACAGAAAGGATTAACGGCAGCATTAACCGAAGTGGAACGTGTGAAGCGTTTTGGTTTTACGGATCCGGAATTAGAGCGTGCCAAAAAAACTATTTTGACACAATATGAAAGGCTTTGGAATAATCGAGACAAAACGGAGTCAGCTTCCTATGCAGATGAATACATTCGCCACTTCACTGACCTAGAACCGGCACCTGGAATTGATGCTGAGTATACATATGTAAAAGAATTATTGCCAAATATTACGCTCGCGGAGGTTAATGCACTAACTGACTTGTATCGTAATGAAAAAAATACTTTCTCCTATGTTGCCGGTTTAGAGGCAACTAATCAAACAAAGCTACCCACTACAGAAGCTATTACAGCAGCTTTACTTGCTGCTACAACTGATCAAACAATTAAACCCTACGAAGAAAAAGCAGTTGCCACCACCTTGCTAAGTAGTGCACCACGATCAGGGACGTTACGCAGTAAAAAGGGGAATAGCATTTTAGGTACCACAGACTTGACGCTTTCTAATGGGGTGACTGTTACATTAAAAGCAACTGATTATAAAAATGATCAAATTTTATTTGCAGCTTCTCGCTATGGTGGACTTACTGCATACTCAGTAGAAGACAAGTATAGTGCAGAGAATGCAACTGCAGTGATGGGTAGCATGGGGTTTGGATCATTTTCTCCAACCGACATGCGTAAGACAATGGCTGGAAAATCAGCCACACTCAATCCAGTTATTGGACAATATACAGCTGGGTTTAGCGGGAACAGTAGCAAAAAAGATTTGGAGATGCTTTTTCAGCTTTTACATCTTGAAATGCTGGAGCCTAGATTAGATAGTGCCCTTTACAAGTCATTTATCCAGCGTAGTAAAGCTCAAGTTGCCATGCTCAGCGCAAATCCGCAGATTGCATTTATTGATACGCTATATCAAGTGCTCTATGATAAAAATCCGTTAGCACCCACAGCTGTACCTCGTGCTGCCAACTATGATAAAATAAAATTGGATCGTTCTCTTGCTATTTATAAAGAACAGGTAGGAGATGCTGCAGGTATGCACATCACCATCGTTGGAAGTTTTAATGAGGATACTGTGATACAACTTCTTGAAAAGTATGTGGCGGGGTTACCAGCTAATCAAACTCGAAATTTCATTGATAATAAAGTACGTCCCTTTAAAGGACAAAATGATTTTCAATTTAAAAAAGGGAAAGAGGATAAAAGTTTAATTCTTGGAATCTACCACGGTGAAGTGCCTTACAATGAAAACACATTACTTCAATTGGAGGGATTAAGCGAAGTAATGAATATTACTATCATTGAAGAAATGCGTGAAAAAATTCAAGGAATCTATGGCGGAGGAACACAGGTACAGCTCTCTAAATTCCCAATTGGTAATTATCAATTCGTTTTGCAACTGCCTTGTGGGCCTGCAAAGGTTGATACCTTAATTAAAACGTATCGCACACAACTGGAGCAGCTTGCAAAAAATGGCGTTGATACTGGCTATGTTTCAAAAGTTAAAAAAGCCTGGATCGAAAAATATCGAGTGGATAGTAAGAAAAATGAATTTTGGTTAGCGGCGCTAGAAGATATTCATATGGGTGAACGTTCGGCAGATCGACTTGTGAATGCAGAAAAATATTTTAATGCATTTTCTGTGAGCGATGTAAAAAAGGCGGCGAATCTTTTATTGAATGCGAAAGGAAAAATGATCGCTGTACAAATGCCAGCTGAAACCAAAACGGAAACGAAAACAGAGTCAAAAGGATTCTAACTAAAAGAGGCGGCACTAGGCCGCCTCTTCTTTTATGTACCAACTTCCCAATTTGATTTATTCGTATTCAAGTTCATTATTGTAAAACTCCCAGGTTACACTACAGTTTTCTAATTCGCTGTATTCTTCCATTTGCTGCATTAATTGATGTAAAAACAAACTAGTGTCTCCATTATGAGTGAGAATGGGTATGGGTGTCTGTGTTTCCATTATTGTTTAACTTTCAGTATGTAAATATTAAACAATTTAGGAAAACTTCCAAATAATATGATTTAATAATTTTATTGTTGATAATCATTATGTTATGTAAAAATTGACCTATTATTTTTTTTCTTACCTTCAAAAAAACCAACAAATGGGTCCATCAGGAGAACCTAAAAAGCTGATTTCAGTCATAGCGGCATCCTCTGTCGGCACCTTGATAGAATGGTATGATTTTTACATTTTTGGGAGTTTGGCAGCAGTGATTGCCACCAAGTTTTTCCCAGTTGGAAACCCAACACTGGCCTTATTATCTACGCTTGCCACATTTGCTGCGGGGTTTGTAGTGAGACCATTCGGCGCTCTTTTTTTTGGAAGGTTGGGGGATCTGGTTGGACGGAAGTATACTTTTTTATTGACGTTGGTATTGATGGGTCTCTCCACTTTTTTAATAGGTTGTATTCCGTCATATGAAACGATTGGTTACCTAGCTCCTGTACTCGTATTAATTCTTCGTTTATTACAAGGTTTAGCATTAGGAGGTGAGTATGGTGGTGCTGCTACTTATGTTGCTGAACATGCGCCCGTTGGCAAAAGAGGTTTTTGGACATCCTGGATTCAGACGACAGCAACGGCAGGATTGTTTTTGTCATTACTGGTAATAATTACAGTGAAAAGAAATTTATCCGCAGAAGAATTTGCAGACTGGGGTTGGAGAATTCCTTTTTGGATTTCGATTATCATGGTGGGGATTTCAATTTTGATACGACTGCAGATGCATGAGTCGCCTCTTTTTGCTGCTGCAAAAAAAGCAGGGACTGTGTCCGCTCATCCATTGCGAGATAGTTTTGCCAACCGATACAACTTTAAGTTCGTATTACTCGCACTGCTTGGCGCTACTATGGGACAGGGTGTAGTTTGGTATACGGGTCAGTTTTATGCGCTTAGCTTTTTGCAGAATACTTTAAAAATAGATGTCGCACAGGCCAGTCAATTAATCATGATTGCACTTTTATTCGCTACACCTTTTTTTGTTTTTTTTGGATGGTTGTCTGACCAAATCGGTAGAAAGTGGATCATGCTTACGGGCATGCTCTTAGCAGTGATTTGTTATCGACCGCTTTATAGTGCTATGTATGAAATTGGGATTAGTGCTGGGAATGGTGAAATAAAACCAGGCCTTTTATTGAATGATTTTCAGTTCTGGAAAATGGTACTTCTTGTATTTATTCAGGTATTGTTTGTGACAATGGTCTATGGGCCTATCGCTGCTTTTTTAGTTGAACTTTTTCCTACTCGAATTCGCTATACTTCTATGTCATTACCTTATCATGTGGGTAATGGAATATTTGGGGGAATACTACCTGCGATTGCTACCTACTTGTCAGTAAGAGCAATACAATTGAATGAGACGGCCATTAAAAATGGCGTGATACCTCCTTATAAAGAGCCTTATTTAGAAGGACTCTGGTATCCCATCGTAATTGCAGGAATTAGTTTTGTAATAGGAGCGCTCTATATTAAAGAAAGAAAAAACCCAACCGAGTAATTTATGAATCAGCTAAAAAAATATCTGGGTATAGTTTGGATCATAGTAGGACTTGTGGCAGGTTATTATTTATTAATATCACAAGCAATCCCAAAATTTACAAGTGCGCAGGCAGAAGACAGAATACCGGCCATTATTTATGCATTCATTTTAACTCCACTTATTGTAGGTAGTTTTTTGATTTTTGGATTCTATGCACTAAAGGGTGAGTATGATGAGGCTGATTGAGTAATTTTGCAACATGAATGAATCCATGTCTCGCTATTGGTATTTAGTTCAACAAGTAGGTAGTCGATATTACCTAGTGGCTGGTTTGGCTTTTCTATTGTTTTACATTTTGAGAAGATCCTCTATTCAACATAAAAAGATTCAATTAAAATTTCCTGCTAATAAAGATTATCTCCGAGAAATCTTTTATTCCTCTTTTACGATTTTTCTTTTTGCCTTGATACCTGCTTTGATTGTGTTCAATCCAGCGGTTCGCCCCTACACACAATTATATGCCACTGTTGCCGAGCGAGGTTGGTTATATTATATGGGACTCTTTCCGGTTTTATTCTTTGTTCATGATACCTATTTTTATTGGATTCATCGGTTAATGCATCATCCTCGTTTATTCAAGTGGTTTCATCTGGTTCATCATCGCTCTACGAATCCCTCTCCTTGGGCAGCTTATGCGTTTCATCCACTTGAAGCAGTATTGGAAGTCGGCATATTTGCTTTATTTCTTTTTATATTTCCTATTCATCGTACGCATTTAATTATTTTCTTCTTTTTGTCTATTGTTTATAATGTGTATGGTCATTTAGGGTGGGAGTTGTATCCTAAGGGATTTCAAAAAACCTGGATCGGGAAATGGATCAACACCTCAATCTCTCACAATCAGCATCATAAATACTTTACCGGTAATTATGGCTTGTATTTTCTGTTCTGGGATCGCTGGATGGGAACGTTGCGTCCGGAATATGACTCTTCTTTTGATGAGGTGACTTCGCGATAATATACCCATTACAGGGTATGAAGGATCTTTTCTTAAATCGTAACTTACCTGCATGCTTGGTCGTTATACTTTTCGACTGATAGTAGTGGGCAGCCTGATTTTTAATCAGGCTTGTTTTTCCGTTTTTGCACAGAAAGGCCTTGATACTTTAGTGCATGAGCGTTGGCAGCAGTTTCGGGAACTCCAAATACAGCCTGGGCCTATTTATTTTGGTATGCAAAAGAAAGATAAATGGGTTGGAGTAACTATCAAGAATAATCTATCTAAGCCAGCAGTTTGTTATGTGCGATTTCATAATCCCCATTTGAATGAAATAGAGATTTATAAAAATGCTTCAGCAGCATCTTTTTTATTAACGGGTGACTGGTATCCGTTTTACCAACGACCCTTTTTTTTCCGAGACTTTTTATTACCAGATACAATACCACCTAATAGCACTGATTCATTATTATTTCGATTAAATAAGAGAGGAGAGAGTCTGTCTATAGAGTACGAGCTATTGCCTGCTACCCAATTGCTGGCTTCCGTAAACAAGGATTATTGGTGGCTAGGTATCATAGTGAGTTTTGTTTTATTAGTTTCTATGGTCTCCTTATTAATGGGTTTTAATTTTAAAGAACCTCTTTACTTTATATTTTCTGTTTACTCTGTTTTGGCTTTGGCTTGGCTTTTAAATAATACGGGAGTTTTTTTTCAGTTTATCTGGCCCGATAACATATTATGGCACTATAAGTCGCGTACTTTTTTTTCTGTCGCATCTATTATTGCATATATTTTATTTCTCTATCGATTTTTTGAGAATCAGGTTCGAAAAATTGATAAATGGTTGTTTCTGTCTTTTATAGTTTTTTTATTACTAAAATTAGTTGGCGTATTAATCGCTCCACAAGTTGAGTATAAGTTAGTCAGGAAATATTTTTTTGTTTTGATAACAGGACTTGGCCTTGCTGCTTTTTTAGCTTATTTAATTTATTTTTTTATTAGAAATTTTCGAGGTTCAAGACCACATCATTTTCATTTAGCTGCTTTTTTAGTTTATACATTATTAATTGCGAACGAAACATTGATACAGTTTGGAATTTCATTCTTCCCATTTCCTGGAAATTCAGACTACGTGCCTTTTGTTTTCTTTTTTCTTCAATTGCTTCTAATGGCAGTAGGGCTTAGTGTTCAGATTAACCAGCATATTAGTCAAAATCGAGTGAAGGAGTTGTTTTTAGTTCGAGAGAGTGAACGGGCCTATTCTTCGCAGCAATTTGAAATTTTAGAAAGTGAGCGTAATCGGATTGGACGTGATATCCATGATCAGCTGGGCGGGTTGTTAGTTAGTATCAAACTCAATCTTTCAAATTTAAAACTTCGATTTATTGACGAACTGTTACATCGAGAATTAGATCGGATGCGAATTATTGTCGACTCATCTATTAATCAGTTGCACCAGGTGGTTCATGACTTAGTTCCGCCAAAAATTACTGCTGAAAATTTTCAAGAGCTTGTCAAGGAAAGGATCCGTTTGTACGAGGAGGTAAGCTCGATACAGTTTCGTGCTCATTTTTCTTTGTCAAATGAGATAAAGCAGGCTTATTTGATTCATCTTTATCGGATCATTTGTGAATTGATCAGTAATTCTGTTCAACATTCTCAATGTACGCTTGTAACAATCACTTGTACATTTAATTTAGGGAGACTTACTTTAAGTTATAGAGATAATGGAATTGGGTTTGCAATTAAACATAAGCTGGAGGGAAGAGGACTACGTAATATTGAGAATAGGGTATCAGTTATTCAAGGAAGAGTTCAATACAATACTGATTCTACCGGCATGAGTTGTCACATTGAATTTGAATTAAATCAATCACATGAAGCCAACAATATATCTATGTGACGATCATCGAATTTTTGTTCAGAGTATGGAAGCGTTTATTCGTCAGGATGGAACATTCGAATGGGTGGGTAGTTCTTTCTCTGTTTCGGATGCACGACAAGATATCCAGCTATTTAAACCTGATTTAGTTTTGGTTGATTTTCATTTAAAAGAGGGGGATGGTACAGATTTAATTCGTTGGCTTCGACAACAATCAATTTCGTCTAAAATTGTTATGTTAACAATGCGTTCTGACGGGTTTACAAGAACTCATTGCCGTAAGGCAGGAGCGAATGGGTTTTTTCCAAAAGAAATGGAAGCGGCAGCACTTATTTCAGCACTCAAAAATGTGTTGGCATCCCCCCATGAATTTCACGATGGTCTTCTCTCTATAAATGAGGATGCTGATAAAAATCGTTTATTGCCTTTTGGTTTGACAAAACGTGAGTATCATGTAGCTAAATTGGTGTGTGAGGGATTAACAAGTCAAGAAATCGCTACTCTTTTATACTTGAGTAAACTTACAGTTGATACACATCGCAAAAGCATTATGCAAAAGACTGGTGCTGCCAATGCAGTTGAGTTACTTAAAAAACTTGGTGAATAATTTTAAAATACCTACAAGTGGGTAGTTACAGGTTTTATCTGCAATGTAACTTTCGGTATTCTCCCTATAATTAAACCTGCCTCTATGCAATTCATTAAAATTTCATTTTTGTCATTTTGCCTTTTATTCATGCTAAATATCGCGTATGCGCAAACTGAAAAACCTAATCTTATTAAGTATAATCTTTCTGGATTAGCAGTAAAGTATCATGCGGTTCAATATGAACGTGTTTTAGGGAAAAAGCACTCATTTGCGCTGGCCTTGGGGTTTTCTCCTTCTACCTCGTTGCCATTTAAAGAAAGGCTTATTGAGCAATATGGAAATGATGCGCAGGCACGGGCTGCGATTGAATCTACTGTTTTTGACAAGTTTACGATCACACCTGAGTACCGTTTTTATTTAAGCGGAAAAGCACCTCAAGGATTTTACATTGCTCCATTCGCACGATACAGTAAAATGAAAATGTCTCAGCGTTATTCATTTGTAGACAGTGATAATACGACACATAGTCCTCTTATAACGGGTACGTTTAGCGGTTTTGGGGGAGGACTTTTGTTGGGTGCACAGTGGACGCTTGGCAAAGCAGTTGCGATTGACCTATGGTTGGCGGGTCCATTCTATGGTAGCCAAAAAGGAGAGTTTAATGCCGTCAATGATAAAAAAATTACTAATACCGCTGGACTTGAAGCCGATATCGAAAATACTGATCTACCTCTTTGGAATATGGATGCAACCGTGACTAATCAAACCATAAGCGGTGTTCAACGTGCAGTAATTGATGTGAATCTTACAGGTCCTTTTATCGGATTGCGAATGCTTGGGTTTACAGTAGGAATTCGCTTTTAATATCATAATTCGCTAAAATTGCAGTCTTATGGAAAAGACTGCACCGGCTTTGCCTCATCTTCGCTCGCAATTTTTATTGCGGCCAGATATCACTTATTTAAACTTTGGTTCTTTTGGGGCTTGTCCCAAACCTATTTTTGAGCGTTATCAGCAATATCAATTAGAGTTGGAGCAAGAGCCAGTGCAATTTATTGTTCAGACTGGCTTAGATTATCTGGCAACATCGCGTAAGGCTCTTGCAACTTATTTACATGCGGATGCTGATGATTTGGTATATGTGATTAATCCATCTCATGCTGTTAACATTGTTGCCAAAAGCTTATTACTAAAACCTGGTGATGAAGTATTAACAAGCAGTTGGGAATATGGAGCCTGTGACAGAACCTGGCAATATTATTGTGATAAATCTGGAGCTTCTTATATCAGGCAACCAATTCGACTACCTATTGAAAGTGCCGAAGATTTTGTTGCTCAATTCTTAAAAGGAATTTCAGATAAAACAAAATTGATTTTTCTTAGTCATATTACAAGTAGTACTGCATTACGATTTCCTGTAGAGTTAATTATAAAGGAAGCTACTAAGCGGGGCATATTAACTTTTATTGATGGGGCGCACGCGCCGGGCCAAATACCGTTAGACTTAACTAGCCTGAACGTGGATTTTTATACAGGGGCTTGTCATAAGTGGATGATGACACCAAAGGGGAGTAGTTTTTTATATGCAAAAAAGTCTCAACAAATTTTATTAGATCCATTAGTAATTAGTTGGGGATATAATAGTGATCACCCTTCTCATTCACGTTTTTTAGATTATCATCAAACACAGGGTACGCGTGATTTTTCTGCTTTTTTATGTATTCCTGCAGCAATTGACTTTATGGAACAGAATAATTGGGAGCAGGTATCTGCAGCTTGTCGAGCGCTAGTACTTGACAATGCACCTCGCTTTTATGAATTACTGGGTGCGAAGCCATTAGCTCCTTTGCGCGAGGAGTTTATTCTACAATTATGCAGCTTTCAACTGCCTACTACCGATGCAGAGCGGATTAAGTCAATTTTATTCAATGATTACAAAATTGAAGTGCCTGTTATGCGGCATGGGGACAAGGTGTTTTTGCGTTACTCCATACAGGCTTTTAACTCGCAGGCTGATTTAGATCAGTTATATAATGCACTGGCAGTTATTAAAAATCAATTTTGAAATCTATCTATTCTTAATTTTGTACTCTTAACTATTAATTATGCGAGCTCTACTTTTATTGACTCTATTTTTTGTAACAACTTCATTTGCTACTAAAATTGATCCTACTACTATTTTGGGTGTATGGAAAACGGGCGAGGGGACTGCACACATACAAATTGTACAAAACGGAAGCACTTTTCAGGGTAAAATTATTTGGCTAAGAGATCCAGTTGATCCTGTAACTGGAAAACCTAAGACTGATCAAAAGCATCCAGATACAAAAGTGCGTAATCGTCCAATCATTGGGTTAACGAATGTGTGGGGTTTTACATATAAAGGTGATGGTGTATGGGAAGATGGAAAGATCTATGATCCCAAAAATGGTAAAACGTATGATTGTATTATCAAGCTAAAAGATAATAATACGTTAAGTGTCCGTGGATATATTGGAGTTACGTTAATTGGACGCACCGATCTGTGGACGCGACAAGCAAATTGATACTTATTGTAAAAAATTCTCAGACAAAATATTCAAGGTTGAACTTATAATAGTCGGGTAACCCTCTTTATAAATTGTTTTACTACCATTACAAATTACTACTAGTCCAAATTTCTTTTTTGGATTAAAAAAGAAGGCACTGTTTAATCCATAAGCTGAGCCTGTATGGCCAGTAAGCTCAACTCCTGGTATTAGTTTATTCGTTTTCCAGAGGGCTAATCCATACTGATCATTACCATCGGCAGACAAAGGAGTTTGCATTAGTTTTGAAGTTTTTTTCCGTAGCAATCTTCCTCCAACGTATTTGCCATGCTTACTATGCATTATCATATACTTTGCAAGTCCCTCGGCAGCTATTTTCATTCCTCCTGTTGGAGAAAAAATGGGGGTACTTCTGCCCATTTTATAATTCACCAGCTCTGTTGCTCTTGATGCATATGCTCCGGGATTGGGGGTGAATTTTCCCTCTTTTCCATTGAAATCATAAAGCATAGCAAATTTTGAATGATCAAGTGAGTCGATGTTGTATCCGCCTTCTATGCCAAGGGGGTTTAAAATTTGTTTTTTTATGTAGATATCGAAACGTTCTCCAGTAAGCCGCTCTAGTATAGCTCCTGCCATATTAAAATTTAGGTTACAATATTGATAACCTTCTCCAGGCGCGTAGGTATTATAGCATTTTTGATAATTATTGTTCGTTGACGGATCTACTACATCTAAATTAAAGTAGCCCTGGCTATCGTTTAAAGAAGATCGATGTGATAAAAGCATACGCAGTGTAATCACTTTTCCCGGATGATTGGGATTTCGCACTGTGAAGCCAATCAAATTGCTTACGTCATCATCTAGTGAAATAAGTTTCTTTTCAACTAATTGTAATAGGGCAGTAGCGGTGAATGATTTTGAAATTGACGCGATTCGAAAGAGGTTATCATTTTGCAGTAGCTTGTTTTCCTCTTTGTTTTGATATCCAAAAGAGTGCGTATAAATGATTTTATTATTTTTTACAACTGCTACGGATAGACCTATTGCGGGATAGGAGGTTATAACTCCTTCCAATTTTTGCTCAATTGTTAGCTCTTGTGAAATTGCATGTAATGAAAATATTATCAGCAGTAGTAAGCCTTGGAATTTAGTCATCTTTACTTTGTTTGTTGTTCTGCAAACTGACGGATGCCCTCAACTAAAAAATCTAAGTCTTTTGTTGTGGTATATACATTTGGGGTGATTCTGACGCCTTTGATGTTTTCCCATTCAATAGCTACAGTGTGTATTTTATAGTTATTTAATAGAAAAGAATCTAACTCACTGGGCTTTTTCCTCTCTATACCAACATTTCCGATGGCGCATCCCCATTTATAATTCAGAGATGTATTTAGGATAACTCCAGGAATACTTTTTACTCTCTCCATCCAATAATTTTTGAGATAGTGCAATCGTTTTTGCTTTCTTTCTATTCCTATCATATGGTGAAAGTCAATCGCTTTACCGATTGCCTGTTCTATGAAGAATGGCCGGGTTCCTAGTGCTTCAAATTTTCTAATATTATCATCCTGCGCATTTGGAGCTGCGAACAGAGGATATAAGTTTTTTATTCTGTCTTGTTTTACATACAGTAGACCAGAGCCGATTGGTGCATAAAGCCACTTGTGTAAACTGGCTGCAAAGTAATCTGCTCCAAGATCTGGAATTTTAAAATCAAAATGAGCGAAGCTGTGTGCGCCATCTACAATCACTTGTATGCCTCTTTTGTGTGCCTCGTCAGCAATTTTTCGTACGGGAATGATCTGTCCGTTCCAGTTAATTATATGAGTGATATGTACTACTTTGGTTTTCGAAGTGAATGCATTTACATATTGTTGAACTAAATAATCTTCATCTTCGCTAGGGAGTTCGAGATTGATCCATACCATTTTAATTCCATCTCTTAATTCTCTCTGCTTATATGCGTTGACCATGTTCGGATAATCTTGTTTTGCCGCTACAATTTCATCCCCTTTTTCCAACGTCAAACCAAAAATGACTGTTTCTAGTCCTTCTGAAGAATTTCGGTTAATAGCTATTTCTTCTTTACTACAGCCTGCTATTTCTGCCAACCTTGCTCTTAGTGGCTCACGACCTTGATCCAGAAT
>JACCDU010872212.1_pt1 | contig 22362 bp, 39 predicted proteins | sample 7446081 | NCBI WGS metagenome assembly JACCDU01 (sample SAMN15323447, study PRJNA562643) | freshwater metagenome | isolation source: river surface water | place: USA:Blue River Watershed | collected 2017-08-17
CATCCATTTAGCTACCAGAAAATTAAGCCAATAAAAACACTTACTGTTGACTTGGAAAACCCAGAAAGAATCATTAGAAGAACGTCTAGAAGCATTATGGCACAAGCCCTGCATAGAAGCGGAATAAAAAACCCGCTATCTGAACTTTTCACTAAACCAGCAGGACTTGACCTCTTGAAGCAAAGTGACAGGAACTTGCTTGAGGAGCAGATAGAGAAGAGCGAGCCGGAACTCATAGTAATGGGACCCCTCTACAAGTCGTTCGTTGACCCAGGAGGAAGAACTTCTGAAGCAATAGCTGTTGAGGTGGCGAAATATCTTGACTCCCTACGCGCGATCTATGGATGCGCACTATGGCTTGAGCACCACGCACCTCTTGGAACGTCGATGACATCAAGAGATCTGAGACCGTTTGGTTCCGCAGTATGGTCACGGTGGCCAGAATTCGGAATATCCCTAACTCCAGACATGCTTTCTGGAGATCCATTCGTTTATGACGTTAAGCATTTCCGTGGAGCTCGCGACGAAAGAGAATGGCCTTTAAAGATAAAGAGAGGGAAGATATTCCCATTCGAGGTACTGGAGTATTCAAAAATCACGTTGTGATATGGTGCTATTGTTGTCATTAGGTGCAACAATGGCTGAAGATAAAGCAAATAAGATTGTTACAAAAGAATTCCTGCATGAGAGGGATATGCGCATATTCAAAATGCGCCAGGCAGGTACATCCACGCAGGAAATAGCTAGAAGATTTGGAATAACAACTTCTGCCGTATCGAAGGCTGTCCAAAGAACGCTAGAAAAAATGAACAGGGAAGTCTTGATGGCTTACCCAGAAGTCCTGCGTATGGAGCTAGAGCGACTCGATAGCCTTCAGCAGGCAATATGGCCTCTCACCCAGCACCGTAGGGTGACCATGGATGACGGCACCGAAGTTTCTGTTGAGCCAGACCTAAAAGCAATACAGCAAGTTCTTTCAATAATGGATAGAAGAACAAAGCTTCTAGGAATGGACCAAATAAATCTAAATGTGCAGATGGATGTACAGGCAAAGAATAGTGAAGTGATCAAGGCAACGCTTGCCGGCTCAACGAATGAGGCGGCAGCAGTTGATGCGTTCGACCCAGAGACGGAAGCAAGACAACTACTCGAGATAATGGGCATATCTGGAGTTCTTCCGCCATCTGCCGTAAAGCAAATTCTTGGTGATGACGTAGTTGTGGATGCAGAAATAGTTGAAGAAGGATCAGAAAATGAGTGAAGAAAATAATCTGCATGCTGCGATGGAGAGAGCCATGCAGGGTGGAGATATGTCCGTCAGGCCAATAGCCAAAGATGATGACGGCCCAGCAGGTAAGCAAGTTCTGATTAGGACAACCGATGAGGATCGAGATAAGTGGAAACAGGCTTCCGCAGTAGAGGGAGTAACGCTCTCATCGTGGATTAGGACAACACTTAACAATGCCGCAAGAACACTCCTTGAGTGTGACCACCCAATGAATATGACGCGCTTCTACCCATGGGCAACTATTTGCACAAAGTGTGGCAAGAGGCTGCGCGGCTAAGAACTACAATATAGAGATGTACGAAGAGCACATTACAGAATACTTTGCATCGCCACGCTCTTTGAGACGCCAGATGAAGGAAAAGTCCGCCTCACGCCTTGGTAGGACTATTGGCTCAGTCGCTAAAAGAATAGAGCCATTTGATCCAAATGCCGAAGATGGCGATAATGACATGAAGGTGCAAGATGGCTCGATACATGAGCGTCCAGCATCAAAAGCTGGAGCTACACTTTCGTCCGGGAGTTACTCTAGAATCTCAGACAGCCTGATGGATAAATCTATGTCTGGCGAAGAAATTGAGCCAGATCAGGCCGAATATGCCGACTTAATAGATTCAGCAATACTTGAGCAGATAGAGGTTGCACTCGGCTACCGCAACCCAAAGGATACTGAAGCAACAAAAACAATAATTGAAAATTTTGACTCTCCACTTGGAGCAAAAAAGCCAAGTAGCACTTTCATAATCAAAGAAGCAATCGAGAAGTACAACATTGACTATGGAACAGATTTTTCTCTTGAAAATCTTATTGCTGACCTAATAGAAGAGATGCCTGAATATTCAGAATTTGACATGAAAATCAAGGGCCACTTTTTCCTATTGGACAAATCTCAAAGGAAAATTTCACTCAGGCAGCATCAGTCTAGAAATTACAAGTATGGCGACCAGAGCGTCATGGGCGGAGAGATTAGAGCAAATAGATCAGACTGGCTTGACAATCTAACCCCAGAGCAAATTGCATCTTTGGTTGTTCCGGAAAACAGAGATGATGCTTTTGAAATTTACCTAGACATGACTTACGGAAATAGCGCAGATCTAATTAGGGGCAATGATCAGGTGCTTGAAAAAGCTAAATCGATGTTTGATTTTTATACTAAAAACACATCTTTTTCTACAATTGTCGACAAAGACGGAAACCAAAAGCTTCTCAACACAAAACCTGCATCAAGTGGAAGAACAGACGATGTACGAGCATCAATTGAAAGAATGCTCATGGATAGACCAGAGTTTCTTGAGGCAATAAGAAAGCTAGGAATGCCACCAGTTCTTGTTTTCGATGTAGATGACGAAGGCGACAAGGACATAAAGAAAAATTTGGACACAATTGGGGCATGGTATAGCTACAACTCTTCATTTATAGCTTTCCCAACAAACTCCCTAGACTTGCTCAATGAAAACTCAATTACATATGAGTCGATACAGGGCAAAATAGGTAGGGGTGAGCCAATATCAGCTCTTGATGAGTTGAGAGCGGTAATGACGCTTACCCTAGAAAAGGGAATCTCTCACGAATGGGGTCATTATTTACACCACATGATCCGCAGGAGTTACAAGAGGGAAAATGGAGTAACAAATAAATCCCTTATAGGCATAAATAAATCCGGTTACGAAAAATATAATAAAGCTATTAATAATTTAAAAGAAATTGCACTAAACCTAACTACTGAGTCAAGAATTAATCCAGCAAATGGCATTGGATTGAGAATAGACGATAATCAGTTAATAGAAAAAATAGAAAAAAATAGAAATGTACTAATGAACAATGCTAGAGATTTTGCCGATCAAATATTCGATGTTGCAGTGAAATTAACTAGTAGAGAAATAAATAGTTCAGAGGCAAGATCCATGATAAATGAAATTATGTCATCCGCGAAAAGCGGAGGAGTTATCGCTGCTCCAACAAAGTATGGTGCTTCATCTTCACACGAACAATTTGCCGAACTCATATCATTCTTTTTCAGTGGACCTTTGAGCAGAAAAGTAATGTCTCCAGAGTCAGTGTCATTCTTGACAAATGCTCTCAGCACAATACTTCCAATAGGATTTTCTAAAATTGACAGAAGCATAATTACGGCAGAGGAATAAATATGTCTGAAAACAAACGTTCAATAAATGGCGAAACGCCAATGTGGGTGTCGACGCAGGTTGGTAAATTTATTGAAAATACACCGTCATTTGATCTTTCAATAGACGGCGAAGAGAAGAGTCTTGGCAACTACACCAAACCAGAGCTAAGAGAGCGTATAAAAAACCGCATTATGGCCGGATCTCGTGGCGGAAGGCCTGGGCAGTGGTCTGCGAGGAAAGCGCAGCTTTTAGCAATGGAATACCGCAAGGCAGGCGGTGGTTATAGGGGGAAGAAAACCTCAAAGCAAAGATCCCTATCTAAGTGGACAAGAGAAAAATGGACGACGATGGACGGGAAGCCGGCAAAGAGAAAAGGCGGCATGTGGAGATATCTCCCGGCAAAGGCATGGTCCAGGCTTACCCCGGAACAAAGAAAAGCGACTAATAAGAAAAAGCTAGAGGGAGACAAGGCTGGGAAGCAGTTTGTCTCAAATACCCAGCGAGCAAGAACGGTTGGGGCAAATGTTAGAAAAGGTAAGAAGTAGGATTTAGAAATGCCAACATTTGAAGAAGATGATCAACTTTTCGAGGAGTATACTCGCTACGTGAGTTTGACCCATGGCATACCCGATGACTTTGACACTTGGGTCAACAATAACTACGGAACATCGAGAAAAAGATCGCGTTCGATAAAAAGAAATAATGGCGGAAGGAATTACGATTACTGATGAATTTCCTACCACCGCAAAAATATGTTGAAATAATGAATAGAGTTGCTTCCGGAGAAAGTGATGATGCATCAGAAATTGATGATGCAAAAAAAGAGTATGAAGAATATCTGGAGATTGCATCTGCCAGATCAAACGGCTGGGAAGCAAGCCAAGTAGTAGAAGATAAAGAGATTGGTAATAAAATTACCGCTCTTATATCGACTGCGAGAAAGTCCAATAAAAGCAAACTGACCCCCCTCGGAATTCCAGGCGGGAAAACCGAAGAGGGCCAGTAGCTAAAGATTTATTACTTGCTGAGAGCCTTCAACTCAGCTGCGTAGATCTGCTGGTATTCCTCGTTGTAACGGTGCTGGAGAACGAGATGCGCCCGACGGCGAGCCTCCTGCTTCTTGGCGTTTACTGCCTTGCGCTCTGCGCGCTCCTCGGCGCTGAGGGGAGGACGACCCTTGCCGAGACCCTTACTCTTTAGCTTACTGTACTCAGACATTTAGTTATCTCCTTTAGGCTCTTGCCCATTGGTTTGTAGGTTGAGTTTGAATATAATGCCCTATCAGAAATTCCACAACCCCAAATGGAGAAATTTTTATGGAGCGGCAATCTAATGACACAGCCGAAAGCTTTCTTGATGATTATCTGAAAGAATTGTCCGTAAAACTGTCACATAGTGAATTTGCCCAGTTGTCAGTCGGTGAAGTCCTCGATAGGCTTCTTGACCTTAGGAATCTGATCAGCAATAATTAGACAGTAGATAATGAGGGGGATACGTGCAGACTTTTGTTCCTTATGCAGATTTTAGAGAATCGGCAAGAGCGCTTGACATGAGGAGACTTGGAAAGCAGAGAGTCGAAACTCTGCAAATAATTCAAAGCCTGATGCCGATTACTGGGCGAAAGCACCATGGGTGGAGAAATCATCCAGCCACAAAGATGTGGCAGGAAAATATTTCCGGCCTAGCAGCATATGGAATAGCGATATGCGATGAATGGATCTCTCGTGGGTACAAGGATACGTGTAGGGAAAAAATATCTGCACATGTACACCCCGATTACGACGACCTCCCATCATGGTGGGGCAATGCCATGGTCCACGATAGCCATAAAAGCAATCTCCTGAGAAAAGACTTTGGCTTCTACTCGCGCTATGATTGGGGCGTGCCAACAGACATCCCATACTTCTGGCCGATAGGTTAGCCCGCCTTTGTGCGGGCGTAATCGCGAGCCGCACGGGTGAGCTGGTAGAACACAGATGTCTTATAAACATCCATTTGCAGGGTTCAATTCCCTGGTGCGGTACAAAAGGGCGCTTAGCTCAGCGGTAGAGCAACTCGTTTACACCGAGTAGGTCGGGGGTTCGAGACCCTCAGCGCCCACTAATAATGTAAAATTATAAAATGAACGAAGAACAACCAAAGTCAAAAAAAGTAAAGATTGAGAAGCCAGTTCAGATTGCTGGCAAAGTTCGCAAGAAGATAATTCGTCGCGCCTGCTGTCGCTAAGAAAACTACTCTTCTTCGTCTTCTTCTTTTACGCCATTTACTATTTCTTCAGCGATTATTCTTGCGTATTTCTTGCGGAGTCTCCATATCTTGGAGTTCATCTCCCCCATGGCACTTGATTGACGGGCCTTTGCCAGTGCGTACTTATCGTAGATCCCATGCTTTTTGAAAAGAATGTCATCTATGTCTGAATTCTCGAGAATGATGTCAGACACCCACCCAGCGCGTTTGTCCATGACCATCATCATTTCGCAAAATCCTTCTGCCCCAAACTCCTCATAGAGCCTTTCTGCAACCATCGTGCAGTAATGGGATCTGTATTTATTTTCAGCATCAGCAGAGGCAGCCATAAATTCGCTAAGCCATACAGCAAGTTCTTCACGTGGCGTCAGTTCGCCATCGTCAGAATCTTGGTCAAAGAAGTCAGGTTCGCTCATGCGGGCCACCGTTCGTTGCGCACACTCCCTGCAACATCATACATTTGATGTAACTCACGAGAGTGAAAGTAGGAATTCCTGAGCCTTCATCTTCTTCTGCGTAACCATTGAATGAGTTGTCATCGAAGCAATCGCTCTATCGCTAGGCGTAGCATCTCTGTAATGATCTAGGTATTCGACCACAGCGTTGTATGCAGACCAGGCATTTTGCCCATATCCACCAGCGTTACGGTCATTCTCATACAAGGCACGCACCATGTTTGTCATATTTTCCCTATTGCGTACCTGCCGGTCTGTTTCGCCAACTCTTTCCGGAAAAAGAACGTCAAGGTAATCAGAGAAATTCTTGCTAGATGGATGCAGCGGCGTAGCGAGAAGCTTATTTGCAGCGGTGGAAAATGACTTAGCCCACTCTGTGGATATTTTAAGAACCTGCTGTGCTTCCTCAATTGCTGTATCTGCATTTCTCGTGTGGCGAGCAGTAAAAACACGCTGAGCGTTTTTCATGCCAGCAATGACGGTGTTCTTGCATACGGCTCGAATAGAAGTATTCGCAAACGTAATGGCAGTACGCCCGTCATGGCCATTTCGCACCAAGAGGTAACGCTCTATTTTGTCATTCACCCCTTGTGGATCAATGACGAGGCTTCCTAGATCAATACTGGCAAAAAACTCTTTTCCACCATGAAGGACGCCGCATGTGTCGACAACAGCATCCCCCTTGGAAGCGCCGACTACTGCCAATGCGCTTTCTAGGCAGTCCTTATTTTGCTGCACGACATATCGAGTTCCAACGGTAGCCAAACCATCGAATGTCCCATCGTCATTGACTCGGACTGTCGCCCTGCTGTCATCGATGATCACCGGCGTTCCGTCTGGGTTTCTGATGAAATTTCCATCAGCATCTACGGCAGCAACTTTTGTCGTCACAACGTCATAATCAGCTTTGGCAGCTGAAAGCATTGCCTCTGCCGTCTGGAGGCCCTTCATTGGGGTTCCAAGTCGATGCCACGGAATTTCCCTATCGGCATAAGCCATTCTGGCGATACCGGACTTAGTTATTTCCAGATTATGTGCCATTACATTTCTCCTTCTATCTGTTTAGATAGATTTATCTGAAAAGATAGCGAATGAAGTGCACCTACAGGTAGAACTATTGCTTTTTATTCTTTAGCCCCCGTAGATGGACCAGTTGCGCAACTTGCCAGAAGTGTTTTCCATGATCCACTTCGCCATTTTCAGGTTGCAGTCTACCTTAAGCAAAGCCTCCAGGTCTTGGCGCATGGAACCCGTGTCAACATTGCACACTTCACGAACGGTGCGGATCCATGATGAGTTGATCTGAACCAACCCACTGTCCCACGTTCCATTCTTATTAAGCGCATATGTCATAACTCCCTGACTATTCCAGCGAGCATTGACGGCTTTTGGGTTACATTTACTTTCGCGCCAAGCAATATACGAGAACACCTCCACGGGGAGCCCGTATTCCTTGAACTTTGCTTCCCATTTTGGGCAACGCATAGACTGGTCGCTCGGGAAGCGAGGGCCAGAACTCTGGGGATACGAAACCTCGGGAACATGCGTTGTCGGCAGTCCACGCATTGTTAGTGCGGAAATGTGGGCCTTCCGTGTTTGGGAACCGTAGTAGCCATCTACTTCCAGGTTTCCAAGAAGACGTTGAAGAGCCCGTACAGCCTTACTGCGCTCACGGAACTCATATGTCTTTTTCAGGGCGGTCACCAGCTTTGCCTCTTTGACCTGCGATGGGGTCAATTCGGTGCTGGCTGACTTCGTGACCGTTGGGGCGGAAGACTCACTGCCTGTGGCGGGCGCAACGCCCACCACCGCCTTTCCTGTCGGCATTGCTTGGCTCCCACTTGGGGAAGCCAGTCCAATGACCAGTGCGGACAATGCGGTAGCCAAGACAGTGGTTCGTCTCAATGGTTTTCTCCTTACTCGGCGGATAGGGCTAACACTCAGTTATCAACGAGTGCCTATGTCAGTAAGCAACATCTAGTTTATCAAAAAATGACTAGATGGGGTGTATCTGTATTTCTACAGGCCCAAAAAGGACTTTATCGCCTCATGGGGGTCTTCAGCGAGCTTGACTCGCACGAGAAACTCTCTGTCCCCCAAGACCTTCTCTACCTTCATATCCATTGACTCAGCAATGGCAAGGGCAATGGCTTGGGCGGCTTCCAGGCTTTCTTCTGCTTGGTCTTGCGGCTCGTCTTCGGAACCTACAAAAAACCAGTATGCGTCAGCCATGTACCAGAGTAGGTCAAGGCGTGCTTCGTCGTTGCTTACTTGTGGGGTATCCATATGGGAACCCTAGCACGTCCTCCACAAATACCAACCCATTAGGAATGTTGCAAAATTAGAGATCATGGTGTATCGTGACATCTGCCTCATTTGGGGCATTTCAAACAAACAAGGAGAAGCAATATGAATCCGACACCAACGGTGTTTATTGGCAACGTGACACAGGAGCCAGAGCTGACATTTACAGCAAGTGGTCAGGCTCGTCTCTCGTTTTCACTCGCATGCAACTACGTGTGGTACGACCAGGCTGGCGAAAAGCAAGAGAAGGTCTCATTCTTTAACGTAGTCGCGTGGCGCTATGTCGCTGAGAATGCGGCAAAGACCCTTGAAAAGGGAATCGGAGCAGTCGTCATTGGGCGCTTGGAACAGCGCACCTATGAGGACAAGGAAGGCAACAACCGCTCAACGGTGGAACTGATTGCAGACGAGATCGCAATCAACACCCGTGCGATTGAAGCAGTCACCCGTCGCCAGAAGGCAGAAGGTGGCAATGCCCCAGCACAGGCTGGAGCACGTCGCAACCGACCGATGACCGGCAAGGTGCCTGCAAGCGTTGGCGCTGACGACGAACCGTTCTGACTTGAAGGCACTCCAGAGAGGGTGCTAAGTTAGAAAAACAGAAAACCCCTAGGGAACAAATAGCGTCTGCATGCATGACGGGAATCTTGTATCGGACAAACCCTAGGGGTTTTCTCATTCCCTAGATCAAATATTTAAGTAAAGATGATGACAAACACCTCAATCAACATCACCCTTGCATGGCACGAGTATGCAATGGCGTCAGAAATCGGAAGACTGCGACAGCTAACTTCAGTTCGTCGCGGAAGTCAGGACAACCACGGCTTTACTGGCCTTGGATGGAGCGAACATATCGAAGGCGCTTGCGGAGAGATGGCTGTAAGCAAATTCCTTGGCGTCTACTGGGATGGCGGAATAGATACTTTTAAGTCCGCAGATGTCGGTGCAAATATTCAAGTAAGGACAAGGTCTTCGCACAATTATGAGCTAATTGTTCGACCAGACGACTATGACGACGATATTTATGTTCTGGTCACAGGAAAGTGTCCGAACTACAGAATCCGTGGGTATATTTACGGCAACGAAGCAAAGATGTCTGAATACCTACAGAATCACGGCAATAGGCCAAGTGCTTATTTTGTCCCACATTCAAAACTTCTAGACATTAACAACCTTAAGGGAAAAAGATAATTAGATAGAAATATCTCGGGCTTGTAGCTCAGTGGTTAGAGCAGCGGACTCATAATCCGTAGGTCGTGGGTTCAATCCCCACCGGGCCCACTAGTTGGTGGCGTGTTTCAAGAACCAGTCCGGAACTGTTTGTTGATGCGTCCAAAAGATGTGTGCAAGCACGTAGGCAATCCTGCCTGGCATCTCCACCGACTAATAACCGAGGAATAAATGGTTGACAAGATCCTACAAAAAGCGATAAGAATTACCCTGATAATTGTTATTGCGCTATGTGTCGCAATATACGCAACATCGAGGTAGGGAAATGGGAGTCAAGGGAAAACCCTGGAGAATAGTGATCCACTCATCCAGATACTCTGGCGTCTACGAAGGTGGCTCATGGTTCGCAATGTGCCTCAATGACGATTTCCCGGAAGACTCGATTGCAGACGATGTGTCGTGCGCTGAATTTTTTGAAACATTTACTGATCTAGTAGGTGTTGGGAATAGCCCACAGGATGCTCTGGATGATCTTCTTTTGAAAGATAATTACGCAAAAGAGATTCATGATAAATACATGTTCAATAAGAGAAAAAAGGGGGGATCATGGGTGACAAATCTGAAATTATTCGTCGCGCGCTTAATCACAAGGGAATTCCAATAACAGAAGGAATACCAGAGCAAATCATTCATGAACTGAATGAAGCAGGATACAAAATAAAAAAGAGAAAGAAGAAGGCTCGCTAAGTGGAAATAAAGCACGGAACAATGAGTGGATACTCTTCTTACAACTGCAGATGCGATTTGTGTAAGGAAGCAAAAAAGCAAAACAGCATTGAGAAGAGAAATAAAAAGCTTCGCCTTCCGTACGCACCACTAGCAGAGTTCATGCCGGAAGACTTCTTCTCTACGCACAAAAGAGCGATAGTCGTATGGAAAGAAAAAGGACTATCAATATTCGAAGCAGACAGAATCTGTACTAAATATGGAGTCCATCCATTCGCTGTTTATGGAACTTACTGGTACAGCGACATGTGGGAAGCTGTCTAATTACTTCCTATTAATTAGATCTAGTACTAACTGAGAGGCGTCACCGCCAGCCATCACCCCTCCGTCAATGGCGGCAGTGACAACCCCTCTCTTTCTTTCTATCAGAGAGTAGATGTCCTCGTCAATAGTTTGATCGGAAAGAATATAAGTTGCCGTCACTGAGCCGACCTGCCCAATTCTATGGCAACGGGAATAAGTCTGGTCGACATCAGCCGGTGTCCAAGGTAATTCAACAAATAGAACATCTTGCGCTGCGGTCAAAGTATGCCCTGTCTTTGCTGCTTGTATTGATAAGACAATTACCGGAGCCTCACTTGCAGGGAGATTTTGGAATTTTCTCTTGTGCTCCTCTACCTCCTCCACGGACATCCCGCCTTGAATCTTTAGTCCGCCAAACTTCCTGGCTAGTTCATCCACTATCTCTCTATGGTGCGCGGCAATAACGACTTTCTTCCCATCATTAACTCTTTCCTGCACCCACTCCTCAACTGCCGGCATTTTTGCCTTAGCGGAAAGCCTGCGCAAAACAGAGAGCCTCACTAGGTGCTCATTGCTTTCTGCTTTTATCTTTGCGATAACTGCAGCGGAATGTGGCGACTGGCCAATTTCAATAGCAATTTCTCGAGCTCTTTCCTGTAGGTACTTTATTATGTCTTTTTCAGCTTTTCTGTACTCTGACATTCCCTGAGTCGTGCCTTCAACAACAATTGGCGCATGAATAACAGGAGGAAGCTCAGAAAGAACTTGGTCTTTTGTCCTTCTTATGTAGCAATTGCCACGAAGCCTGTCGTTTAGTTCATCAAGGTGTGAATGCCCGCTGATATTCCACTGGCCAAAATTATCCTGATATGCAGCGCAGTAACGTCTATAGAAGCCCCATAGACCACCAAATTCCTTCAGTTTTCCGAGTATCTCCAACTGAGATGCGTACTCGGCTGGCCTATTCGTGACTGGCGTTCCCGTTAGGCAAAGGACTATTCCATCTTTTGGTGAAGTCTTTGCAATTTTGACTGCCGACTTTGTTCTTGCGGCCGTCGGAGTCTTGCAATAGTGGCTTTCATCAAAAACATATGAGTTATGACCAGCCAATTGCTTTTCCCAATGGGAAATGTTGCTATAACCGACTACCAGAACGTCATAAGAGTCTTTTTCTGGCAAATCTTTCCTATTTGTTACCGTGGCAACTCTTCTATGTGGAAGCCATCTTGAGTATTCAGATTTCCAGTTAAGAACAAGAGTCGGAGGGCATACGACAACCGCTGGATACGGTGAGGAAACATTTGATGCATATTCAAGAGTTGCAATTGCTTGAAGAGTTTTACCAAGACCCATTTCATCTGCAATAAAAGCACGCTTGGCTTTTGCTGCGTACCTGACTCCGGCTCTTTGGTAGGGGAGAAGATTTCCTTGCAATCCGTCAACCGTGATACTTGCATCAGTTGATCGAGAAGCTTCTTTTAGCTGCTCGAGTTTTTCCTTAACATTGTCGGCATGGGCGTATATCTCGTTATCTATGTGTATATCAAATGAGTTAGCCCACTTGATAACTTCGGAAACAGAGTTAAGTGGTGCCTGCCATGCCTTAGCCGTCGAATCCCATGTAATGCTAGGTATTTGCTTAACAGCTTTAATAATTACTTTCTCATATGGAAACTTAAGTATGAGTTTTCCATCTGATATATAAACACATTTAGAAGGTCTCTTCTTTTGAATCGTAAGCATAAGAACTTCTGGATCAATTTCGAAGTGATGTCTTGCAGCAAATTCCCTTACTTCCTCCAGGGACGAGACCGGGATACGCCAGACTTGAGCAACTCTGTCCCATGTGCTGTTTTCAATTTTCTTTATCTCAGCAACCTGAATTGCGTCATAGGGGAAATCTAGAACTAAGTGGTCATTCTGGAGAAATAAATGCACCAGTTCATTGTAGTCATCTAATATTGGGATATGAAAGATAAGAACATGGAAGATGAAATACAAGATCTGAAGCTTGAAATTTCAAGACTACAAAATCTTGTGCGCGCAACAATTGATCGACTTAATAGAGCTGAAGAGAAATTAGCTCCACTTCATCGTCAGCGCATCGACCAAGAAGGATTGACCGTTACGTTTGATGGTCCAGGCGATAAGTCACCTCTCGGGAAGAGCCTTGGCGACATATATAAAGAGCGCTACGACAACTCCGTCACAACCAGCTATCCGGTTCGCAACTACGGCGGCCCAGGAAACATGCCGCAGGAATAATCCGCTAAGATAAATACATGGGACTATCACCTACCTACACATGTGTTGTATGCGGATACAGCATTGATCCAAAATCCCAGGGAGCAATTAGACAAGCCGTTGTCTGGCTCAAGGGAACGTCGAAAACAGTTGTCCAAGTCGTGGCAGAAAGTCACCTCTATAGACACGCTGTTTGCACGAGCAAATCCGAACTTGACCAACTGGAGCTTTTCTGATGGATAGAGCTGCGCTTGACGAGTATCTCGAAAGCATTGGGGAAACTGTTCTTCTTGCTGACGGATTTGAGGATGCATTTATAGGTCTTTCGCAGAGAATCAATGAGCCACTTACGGCTGTTTATTCATACGAAAAGATGATTGACATACTTGTAACGAGAGACGATATGGAGTATGAAGAAGCTCAGGAGTACCTTGACTTCAACGTCCTCGGAGCATGGGTCGGTCCGCAGACTCCAATCATCGTCATGAATCCAGACGTATAACCAAAATATGGCGAGCATTCAACACACCCTTGTCGGGGGGCAGATCCTCATCGGCGTGCATGACCCATCGGCCTGCAAGGGCAGAAAATGCCCTATACATAATCCTTCAAATCACCACATGAAGGAATGGCCACAAAACTGGCGTCCAGACAGGCAATTAATCGAAAGAATCTGCCCTCACGGAATAGGGCACCCAGATCCTGACGATATTGCTAAAGATAAGACGCACGGCTGCGACGGTTGCTGCAGCAGAACCCCCATAGTATTCCGCTAGTATTCTGATATGGACATACTGGAAATCCTGAGAGACTGGCATGCGGATGCTGCCAAGAAAAATGAAGATGAAGCATTCTTCATCAAGCAGATCATTGATGAACTCTCTGCACTCAGATACCAGACGCAAAATCCAGGGCTCAACCTGACGGTCGGAGACTGGCAAATCATCGACAAGATGATCGGCTACTGCGAACACAGGAAATCATGCGGAATTATCTACGGCAGATGCACATGCGGATTCGAAAAGCTGGCAGAAAAATACGACCGCGTCCGCAATCCGGGCAATTATCCAATGTCAGAAGAAAAATGAAGCCGCTTCCGAAATTTTTTATTTTTGACACCCTTTTCAGATAGATCTATCCAAAACACAGAAACACTTCAATATTTTTAGGGGGGTATATGCCTTCGTTCAGCCCAGAAGAAATGATCGAAAGATTCCGTGAGCGAGCAGAAGCTGTGAGAAAACGCCCCCTGCCTCCGGTCGCTGGACAAGAACGAACACAGTTCATCAAGCAGGCACAGACTGATTATCAAGACTATGCAATGATCGGAGATGCAATACCAAGCTTCGATGGAGCATTTTTGGTGCTGAGAATCGATCTACGACCTGAAAAAAGCGAGTAAATCCGCCCCCACTCCAGATAGATTTATCCGGAAAGAACATCACCTACAAAATATATGGAGCCACCTATGCGCCGTAAGTTCCAAGACCACCACCTCAAAGATGAGGAAAGAATCGCCCAGGCACTTGCCTATATCGATTCTTACATCAAAGAAAACGGCTACTCACCAACTGTCCGAGAAATCGGAGCGTTCATGGAAGTGCCGTCTACATCAACAATGGCTACAGCAATTGATCACATGAGTGCAGAGGGGTACCTCGAAGATCCAGTGCGCTTTAGCCACAATGGGAACCGCATCGCACGCACGCTTCGCATAACAAAAACAGGACGCAAGCTCATCAAGGAGCACGCATGAACGACGATTACACCCAAGAAGATCTCAACAATGACCTCCAAGCGCTTATCGAGCTCGGTCTGATTGAGGAAACGACGCTTGAAGGCGGAATTCCGGCATATCGCACGACACAAAAAGCTCTTGATATGACGCAAAAGGAAATCGAGTTCCTCGTCAGATCTTCGCTGGGAAAATAAAAACGCGCCCCCCATTTGGATAGATCTATCCGGAAAGATTCGCTTGCCTATTTTTATAGGTAACGCCTATTGTTAAGCAATGCGCTTATCAGACATCGGGTTCCAAGAAGAACTGTTCTATGCGAAGATACTGAGAGATCCCAATGGATGCTGGGAATGGCGGGGTAGAAGAAAAAGCCCTGGTAAGCCTCGCAAAAACGGCGGCCATAGGGCGAGATATGGTCAATTTGGCGTTTATTACACCAATAGGCCAGGAAGAAACAGCAAAGGCGTCCTTGATGCCCACCGTTTGATGTGGATTCTCATGAATGGTGAGGTAGACGACAGACTCAAGGTCTGCCATACATGCGATAACACCGCATGCGTACGCCCAGATCATCTTTTCCTGGGAACACAGTCGGACAACATGCAAGATTGTGTCGAAAAAGGGCGTCATGCCATGAGGAGCAAGACACATTGCCCAAACGGGCATGAATACACAGAGGAAAATACCTATCTGATGCTTGGCCGGGATGGTTATAGGCAAAGACGGTGCAGAGAGTGTCATCGTTCTCGGCAAAGAACCTATGCAAAGAGAAAATACCAAGCCAAACAATCCCCCCTTAAACAAAAAAAGTCAGTCATGCAGCGACTCCACCTCACGGGGGACAATGAAACACGCTTCTTGCTAAAGACAGAGCGAACAGCTGGTGGATGCTGGACATGGAAAACAGGACTCAATGCAAACGGATATGGTCAGTTTGCCGTCAAGGACGAGAGATTTCCCGTTGGGGACAAAAGGCGTTACAAAACAAGGCGCGTTCATATCTGGAGTTATGAGAATTTCGTAGGGCCAGTGCCGAGAGGGCTTATTGTTCGGCATTTGTGTCACAACAGGGCGTGTGTTCGACCAGAGCACCTCGAAGTCGGCACGCATAAAGAGAACATGCAAGACGCATATGACGCGAACAGGCTGTTCAACCAGAAGAAAACGCACTGCCAGCATGGCCATGAGTTCACAGAGGAAAACACGATTTACGACAAGCCAGGGCCCGCTGGGCGACCCAAGCGCCACTGTCGTACCTGCAAGATGGCTCGCAGTCGGCGCATCCTGCCCTGGGAGGCTGAGTACATGTTCTTCCTGGACAGCGGTTTGGATAGATCTATCTGAACGAATGTGAACCTCAAAAATTTGAAATTTGGTCGCCCCCGGATGCAGGCCCCCGTTTGAAAGTTCGCGGGGCTCAGGCCCACGGGGTTGCGCCCTGACCGAACGCTCGTTCGCTCGCGCCGACCGACACGCACCACCAAGCCCTGACGATGGGCGAGGGCTGACCCATGCCCCACCCCATGGGAGAGGGTAGGCAGAGTGCCACCAATGGCGAGGAGTGGCACCAATGGCGAGGAGTGCCACCGAAGGGCAGAGGTGGCACCGAAGGGCAGAGGTGACCCCAAGAGGCAAGGCAGACCCCTGACAGCCCGAGAGAGGCGCTAAGGGGGCGTGAGGCATCGCCTGAGGCGCTGAGAGCCACCCAAGCCCACCCACGAGGGCGAGAGAGCCAGAGAGGGGCGAGGGAAGCCCATGCAGATGGAGAGGGCGAGAGGTGGGGCGCAGGGGTGGGGGTCGCAGTGGGGTGCAACACCCCACCCCTGAGAGCCACCCCCGAGGGCAGGGGTGGTCGGTCACGCACTTGGAGGCGGTGTGACGAGGGCGACCCTAGCACCGAGGGGAAGGGCGTAGGGGAAGAGGGGCGAGGGCAGGGAAGGCGCAAGGCGCTACGGGTGACCCCACGGGTAGCCAGAGAGGGCAGGCATCGAGGCAACCCCATGCCCCATGCCCACACAGGGGGGAGAGCTGACCCTCATGAGACCCACCCCCCATGACCCCAGCCCATGACCCCATTACCCCCGAGGGGCAGTACCCCTAGAGGGGGCGCAAGGTGCCACGGGTAGCCCTACGGGTAGCGCAGGGGGGCGAGGGGGTCGCCGTGTATCACAGGTGAGACACCCACCCCCGTATCGCAGGGGATACCCCCATGACACCCCCGAGGGGGGGGATGCTTGACATGAGGGCGACACGCCTATACCATTACCTACATGACAACACGCACCTACCACACACCCACCTACTACCGCATTCGCACCGCAGTCCGAATCGTATTCGTGACAGGCGTTGCAATCCTCGCATTCACCATTGGCAAGGCGCTCGCCTCTGAGCAATACCCTTACAAGTGTGACGGCACAACAGTCACAGCCACCGAGGGCGACACGCTCTGGTCACTGGCAGAGGCGCATTGTGAAGGTCACACAGGCGCAGTCACGCACGACCTCTACAGGGAACACGGTGACCTACAGGTAGGCGAGGTCATCTCATTCGTCAGGGAGAGGGGGTGAATGTAGCATTGCCGAGGCGACACGATACACTCACCACACCTACATACGAAGGGGACACGATGAATACAGATGAGACGACACACGAGAGCAAGGGGAAAAGGTCGTACCCCTTTGCATGGTGGCAAGATAAGAGTCCTGCCAAGTGGGCAACGCTGACGTTCGCCATCGCAGAAGACCTCACCATTGACCCAGAAGGGGAAGACGACCTTGACTTCACTTCAGTCAGCCAAGAGAGACGAGATGATTTCACGGGTAGCGCCACGGGTGCATACCCCAACGACGAGGGACTGAGTGCCATCTACTACTACGGCGCACTGATGGCATACATCTTTGCAGTAGAGACGAGCTACTACACGATGTCAGACGAGCAGAATGAAGCATTGACAAAAGGCTGTCGGCATGGTCGCAGTGCCTCGATCAACGACATTGACGATGACGACCTAGATCCTATTCACGCAGAAGGGGAGTGGTGAAAAAGTGTCACGGGTGAACACACGCATTGAGTCCCCAATGGAAGCATTTGACCTACACACGAAGTACCTCGCGTGGAGAGCAGTGAATACCAATGCAGACAAGACAGTTCACGCATCACAGTTCAGTGCAACCGCTAGAACTATCGACGAGGGAAACAGTTACATCTCAAATACAGACATTGACGCAGTGAAGGGAACAGAGACGTTTCGGGCATACCACAACGCAATGTTCGCCATTGACGACACGATGATCAAAATGGCAGACACGGTATACCTATCCGACGAGCTAAGAGAACTAGTCATAACTGCAGAACAGACAATGCCAGACGACGTTCTCTTTCGCACCGACGTATACACGCCATGCGGATTTATTTTTCTGGAGACTCCGCTTGAGATGAAGATTGACTCAGCAACCAACGTGGAACACATAGAGAAACTGATCGATTTTGTTTCCACGGGTGGTGGCACTATCACTGGAGAGCGACTTTACGAAGAGCCAGAGGAGAGAAACCTTCTTCTCACTGAAGAGGTATGGCACATACGCGCTTTCGCATGGGGGCAAAGTGACGAGGTGCTGAAAGAAGCACTGAAAGAGGTGCGTAATAGGTACAGGAGAGGAAGTGGTGAAGAGCTTTACACCGACGCCCTCACCACCAAAGGCATAGAGGTTCTGAATGTCAGGGTGTACGGGACACTGGAACGGGTAGAGGTTGATGGGCTGACACTCACTGTTCCTCCAAACGCATACACAGCACCACTGACGCTATGCGAGGCAATCCCTCTCATCTACGGTGAACAGGGGACAAAGCAATACATGGAATCCACTTTGCAAAACGAACTTACCGTCACAAAGAGTAGAGCGATAGGTAGATACGTAACAATGAAGCGATTTATCCTCGCCCTCTTTCGTCTCATGGAAGAGTACGTAGACAGTGATACTGAAAAGGTTCAGCGCCCATTCAGCAGACGAGCAACGAGGGCAGGGCGCACGGGTGACATCTCTAGCGTCACGACACTTTCACTTCGTAGAACTATCTACGGGGAGAGCGAGAGTGGCACGGGTAGGAAAATCACGCTTGCGCACATTGTTCGTGGTCACTGGCGTAGGCAGTGGTATCCATCTCAAAAGATGCACCGCGCCAAGTGGATCAACGCACATAGGCGAGGGGGCAACATCGGAGATACTCCAGTGCAACGCCACCGAGTAATCAAGGTAACCAACTAATGAGAGGTAAAGAAATGATCGTTCCGAAAGTATGTCCACGCTGTGAAGGGTGGATACCGAACAATGAACAACCCGGCGCATACGTCGGTGCAATCTCACGGGTAGACAACGTGACAGAGATCTGTTCCCAATGCGGTTCAGAAGAAGCAGTCCTAGACTGGCAACACAGACTCACAGATTGGAGAAAAGAAAAGTGAGCACACAAACACATACACAACGAATCACCGACGCTGGAAGCGAGTACGACATCACGGTCGTCATGGGTGACATTGACGGTCGCCCAGAGGTAGTTGAGGTCACGGTCAAATCAGTAAATGGAAAAGACTCTGTTTCTCAGAGACTCTTGCGCTCCATTTCTATTGCCGACTGTGTACGGGCGATTCAGTCGCGAGGTGCAACATCGCAGAGCATCGGTGACGCAGGTGAATACAACATTGCACCACTTACTGAAAAGAAGTGGACTGGCAGTGCAGAGCAACTCTCTCTCGTTGCACAGATGTACCGCGACGCATACAAGGCACACATTCCAGTACAGAACTACGTCGCCTCTCGGGTGAATCGTCCTGTCTCGTCAATCAACCGATGGATTCGCCTCGCTCGTGAGGGTGGCTATCTCGGCAAGTCCAACGGGACACGAGGCGGAGAGGTTCTGAGTTCTTGAGGTATGAAGAGCCATCACTGAAGCTTGTGGTGCCACTCTCCATTCTGAAGAGGATTGAGGAATGTCTATTTCGTGACGTGTCACTTGCTCACGACATGAGCGAGCGCGGTCATCGCATAAATAGACGAGCACTGCGCGAGTCTGAGCGCGGGTTAGAAATCGTGTCAGACGCGATCATCAAACACGAGACAACACTCATCATCGGTGAGTCACTCTCTGACGACACGCTCAAAAAAGAGTTTCCGCCACAAAAGAAAACGAGACGCAAAAAGTGACGAAGTACACCGTCACGATTCGCATTGACGCAGAGCATGGCGACGCATTTGAGGCCGCGCATGGGGCTTACCGAATGCTGTCGTCATTGCTCGCGTCTCCCGCCAAGGGGCCTGTCATGGCAGACATAGAAAACCACGAGACGGGTGAAACGGTAACAATGTCACTCTTTGACGGAGTGATAGACGTAGACCCACTCTTCGCCTCTCAGGTAATGGGCTTTCGTCACCTTATTTGGGTGTCACAAAACCCACCGAGAGCTAACCGGAGCCCCGCTTCTGAGTAGGTATAATCGCCCCATGACAGTCCATCTCTATTGCAAAGACACGTTCACGGGCGAGGGCAGAACGCTCAGAGTGTCTACCATCTCGCTTTGTGGCGACATTCTGAAAAGGGAATCTGAGGTCTCAACTCGCCTAGACGAGGTGACCTGCCCCTTGTGTCAGTGGCTCCACGAACGCGCTACGAATGACTCCACCTCAGGTGACACGCTGTCTCGGTGAAACGGGTCTAGCTTCGTTCCCCTAATCTCATTCGCTATGTCGGGTCGCACGACGTTCAGAACATTGAAGTAGTGCTGTCCGTAGCGAATCTCTGAGTCTTTCGGAAGCGTCTCATTGACAATCTTCGTGAAGTGCTCGTACAGAAAGTCGCTGTCGTTTGTTGCGTTCATCTGAGCGATTCTACGCCTCTGGCGCGTCATCTTGCCACCACAAGACTCCGTCGTCGTTTCTGACTGCGGTCTGTGTTCTGACAATCATCTCTCCGTGCCTCTTGGCAAAGTTCTCTGTGCCTCTCCACGCGAACTCGCAACACGGGGTGTCGTCGCTACACGGGTGATGCCCCTTGCCAAATGACTCTGCCAATGCGGGAAAGGTGCGAAGGAACTTCACCACGCAGTCGTGGCAAAGAATCCACTCGCTAGAGCGTTGCTGTCCCAAGAGGACTCGCATTGAGTCGCTGAATCCGCCGTAGTAGCCGAACGTCTCATACGGAAGGACAAGACCGTTGTCGGGGTAAATGTTTTGCTGAGTGCAAATGTGTTGCTCTCCGCAGGCGGAACACCGTGCGTGATTCATTTTTTCCACTTTTTGCTGTTGAGGATTCGCTTGACCTCACGACAGACAGAGCAACGACTCGCAAGTTTGGTCTCGTCGTTATAAACGTACTCAAACTCCGAGCGAGGATGCCATTCACGGCAGTCTCTGCAAATGAACTTCTCGCCTTTCTCGGCAATCTTCTCAGCCTGTGTCGCTGTAGAGCCATGAAGGCGAAGACGCTCCGCCTTTCTGATGGCTGTAGAGCGCTGTCTCGTGGCCTTGAACCTGTCTATGGGGCCGTCTGTCATGTAAATGATTATACCAAATGACCTACGGCATGCTACAGCTAGAGCTGAAGCCCCGTATGACTACTTTCTTGGTATTGCTAGAGATGCTATTGCTATGAAGAAAATGCCCATATATTGAGAATAAATCACTTTTAGTACTAAAACCCAGAGAAACCCAATGCCATTAGGCACATGAGACGAATGACCGGGGCTCGTTCTTTCCACTCTTCCTCGATGAACGCGAAAACCCCCGCACCGATTCGCTCGATGCGGGGGCCTCGATTAGAGGTTTATGAACGTGAACGCTCTCGGCGCGCGGTAGTTCGGGTTCGGTCGGCGTTCCATAGTTCCGCCGAAGTCGGCCACCGTTCCCTGCACGTTGAAGAGGTGCGACGAAACCGCCATTCCTGGCGTACCGTTAGGGCCGCCAGACCAATGCCAGCCGTTAGAGCGACGACGAATCATCTCGGTTTTCCCGTCTGCCCAGACGATGAACCATGCCGTCTTTGTCTCCCTCATGCTTCCCTTCCTTCTGCCGATCTCTCGGCCTCGCTGTTGATGTAATCATTATACCAACTCACCTAGGTCATGCTACAGCCACAGCTGAAGCCCCGTATACACCACTCAGAGTGCCTATCCACAGGAACGACTAGTTATCCACAGGATTGTGGAAAACATGTGGATGATGCACCGGGGCTACGTCTTGCCACTAACCCATCTTTTGTCAGGGTATGTGACAGTACGTTTCCCGGAAACATACCGAGTTCGCTCTCGGCAAGTGGGCCGGGCTTCCCGACCCGACCCGAGTGGGCCGGGCCGGGCCGGGCCTAGTTGATGAAATCCACCATCTTTTTGAGCGCCTCAAGGCCCTCCATGAGGCCGCTGATCTGATCGGCAAAGGCCGCCATCTGTCGGGCCTCTTGGGCGATGATTCGGGCGTAGTGGGCCGTCTCGTAGGCGGTCGGGCAGACCTCCTCCGATTGGGCGCACAGCGCGTAGCCTTCGATTGCCTTGGCCATCGTGACGATGGTGTTCCGGCGGTTCGCGATTTCCCACTCAAAGTGGGCGACGGTCTGAACCCCGACCGTCTGAAGCGGTGTCGCTGTCATGCCATCATTGTATCAAGTCGCCCATGCCATGCTACACCCCGGATGTTCCACGTGGAACAATCCAGCTGAAGCCCCGTTCCCCTACTGTCATGGTCGCTGACAGAACATTCTGTCATGCTCTCTGTCGGA